>JAEEGG010023902.1_pt1 | contig 11899 bp, 11 predicted proteins | sample 9134161 | NCBI WGS metagenome assembly JAEEGG01 (sample SAMN16246543, study PRJNA631951) | gut metagenome | biome: gut microbiome; feature: rumen; material: CR-attached | host: Bos | place: Iran: Karaj | collected 2018-10 | reverse complement strand
GACTTCGAAAGAGGTCATGCACAGCGCATTCTACCTGGCACTCGTGTTCGTGTGCGTCGCAGCAACCTACTACTTCCTTGAAGCTGAGTTCATAGGCGTTATCCAGCTGATCGTCTACGTCGGTGCGATCACCATGCTCTTCGCGTTCAGCATCATGCTGACGAGAAGGACGATCATGACCGGAGGTGACAAGGATGAATAAGAAGAAGATCTTCGGCGCGATCATCGCACTCGCGGTCGTCGGCGTCCTGATCGCATCCGCGGTCACCTACAACTGGGGAATGGGCTCATGGCCCTCACAGGTCCCCTTCGGTCTCGACGGAACCGGTTCACTTGCAGTCAACAGCATCAACTACCAGATGTTCGAAGTCTGGGGTCCCGTACTCCTGATCCTCGGTACACTGATGTTCGGTGCCATCATCGCAGGTGTATGTATCTCCAAGGAAGAAGAAGCAAAGAAGGAGGGTGAAGAATGATCCCGATGGAAATGTTCCTCATCTTCGCCGCATGTCTGTTCACAATCGGACTGTACGGCATACTGACCACTGACAAGGCGATCGTCTCGCTCATGTGCATCGAGCTCATGCTCAACGCAGCGAACATCAACTTCATCACGTTCGCAGCGTTCAACTACGATATCGTGGGACAGGCATTCGTCATCATGTCGATCTCGGTGGCAGCCGCAGAGGTGGCCGTCGGTATCGCTATCCTGCTCAACGCATACAAGATCAGAAAGACGACCGAGCTCGACGAGGCCGAGCTCACATCCATGAGGTGGTAAGATGATCGCAGAATACACGTGGCTCGTACCCTTCATACCCATGATGTGCTTCCTTATCATAGGAATCATCGGAAGGAAGACTCCCGAGAAGGGAGGATACATCGCGATCGCAGGTGCACTGTGCTCGTTCCTGATCGCCGTCGCGATCTCATACGAGTATCTCACAAGCGACGCATTCGCGGCCGGACAGCCCATCACCGAGTCCATCAGGTGGTTCTCCATCGGAGACTACACGATGAACCTCGGATACTACGTCGATGGACTGACCTGCGCCATGATGCTGTTCTCGTCCTTCATCTCGACGCTGATCTTCATCTACTCCCTCGGCTACATGCACGACCAGGGAGAGAGGAAGAACAGGTACTACGCCGAGGTCTCGCTGTTCCTTACCGGAATGCTCGGACTGATCGTTTCAAGCAACTTCCTGGAGCTCTTCATCTTCTGGGAGGTAATGGGACTCTGTTCCTACCTGCTCATCGGATTCTGGTCCTTCAGGCACCACGACGGTGACGCGGCATCCGCCAACGCGGCATCCGCTGCGAAGAAGGCGTTCCTCGTCACACGTATGGGAGACGTCTGCCTCATGGGTGGACTCTTCATATTCCTCAACCTGTTCCACACGCTCGACTATGCGGACATGTTCGCGAACGCCGGAGCCATCGCAGCGGCCAACCCCGAGCTCCTGACCCTCGGTCTCCTCCTGATGTTCGGAGGAGTCATCGGTAAGAGCGCTCAGTTCCCCCTGCACGACTGGCTTCCCGATGCGATGGCAGGTCCTACGACTGTATCGTCTCTGATCCACGCCGCGACCATGGTCAAGGCAGGAGTGTACCTTGTCGCAAGGGCATTCCCCATCTACGTCATGGACGCGAACGTCATGCTGTTCGTCGCCATCATCGGAGGAATCACCGCATTCATCGCGGCCACCATGGCTCTCAATAACATGAACATCAAGAAGGTCCTCGCTTACTCCACCGTCTCTCAGCTCGGATACATGATCCTGGCCCTCGGAGCCGGCGGATACCTCTGGGCACTCGGCTATCACGAGCTCGGTGCACTCGGATTCTTCGCGGGATGCTTCCACATGATCAACCACGCCTTCTTCAAGGCACTCCTGTTCATGGGATCCGGATCCGTCATCCACGGAACCGGAACGGAGGACATGAGGCTCATGGGCGGACTCTTCAGCAAGATGAAGATCACGGCCATCACCATGCTCTTCGGATGTCTCTCCATCGCAGGAATACCCATCTTCAGTGGATTCTGGTCCAAGGATCTCGTCATCGATGTCGCCATGGCGGCCTTCAACAACGGCACCGGCGATGCGGCGACCTGGTTCATAATCCTCTGGATCCTGGCAGTCATCACTGCCTTCATGACCGCGTTCTACATGTTCCGCATGTGGTTCATGACATTCATGGGCGAACCCCGCGAGAACGCACAGCACTGCCACGGCGAGTCCCCCAAGACCATGACCATGCCTCTTGTGATCCTCGCGGTCTTCGCACTCATCAGCGGACTCTTCATGTTCTTCGGACTCGGAGACATGCTCGCCTTCCAGGGCGTCGCAATCGATGGTGTCGAACACGGTATCGAGCTGTTCAGCAACCCCTACACCTACCTGACCCTCGCCCTTGCGGCGATCGGTATCGGAATCGCATACCTCATGTATGTGAAGAAGTCGATCAACCCCGGAAAGTTCAACAAGGATGGACAGTCCTGGCTCTACAACGCTCTCACGAAGAGATGGTGGTTCCCCGACCTGTACAACCAGATCTCATGGAAACTGGGATACGGTGTCGCGAAGGGAGTCAACTATGTGGACAGGCAGATCGTCGACGGAACCGTCAACGGTCTCTCCAGCGCCGTCGTCGGCGGAGGAGATGTCCTGAGCAAGGTGCAGACCGGACACGTGCAGGATTACTCCTCGATCGTGCTCCTCGGAGTGTCTGTGCTTTCGGTGCTCTTCCTTATTGTCGCATTCGCACTGGGAGGTCTCTGATATGAGTATGATACTTTCAAGTCTGATCTTGATCCCGCTGATCGGAGCCATATTAGCGCTTCTGATGGGTGGACCGAGGGAGAAGTACTCGAAGTACGTCGCAATCGCCTTCTCGGCAGTGACGCTCGTCATCTCTCTGTTGATCCTCCTCGGAATGTTCGGCGAATTCGGAACGCTCAGCGAGAGCTTCGAGTGGATCCACAACTCCTCGTTCATCATGAACTACGCTCTGGCCATCGACGGTCTCAGCGTCCTGATGGTCTTCCTGACGGCGCTACTCGTCCTGCTGGTCAACGTGTTCTCGCTCGATGAGCACAGGGAGAATAACAACTACTTCTACGCACTGATCATGGCGATGGAAGTCGGTCTGATGGGTGTCTACACCGCAGCTGACTACTTCCTGTTCTACATCATGTGGGAGGTCACCCTCATCCCGATGTACTTCATGATCTCATGGTACGGAGGACCTCGCAGGCACTACTCTGCGATCAAGTTCTTCATCTACACCCACGTGGCGTCGCTCGTCATGCTGATCGGATTCTTCGCGATCGGTTACGAGTCCGTCGATGTCGGCCAGCCTGTCAACTTCGCGTTCGAGGCCATCAGGAGCGGAATCGCTTCCGCAGCACTCAACGTACAGTCGCTCATCTTCGCCCTGCTCTTCTTCGGATTCATGGTCAAGATGCCGTCCGTACCGTTCCATACCTGGCTTCCGGATGCGCACACAGAGGCACCTACCGAGGGATCCGTCCTTCTGGCCGGTGTCATGCTTAAGATGGGATCGTACGGTATCATCCGTATCTGTATCGAGGCTCTGCCCGAGGCAGCCCACTACTGGCAGTGGCTCATCATCGCCATCGCTATCGTGTCCATAATTTACGGTGCATACGGCTGTATCGCCCAGACCGATCTCAAGAAGATGGTGGCGTTCTCGTCCATCAGCCACATGGGAATGGTCATGCTCGGTATCGGATGTCTGTCCGAGGCCGGACTGGTGTTCGCAGTCTTCCAGATGTTCGCTCACGGTCTCATCACCGCCATGCTGTTCATGGTGTGCGGTATGACCGGACACAAGGTCGGAACCAGAGAGATCCCCCTCCTCGGAGGACTCGCCGGAAGGATGCCCGTCTATGCGACCTTCATGATGATCGCATTCATGGCATCCCTCGGACTTCCCGGACTCGTAGGATTCTGGGGAGAGTTCCCTGTCATCTTCGCGTTCTACGAGTTCATCCTCGCGAACGACGTCATCTGGATGATCCTGTTCTGTATGCTGTCCCTCATGCTGACCGCAGGATACTACCTGTGGGCAATGCAGAGGACGCTGTTCGGACCCGAGACAAAGAAGATCGACCTGTCCAAGGCACACGATGTAGGACACTACGAGTTCGCAGTGCTCCTCGTGCTGTCCATCCTGGTCGCCCTCTTCGGAGTATGGCCCGACGCGGCTCTCCAGTTCCTTGAGCCCTATGTGCAGGGCCTCATGTCGATAGGGGTGATCTGAAATGGTATCTGAAATCATAACATCAATATTCGGAGATCTCACACCATTGGCAACGATGATCGTCCTGGCCATCGGCGCCCTGGCACTCCCCGGCATCCAGATGTTCGGAAAGAGACACACGGTCACATGGGCCGTGGCGCTCATCCTCGCAGTCGTCGCTATGCTCATCGACATCTGTCTCCTCGTGGACGGATATTCCGGTGACTACCTCGGCGTGTGGATGACACCCTATTCCTCGCTGATGGGACTCCTGTTCCTGATTGTGCTCTCGCTCGTCGTGCTCGTGTCCAACTCCAGTATCGAGACCACCAAGAACCACTCCGGTGCGTTCTATGCCCTGCTCTTCGGAGCCACCCTCGGTATGGTGTTCGTGACCACATCCTACGACCTCCTGACGATCTTCGTCGGAGTGGAGCTGACCAGTATCTCCTCATACGCCATGGTCGCGCTGAAGAGGAAGGACGGAAGGGCCTCCGAGGCTGCTGTGAAGTACGCCATCGTCGGAGGAATGTCTACCGCCCTCACACTCTACGGTATCTCCATGGTCTACGGAGTTTACGGAACCACTCAGGTCGCTGAGCTCGCAGTGGCAGTCGCCGCCGAAAGCACTTTCCAGTGGATGTTCGGAATCGGTATCATCGCTATGATCGCCGGTTACGGATTCAAGATCGCGGCCGTGCCGTTCCACATGTGGGCACCCGATGTCTACGAGGGAGCTGCAACCCCCGTCTCCATGTTCCTGGCGACAGGATCCAAGAAGATGGGTCTCGCCGTCTTCATCCAGGTGTTCATGATCATGTTCATCGGAGCGGCGACCGTCGGCCAGATCTATGGAGAGACCGCGCAGTACGTCTTCGCCATTATCGCGGCATTCACGATGACGGTTGGAAACGTCGTGGCCATCGCACAGAACAACATCAAGAGGATGCTCGCATACTCCTCCATCGCCCAGGCAGGATACATCCTGATCATCATGGCAGTCATGACACCTGAGGCGGAGGCGGCAGGTCTGTTCCACATGTTCACCCACGTGTTCATGAAGGGAGGAGCTTTCCTCATCGTCGGTGCACTCATTTGCGCCGGTATCGGTGAGAAGATCTCCGACTACAAGGGACTCGCCAAGAGGGCACCGTTCCTCGCAGCCGCAATGATGCTGTTCCTGTTCTCACTGGCAGGAATACCCCCTCTCGCAGGATTCACCTCCAAGTTCTTCCTGTTCGCTTCCGCGGTAGGAGTTCCCGGAGAGGCATCCGGAGAGTTCGTCTGGCTCGCATTCATCGCGATCCTGAACTCCGCCATATCCCTGTACTACTACGCAAGAGTGGTCAAGGCTATGTACATCGAGAAGGGAACCAGCACAGAGAAGATCAAGATCCCTAGGGTCTTCACTCTGGCCATCGTGATCTGTCTCATCTTCGTGATCGTACTGGGAGTCTACCCCGACCTCCTGTACGGATTCTGCGAGGACGCGACCTTCCTGATGAGCTGAAAACGATCCACAAACCCTTTCCCAAACCCCTTACTTTCTATGTGCCAGACTTTAAGACGAACCATTAAGTATGGTATGGCGATATTGCAACAATGGCTCAGAGCAGGGATCCTGTCATCGATAAGGAGCTCGAATCCGTCGATGCGGTCATGAGGACGGAGGTGAGGTCTGCATACCCCGAACTTAACGCTATGTGCGAGGCCACCCTGTCGACGCATCACCATGAGCTGAGGCCTGCCCTCTGCATCCTGACATATTATGCCAATGGCGGCAAGGATGCGGACGTCGCGGTGAGGATGTCCTCCTGCTACGAATCGGTCTTCGACGGACTCCACCTGCACGACCATATCGGTCGCAACGGGAAGGTCGTAGGAGAGAGGAAGAAGCTGTTCTCGAAGACCCCATCCACGACCAAGGTCATAGTCGCCGGCGATTTCATGTACATGATGGGCTTCCGTCTCGCCTACGGGAGCGTGCCCAAGATCGTCCCCTACCTCATGAGGGCGACCTCGGTCATCAGCGACACCATCTTCAAGATAGACAACCACACCTGCGACCCCGACGTCAGCGAGGAGGACTGTCTCGACATACTCGTCCGCAAGGGGGCGATCGAGTTCCAGATAATCATGGAGAGCGCATCCAAGCTCGCCGGAGCGGATGAGGAGGCCGTCACCAGGATGTCCGAGTGCGGCAAGTTCCTCGGAATGGCGATCCAGCTGTCCTTCGATGTCCTAGACCTCATCGGATTCCCCGACGAGAAGAAGGCGGACATGCTCACGCTGCTCACCGGATTCCCCACGCTCCCGCTGTACTATGCGATGAACGATCCGGGCATAGGCGAGCAGGTCAGAGGGGTGTTCTCCAAGGACGGGCCGTCCCCTAAGGAGATGTCCGGAGCGGTCTCGAGGATCAAGGAGACCGATATAATCCCCAGGTGCAGGGCAATGATAGCTCAGTACACATCGAAAGCGAGGGAGATGATGGCCTTCCTGCCGGATTCCGAGTACAAATCAGCACTTATAAAGTTCTCAGAGAGAATCTCTGTATGAGGTCAACATGTCCGAAGATGTCGACATCCTGATTGTTGGTTCCGGACCTGCAGGCAGCGTGACCGCAAGGTACGCCGCCGAATCCGGAGCATCGGTAATGGTATTGGAAAGGCGTCCGCAGGTCGGAGTGCCCGTGAGGTGCGGGGAGTTCATGCCCTCCAACGAGGAGATAATGAACATGTTCCCCAAGCTGAAGGACATGGAGTCCCTATTCACGATCCCCGACGAGCTCCACTGCCTGGAGACCGTGGGGATAGACCTTATCGATCCTGATGACAGGGAGACCATGCTGGAGTTCAACGGATACACCACGGACCGCGACAGGTTCGACCAGTATCTTGCATCTCTGGCATCGGAGGCCGGAGCGGAGTTCAGCATGGAGCACGCCTTCTACGGTATCAAGGACGGCAAGGCCCAGACCAGCAAGGGCGAGATCGGGTACAAGGTCCTGATAGGGGCCGACGGACCCGGTTCGCGTGTCGCGCAGTCGCTGGGATTGGAGCACAACAAGAACCCCTACCCTGCCGTCACGGCGCAGGTCAAAGGGGATTTCGAGCCCTACACGCAGATGTTCTTCGGAGGCATCGCGCCCGGTGCGTACGGATGGATCATACCCAAGGACGGACGCGCCAACGTGGGCGTGGGATTCTCTCCCAAGTTCGCCAACGCATCACTTTCAGTCTATTTCGACAAGTTCATGGACAGGCACGGGTTCAAGGCCGAGGGCAAGACCTACGGAAAGTACGTTCCCAGCGAAGGCCCCATACCCAAGACCGTGTCCGGTAACGGGATGGTCGTCGGAGATGCGGCAGGACAGGTCATATCAGTCAACGGCGGAGGCATCCCCCTCGCTATGATCGCCGGCCGCATATGCGGTCAGGTGGCCGCCGAGAACGTCAGGAGCGGAGCATCCCTGGAGAACTACGAGACGCAGTGGAGGGACATCATGGAGCAGCCCCTCAGGCTCGCTGCGTTCAACAAGAAGCTGGCAGACACGTTCGCTTTCAGGTCCGATGCGTCCACCAAGCTGTGCATGAGGATCCTCGGGAAGCGCAGGATGGGCAACCTCATCAGGTGCAAGCGCATTTTCCCGTGATCGCTTCCTTCTGCATCCCTTCAAGGGCGATCCGCAGATCGGGCAGTCCGGATACTTCTCCTTGTACCATTTGCCGCATCCGGTGCACTTGTAGTTCCACTTGACTACCTTCTGGATCCCCTTCATGCCGACAGGCTTGAACTCCACCCCGAGGACCCTGGCGACGTTCTGTATAGAATAGTCGTCGGACCATATCGTTCCGTTAACATCCAGCGCAAGTGCCAGCACGGTCATGTCGACGGGTGACAGCCTGGTATCATCGCCTGTTCTCTTGGCCGCTTCCTCCACTCTCTGAAGGGATTCCCTGGAGCAGTCCGACACACGGACCATGTCGCCCCATAGCGCAAGGCGGGGGTCCTCATGGTTCTGCAGCTCCCTGATGACCCCGGGCGGGCAGACATGCTCCTCCTCGGGGAGGCCGTCCATTGAGAAGAACGCCGAGCTGTCCAGTACGATCATGTCTGATGCATGGCCTAGCAGATAGAAAACATTGTCTCGGCTGACGCTGGGCGGACGATACTGATAATAACTGCACTGCAATCTACATGCAAGGTGACATATGGAGATCCTCGAGATACTGGGAATAATGGCGGTCGGCCTGTGGCTGTTCCTGCCCGCGATGATCCCGAACTCTGCGGCGGTCGTCTTCGGAAAGAAGTCTAAGACGAAGATCGATTTCGGCAAGACTTGGAGAGGCAAGAGGATCTTCGGCGACGGCAAATCCTGGGGCGGATTCTTCGGCGGAGGACTCACAGGCGTAGCGCTCGGACTGATCCTGATAGGCATCGGATCCCTCTGGGACCCGGAGAACTACGGCGGATATGGACCGTTCTGGGACAACGTCGGCATACTGTTCTGCCTGTCCTTCGGCGCCGTGCTGGGGGATCTCTGCGGAGCGTTCATAAAGAGGAGGCTCGGCCTGGAGAGGGGACAGAAGGCCCCCATTCTGGACCAGTACGACTTCGTCATCGGCGCGTTCTGCATCACCGCCCTGTTCTATCCGGGCTGGGTGTACGCGACTTACATCGAAGGGCCGCACATTGCCGCCCTGATATTCATATTGGTGGTGATGTTCGCCATACACCGCATAGCGAACATCATCGGTTACAAGATGGGGCTCAAGAAGGAGCCGTGGTGATTTACATGAGTGAGCTTACGAAAGCTTTGAAGGATTGCGGAGCCCTCCAGTTCGGGGACTTCACGTTGGCATCCGGTGCCAAGAGCGAGTATTACATAGACATCAAGAAGGCCAGCACGAACCCCAAGGTGCTGTACATGTTCTCAGTCATGATGGCCGAGAAGATGCAGGCCGAGAACATCCGCCCCGACAGGATCGCGGGAGTCGTCCTCGGATCCGTTCCGCTGGCGGCGGCCCTGTCCCTGGCCACCGGCATTCCCTATGTCATGGTCCGCAAGGAGAAGAAGGACCATGGGACCGGCAAGCTCATCGAGGGGGATCTCAACCCCGGCGACAAGGTCCTCGTGGTCGAGGATGTCGTCACGACGGCAGGATCCAGCATCGAGGCCATCAAGACCCTCCGTGAGAACGGCGCAGTGGTCGAGGAGGCCATGTCCGTGATCGACCGCGAGAGCGGCGGAGAGGAGAACTACGCCAAGATCGGTGTCAAGTTCTACTCCCTGGTCAAGGCCACGGAGATCCTCAAGGAAAACAGGGCATGAGGCCGGAGGCCGACTGCAGCCTGTGCGGGCTCTGCGAGGGCCGCACCAACATCGTGCTGCCCGACGGCACCTACGATTCGGGCATCGTCTTCGTGGGCGAAGCGCCTGGGGAGAACGAGGACCACGAGGGAAGGCCGTTCGTGGGCCGTTCGGGGAAGATCCTCGAGGGCATGATGAAGGATGCGGGCTTCAGCCGTTCCGATGTCCTGATCACGAACACAGTCAAATGCAGGCCCCCTTCTAACCGCGATCCAACTCAGGAGGAGATGGCCGCATGCAGGCCCTTCCTGGAGTCGGAGCTGTACGATGCGGAGCTGGTCATTGGACTTGGAAAATCAGCCTGCAGGGACCTGATGGGCTACGAGGGCAGGATGGACGAGATCGTGAACGTCCCGACCACCATAAGGGTGCGGGACAGGGATGTGAAGTTCATCCCCACCTACCATCCCGCGGCGACCATCTACAACAAGGTCTCGAGGGAGGAGCTCAGGCGCACGATAGGGATGATAGGGGAGATGCTGAGATGAGGTTCACCGGATTCATGCTCGACATGGACGGCACGATCTACAAGGGATGGGACCCCATCCCGGGCGCCAAGGGATTCATAGACGCGCTGAAGAGCAAGGGGATACCTTTCGTATTCCTTACTAACAATTCCTCCCATTCCCGCTCGTATTACTACGATAAGCTCACCAAGATGGGCTTCGACGTGTCCTTGGACAACGTCCTCACATCTAACATCGCGACCATCAGATACGTGCTCTCGGAGCATCCGGGAAGCAGGGTCTACGTGGTCGGTTCCCCCGATGTTGTGGAGGAGGTCAGGGCCGCCGGAGTGAACGTCGTGGACGATGAGCCAGACATAGTCTACCTCACCTTCGACCGCACCATCACGTACGACAAGATCAACAAGGCCTTCAAGGCCCTGAAGAAGGGAGCCATCTTGATAGCCACCCACCCGGACGATGTATGCCCTACGGAAACCGACTACGATATCGACATAGGGCCCTTCATAAGGATGTTCGAGCAGATGTGCCAGACACATGCCGTGATCATCGGCAAGCCCAACCGTCTGATGCTCGAGATGGCGGCCCTGGAGATGGGCGTGGACCCGGACGGGGCGGTCATGGTGGGCGACCGTCTGTATACGGACATAAGGATGGGGCAGGATGCCGGGATCACCAGTATCCTTGTACTGTCAGGAGAGACCTCGAGGGATGACCTCAGTAGCTCCGATGTGAAGCCGACCTATGTGCTGGATTCGGTGGCGGACATTCCTTCCATGCTGGAATGAGCCCCGGCTGGCTCTTCGGTTGTGCTATTATATATTAAAAATCCTTTACTTTACTATAATCATGTGTGCGTGCGCGTGTGCGCATGTCAGGTCGCGTGATGATGGGATGCAAGCGACTATAGGTCGATTGCCCTCCTAATGGGGGGATCGGGTGCACTTAAAACAGGTCGAGATGGAGAATTTCAAATCATTCGGTGGCAAGGTCACGGTGCCGCTGATGGAAGGTTATACCGCAGTCACCGGACCGAACGGATCAGGGAAATCCAACATCACCGATGCGATCCTCTTCGTTCTGGGCCCCAAGAGCCCCAAGGCCGTCCGCGCAGGAAGGCTTACCGATCTCATCTTCGACGGAGGCAAGAGCAAGAACAAGGCCTCCTTCATGAAGGTCTCCCTCATCTTCGACAACACCGACCGCATGATGCCGTGGGACGCGGACGAGGTCAGGCTGACCCGTTACATCAAGATGTCCGACAACGGCCAGGATTACAGTTCCTATTTCTACATCAACGACCAGAAGTCCACCCTCACCGAGTTCGACAACCTCCTCACCAAGGCGAGGATCAGCGCGGAGGGATACAACCTGGTCCAGCAGGGAGACGTCACCCACATCGTCCAGATGGGGAACACCCAGAGGAGGGGCATCCTCGACGGCATATCCGGTATCGCCAGCTTCGATGCGGACATCGACAAGGCCGAGGGCGAGAAGGCGGAGGCCGGGGCGAACCTGGACAGGATCAACATCGTCGTCACCGAGCTATCCCAGACAGTAAAGAAACTGGAGAAGGACCGCGAGGCGGCCCAGAGATACGTCGAGCTGAAGGACACGCTCGATATGGCCAAGGCGCAGTACTCCCACAGGAAGCTGCAGATGAGCGAGGCGGCCAGGGACGCCCAGGCACATCAGATAGAGAGGATCGAGAAGGAGATCCAGGAGGTCCTCGCTAAGAAGGCGGAGCTTCAGGTGGCGCTGCACGACAAGGACCTGGAGATCGAGGCCAAGG
>JAEEGG010023901.1_pt1 | contig 11899 bp, 10 predicted proteins | sample 9134161 | NCBI WGS metagenome assembly JAEEGG01 (sample SAMN16246543, study PRJNA631951) | gut metagenome | biome: gut microbiome; feature: rumen; material: CR-attached | host: Bos | place: Iran: Karaj | collected 2018-10 | reverse complement strand
CAGATTTCAGATTTTCGGTTTCAGATTTCGGATTTGAGATATGAATAAAATATCCCAGCGCCACTTCGGGGAAGAGAGCGTATGAGAGAATGTCCTCCTCCGACCGCTGGAACTTGGCCGGAAGTGCGGCCGCTGCGGCTGGAAGGCCTGGTGGAAGCAGATCTGCCGGACGACCAGAGATCGGCACAGCGCCATCGAGAATGGCCTTGGCGATTTCGGCGTCCAACGGCGCGGGCGGGCGGCCATAGAGGCCTTTCACATATGCGCGGGTCTCTTCGGTCACGCGGCCGTAGCGCTTGCCGCCAAGAACGTTTATGACGGCCTGGATGCCGATAATCTGGCTCGTGGGCGTAACGAGGGGCGGATAACCCATCTCGGCGCGGACGCGCGGCAGTTCGGCCATAACCTCGTCGATGCGGTCAAGGGCACCTTGCTCGTCAAGCTGCGAACGGAGATTCGAGATCATTCCGCCGGGGATGTGGTGGCGAAGGACGCCGGCATCGACGAAATCGTGCGAGGCGCTGGCTGGTTCGCGCTGCGGACGCAGCGCCTTGAAGTGCCTGGCGGCCGTTGCGATGGCCTCGCGGTCGAGGTTGGTCTCAAAGCCGTCGTCCTCAAGCATGGCGACAATCGACTCGACTGGCGGCTGGCTGGAGAGGCCGGACATCGAGGAAACGCAGGTGTCGAGAGCCCCTGCCCCGTTGCGCGCGGCTTCAAGGTAGGCGGCGGCGGCCATGCCGCTTGTCATGTGGGAGTGAATCTGAAGCGGAACGGAAACAGCCTCGGTTATTGCCTTGGAGAGACGGGCAGCGGCGGATGGCGAGAGGATTCCCGCCATGTCCTTGATGCAGATGGAGTCGGCTCCAAGGGCAACGAGGTCGCGCGCCAGGGAGACGTAAAGAGCGTCGTTGTGGATCGGGCTTGTCGTGTAGGAAATCGTGCCCTGGGCGTGCGCGCCGACGGCCTTGACGGCCTTCATGGCGACCTCCAGGTTGCGGACATCGTTGAGGGCGTCGAATACGCGGAAGATGGAGATACCATTCTTGGCGGCCAGCTCAACGAAGCGGATGACCACATCGTCGGGATAGTTCTTGTAGCCGAGGATGTTCTGGCCGCGTAGGAGCATCTGGAGCGGGGTCTTGGCGCGTGCGCGGATGGCGCGGAGGCGCTCCCAAGGGTCTTCGCGGAGGAAGCGGAGGCAGACGTCGAAGGTGGCGCCACCCCAGCACTCGAGGGAGTAGTAGCCAGCGGCGTCAATGGCGTCAAGGACAGGAAGGATGTCCTCGGTGCGCATGCGGGTGGCCCAAAGCGACTGATGGGCGTCGCGGAGGGTCGTATCTGTAAAGCGGATTGTCTTCATGGTGTCTGCACCTTTGGAGTGGAGTCCTGCTGGACATAGCGGCGGGCGGAGTCGGCGGCGGCAGTCGCCATCTCGACGGTGGCGGTGAGGCCGGCGAACTTGACCATGTCGGCCGCCTCAAGGAATGAAGAGAGGTGGGCGACAGAGTCTTCGCCAAAGCGGGAGTCCGCCTTGGCGCGCTCGAGAAATTCCTCCGTGGTGAGGCGCGGGGCGCGGATGCCGTAGGCGCGCTCGACATAGCGGCGGACGACAAGGGTGAGTTCAACGTAGTAATCCTTGAAGCGCCCGCGCTCGATGAGGCCACGCCCAAGGAGCTGCGACAGTTCGTGGAGGGCGCGTTCGGCGGGCGACATGGCGCGGATGCGGATGGTGCGGCGGATGCGACGAATGAAGAAGACGACGATGGCGACAACGACGGCCGCAAGGGCGGCAATAAGCAGCCAGCGGAGGAGAGTTCTCGGCGAAGGCCAGACAAAGAACTTGCGCGGGGCGATTTCAATGCCCCCCTGGGCATCGGGCAACGAGGCGAGGGGGAAGAGAACCGGCGACGCGACGAAGGACTTGCCTGCGGCGGCTACGGCGAATGGGGCGAGCCTGTAGCGGGCCGCGCCAGGATCGGCGCGGAGGCGCCAGCGAATTGACTTCACAGTGCGCCCGTCGGGAGATGGCGCGTCCTCGCGGCCATAGCCCTCGGCGAGAGAGAAGCCCTCGAAGCGTGCGCGCAGTTCGTCAAGTTGCGGGAGAGCCAGCGCGGCGTCGGCAGGGGCGATTGCCGTAAGCGTGGCGGTGAGGTCGCGCTCAAGTGAGAGGGAATCGGCGTCGGTGGTGAAGGAAACCTCGACGCGACCCTGCGGAGTGTCGGTGGAGAGAAGCTCGTATTGCGCGGCGAAGAGGGGCGCGGAAAGGAGGATGAACCCTGCTAAAATTCTTTTAATCACCTTCCGGCTCCTCTCTTTGCGCGCTGGATGAAGAGGCGGCGCAGTTTGGCTACGATATCGTCATCGGAATCGGCCGTGGAAAGGGCGACTTCGTCGATGCCCGCCGACTCGAATTCATGGACAAGCGCCGCACGCGCCGCGGCAGCTGCGGCATCAAAGCCGGCGCGGACTGCGGGCGATGCGCTGTCGAGCAGGACAACCTCACCAGTCTCCGGGTCGGCGACCTCGACGAGACCGGCATCCGGCAGCGCACATTCCGCCGGGTCAGTTATGGATATGGCGACAAGGTCGTGACGGCGCGCCGCGACGCGCAGTTCGTGCGAGAAGCCGCCGTCAAGGAAATCGGAAATGAGGAATACCAGGGCGCGGCGCCGCTGGAGGCTGCCAAAGCGCTTGAGGACATTCGCGATTCCGGTGCGTCCGGCGCCGGCGCCTTCGTCGGCAAGGACGTCGCGCACCAGGCGCATCACCGCCGTGCGGCCGCGTCTCGGCGCAACATATTTGACGATGCGGTCGGTGAAGTTCACGAGGCCGACATTGTCGCCGTTCTCCGTGGCCGCGAGGGCAAGGATGCTTGTGACCAAGGCCGAAAGTTCGGACTTCGTGCGCCCTCCGCTGCCACAGCCCTGGGAGCCTGAGACATCGACCAAAAAGACGACCGTCAGTTCGCGCTCCTCGGAGTAGCGTTTGACATGGGGCGTGCCGGTGCGGGCCGTGACGTTCCAGTCAATTGAGCGGACATCGTCGCCAGGCTCGTAGGGGCGGACCTCGTCAAACTCAATGCCCTGCCCCTTGAATGAGGAGTGGTATTCGCCTGAGAGCTGCTCGTTCACGAGGCGCAGGGTGAGGATGCGGATCTTGTTGACCCGCTTCCTCAGCTCCTCGAGTTTTGCAATTTCAGCCATTTCCACCAACCACTAACAACTAACCACTAGCTACTAACCACTAACGACTAGCCACTAACTCACGGCACCGGCACGGTGTTGAGAATCTTCTCAACGACGGCGTCGGCGGTGAGGTTTTCGGCTTCCGCCTCGTATGAGAGCATGATGCGGTGGCGGAGGACGCCGCGCGCGACCTCCTTGACATCCTGCGGCGTCGCAAACGGACGGCCACGGAGAAGTGCAGATGCGCGTGCGCCGACATGGAGCCAGAGCGTGGCACGGGGGCTTGCGCCCATCTCGATTGCGCCAGCCAGGTCTTCCAGATGCCAGGATGCCGGGTTGCGCGTGGCGCTTACGATGTCGAGGATGTATTCGCCGACCTTCTCGTCGCAGTAGACGCCGTCGAGGGCGGCGCGGAGGCCTGCAATCTCCTCGGCCGAGACAACAGGTTCGACGCGGTATGTCGCCGGCTGGGTGAAGCGGTTCATGATGCGGCGCTCGTCGTCGCGCGACGGGTAGGTGATTACGCACTTGAGCATGAAGCGGTCGACCTGTGCCTCGGGAAGCGGATAGGTTCCCTTCTGCTCGATCGGGTTCTGGGTTGCGAGGACGAGGAACGGGCTTGGCAGGTCGTATGTGGTGTCGCCCAAAGTGACGCGGCGCTCCTGCATGGCCTCGAGAAGGGCGCTCTGCACCTTGGCCGGCGCGCGGTTGATTTCGTCCGCGAGCAGCAGGTTCGTGAAGACGGGGCCCTTGCGCGGCTCGAATGTGCCTTCCTTCTGGTTGTAGATCAGCGTGCCGACGACATCCGCCGGAAGCAGGTCCGGAGTGAACGAGATTCGCTGGAACTGGAGGCCCAGCGCCTGCGCGAGCGTCTGCACCGCCGTGGTCTTTGCGAGGCCGGGCACGCCTTCGAGGAGGATGTGGCCGCCGCCCACCAACGCGATGAGCATGCTATCCACCAGCTTCTCCTGGCCTACCAGCACCTTGTTGATTTCCTGTCGCAGGCGGTTGATGACCTCTGCCTGCCTTGCGATTTCACTTCCAGTTTGACGTATGTCCATGTTGTGCTTGCTCCTTTCGAAGCGGGGTTTCCGCTTCCCAAACTGCGTTTACAATTATACCACTTTTGCGCGCTTTCGGAAACCTACACTTCGCCGATGTAGCCCATTTGGCGGAGCGTGAAGTTATTAGTGGTCCAGTGCTTATCGACCTTGACCCAAAGTTCGAGCGCGACCTCGACTTCGTACTGCTCGGCGATTTCCTTCTGGGCGGCGAGGCGGATGCGGCGGATGGTCTTGCCGTTCGGGCCGATCACAATCGGTTTTTGCGAATCGCGCGTCACGAGAAGGGTCATTTCCACATGCCACTTGCCAGGATTCTCGTGGAAGGAGTCGACGCGGACTCCGACCTCGTGCGGGAGCTCGTCCTTCAGCGTCAGGAAAATCTTCTCGCGGACAATGTCCGCCATCGCCAGACGCCGCGGGTAGTCGCTGAGCATGTCGGGGTCGTAGTGTCTTTCCCCGGGCTTGGCAATCCCGAAGAGCGCGTCCAGAAGCGTGTCGCAGCCCTCGCCCGTCGCGGCGGACCCCTGAATGACGCGGACCTCGCGCCTGACGCCAGTCTCCTCCTGAAGCGAGTTCCACAGTGCGCGGAAGTCATCGATAAAGAGCTCGTCGCGGTCGCACTTGTTCAGGAAGAAGATGCAGGGACGCGGATTCTCGTCTCCAAGAAGGCGGCGCATCCAACCATCGTCCTCGAGACGTGGCTTTTCTGAGACATCGAATACGATGACGAGGGCGTCGACTGTGGCGGCGGCCTGTCGCGCCATCTTGTTGATCAGCGAGCCGAGCTTCGATTCGGCCTTGTGCAGGCCGGGGGTGTCCGTGAGGACGATCTGCCCGCGAGGTTCGTCAATGATGGCGCGAATCGTGTTGCGCGTCGTCTGCACCACGGGCGAAACAATCGAGACCTTCTCGCCGACGAGCTGGTTCAAAAGGGTTGACTTGCCGCCGTTCGTGCGTCCGACGATGCCGACTGCGGCGTATTTGACCGGTGCCTTCGCCATGTCGATCACTTCGGAGGATTGAAGTAGTCGTTCTGGCAGGTTGTGTCGAGGACGGCGAGCCAGAGTTCACCCTTGAGGTCGAGCTTCTGACGCTCGACAACCGCGAGCGGAATCGGGACGAGCGAGTAGGAGCCGCCGTGGTGGATGTCGCCGACGACGCAGTTTGTGCGTCCGGCCATGGCCGCATGGACGGCGGCTCGCGCGAGCATGTAGCAACGGATGGCGTCGGCGCCGACGGCCGGTATGCTGCGGATTGAGTAGCTGGGGTCGAAGTACTTGACGGAGGACTCGACGCCCTTCGCCTTGAAGTGGGCCGTGATGCGCTGCTTGAGGAACTCGCCGATGTCCTTCTTGAGGACGTTGCCGGAGGCGTCGCGCGTTTCGCCCTCGCCGGCGATGAGGTCCTGCCCCGCGCCTTCGGCGACTATAATGACAGCATGGTCCTTGACGGCGAAGCGCCTCTCCACCGCGGCGAGGAGTCCGTTGGGCCCGTCCAGTGTGAATGGCTCCTCGGGGACGAGGCAGAAGTTCACGACGGGGCTGGCGACAGTGGCGTAGGCGGCGATGAAGCCGGAGTCGCGTCCCATGAGCTTGACGAGGCCGATGCCGTTGCGACAGCCCTTGGCCTCCATGTGGGCGGACTGGATGACCGACTCCGTGGCCGTGACGGCCGTCTCAAAGCCGAAAGAGCGGCCCACGAAGTTGAGGTCGTTGTCGATTGTCTTCGGCACGCCGACGACGCTGATCGAAAGCTTGCGGCGCTGGCACTCCTCCGCTATGTCGCGCGCCGCGCGGAGGGATCCGTCGCCGCCGATGCAGAAGAGGAGGTTGATGTTCATGCGCATCAGCGTCTCGACGATCTTGGCTGTGTCCTGCTGTCCGCGGGAAGAGCCTAGGATGGTGCCGCCTAGAGTGTGGATCGTGTCAACGGTGTCGGGGTCGAGAAGGAGCGGGGTGAGGTCCTGCGAGGCGACGAGTCCCTTGTAGCCGTAGCGGATGCCGTAGATTGTTTTGATGCCGTAGTCGAAGGAGAGGATTTCGACGATGCCTTTGATGACGTGGTTGAGGCCGGGGCAGAGGCCGCCTGCGGTGAGGATTGCGGCGCGGCTCCAGGCGGGATCGTGGAAGATTTTCGCGTGTGGGCCGGCCTTCTCGAATGACGGCGGCTCGACGCCGCGTGCGCGGAGTGCCTCGACCTGGCGGACGTCCGGCGAGATGTAGACGCGCTCGCCTTCCTCGACGAAGAGCGGGTTGCGTATTGGCGAGTCAATCAGGCACTCGCCCAGTTTGTCGATGTTGAGATTGTAGTTCTCCGGCTTGGAGATGACGTCTTCAAGAATGCTCATGGCTTCACCGTGTAGTGTTTCAAGTAACGAAATTAGTATACCAAATGCCGCCGCGATTTTCATTTCAAGTTCTGATTATTGACAATCGGCCATCGATTTTGCTATAGTATTTACGTCTAAAACATTTCATGCGGGTGTAGTTCAATGGTAGAACTCCAGCCTTCCAAGCTGGCCACGACGGTCCGATTCCGTTCACCCGCTCCATTTCAAATCGCTGCGGATGTCGGTCTTTTCAGGGCAGCATCGGCGGCGGTTTTCATTTATGGATCCTGGCGGACTACTCATAATCGCGGGCGCGGGGCAATACCCATGCCTGCTGGCTGCCGGCGCCCGAAAGGCCGGCGTGAAGCGGCTCGCTGTCTTGGCCATTCGCGGCCTGACGGAACGTGCCCTTTTGCGTGCCGCCGACGAATACGCGCGTTTTGGCGTCGGCGAACTGCAGAAGGCCTTCGACTGGGCCAAGTCCATCGGCGTCCGAGACGTTGTCCTAGCCGGGCAGATCACGCCGAAGGCCCTCTTCACGACCCGCTTCGACCCGCTTCTCCTCTCGGTCATGCGAGGGCTCAAAGTCAAAAACGCGCATACCATCTTCGGAGCCCTCCTGAAGCTGGTCGAAGACGAGGGTTTCCGCGTCCTCCCGGCCTCGACCTACATGGACGACTTTCTCCCCTCACCCGGCATCCTCACGAGGCGCGCGCCGGACGAGCGCGAAAAGGCCGACATCAGCCACGGCTACCGCGCCGCAATGACAATCGGGACCGTAGACATCGGCCAGACCGTGGTCGTTAAGGATGGCATGGTCCTCGCCGTAGAGGCCTTCGAGGGCACAAACGCCGCCATCAAACGCGGCGCGAAGCTCGGCGGCCGGGGCGCGGTCGTCGTCAAGATAGCCCGCGAAGGGCACGACATGCGCTTCGATATCCCCGTCGTCGGCGCGAAGACCCTCCGCGTCCTTCGCCGCTGCCACATTTCCGCGCTGGCCTTCCAGGCCGGGCGCACAATCCTGCTCGACCGCGAAGAGGTGCTTCGCGAGGCCGACAGACTCGGAATCGCCATCGAGGCGCTCCGCACCGAACTCCCACCCGCACCTACAAGACCCTAGGAGTGTCCGCCCAAGTGCCTCGCGCAATCCGCGCATGGCAATGGCGGACGACCCCGCATGAAAGAAGAACCTCCCTTACGAATCTTCATTGTCGCCGGCGAAGCCTCCGGCGACCTCCACGCCGCCCCGCTCATGGAGGCAATACGCGCGGCCTCGCCCCGCCCCGTCGTATTCCGGGGAATTGGCGGCGACAAAATGCGCGAGGCCGGACAGGAACAGCTCGTCCACTGCGATTCTATCGCGGTCATTGGCCTGTGGGAGGTTCTGAAGCGCGTGCGCTTCTTCTCGCGGCTGCTGAAGCGCATGGAGGAGGAAATCCGCGACTGGGAACCCGACATCCTCCTCACCGTCGACTACCCCGGCTTCAACCTCCGCCTCGCGGCACGGGCAAAGAAGATGGGAGTCAAGACCGTCCACTACATCTGCCCGCAGGTCTGGGTCTGGCGCCGCAACCGCATCTGGAAAATCGCCAAGGTACTCGATCGTCTCATCACCATCTTCCCATTCGAACCGGCCTGCTTCGCCCCGACGACGCTGCGCCCCGTCTATGCTGGACACCCCCTCGTCGACCGCGCCGCCGAAACGCTCGCCGAACCAGAGGCGGACCTCCCATGGCTGGCTTCAAGCCGCCGCGTTGCCCTCCTTCCGGGCAGCCGCCCGAACGAAATCGCCAAGATACTTCCCGACATGATCGGCGCGGCCCTTTCGCTCGAAGGCCAGCTCGAAGATCCGGTCAGTTTCATCATTCCAGCCTCGTCCGACGCAATCCGCATGCAGATTAACGCCGTCCTCGACACCCTCCCCCGCCGCCCGCACCACCTCGCCATCGTCGACGGGCAGGCGCGCGAAGTCCTGCGGCAGGCCGAGGCCGCCGCCGTGACCTCCGGCACTGCCACGCTAGAGGCCTCGCTCATGCTTTGCCCGACAGTCCTCGTCTACCGCACAACGTGGCTTACGTACCGCATAGGCAAAATCGTCCTTCGCAAGGCTGGCCACATCGGCTTGGCAAATCTGATCACCGGCAAGGAAGTCATGCCCGAGCTTATCCAGGACGCGCTCACGCCCGACGCCCTTTCCGATCTTCTCGCCTCCTACCTCACCGACGCATCCGTCCGCGACAAAATCATCGCCTCGTTGCGCGAAGTCAACGCCGCCCTCGGCGACGGCAACGCCGCCGAGCGCGCGGCCGCAGCGGTGCTGGAGATGGCTTAACTCTGAACCAGGAACCTACCATGAACATCAACACCCGTGAAAACCTCGCAAGCCGTCTCGGCTTCCTTCTCCTCTCCGCCGGATGCGCAATCGGACTCGGCAACGTCTGGCGCTTCCCCTTCATCACCGGCAAGTACGGCGGCGCCGTATTCCTGATCGCCTATCTCGTCTTCCTCGCGATCATGGGCCTCCCCGTCCTCATCATGGAGTTCGCCGTCGGCCGCGCCTCCGGCCTCAACATGGACGGCGCCCTGCGCAAACTCGAACCGCAGGGAACGCGCTGGCACAACTTCGGCTGGCTGACGATCGTCGGTTGCTACTGCCTCATGATGTTCTACATCCCCGTCGCCGGCTGGATGGTGAACTACATGTACAAGGGCCTCGCCGGAACAATGATGGCCCCTGCGGGAACGGAAAACGTTGCCGACTATGTCGGCGGACTCTTCGGCGCGACGCTGGGCGACCCGATAAACATGGTCTTCTGGACGGTCCTCACCTCCGCCATCGGCTTTGGCGTCTGCGCCTTCGGCGTCCAGAAGGGCGTCGAGCGCGTCACCAAGTTCATGATGTCTGGTCTGCTCCTCATCATGGTCGGCCTCGCCGTCTACGCCCTCACGCTCAAGGGCTCCGTCGAAGGCCTCAAGTTCTACCTCATGCCCTCCCTGGCCCGCGCGAAGGAGGCCGGCATCGGTGCGCTCCTCAACGACGCCATGAACCAGGCCTTCTTCACGCTTTCGATCGGCATCGGCTCCATGTGCATCTTCGGCAGCTACCTGAAGAAGGACCGCTCCCTCACCTCCGAGTCGGCCATCATCGTCGGCCTCGACACTTTCGTGGCCCTGACGGCAGGCCTCATCATCTTCCCCGCGTGCTTCGCGTTCGGCGTCAACCCCGGCGCCGGCCCTGGCCTAATCTTCGTCACGTTGCCCAACGTCTTCAACAGCATGTCGCCAGTGGCTGGACGCGTCTTCGGCGCGCTCTTCTTCGTCTTCATGGCCGCCGCCGCGCTCACGACCGTCATCGCAGTCGTCGAGAACTGCATCGCCTACTTCATGGACACCTACGGCTGGGCGCGTGGCAAGTCCACGCTCTTCAATTTCGTTCTCCTCACAATCCTGACCATGCCGTGCATTCTCGGATTCAACGTCTGGGAAGGTTTCAGCATTCCAAAGATCGGCGGCGTTCTCGACTGCGAGGACTTCATCGTCTCCAACACGCTCCTCCCGCTCGGCAGCCTCCTCTTCTGCCTCTTCTGCACGAGCCGCTACGGCTGGGGATGGAAGAACTTCATCGCCGAGGCCGACGCCGGACAAGGCGCCAAGTTCCCGAAGTTCCTGCGCTTCTACCTGACGTGGATTCTCCCCGTCCTGCTCATCGTAATCTTCATCGTCGGCTACTGGCAGAAGTTCGCGGCGAAATAACGTAAAGGAGGCTTGCAAAAACGGGCCTTTTATGCGATTATATTAGGGAAAAACTTAAGGAGTCTAGACTTATGGCTTATGAAATGACTGGAACCGTCAAGGTCATCATGGAGACCAAGACATCCGCCAGCGGAACCTTCAGCTGGCGCGAATTCGTCCTCACTTCCGAAGAGGACCGCTACCCGCAGGACGTGCTCTTCCGCGTCGTCAAGGACCGTTGCACGGCTCTCGACGGCATCGCCGTCGGCGAACGCCTCAAGGTCACCTTCGACATCCGCGGCCGCGAATACCAGGGCCGCTACTTCGTCAATCTCGAGGCCTTCCGCATCGACCGCATGGACGGAACCGAGGAGGCGCCGCCGGAGGACATGCCACCGGCCGCCGACGAACCGCCCCTTGACGACAGCATGCCCTTCTAGTTTACCGTCCGACCGCTAGATGGAATCCGACGCCAAGGCCAGCGGACGCCGCATCGGCGACATTCTCTCCGCCGGGGCGTCGTGGCTTGAAACCAGAAAAATCGAAGACGCGCGGCTGCAATGCGAATGGCTTGCCGCCGCGCTTTTGTCATCGTCGCGCCCGGAGCTTGAACTCTCCCTCGGCCGCGAGGCCCCCGAACATTTCGTCTCGCAAATGCGGGAAGGCGTCCGCCGCCTCGGTGGTGGCGAACCCGTCCAGTACGTCATCGGCGAGTGGGACTTCCGGTGTCTGACACTTAAGACCGATTCGCGCGCCCTCATCCCCCGCCCCGAGACGGAGCAGCTCGTCCAGCTCGTCCTTGATGAGCGCGAAGTCTGGGACAGGCCCGAGCCGCGCATCTGCGACGTCGGCACCGGCACCGGCTGCATCGCAATAAGCCTCGCCGTCGAGCGCCCGCAGTGCCGCCTGGTGGCCGTCGACGCCGATGCGGCGGCCCTCTCGCTCGCCCGCGAGAACGCGACCCTCTGCGGCGTCGCGGACAAAGTCGAATTCCGTCACGGACGCAACTGCGACGGCGCGGCCGAGGCCTCGCTCGACGCCGTCGTCTCAAACCCGCCGTACATCGCCTCGCGCGTTGTCGACGGTCTCCCGCCGCTCATCCGCGACCACGAACCGCGCATCGCGCTCGACGGCGGTCCTGACGGACTTGACATCGTCCGCGAGGTGGTTAACGACGCCGCCATCGCCCTGCGCCGCGGCGGCTGGTGCTTTCTTGAAATCGGCGACGACCAGGGCGAGGCGACGCGCGGCATCCTCGAGGACGCCGGCTTCACTGCAATCGCCGTACTGGCCGACTTCGCCGGACTCACGCGCTTTGCGAAAGGCAGGATTGTCTAATGGCTCACGAATGGAACATCAGGCCGCGAGGTGGCACATGCGCCGTGTGCGGCAAGCCCTTCGAGGCGGGCGCGGAATGCGTCTCCGCCCTCTTCAACGCGCCTGACGCCGGGTTCGAGCGCCGCGACTACTGCGTCGGCTGCTGGGACAAGCGCCCCGACGGCGGGGAGCCATTCAGCCAGTGGCAGGGCGCATACGCGCCGCCCCGCTCCGAGCAGGCCAGGAAGGAACCCATCGCCCATGAAACTGCC
>JAEEGG010023900.1_pt1 | contig 11899 bp, 11 predicted proteins | sample 9134161 | NCBI WGS metagenome assembly JAEEGG01 (sample SAMN16246543, study PRJNA631951) | gut metagenome | biome: gut microbiome; feature: rumen; material: CR-attached | host: Bos | place: Iran: Karaj | collected 2018-10 | reverse complement strand
TCTTTTTTCGTTTCTCAACGCCCCCACCTCCACGTTCCACAGAGAGAGAGATTTCTTCCCTTTTTTCTACTACTCCGCTGTCTTCTTTATAAGAGGGGTGCAGGGGGGATTTTTTCTTCTCTCGTTTCTTTTTTCGCTCTTTAAAAAATCCTGTGAGCGAGTAGGAATTTTGGAAATTGTTGCGGTACCAATAGCCTGCCTTGAATCTCTCGGCAGTCGTCATGTGACGATAGATATCGATGGCAATGCAAAGGTGGAAGAGCATGTGGCGTACAGCAGGCTCTTTATAATCCTCCTTCAGTCCGTTGTCAACCAATTGGGTATTAACAGTATTTTTTGTTTCTTCAATATTCATATTTTGTCCGATTAATTCAAACCTCATTTTCTCATTATCTCAATTTCTGCTTTGCAGACTTTTCTCACGACTCGACCAATCATGCAAGCATGTTGGCGCTCGCTGCTCGAAAAGTTCTCAATCCGTTTCTTTAGAACAAACTAAAGAAACGAATACTCTCACATTCACGTCGCTTCACCAGTCCTGGCAGCGTGCGGCCATTGGAATATACCCAGCTGTAGAACTGTTTCTTGATGTCGTTCTCCGACCGCCCTTCACGGATAAATCTTAACAATGTCGATTTCTTAAAGGCACCGATTCCGACGTTATAAACGAACGACACGAGCGCATCAAATTGCGGCTGTGTCAAGTTCAGGTTGAGGGCAAGAATCTGCCCTTCAACCTCCTCGACATCCTCACGCAAGTACTCTTCCGCCTTCTCCTGCGTAATATTGTCACCACGGCGAACACCCTTGGTGTGGCCATAGCCTATTGTCCAAACTCCTGCCGCGTCCTGATAAGCCGTCAGGCGGCAGCCCTCAAAATCCTTAATCTTCTGAAATGCTAAATCTGAAATCTGCATAATGTTAATTCTTTTGGTCGAAAATGTTAATGTTTAATCTTTAATGTTTAATGTTTAATTTTTAATGTTTCTGAGCGAAACGAATTTAATGGCAAAATTAGGGAGAATAGTTGTGACGGGCAAGTACTCAAGTGAATACGTGTCCCAACTTTAATTGCCTCAAAATGTCTTGTAAACAGCTAATTTACAACCGTTTACAAATATCTTGTGTGTCCCAAAAAGTTATGTCCCAACTTTTTTCCGTTGTCCACGTTGTATAGCTTTTCTGATGCTCTCTTTAGCTCCCAACGTCGAGTGCTCAGCCAAGTAGCGACAAAGTTGGAGAGTACTGATGAGGAATACGCGCGGACGCTTGGTCAGTGTTTGAACAAGCGCGCGGATGATGTGATGTTTAATGTTATGAGGAAAGTGGAAATGCGATGCTTTTAATGGTATCGGAACGTCTTGCATGTGTTTCTGCCAATCGTCTATCATGGTACGGAAGGCATCTAACTGTTGCAGGTTGACGAAACGAAACTACGGCGTCTCGTCATCCCATGTCGGTTTTCGTTTCTTTAGTTGTCTGTTACAACTGTCAAATCATAGTGAAGAGCTGTAGCCCCAATGAATAAATCGACCAAATTTATGAGCAAAAATCAAGGGGCTGGATCCAGCCCCTTGACATCTTATCCCGTGTTTATTTTATTACCTTATTTTGTTAGGGGTTTATTCCTCGTCCTCTTCGACAACTTCAGAAACCTCTATGGGATAGAACCAATCGGTGGGGATTGAGACTTTCTCGTCCATCCAAATGGTGATGGGGTCAACGGCAACAATCATAGGAGCCTCACCCTTCTTGGGGAAGCGGATTGTCAACACGTCACCGCTCTTCTTGTCCTTTACCAATACTGAGACGTTGTTCTCGTCGGGATTCCAGCCCTCAACGGTGAACTCGTCGAGTACAGCGCTGTAGTCAATCTCGGGCTTGGTGTTGTACATGGTGGTAACGGCGAACTTCTCGCCCTTTGTCCACTCGGTATCGCCAATCTTCAGGGTGAAGTCGAGTGTACCGCCCATAGCACGTACGATGGCCTTCTGCTTGCCCTTGCTGTCCATGAAGACATCAACAACGATATCGTTGATGTTGTGGTTGAGGAAAAGAAGAAGAAGACACAGCTCATTCTGCAAGCCGCAGGAGGTGTTTACCCCATCTACATCAAGCACGGCAACGATTCATACGAGATTCACGAGCAATTTGGTGTAGCCACTAATCAGATGGTAAATACTGGTAAGGGTAGCATTGAGAAGGATCCTAAAACCATTCAGACCAACTGGAATATTCCCAATGAGGAATCTGTTCATAAAATTAAAATCTATGTCGAAAAGAATGGTGTTCAAACAGAGTTAGAGGCCAAGCAAGGCGAACCGGCTGCTAAGATTTGTGTCCCCATCACCTTCGAGTGGTGTGACGAGCGCCAGTCAATCGAAAAAGTCTATAAAGGTTTCAGTGAGTGGGTAAAGGACAAGGATTATATCTGGTTCTAAACCGCTCAATAACACTAAAAAGATAATTACATTATATCAAGAGGATGTTTTGACACATCCTCTTTTTTTTCACATGGCACTGCGGTAGTGCGAAAGGATTTGGCGGACTTTCTCGTCGGTAGGAAGGGTGGCGTCAATCCAATGGATGGTGAAACCACGACGCTCCATGCCTCGGAACCACGTCATCTGGCGCTTGGCAAACTGATGGATGGCAATCTCAAGGCGCGTGAACATCTCGTCGTAGGTGAGACGACCCGTGATGTATTCGGTGACGAACTTGTATTCCAAACCATAATAGATGAGGTCTTCTGGTGGAATGCCCTCAGCCAGTAAACCCTTGACTTCGTCAATCATCCCTTCCTCCAAACGAGCTTTCAGACGACGGGTAATCTTCTCACGACGCAGTTCACGGTCGATATTCACACCGATGATAAGGGATGGGACGGGCGGCAACTCACGACGTGGCACGGGATGCTCCAGATTGTAGGTCTCTATCTCGATAGCACGGATGGCACGCTGGCAGGAATCGACATCGGTCTTGTTGTGCATAACGGAACCAGTACGGGCCTTCAACTCTGCTAACATCTCGGTAAGTTCCGAGAGCGACAAGCCTTCAAGACTGTCACGCAACGCTTGATTCTGAGGTACTGGCGAAAGCTTGTAGCCCTTCAGCACAGCCTCGATATAAAGCCCCGTACCACCACAGAGAATGGGCACCGCTCCCCTACCCTGTATGGCCTGATAGGCATCGAAAAAGTCCTGCTGATACTGGAAAAGGTTATATTTAGTGCCAGGCTCACAGATGTCGATGAGATGATAGGGAATCTTTAATGTTTCATGTTTCATGTTTAATGTATAATCCCCCAAATCCTTTCCCGTTCCGATATCCATGCGCCGATAGACCTGACGGGAGTCGGCAGAGATAATCTCACCACCAACGTGCTGCGCCAAAGCAGCAGCCAATGGCGTTTTGCCACTGGCTGTTGGTCCGAGTATGGTTATCATCTGCTGCATCGGCACAAAATGTTAGATATTGGCGCGAGACGCAAAGCCACCCTTGAGGTCTTCGATGGTGAGTTCGGTAAGCTTATCCTTGTCCAAATTCTTCTCGTTAGCCAAACGGTTGGCCTGAGCCTGGATGCTCTTCTCGAAGACGTTACGCGCATAGCGGGCATTACCGAAGTTACGGTCTTTATGGGCTACAGCATATTCGAAGCGTGTCTTCAGATAGACTTCGGTCTCGTGCGACATGGTGTACTGATTTTTCTTCATGTACATCTTGAAGATATCAGTCAGTTCGCCACCTGAATAGTCGGGGAAATCGATGTAGCGATTGAAACGCGACTGAAGACCGGGGTTGGAGTCGATGAAACGCTGCATCTCGCCCTTATAACCTGCCACGATAACCACGAGGCGGTCGCGATAGTCCTCCATACGCTTCAGGATGGTAGAAATGGCCTCCTGACCATAGTCATTGCCAGCGCCACCCTCAGGAACCAGCGAGTAAGCCTCGTCGATAAAGAGCACGCCATCGAGGGCCTTGGCTATGACGCTATCGGTCTTGGGACCTGTCTGACCGACATACTGTCCGCACAAGCCTGCGCGGTCGGTCTCCACGGTATGACCTTTCTTCAAAACGCCAAGATCCTTATAGATGCGACCAACGATACGGGCGACGGTGGTCTTACCTGTACCTGGGGAGCCGTAGAACACGAGGTGATAGCTGACCTTAGCGGTCTTCAGACCCTTGGCCTCACGTTCCTTCTGGAGTTTCACGAAATTGGCCAGCGAGCGGACTTCCGTCTTCACACTGCCAAGACCTATCAGTTCGTCGAGTTCCTGGTAGGGGTCGCCCTCAAGGGGTTCGTTCACGACGATAGAGTCGTTCTTCGCTGCGGTGATGCTGTCAACTTTGGCCTTCAGGGCATCCCTCGTCTCACTGCTCTCGTCATCACCGACACACGTGCCGATAATGCCCAAAAGAATCATAAATGCCACGCCACCTATCGACAGGCATCCGCATCCTTTGAAAATCTTGTCTAAGTTTTGATTCATAATCTGTATATCATTTGTTATTCTTGACCGGCATTGGGTTCATCCCAGTATTCGTTCAGCGGCTGGGCATCGGCAAACTTACTGACAAAGGCACTACCCTCCTCAGCCGTCATGCTCTTGCCGTTCAGGCCACACTCGCTGACCTCACCTTCCACCTCGAGCATCGAGAAATGTTCGACCTGCTTGCCATCCTTATAGCCGAAGATTTCAGTAGCCCACGTAGGACCTCCGGCAGGACCGGCAAACTTCAGATAGGCAATGCCATTGAGCCACAGCTTCAGGAAACGGCGCTTGGGCTCTTCGACCTGTATGAGCTGTATCTTGCCATTCTTACGAATGAAGATGCCGCCATACTGCTCGTTCTTATCCACCATGTGAATCCATTCGGCATCATCGCCCATCCAGACGTGTGCCCACTTCACCAGTTTCACGCCCTTGTACTGCGACGGGTCTTTGGCTACGAAGAGCTTGTTCATCTCGGCAATATCCTTCTTCCAGACAGGAATCTGCTCGTCAATCATCGTCTGGTACATCTCGTACATACACTCGACGAGTTTGCCGTCAATGACGTAGATCATACCTGTCTCAAAACTCTCGGGAGCACCATGTGTATAGCACAGTTCCAAGCCTTTGGGACCTTCGAAGGCAGCCTCAATAGAGTTAGGGATGTACATGCCGTCGTCATCGGCATTCCACGTAGCACCACTCTCGTCCCAATGACCCAGCGACTCGTGCGTATATACCTTGTCGCCGTCAATCAACACGTCGAGAGCCAGCGAGAACTTGCGGTCGGGATCGTACTTGTCCTTAGGAGCCTTGGGGTAGGCACCCTGGAACTGGACGGAACCCCAGACGTACTTTCCACCGATGGTTGCCACCTCGCACGAACGCTCAGCCTTCATACCATATTGCTGCTCCAGCTTCTTGACGATATCCTTCGACAGACGCTTGGGATTGTCGTACGAGGCACTGCTCTCCTTGATGTCCAGCTGTTTGCGAGAAGCCAGATACTCGTCGGTCAGCAACACCATACCCCACGAATCGGGTTTCTTGGCACCAACCAGTTCGAAACGGGCACTCAGTGCGGGAATCTCCGGACGACCATGAATCTGTCCCATACTGGGGGTATTGCCGTCAGGATCCTTCAGCACTTCGCCAACGAACTTCACCTTGACCTGTTTGCCACCCACCAGCAAAGTGGTATATTTGGCGGCATTACGACGGAAGCGGTCCTGCAGAGACCAGCTCTGATGTATCGCCTCAAAGCCCTCAAGGGTGCCACAGGTCTTCTTGTACTCTGCCTTGTCAGGCTCCTTGATGTCGCTCCAATAGAGCAACTGCAGAGACTTGTCCTCGCCAGCAAACAGAAACATGGGAGGCGGGGCGGTATCAGGCATTTCAGCCAGCACGCTATCGATAGACACGGAGTCAGAATCAGCAGCATCGCTGGCATCAGTCTGTCCCTTATTCTTACAACTCATCATGGCAGCCATCACACAGACGGCCAGAATCATCAGTTTCTTCATTTTATGATATTTAAGCATTTCTTACCTTGATAACTAATACGACCCTGATGTTCGAGATAGTTCTTAATCAGGTCGGGCGTCGTGATACCAATGCTATGGCCTTGGTCGGCACGGTTCGTTGGACTGACAGCCACCGTATAGCTGTTGCTCACCACACGGTAGGTCTTCTTCAGGTTCAGCTTCTTGCCATCCTTGTCGAAAAGCACGAGCTTCTTGATTTTACCATCAGCGGGATTGATGGTCACATCGCAGGTCATACCACCCACATAGGGGAAGCGCTGCTTGTCGTTGTCGTAACAGGATATCAGCATGTCAGCCAGTTCCTTACCCGTCACGCTGACCTCTACAGCATCGTTCTGGAAGGGGTCCATCTGCATAACGTCGCCAACAGTCATATTGCCAGCGGCATGGTTATCGATACGTACGCCACCGGCATTCTGATACGACAGGTCGGCACCCGTCTCAGCCATATAGGCATCGCAGACCATACAGCCCAGCTCCTCGTTGTTGTCAAACGGTGTCTCAGCAACAGCCAGCACACGTCTGAAGGCTGGATTCTCCGAGAAATAACGCACCAATTCGGTGAGGGTCGCATTCTTGTTGCCCTGTTTGTCGATGGCGATACGCTCAGCCTTCTTGCTGACAACCTTGCCATTCTCCAACACCAGCGTAGCGTGCGTGGCATTCTTCAGACTCTTCATATTCTGCGTAATCAGGATGCCGTTGTGTATCTCGCCACCTTCCAACTGGGTGTGTGAGTGTCCGCCAACGATGATATCGACCCAAGGCAGGTCGGCAGAAAACTTCACATCGTCGTTATAACCCAGATGCGAGAGCAAGAGTACAACGTCACACTCCTTGCGTAGGAATTCGTATTTCTTAATGGTCTCCAAGGGATCCATGAACTTGATATCCGTAAGACGCTTAGGGTGGCTCTCAGGGGTGCCCATCGAACCTAATGCCGTCACGCCAAGGACACCTACGATGACACCGCCTACGTCAAACTTCTGATAGGGTTTGACGTGCATCTTCCACTTGGCATCGGGCTCCATATTGGCACAAAGCGTAGAAAAGGCAGAAAGGCCAATGAGACGCGCCAGTCCGTCCTGATTGGAGTCGAACTCGTGGTTGCCGACAGCGGTAGCATGGAAGCCTACCTGATTCATCAGCGCCACCATCGGATAGGCAGGAATCTCAAACATATCGTTGATGGGGTCGCCCGAACGGTTATCACCTGCCGAGAGTATCAGCAGGTCGGGATAAAGAGCACGCAACGAGTCGGCCACATAACCCAGACGTGGGAATTGGTCGATAGCGGCATGGGGGTCGTTAATCGAGAGGATATGTACCTCCTTCTTCTGTGCCGATGCTGTCAGTGCAACAAGCATCAGCAAGACAGGAAACAACAGTTTTTTCATTACTTTTGAATCTCCTTTACACATGTTTTACCTTGATAGTTCACGTGGCCCAAAGTCTTCAGATATTGCATGATGGCCTCAGCAGTACCAATGCCCAGATTGCGCCCCTCGTCCTTGCGGTTGGTGGGGGTAATGGCCTGCACATAGTTGTTGGTCACCACACGATAAGTCTTCTTCAGGTTCAGCTTCTTGCCGTCAGGACCATAGAGTACGACTTTCGCCACCTTTTGCTTGGCAGCATCGAGCACATACTCAGCAGTCACGCCACTCATCAATGGGAAACGACGTACATCATTGTCGTAGCACATCTTCAGAATATCGATGAACTCATTGCCAGTGACTGTCATCTCGACGAGAGTGTTCTGGAACGGGTCGAGCTGCAGCACGTCCTTCACAGTAATGCCACGAACAGAGAGGGTGTCGTAACGTACACCACCATAGTTCTGCAGACTAATATCAGCATTGGCAGCCTTCAGATAGGCATCAGTCATCAGGCAGCCCAGTTCTTCGTACGTTGACACGGGGGCATCATTAACAGCCAGCACTTCGTCGAAGGCTGGGTTATTGACAAAGTAGTCAGTCAGTTTAGCCACCACCTTGTTCTCGCGCTGGACACCCTTGATTGCAATGTTCTCAGCCTTCTTGCCGATGACCTTGCCATTCTCCAGCGTCAATGTGATATGTGTGACACGAGCCAAGCGGTTGACGTTCTGGGTAATCAATAGACCGTTGTGCATCTCACCGCCCTGGAGCTGCGTGTGTGAATGACCACCCACGATGAGGTCCACCCAAGGCAGAGAGGCAGATATCTTCACGTCGTCCTCATAGCCAATATGTGATAGGAACAGGACTACATCGCACTCCTTGCGCAGAAACTCATACTTCTGGACAGCCTCCAAAGGTTGCGTAAAAGTGATGTTTGTCATATTGTCCGGATGACTCTCGGGCTTGCCCATAGGACCAAGGGCTACAGCACCGATAATACCTACCGACACACCACCCACATCAAACTTCTGATAGGGACGAAGGTGGATGCCTGTTGATTCTGCGGGATGGCAGTTCGCACAAAGGTACGAAAAGTCTGACATCGTGATGAGTTTTGCCAATCCTTTCTCGCCAGAGTCAAACTCGTGGTTGCCTAATGTCGTAGCATGGAAACCCACGATATTCATCAGTGCCACCATCGGATAGGCAGGTATCTCATACATGTCGTTGATGGGGTCGCCTGAACGGTTATCACCTGCCGAAAGTACTAGCAGGTCAGGATAAAGCGCGCGCAACGAGTCGGCCACGAAGCAAAGACGTGGGAAACACTCGATGGCAGCATGCATATCGTTAGCTGAAAGGATGTGTACTTCTTGTTTATTCTGAGCCCATATACTGAGGGCAAAAGGAACCATCAATAGGGCTAACAGTATTTTCTTCATAACAAATTATAGTTTTAAGTGAGTTTAAATTTAATCGTGCTGTGCTGACTGGCAGGGGCATCCAAATCGATTTCGTGACCAAAACGGTCAGTGACTTTCAAGCCTTCTACCAGTCGGACATCCAACCCTTTGATAGCAAAATATCTGAGGAGCGCATGGCGAACCTGCGCACCCTCAAATATTTCGATAGTCTTGCGATTGACTTTAATTTTCATTTCACAGTCTACTCAGCAGGTGTCTCTGCAGGAGCTGCAACGGGCTTCGCACTCTTCTCCTTAGCCTTCGCAGCCAACTCCTTCAGTTTGTCCTTGCCCTTGAAGGCAAATACCCAGATGAGGAAGCCTGCCAATACCAGCAGCGAGATGCCCAGCAGCGGACGGTAGAACAGCCATGCAATGGCAATGACGATGAGTGACCATACAACGCCAACCACTGTGCAGATGATGCCAACGCCCCATCCGAAGATACCGGCAATGAAGGGCACCACCTTAAGAATGGTCTCGATGAAGCCGAAGATACCCTTCAGGCCACCAATAACCATCAGGATACCAAGAATACGCAGAGCCCAGGTCCACATGTTGTTAGCCTCTTTCTCGGCCTCGATAATCTCATCACCACTCTTCTTACCCATGACGAGGGTCTGGAAGCGCTTGCCGTTCTTAGCCTTGAAGGGCTTGAAGCTATCACCATCGACAACAGCCATCACCGTCACCTTGGCAGGAACAACCTTCTCGAAAGTCACGCGAACATCACCAACCTCAGGAGAGCCTGGTACACGACCGTAGTAGAGCACGTTGCCAGCCTGGTGAACATACTCGAAGTCCTTCTTGTTCTCAGCCTTAGCCATAGCTTCATTAATAGAGTCGTTGACAGCCTTGGCAGAATCAGAAAGGACGACAGTCTCAGCAGGCTGCTCGGCAGGTTGCTGCTTCTGCACACCATAGAAACGCTCGTAGGCGGTCTTTGCGCTGTTGTCGAACTGCTTCAGCAAGTCCTCAGCAATAGCCAAATCCAAGCCCTCACGTGAAGAAATGCTGTGAATCAGGCTCTCGTTGAGCTTATAAGCACCCCACGACACGTTCTCGGCATACTGCTCAGCATCCTCAACAGTGGTCAGGACCATGTTCTTGTTCTGATAAGCGGGATCCTTGAACTGTGCCGACTCAATGGGACTGCTCACCCAATCCTTGCTATAGGTATAAGTGGTGGTGGTCACTTCCTTACCACCTAACTTGTCTTCCTTCTTCTCCTCAGAGTGCTCCACCCACTGGTAGTACTCTACCTTACGACGCAACGAGATTGCTTTGGCACCAACACCAAACTGGGCATCCGACAGGGAGTCCTCGGTAGTAGCCAGAGCAGTACCGCAAATCAGCTCGCCATCCAGCGAAGCATCCTTCTTGTTGGGATTCTCCATCTCGACATAGGCACTACCTGCCTCGTCAAGCATTTTCTCAGTTTTCACTGCGCGACCTTCGTTCCACCACAGTACGCATGTACCTGCCAAGAACAGCAGAATACCAGAACCAATCGCCTTAAACGAATTTCCTACACGGGTACCGTAACCCGTTGTTGTTACTTCTTGATAAGCCATAATGTTTTTTCCGATTAATTTTGTTTTCTATGCTTTTTCTCTCAATTTAGTCAAGAACCTTCGTGACTTCAGCAATGCTCTTGCAGTCCATGCTGGAGCTGCCTTCACGTGCTACCCATATATGACCAGACTTTGCGTCAATCTCTTTCACGATGTAGTTGGGACGGAAACCATCGACAAAAGTGGCCCACACCTTGTCACCCTTCTTAATCTTCTCCTTGAAGGGAATGAGTTTACAACGGTCCTTGGTGGTGGCATACAGCTTGCTGGAGAATACTGACAGTAACACCTTGTCGCCTTCAATATGCATCAGTGTGCCAACCTTCCACTCGCCTTCAGCACGATAGGCAACGGTGGCACCTGACTGCCATTCACCATCCTTCAGCACGTTGAAGCTGTTGGGCTTCAGCTTCTCGCCCTGTGCCAGTTCCTTATTCTTGGGATCATTGGGGTCGCTTCTCCAGTAACGGTCCAGATAGACTGCAACGGGCTCAGCAGGATCAGATGCATCAACGACAATGGCACGATCCAGTCCGCTACCACTCTGCCACCATGTCAGCAGGATGTCACCCTTCTTGGCTTTCTGACCTTTCAAAATAGGAATAATCAGGGCATTAGGAACCAACTGCTTGTCATTACGGCCGATGTCAGACTTCTCAGCACCTACCTGTTCCATCGTTCTTGTGTACCAAATCAGGACAGCCTTATTCAAATCTTCTTTCTTTGCTACTTTGTCGAAATACATACCTTCACACGACAGAATGGTCTGTCCTGGCTCTGCTTCAATCTTCACACCCTGAGGGAAATCCCAAGGCCATGTCTGGTCTTGTGCACATAAAGAACCTGCCATAAACAAGGCACAACTTGCAACTAAGAATCTCAAACTTTTCATACGCTTTGTTAGTTTCTTTGGTTAATAATAAACGATTTTCGCTGCAAAGATACAAAATAATTCGTGTATTTCCTACAAAAATAGAAAAAAATTGCCATTCATCAACACAAAAAATGCCACCCGACAAAATCGAGTGGCAATTATTTGATATTTTAACTAAATAATCTCTTATTTGAGTTGACTTCGTCGACTGAAAAAGCGATTCAGCCAAATAAGCGAGTTTTTTGGCGTTCGCTGCTTATTTCAACTCAGCGAGGTACTTAATGGTGCGAACCATCTGAGAAGTGTAAGAGTTCTCATTGTCGTACCAAGCAACAACCTGTACGAGAGAGTTGCCATCACCAATCTTAGAAACCATAGTCTGGTTAGCGTCGAACAGTGAACCGAACTTCATACCGATGATGTCGCTAGAAACCAGCTTCTCCTCAGTGTAACCGAAGCTCTCGTTGGTAGCAGCCTTCATAGCAGCGTTGATACCCTCAACAGTTACCTCACCCTTCACAACAGCGTGCAGGATAGTGGTAGAACCTGTAGGAGTCGGAACGC
>JAEEGG010023893.1_pt1 | contig 11901 bp, 9 predicted proteins | sample 9134161 | NCBI WGS metagenome assembly JAEEGG01 (sample SAMN16246543, study PRJNA631951) | gut metagenome | biome: gut microbiome; feature: rumen; material: CR-attached | host: Bos | place: Iran: Karaj | collected 2018-10 | reverse complement strand
ACAGTCAAGCACAGTCTTCTCAGGTGAGCCAAGTACCATATCAATCCATTTGAAGTTGGCGATTGCCTTCTTGAAATCCTCTGGATCGCCACCGTGATAGTGATCATTGCCTGGCAACGTTTTATCCAATGTGAAATGCTTCTCGATCACCTCTGCACCAAGCAGGTAGGCAGTAGCCAAAGTCATCATCGTGTCATCTGGAGCCACATGATCACTGAAGCCCACACGTACATCAGGGAATGTCTTCTTCAAGGTGTCGATGATCAGCAGATTGGCATTCTTCGGGTCTGTCGGATACGAGAGCACACAATGGAAGATGACGATATCCTTGCAGCCATTGTCTTTCAGCACACGAATAGCCTCATCGCACTCCGACAGATAAGCAGCACCAACAGACATGAATACCGGCTTGCCTTTTCTGGCAATATGCGCAATAAACGGCAGATTAGACAAATCAGAAGAAGAAATCTTATAGAAGTCCACCATATCTTCCAGATAGTCAGCCGAAGCATAATCGAAAGGTGTTGACGTGAAATCCATACCTTTGGCATGCGTATAGTCACAGAGTTCCCTATATTCTGCTTCTCCGAAATGATCGTGCTTCAGGAAAAGCTCATACTGCGTCTTGGTGGGTTCCTTTGTTGTATCCCAGTAGGCAGGCGAGTTTTTCGACACGATGGTACCAGCCTTATACGACTGGAACTTAGCGCAGTCGATGCCAGCTTCTGCTGCTGCGTCAATATAACGCTTGGCAGCCTCCAGCGGCGAAATATTCATTACACGGGCGGTATCATAGAAATTAACGCCCATTTCGGCTATCAGATACGGTTTTGTTGTTCTCATATCAGTATGTATTTTAAGTTATCAGTAAAATCACAAATTATTAATCAAGGCCATCACGCGCCGACGGCCTCCCCTAAGGTCATGACTGAGCAGCATATCCTGATAATGCTGTCGCACCTCTTTCGAGAAGCCCATATACATTTTCAGGGTTGCCTCGATGATCTCGTCTGCAGGGTTCAGTCCGATATAGGAGAAACCATTCTCGTTGCTCACGAAACCATGTTTCTCTTCACGATGGTTCTGTGCCATTGCAATCGAAGGGATACCCAGCAGTGCCAGCTCATGACTGGTTCTGCCTTTTGAAGTGATGGCAACGTCACAACTTGACATCATCTCCGGCATATTGGCAACATCGAAATGCACCTCGATGTTCTCATATTGGTTATACTGCATCAGTTCCTCTACATTATGCTTTGCTCTGCCTAATGCCACCACGAAATAGTAATGCTTGTATTCTGGTTTCGAGACGATTTTGAGCAGGCGGTCAGAATAGTTCTGAGGATCAGCGCCACCAAACGAGATAAACACGCGCTCCACCTTGTCTTTGATCTTAATCGGATCGTAGAACATAAACGTCTTTCCACAGATATAATATTGTTCGCCCGCATACACCTGAGGATACTCCTCGCCGGAATACAATGCATTGAACACCAAGTCGGCCTTGATGATACCCTCGCCGTCGTCCTCAAAATTGATAATCTTCGCATCAGGCAATACAGAGCGCAGACCTATCATATAGTCAATGGAGGTCGTCAGGATATCGTTGATGAACACGGTGTATTTCTCCCGTTTGCAGATTTCGAACAGTTCAGCAATCCCATTGACAGGCTTCAGTTCGTGTGTTGTCTTGCCAAACACTTTCGGGTCTGTCTGGTTGATATCATAGTAGATATCGGGTTTGACATAGAACTCATCCGCAAGTTCCAATGCTCGGTAGATATGACCGATACCCCGCTTGTTGTTGCCATTTACATAGATAGCCACCTTCTGCGCATTCAGCGTGGTGGCCACACTGCGCAAATCGGCAAAGGTATCGATATCCACAGCTTCCTCTTCCGATACCTCATAGACATCAACCTTCTTGCCTATACGGGTCTGAGGTGTAACAACGCTGCGCTTTGAGACAACGAAGGCACCAGTTTCCAGATAACAAGGAGGAAGATACTGGCGGTTCAGACGTTTTTCGTAGTTAGGCACCTTCTTTCCATCCTTCACACCCCATGAGAGATGTGGGGCATTAATGGCAGAGATGACGGTATCAAGGTCATTGTCGATCGTATATTTGATGGCATTGTCGAGTGTCTCCACTTTTAGCGTCGGCGATGTCGGCTGCATCGTAACGATATAATCCCACTCCCCTTCGGGAATGGCATCAGCTATCACAGCATCCAGCGTCACAGCATCACCACAGAGGCTGGCATCTCTCCACTTGCAGGCAGCTCCCATCTGTGTTGCGATAATCTTCACCTCTGGTGAGTCAGTCGTGACCATGACATCTGTGACATATGCCGACGTCAGTGCATTCTTGATGGCGTAATAAACCAGAGGGTGACCTCCGATGATACGTATATTCTTGTTTGGAATACTCCTAGAACCTGCACGTGCAGGAATAATGGCTAAAATTTTCATATCAATTTTCTTAGACCGGATTTCCGGGATTTTGTCTGCAAAGATACACATTACTTATTACCTATCCAAATAAAAAAGGAAAAAAACGTTGATTTTTCCAGATTTTATGCGTACCTTTGCAACCAATAACATCATCATGAACAACCTGAGAGACAATAGCCTAATGACCTTCAAGGCTAAATTCACCCACTTCTTCGCCCTGCCTTTCTGGCGGAGCTGGACGACTATTACCGTCATCTACGCATTGATTCCCATCATCATCGGCCTGCTGAAATGGCATAAGAATAATGATACCTATCACATCTACAAGTCGGTATTCTGGAATACTATCAACCAGCTACCGCTCTATGAGTTCTATGACTATCTGAAAGGTGACTGCAACCACTATGGTGCCATCTTTGCCTACGTGATCGGTCCCTTCGCTGTGTTGCCCGATACGTGGGGCATGCTGTTGTGGGAGTGCTTCCTCGTAGCTGTCTTCTACATCGGTGTGCGGTATATGCCGCTGGAACGCTGGCAGAAGGTCTTCATGTTCTGGTTCTGTCTCCATGAGGTATTGACTCCGCTGTTCGTCGAGCAGTTCGACTTGGCGATGGCTGGCATGCTCTTGCTCACCTTCGCCTGTGTACAGAAGCAGAAGCCCGTCTGGGCTGCATTTATCATCATATTGGCCATCTTCATCAAACTATACGGCGTCATGGGATTTGCTTTCTTCTTTTTCATCAATGAGAAAAAGAAATTCATATTGGCATGTCTCGGATGGGCTTTGCTCTTCTTCGTCGCCCCAATGGCCATATCAAGTCCTGAATATGTGGTGCAACAATATTTCGGCTGGTACGATTCGCTGGTGGCAAAGAATGCCCAGAATCTGGCAGAAGCCTTCAACACGACGAATACATCCCTCTTAGGCATTCCACGTAAGATATCTGGCAATACCGAGTACAGCGACCTATGGTTGCTCATCCCTGGAGCACTACTGTTCCTGTCGCCTTTCCGCCGTACTGACCAGTTCCAGCATATAGGTTTCCGCTATGCGATGTTGGCCTCGGTAGCGATGTTCCATCTACTGTTCTCCACAGGCACTGAGAGCTATGGCTACATCGCCGCCATGACGGGCTTTGCAGTCTGGTACACTACGGCTCCATTCCAACGGGGCCGATGGGCTACATGGCTGCTTGTCTATGCCTTTATCTTCACTTCCCTCTGCACGAGCGACGTCTTCTTCCCACGCTTCATCTGGAAACAGTTCTTAGAGCCCTATGCCTTGAAGGCCCTTCCCACTACCATTATGTGGCTCGTCCTGATCTGGGAGATGAACACCCGCGACTACAAGATCTCGGCAACATGATAAAGCGGACGGCGCTTCACCTCGGTATAGATTTGGCCGATATAGGTGCCCATAATGCCCATTGAGATCAGTATAAAACCACCGACAAGATAGATGGAGAGAATCAATGATGCCCAACCTTGTACGGCGGTACCAACAACCAGCGAGTATACCACATAGCAACCAATACAGAAGGCAATAGCCAAAAACAGGATTCCTATATTGTAAATAAGGAACAATGGGCGCACAGAGAAGGCCGTAATGCCATTCAATGCCAGACGCAGCATCTTCTTCAGCGTATCTTTCGACTGACCTGCGAATCGCTCACTGATAACATCATCTACCGTAGTATGCTGCAGTCCGATCATTGGAATAAGGCCGCGCAGATAGAGGTTGTGCTCCTTGTAGGTGGACAGCATATCAAGAGCTTTACGGCTCATCAGACGGAAGTCGGCATGATTATAGACACTCTCGACGCCCATCGAACTCTGCAGTTTATAAAAGGTCTGAGCGGTCAGTTTCTTCATGAAAGGATCAGCCTCACGTGACACTTTCACACCATAGACGATATCATTGCCTGCCTCAAAGTCCTTCACCATCTTAGGGATACACTCAATATCATCCTGAAGGTCGGCATCGAGCGTAATCACCGCATCAGCCCATTCACGGGCCGTCATCATCCCAGCCATGATAGCATTCTGATGACCGACATTCCGCGACATATTGATACCACGAACGAACTTGTTCTCGGCATGTAGTTCACGGATTATCTCCCAGGTACGATCACGGCTACCGTCATTGACAAACACCATCATGGAGTCACTGGAGATAAGCTTCTCGGCAATCATCCGTTCAAAGAGGGCCGTCAACCGTTCCACACTGTGGCGCAGCACCTCTTCTTCATTATAACAAGGCGATACTGTAGCTAATCTGATCATTTCTGTACCCTTTCCACAAACTCATTAAATGTTATAAACTCATGGCCTTGGGCCTTCAGCATCTTAACCAGACGGTCGAGGCGCTGGCACATCTGCTGTCCACTATGGTTCTTGATGATAAACGGCATCTTGAACTCCGGATGTTCTTTGAGCTCATAGAACTCCCAAGGATGGAAATAGGTGACAAAATAGCCATCCTTCTTGAGCACCCGACGCGTCATCCAGTGATAGAGTGCCTCGGGCAGATTGTGCAAAGCGAGCCAGAACAGCGGAAAACGGATCAGAGGAGTGACGGAAGCAGGTATCTGCATCACACCATCCTTCATAAACCAGGTGCGCGGTTCCGTAAGATGCATATAACGCCCAGGAATAAAAGCCGGATTCAGTGACGAGTTGTAGCGATAGCCCACGCGTTTGATTTCCGATTCGACAACTGGGAACATACGAGGCTGTCGATAGCCATAGATCGTACGTCCCGTCACGCGCTCCAGAATTTCCTTCGAACGGGCAAAGTCTGTCTCCTTAGGCTGCCAGTGGTCCACACCATGACAGGCCACTTCATGCCCCTCATCCATAATGCGTTGCATCACCTCTGGCGCATTCTCCGCAAAGTTCCCCGTACAGAAAAAAGTAGCACGCACACCATTCTGTTTCAAGACATCAAGGATACGGTTGGTGCCTACCTTCGAAACAGCCATCCCTTGTTCCAACGAAAAGTCCACACCATGCTCACGAGGCACGTCAAACTCTTCTGTATCAAAGCTTAATAGTATCATACACTTAGGTAATTTACCTGCAAAGGTAAGCAAAAAACTAAAAAAAGCAAAAAAAGAGCTGACTTTTTTGTTGTATTAGGATGTTTTGGTTACTTTTGCAGATATGCAGAAGAAAGAAACACTCGGCGAACTGATACGTTTTGCTATCGTAGGCACTACAGCGGCGGCTATCCATTACGCCATCTACTGGGTGCTGCAACACTGGATCAATGTCAACGTGGCCTATACCATCGGCTACGTACTCAGTTTCCTGGTGAACTACTATCTCTCCGCCCATTTCACATTCAAGGAGAAGGCCTCTGCCAAGAATGGTATCGGATTCGGAGGAGCCCATCTGGTAAACTACCTGCTGCACATCGTGCTCTTCAATTTCTTCTTGTGGCTCGGCCTTAGCCGTGAATTGGCACCGATTGCCGTTCTGGCCATTGCCGTTCCCACCAACTTCGTCCTCGTCCGTTTCGTATTCAAGCACTTCAAGAAGTCATGACAGAACGAATCATCGTCGGCTATGATGCCAAGCGCATCGTCAGGAATGCTACCGGACTGGGCAGTTATGGTCGTACGCTCGTAAACGACCTCTCACAGAGTCAGCCTTCGCTGCAATTGCGTCTTTATGCGCCAGATCAGGGACGCGACGACCTGCGCCGTCAGATCTGTGAGCACGAGAACATTCGCTTCTGCTACCCTGCCAAGTCATTTTTGCCCTTCAGCAAAGCCCTTTGGCGCACAAGGGGCATCATCAGCGACTTGCAGCGCGATGGTGTTCAGATCTACCACGGACTGACGGGAGAATTACCCATCGGCATCCGCAAGAGTGGCATCAAGAGCATCGTCACTATCCACGACCTGATCTTTCTCCGTCATCCGGAATACTACCACTGGCTCGACACGAAAATATATGCTTGGAAATTCCGTCAGACAGTACTTGAGGCCGACCATATCATCGCCATCAGCGAATGTACAAAACGCGACATCTTGGCCTACAGCGACATCGACGAAAGCCGCATTTCTGTCATCTACCAGAGTTGTAGCATTACCGACCTCGCAGGAGAACAGGCACACAGTGACACTCCCCGTTACATCCTCAGCGTCGGCAGCATCGAGCAGCGGAAGAACATCCTTCTGGCGGTGAAAGCGCTCCATCATCTGCCTGAAGAACTATCATTGGTGATTGTGGGCAGACATACGCCCTATACCGACGAGGTAAGTACCTATGCCGCCAGTCATGGTTTGAGTCATCGGGTGAAGATCATGCATGGTGTCACCAACCAAGAACTGCCAGCCCTCTATGCCGGCGCCGAAGCTTTTGTCTATCCCTCACGCTATGAGGGTTTCGGCATCCCTATCATCGAGGCCATCAGTTGCGGACTGCCCGTTGTGGCCTGTACTGGTTCGTGTCTGGAAGAGGCTGGCGGACCTGATGCCCTGTATGTCGATCCTGACGATGATGAGGCGATGGCCCACGCCATCAGTCAAGTACTTCGTGGTGCCGAAGGCCGTGAAGAGCGCATCCGTCGTAGTCGCGACTACATCCGCCGTTTCCAGGGCAACGATGTGGCAGGACAAGTGGCCGACCTCTATCGCAGTATGCTGTAGTCTCTCAGAATTTCCACCTTACCTGCAGATCCATATCCGTCATCGACGAGGCATCTATCTGTTGATAGCTACTACCGATGGTACTTCGATCGAAATAGTCTGTCACCCCGATTTTCGCCGTCAACGCCAGTTTCTGTCCAATAGCCGCCCGCGCCATCAGCCAATAGCGGATGCCTTCACCATAGAACGATGTCAACCCGTAAGTATAGAGCGGGCCCTTTTCGTAGAGATAGACGCGGCTGTCATAGCTATCGGTATGAAAATAGCCCACACCACCATTCAATCGCAACCGACGACCTTCATACGACAGGCTCTGACTGATCATCATACCCCACTCTTTCTCTCCGTAGGCATAGTAACCACCGTCAATCTGGGTGTGCGTCCCGAATCCACCTTCGCCAGCATAGCTGAGACCAAGGCGCAGCCGATGTTCTGGGTGACTATCGAGTGCAGTTTTGTCCGCATTATCTTTTTGCTTGCGGCGCAAGCGATAGCGGGCGTCAAGCGTCCATCGGCGATGCTGCCAAGTGCCTTGTAACAGATGATCCCAGTTATACGACGACTGAGAAACCTGATAGCGTGCCCAGGCGAAATAGGCAAAGTCGGTATAGGCATCAAGACGCAGGTTGGGCAAAGGTCGCCAGGTGAGTCCCAGATAGGCACCACTCTCGTTCTGCACACGTCCACCCTCACTGAAACTCTGGGCGTCGATGGAGGCGTAGCTATAGGCATAGAATCGTTGCAGAGCCATCATACTCCAAGTGTCACTCAATCGGATACTGGCGGTATTGATTGTTGCCAGATGGCCCGTTTTGTCGATGGCCGTCTCCCCACTCAGAGACAATCGGTGACTCGCATAGCGGTAGTCAAGACTCGTATTCAAGAAGTCCTTCCCTTGCGGATAGTTCTTCCGATAGAGCGCAGAAGTGTTAGGTTTCAGTTCACGGCTCAGTTGACTGTAGGCCATATTCAGCCCAACATGCAGGCCCTGATTCTGATAACTTATGGATCCTCCAGCCTTTAGCATGTTGAGATTGTGTTTCTTGTCCATCTCTGCTGCTGTACGGTGATAGCCCGTATTCAGGAGTGTCGCTGCCGTACCGTCTTTGTTCAGCGTCGCATCGATAGGTCGATAGGAGCCGAAGGCTGTCATCCGCAGGCCTTTGCCAAGGTTCAGCGTTGCGGCAGCCCCTTGCAGGAAATTGTCAGAGCGCGAGGAATGAGCCCGTAGGCCTGTCGAAGCACGTCCCAGATTCTGGAGCATGGCCACCTTCCCCAAACTGAAGTCGCTGTTCATCACCAGTCCCATTCCCATCGAGATGCGATAATGCCCAAGACAGAGCGACTCCAACCGTCCCAATCCTCGTAGTTGCAGGTAGAATGCATAATGATCATAGCCCCAACGGTTCCGTCCAGTAAAGAACGGTTCCCCAGCATCCTTGGCGCCCACGACACCTGCCTTTACCGCATCATGATACGTAAACTGATAGCGCAGCCAATGACGGTAAGGATCACCCAGATAAGTTCCGTCGTCGCCCTTGCGCCGATAGAAGGGGATGCGGGCCGTAGCCATCAGTTCGTGACGCCCATATCGGGCGATGTCGTCCAACTTCGGGAAACCTCTCTCCTGTTCATCGCCTATATATATAAAATAGGAGAGCAACCGTCGCTGGGCATAGTCGAGCGAGCGCACCATCTGTAACTCTCCGACCGACTTCAACGGCCCGTAGCGGTCTCTGTATTCGATGATTTCCTCAATCTGCTGTGCAGAAAGGAATGGAAACTGCTCCAGCGTTTCACGCGTTAGCGAATTGATGTCCAGCGGATGCTGCTCCAGTTCGCAGAGCAGGTCATAGACCGTTTCCAACGATTCTGACTCGACATCCTCCAGTGTCATCACCTCGTTCAGATACACCTCCCAAGGTCGCAACTGTACATCCTGAGCTTTTACGCCCAGTGACAGCATCAACAAAAGCGTCACTATTCGTGCCTTCATAAGCTACTATTTTTAAGATAACGATGCAAAGATAATGCATTTTTCTAAAATAAATGCAAAAACGAAAGAAATTTCATCGTAGAGTCAGAAAAACTGCGTACTTTTGCAGCCAAGATGCGACATATACTGACCATAGCCCTCGTTTCAAGTCTGTGTTTGCCCGTTCAGGCACAAGACCAACAGAAGACTGCCGAGCAAGTACTGGCAGAGATGGACTCGCCTACCTTCGTCCCTACGGTGAAGGTTGGCAAGGTGCTCCATGAGGGCGACAGCATCCAGTATATGGAGATGAACAATGTCTATGTCTATCCCGAACTGACCTTCAAGAACAAGAAGCAGGCGCAGTCGTACATGCGTCTGGTGACGAATGTGAAAAAAGTGCTGCCCATCGCCAAAGAGGCACGGCAGATGCTGATAGAAACTACAGAACTGCTGGAAATGCTGCCCGACGAAAAGTCAAAGGAAGAACATATCAAGCGCGTGGAAGACGATATCTTCCGTACCTACAAGCCGAAGATGAAGAAGCTCACCTACTCACAGGGCAAGCTGCTCATCAAACTCATCGACCGTGAGTGCCACTCCTCCAGCTATGATATGATTAAAGCCTTCATGGGGCCTATCCGTGCAGGTTTCTGGCAAGTCTTCGCCTGGGGCTTCGGCGCCAGCTTGAAGAAAGAATACGACCCAGAGGGCACCGACCGTCTGACGGAGCGCGTCGTCCGCATGGTCGAAGCCGGACAGATATAAATTGGTTTCAGCTTATTTCTCTGAGAAAAGTACCTGGATGACGGTCTGACCGACAGCCTGAAGGGTGTTCCGATCGATATGATCCATATCGTCACTCAAGGTGTGCCATGTAGGTCCGAAGCTGCTCTGCTCGCAGTCAGGATAATAGGGGATGATATCGATGCAAGGAATCTTCGCCATCGTATTTACAGGGATATGATCGTCGGTGATACCGCCGCCTATCTGGTTAGGGAACATGCTGCCATAGCCTACTATCTGCGCTGCCCGCCAAGCCTTATCCACGACATTGCGCGCATAGTTGAGGGAGAATTGCTCCTGATAGAACTGCGCACCTTGGCCACCAACCATATCGAGCAGGATGCCGAAACGATAAGACTTCGCCTGTTCACGGGAACAATTAGCAGCCCAGTGCTGGGCACCAAGAGCCCAGGAGTCGCCCGTATCTTCGGCATCGCTCCACTGAGGCACACCCCAGTCTTCAGCGTCGAAGCACACGAAATCGACGCCAAGCTTCAGACTGTCGGTCGAGAGCAGGCGCGCAATCTCTAGCATCACAGCTACCCCACTCGCCCCATCATTAGCCGCCAGAACGGGCTTTTTACGATTGGCTTCATCAGGATCATTATCTGCCCAGGGACGACTATCCCAATGGGCACAAAGCAGGATGCGGTCTGTCTGCGAGGGCAGATAACTGGCGATAATATTCGTGCTCTGCAACTTAGTGCCGTCGAAGCCCGTCAGCGTTGCCTTTTGTTCGGTGACGGTCATTCCGTACTTTTGGAACTTAGAGACTATCCACTGACCACACTGTTCGTGGGCCTCGCTGTTCATCGTACGCGGACCGAAGTCACACTGCTGCTGACAGAACTGGAAGGCACTGTCGGCGATAAAGGCTGGTCCTAGTGGTTGCATACTCATCGAATCGTCACTAGAAGCCTGCTTGCGAAGCCCGCAAGAGACAAATGCGGCGACGAGTATTGCCGCACAGACTGTCTTCAGAAAATATCTCATACGTTCTGTACTTGTTTCATCACCCGTAGGAAATTACCGCCCCAGATCTTCTGGATATCCTGTTCGCTATAGCGACGAGCCAGCAGTTGACGGGTGAAATTAATCAATTCGGAGGAATCTGCCAGACCACACACACCGCCGTCGCCGTCGAAGTCGGTACCAAGACCTACATGGTCGATGCCCATCACGTCGATGGCGTGGTCGAGATGAGCCATCACGTCGCGGATGGTCGCTTCGCCGTCTTTTCTCAGGAAACCGTGATAGATGGTGGTCTGCGCCACACCGCCCTTAGCTGCCAATGCGCGCATCTGATCGTCTGTCAGGTTACGTGGATGGTCGCAGAGGGCACGGCTGCTGCTATGGCTGCACACGATGGGCTTTGCGCTGATGTCAAGAGCATCATAGAAACTCTTCTCACCTGCATGACTCATATCCACCATGATGCCCAGACGGTTCATCTCATGGATGACCTGCTCACCAAACTGACTGACGCCGTTGTGGGTGTTGTTGCCACGGGCCGAGTCGCAGATATCATTGTCGCCATTGTGGCAGAGGGTGACATAGACCACACCCCGTTCAGCGAAATGCTTCAGGTTGGCGATGTCGCCTTCAAGGGCCAGTCCGTTCTCGATGCCAAGCATGATGCTCTTTCGACATTGGTGCTTATTCATCCAGAGGTCATCGGGTGTCTTCGCCAAACTGAGGTATTGGCTATTCTGATTGACGATGGTCTCTATCTTATCAAAGATGAGGTCGGCATAGGCCTTAGGACCACTGACATCGAAACTTACCTGCTGGGCGAAGGTCTCACCCGGCTTCGGCTGCGGCAGGTAGCACACCATGATGGTAGCGTCCTGACGGCCTTCGGTCATCTTATGAAGATCGACCAGGATCTTCGGGTCACGATGGTCGAAGTGAATACCCTGCGGGAAGAACATCGGGGTGTCGCAATGGGTGTCGAGTGTCAACACGCGGTCATGCGTATGACTAGCCTGACGATAACTGCGAGCCTCTCCCACGAGCCATTGGAAAAGGGGC
>JAEEGG010023892.1_pt1 | contig 11902 bp, 8 predicted proteins | sample 9134161 | NCBI WGS metagenome assembly JAEEGG01 (sample SAMN16246543, study PRJNA631951) | gut metagenome | biome: gut microbiome; feature: rumen; material: CR-attached | host: Bos | place: Iran: Karaj | collected 2018-10 | reverse complement strand
GTGATTGGAAATCACGTGATAAGGAGACTGCCCTTTTTTCAGCAGCGGTACGACAGTGTCGCTGATTGATTTCAGTTCTTCCTCGGTAAGGTTTATCCCCAATCTTGACTCGGTTCTTAATTCCTCGTATTCCCGCTGTGCCTCGTTCGCATCATAGTAATACTTGTCAAACCGGCAGTGAGAGTAGTTGCTGCAACCGTTACATGCACCGGGACTGCGGTCACGTCTGCTGCAGCGGAATTCCACAAACCCGGAACAGTTTGCGGTACACTTTCGTTTGAGTCTACATTGACCGTAGTTTGCGCAGGGGCGTGGCAGAGAGGACCTGAATCTCAGTTTGCGATGCTCTTTGATTTCTTTCCCGATAGTAGATTTCTCCTTTCCAAGAGTATCTGCAATGGCAGACTTAGTGGAACCGTTTCTGATTCCGGTTTCAATTATTACGCGCTCTTCCTTGGTAAGATGTTTTCCTGCATTAGATTTTTTCATCACTGTCACCTCGAAATGAGAGCCGGCGAGGTATTATCCGATATTTAGAGAGATTTGTAAAACAAAATTACAAATGGAAGTTCCCGCAAGACAGAATTCCACTTCGCACCCCCTGAAGTGGAAGTAAACTTTTCACTTCACTGGGACGTGAAATACGTTAAAACGCTTGAAAACCGGCAGGGTATGGTGTAGAATAAAACCAACTGCGAAGATATCCGCAAGTTCCATTCTTTTAATATGCGCGCGCATAAGCGCCGCCTAAAAATCTGGAGGATTTACAAAATGAGAAGAATCATCGTTGCAGCAGTTTTTGCACTGTGTGTTTGCGTACTTTTCTGCGCCTGCGCCAAGACGCCGGACAACAAGCCTGAACCGACCGATCCGCCTGCAACGCAGGCTCCAACAGCGACAGAGGCTCCCGCCGATACTGAGGCGCCGACGGAGAAACCCGAACCGACTGAGGCTCCAACGCCGTCCAAGCCTATTGTGAACGTAGTGCTCGGCAAGGAAGCGACTGCCGACTACACGGAGAGAGGCGCCAACTGCGGCCCGGCGAACCTTGTTTGCGACGGCGACGAGACGACGAGATGGAGCGGGTTCGACCTTTCGAGACCCGACTGGCAGAACAACTTCACCTACTGGGTCGTTATCGATCTGGGCGGAAAATTCACGATCACCGACTTTTATATTATGTTCGAGTCGCTGACCGGAACCTACAGCATTCAGGTTTCCGACACCGGCGAAGAGGAGAGCTGGAAATCCGTTTACGAGTACGACGACGTGAACTACGGACCTTCGGCGCTTACTGACGAGGGCTCGTTCGACAGCAACACGACGGCTTCCTTTATAAGAGTGCTCGTGGAGTTCCCTGAGGACGAGACGTTCAGCGGACAGTATCCGTTCGTAAGTATTTACGAATTCGAGTGCTACGGCTATGCCGAGGAAGCGGAGGGGACGGCGGCCTGACCGCGGCTCCTGCTATAAAAACTGCCCGCGCGAACGGTCTCCGGAAAACACGGGCGGTTATGTATTTTAAAACGGACAGAAATAATGATAAAGAACTTCAAAAAACTGATACGCTGCGCCGCGCTGCTGACACTTGGCGCGGCTTGCTTCGCGGCGTGCCCGTCCTGCACCGTTCCGGACGGTCACGCCCCCTCGGACCCGACCTCGGCGGCGCCCGAGCCGGTAATAGTTGACGGCCTTACCGCCGCCGACTATTACAAAGGAGGGAAGACCTCTAACTACGTAACCGGGCTCGACGAGTTCGGCCGCGCTTTTGAGGCCGTGCCGGGCGAGAAAACGGACAAGACAAGAAACGTCGGGCTGTTCTATTTTCTGACTCTGGGACAGCACAACGCGAAGGACATTTACGACGTCTCGAAGCTGCTCGAACAGGACAACGGCAAGGATATTCTTTTTTATTCAAAGAGCAAGCAGTCGCCCGTCGACGAGCCGCACTTCTGGGGCGAGCCTCTCTACGGATACTACAATTCGTCGGACAAGTGGGTCATCAGGCGCCACCTCGAGCTTTTGACCGAGGCGGGAGTCGACTTCCTCGCTTTCGACGTGACGAACGCGGTTACGTACGACGTGGTGGCAAAGAGGGTCATAACGCAGGTGTGCGAACTCCGGAACGCCGGATGGGACGCGCCGCAGATCGTTTTTTACACGAACGCCTACTCCCACAGGGTGATCAAAAATCTTTACCAGCTGTACTACAAGAACGGAAAGTATGACGCCGCGTGGTACAGAGTCGACGGAAAACCGCTAATTATAGGGAATATCTCGACGACCGACGACAGGAACGAAGCGCGCGGAAGAGGCGACACAATCTACGTTTCCGAGCCTTTTTCAAAAGAGATTCTGGAACTGTTCAGCTTCAGGGAGTCGCAGTGGCCGAACGCTCCGTTCCGCGAGGACGGCTTCCCGTGGATCGAGTGGGAGTATCCGGCGCCTGTTCACAACGACGTGATCAACGTGGCAGTCGCGGCGCACCCCGCGCTTCCGATGTCGTTTTCGATAACGAGAGGGGCGGACAACTGGGGCCGCGGTTGGAACGTGAACACGCACAAAAACGAGAGCGACAAAGCGGCCGAGGGGCAGTTTTTCCAGGCGACATGGGACGTCGCCATTAAAGAGGACCCGGGAACGGTATTCGTCACGGGCTGGAACGAGTGGGTCGCGGGAAAATTCGCCTACGACGGCGAGTACGCGCTTGTCGACCTTGCCAACACAGAGTTTTCGCGCGACGCGGAGCCCATGAAGGGCGGCCACAACGACGCTTTTTACATCCAGCTCGCGCAGAATATCAGAAAGTACAAAAACGGACAGCTGCCGGCAGGCGCGCAGCTTGACTCAAAGCCCGCCGAGATCGCGATAGGCACGAACGACCCGAAATGGGAGGAGGCGGAGGCCGTGTTTATGGCTCCCGTTATCGAAAACGAAGCGAGAAGCAGCAAGGGAGCGGCTCCGACCGTGCACTACGAGCAGGCGGCGGCGCGGAACTTTATTAAAGAGGTTAGAATCGCGCAGGACGCGTCCTCGATCTATTTCAGAATCGAGACGGAAGAAGACGTTAAGGCGCGCGAAAACGGCGACTCTTCGTGGATGAACGTTTTTGTCGGCACCGGCGCGGTGGCGGCGGGAGGCTGGGAAGGCTACGGCTTCGTCATCGGACGCTCAGAACAGGACGGAAAACTCGCGGTAGAGAAGCTTTCTGCCGATTTTTCCGGCGAAAAAACGGGTGAGGCGGAGTACGCGCTAAGCGGCAAGGTCCTTGAGATCAAGGTCCCGAGGCAGGCGCTTTCGCTCGCGGCGGACGTGAACAGCTTCTATTTTAAAGTCGCCGACGGCGTCGAAAACCCGTCCGACATTATGGACTACTACGTGAGCGGCAAGGCGTTTCCGGTCGGAAGGCTCAGCTTCAGATACCTCGGCTGAGATTCACGATGAGATTCCGGCACGCGGTTTTGTTTGAAAAAAAGGCGCGGGTGTGGTATAATTCCAGCGTATGAAATCGGAAAAGAGGCTGCCGGATTCTAACGGAGGCTTCAAGCGGACGGCCGTTTCCGCGCTTAAATAAAGGGCGGAGACCTTCCTGAAGGTGAATTATGGACGACTTTGAGGTTAAAACGCTTGCAGGGAAGATTTCGGGAATTATGGGCCCGGACTTCTGCATCGCGGACACGTCGGGAAAGTTGATTTTTCCCGAAAAAGAGGAGAATATTCCGGTTCCTGACGAGCCTTCCGAAGGGGGATTTCAGACGACGGACGGCCGCGTTTTCCTGTTCGTGAAGACGGAGGGCGACGGTCTGTGGTTCTGCGACACCGTGAAGCCGGGGGAGTCCCAGGCGGCGGCGAGAAAAACGCTCGAGCTCGCGTCTATCATTTACAACGAGAACGTGCTCACCGCGTCCGCGCGCAGAAACGATTTCTTCAGGACGCTTCTCACGGGGGGCAGGGACGCCGTCAACCAGAACGACTTCTCGCTCTACACGAAGCGGATCTCGGCGGCGGGCGGCGACGTGGAGGTGCTGATCGTTACGGTCTCGAGCCGCAGGAACGGCGACGGAACGGAGCGTGAAAACCGCATATCCGACGTGTGTTCGCTGCTGGAGTACGTATTCCCGGAAAGCGACGGCTGCGTGACGGTCAAAATGAAGGCGGACACGGCGGCGGTGATTGTTCCCGTTGGAGAGGCGAATTCGCCCGAGGATATCGCGGCAACGGCGGCCGGCGTAAGAGAGACCGCGTTTTCGGAGTACCTTACCGACATTTCGGTGGGCATCGGCGCGAGGGTGAGACAGCTTAGAAACGCCGACACGTCTTACAGAACGGCCGAACGCGCGCTGGCGGTAGGAGAATCATTCGGCTTTGAAGGCGGTGTGTATTCCTACGACAAACTGGGCGTCGCGCGGCTTCTTTACGGGCTGAAACGGGAGGTCTGCGAGGCGTATCTGCGCGAGGTGTTCGGGACCGCATTCCTTGAATACCACGGGAAAAAGGTGCGCGCGGACGAGAAAAGCGGAGAAAAGGGCGGAGAGGCCGGCGACGAGCTGATAAAGACCGTCAAAACGTACCTTGAGCTCAACCAGAACGTCTCCGAGACGTCGAAGGTCCTTTTCGTTCACAGGAACACCCTCAACTACCGGATCGACAAGTTCAACAAGCTGACCGGGCTCAACTGCACCTCGTTCGAGGACGGCCTCAAGGTCAGCATCGGATTTATGATTTTGGATTACATGAACTCTCTGCCGCCCGAAAGAGGCGAGGAGGTCCAGCAGGGGGCGCCCAGAAAGCCCCAGTCCAGAAGATAATCCGGACGGAAAAGGCAAGAACTATTTTTTTAAGGCGGTTACAAATGAAGAATTCTGACGAAAAAAAGATCGACCGGCTGAACGGGCCGGAAATAGTTTTCAGAAACATAACGAAAGACTACCCCAACGGAGTACGTGCGCTCGACAACGTCAGCTTCCGCGTCGCTCCGGGTGAGTTTGCGTTCCTTATGGGCCACTCCGGCTCGGGAAAGTCGTCGCTTATCAGGCTTCTCATGATGGAGGAGCGGCCGACCGAGGGTTCGATCACGGTCGGGAACATCAGGCTGTCGGACATTAAGGACAGCGGCATTCCGTACTACAGGCGCGAGGTCGGCGTCGTTTTCCAGGATTTCAGAATAATACTGGGCAGGAGCGTTTACGAAAACATCGCGAGCGCGATGGAGATGCTCGGCGAGCCCAAGAAGAAGATAGACGACAGGGTGGATACCGTTCTGGACACGGTCGGCATTCTTTCCAAGAAAAACGAAAAGGCGATGCACCTTTCGGGCGGCGAACTTCAGCGCGTTGCCATCGCGAGGGCGATCGTTCTGCTGCCCGGCCTTATAATCGCCGACGAGCCCACGGGCAACCTCGACCCGGAGAACTCGAAGGAGATCATGCGGCTCCTGAAAGAGATCAACAACATGGGCGCGACGGTTCTTGTCGCCACCCACGAGGCGGGCATTGTCGAGAACAGCGGTCAGAGAGTCATTTCGCTGGCCCACGGCATGCGGCAGTTCACCGAGTAAAGGAGGCTGAAGAGCGTGAAATTCCTGAGACTGGCTTATTACGAGCTCCGGCAGGGCTTCAGAAACATACTTCGCAACCTTTTCATGGTCTTCGCGTCGGTCATCGTCGTCTTTTCGGTGCTGCTCATCTCCGGCCTTATGATCGAGGCGGGCATTACGCTCGGTTCAGTGATCAGGCAGTTCGGCGACCGCGCGGAGGTGCAGATCAACCTCAGCTATCTGGTTTCCGACGAAGAGGCGCAGGAATACTTCGAGGTCATCAAATCCGACTCCCGCGTGAAGGACGCGCAGTTTATTTCAAAGGACGAGAACCTGGAGCGGATTATCGCCTATTTTCAGGGCGATGAAGACCTTTTCGAAAAGTACAGAGAGAGCGAGCGACTCCACTTCGCGTCGATAGAGGTGCAGCTGAACGAGTACGCGGACGGCGGGAGTTTTCTTGAAGAGGTCAAGGGGCTGGACGGCGTCGACAGCGTGAAGGACATCGTGGGCACCATCGAAAAAATGCAGCTGATGCGGTTCTGGGTCAACATAGGAACAATCATCGCGATCATATTCATGACTCTGCTCTCGATCCTGCTGATCTTCAACACGGTCAAGCTGACGATCCTGGCGAGGAAGAACGAGATCGAGATCATGAAGTACATCGGCGCGACCGACATTTACATCGCGGTTCCGTTCGTGATCGAGGGCGTTTTCACCGGAATCGTGGGCTCGCTGCTGGCATTCCTGGCGCTGTCGGGAATCTACTCCGCGGTGTACAAGGGCGTCTACGACACGGCAATTTCCGCGAACATTGTTCCGCTTACGTTTAAGGAGACCGGCGCGGGATGGATTTTCCTGGCGTTCCTGATTTTCGGCATCGTCACGGGATTCGTCGCGAGCGTCTGGGCTTCGAAAAAACACATGAAGGTTTGACAGTATGGGCGATTTTGACAAATTCCAACCTGATAACAGAGAACACGACGAGTGGGCGGATTCGTTCTTCGCGGAGGTTCTGAGCGGCGCGGGAACGGCTTCGAGGCCGAAAACGAGGCTTTACGGGCAGTTCGGGAACGAGCCGGACGAGCCGGAGACCGGCGTGAATGAGACCGCTCGCGAGCAGGAAAACGCGTCCGCGGTGACCGAGCAGCGGCTTGAGGAGGTTCAGCCGAGGTCGGACACGGTTTTCGATCCGTCGTCGGTGACGAGCCGTTTGAGAGGGTACAGTACGCCGACGCAGAACGCGAACGTTGCGACTCAGAACGCGGATATTCCCGCACAGAATCCGGACGGCGAACCTGCGGGCAACAAGGCGCCGGAAAGCGGCGAAAACGCCTCCGGACCGGAGAAAGAAGCGGAGCCCGCATTAAGTACGGAGCCCGAAACAGAGCCCGAAACCGAACCGGAAACCGGCGCCGACGCCGACAAAAAACGCCGGCGCATCACTATTGCGATCATCGCGATACTGCTTGCGGTTCTCCTGTTCCTGGTGGGCCTCTGCGGGTACTACATCGGCCGGATCTCATCGCGCGTTTCAACCAAAAAGGCCGCGACCGGCTACTCGGTCGACTTCACCGAACAGGGCCTCGACGACGAACAGACTGCGAAACTGCAGTCTGTTTACCGTTTTATCATAGACAACTACTACACGGACGTGGACCCGAACGAGCTCATCGAGGGCGCGGTAAGGGGCATGGCCGAGTCGATCAACGACCCCTACGGCAGCTACTACAGGCCCGGGAAAATGTCCGACTACACCGACTTCATTGACGGCTCCTACAACGGGATCGGAATGACCGTGAAGACCGTAGACGGCTCCATTATCGTCACCGAGGTCGCCGAAGATTCACCTGCTTCAAGGGCGGGGATCGTGCCGGGCGACATTGTGAAGGCGGTCAACGGGAAGTCGGCGGAGGGCGTTCCTCTTTCGGAACTCAGGGAGGAGCTTTCGAAAACCGGCGCGGAGATCGTTCTGACCCTCGAAAACGAAGGCGTCACGAGAGACGTCAGGTGCACGGTCGAGAAGATCATCAAGAAGACCGTCAGCACGCGCGACCTGGGCGGCGGTCTCAAGTACATCCGCATAACGCAGTTCATCGGCGGCACCGCGGAGGAGTTCAGGAAGGCGCTTCTCGAGATCACGGAGGACGGCGCCGACGGCCTGATTATCGACCTGCGCGGGAATCCGGGCGGTTACGTCAGCGAGGCTGCCGAGATCAGCGACATTCTGCTTCCCGAGGGAACGGTTGCGGTGTCGAAGAGGCGCGACGGCACGGTGGTGTCGACGCTGACGTCCGACGCGAACGGAGTGAAGGTTCCCATGGTGATGCTCGTCAACGGCGGCACAGCCAGCGCTTCGGAGCTTCTCGCCGGCGCGTTCAGGGATTTCAAGGCGGGAACGATCGTGGGCTCCCACACTTACGGGAAGGCGCTGGCGCAGATCAATCTGACTTTCGAGAGCGACGGCAGCGGCATAGTGCTTTCGACGCACAGGTACTTCACGCCCTCTGGCGAGTGCATCGACGGCGTCGGAATCGAACCGGACGTGACGGTTTTGCCCGCGGAAGAATACAAGAACACCGACCCGGACAACATTCCCGAAGGCGAGGACGCGGTCCTCAACATGGCGATTGAGATACTGAACAACTGACCTGCTGATTAACGGCGGTTTTTGCCTGAATATAGGCTAAATTTTGGATTGAATTCCCGGCCCGCGGGACGCCGCTTTCACAATTCAAAGGAGCGGCGGAGCGGAAGCGGAGGTTTTGGAAAATGTACGGCGAACTGGCCTCTTTTTACGACGCATACACGGGCGACATGGACCGCGAAAAGCTTGCGGATTTCCTGTGCCGGATCTTCGCGGAACACGGGCCGGAGGGACTTTCGGCGGCCGCCGGCTACTACCTCAAGAACGGCAGACGCGCGCGCAGAAAAGCCTCCTCCGACGGCAGCGACGTCAAAAAATCGACGCTCGTTATCGACGTGGGGTGCGGCACCGGCGAGCTGACGTACGAGATGGATTCGCGCGGCTTCGACATGACCGGCCTTGACATAAGCCCCGAAATGCTCGGCATTGCCTCCTCTAAGCGGCGCCGCGGGAAGGCGGGGCAAGACATTCTCTGGCTGTGCCAGGACATGTGCGAAATGGACACCTACGGATCCTACGCGGCGATGTTCTGCCTCGAGGACGGCGTCAACCACATAACACGCGAAGGCGGCCTCGGGATGTTCCTGTCGCGGGCGTACAATTTTATCGACCCGGACGGACTGCTCGTTTTCGACTTTCTGACCGACCGGTATTTCCGGGAAATAGCCGCGGAGGGGTTCTTCTTTGAGGACACGGAGAACGGCACTTGCCTGTGGACCGCCGACTATGCGGACCGGCTGATGCGCTACGATGTCGTGTGCTACTCCGCGGAGAGGAACGGGCTCTATTCGAGAACGGACGACACCGTCGAGGAGCGGGCGTACGCGGCCGGCGAGATAAGGAAGGCGCTTCGCGAGAACGGGTTTTCGGTGATCGATATCATCCCCGCGGAGCAGACGGAAACGGGAGGAACGGCGGGAAGATACTTCGCGGTGGCAAGAAGAAAAGCCCGGAAAACAAAGTAACCGCCGGAATCAAACTCAAACAGACATAAAACAAAGCCCTGAAGCAACCAACCTCACGCGGTCCTTTAAAACCGCCGGTGCCTCAGGGCTTTTATTAATTCACGCAAATTATTCACGCGAAACCGCGCAACACTAATAATTTACAGGTCGAACGTGTCCGCCGAGAACGACTTCCCGTCAGTCTCTACGCGCAGCACTTTCTTGGAGGCGGGGAGGTAGACGGAGCCTTCGGCGTAGTGGCCGTTCCACGGAACCGGATTCACGTCGTAGTTGCGGAAGCCGGGGGCGGTCGGGTTGATGCCGAGGATGTACTTGTAGTAGATGACCACCGGAATCGCGGCCCAGCCGTGGCAGAGGGAACCCGCGTCGTCGAAGTCCGCAGCGCCCACGATGGTCTCCCAGAACGACGTTGCGCCGTTGTAGAGCATGTGGCCCCAGAGAGAAGTGATCTCGTCCATGACCGTGTCGATAAAGTCGCGGGAGACCGACAGCAGCGCCTCGTACTTGAATATGGTCGTGCTCAGAGTGCAGGGCAGAACGTCGACAGATAGGTTGGCGCCCACGAGCGCGTTGACGGCGCCCTGATAGGTGGTCTCGGAGAGGCCGGCGGCGCCGCAGAGGATCGCGAGGGCGTTCGTGTACTGGCTGTAGTCGCGGAGGGTCAGGCCGTCGCTGAAGGAGGCGTAGGTGCCGGCGGAGGTGTCGAAGAAGGTCCTGTTGAAGCCTGCGCGCATTCCCGCCGCGAGTTCGCGAAGCATGTCCGCGCGTTCGGAGGCGCTCGTGTTGAAGGGCGCGGCGTCGTTGATCGTGTCGGCGAGCAATGAGGTGGCCATGATGAAGAGGGCGGTCAGGCAGGCGTCGGCGTCGGTGTTGTTCGGGCTTCCGATGGTTCCCGCCAGTTCGCCGCTCCACTCGTGGAAATTCCAGTGCTCGGCGCCTTCCCAGCGCACCAGGCAGCCGGCGGAGGTCCTTCTGCTGAGCATCGCGCGCATTAATGCGTTCGTGACCGGAAGCTGCTCGGTGAAGAACTCGGTGTCGCCGCTGTACCGGACGTATTCGCAGAGCGCGATGACCCAGTGGAGCGAGAACGAGGGAATCGTCACCGAAACCTTGGCGGGGCTGCACAGCTCGAGAAGGCCGTCCTCCTCGCGGAGCGACTGCCCAAGGAGGCGGATGCTCTCTTTTGCGTAGGCGTACTCGCCGAAAGCGTAGTAGCCGCAGAGCATCTGGTTGCGGCTGTCCATGGCGTAGAGCGACTGTTCACGCTGCGGGCAGTCCATGTAGTGCTCGTTCATGCAGAGGAGCAGGGTGTCGAGGCAGGTGTCGAAGATTTTCGAGTGGAGCGCGTCGTTGATCAGGAACGTGCCGCGCCTGCGGTCGTCCACCGGGTAGCGGACAGGAACGATGCCGAGCCCCGCCAGCGTGACGTCGTCGGTCTCCGCGAAAATCTGCAGATATCTGCCGCCGATCTTGCTGAAAAGATGCGTGTAAGCGGTCTCGCCTTCGGGAAGTATCACCGTCTCCGCAAAGCTCCTACCGCCTATAGACGCGCGCGCGCGAAGGTCGATCAGATGGTCGCTGTAGGCGATCCCGCAAACAGTGGGTCTCGAAACCTTCAGCCTGAACGAAAGGTAGCCGAACGTCTCCCTGCCGAGGTCGATGACGGCGTAAATGCCGCGGCCTTCTCTAAGGGCGCCGGAGAGCACGATCCTGTCCGTTCTGAAATGCACCGCGCCTGCCGCAGGAGCCGGTTCCCCGCAGGGGTGCTCCATGTAATTCTCGACGGCGGGAAGCGTTCTCGGCCTGTTGGGGTCCACCGACAGCTCGGAAAAACGCATGGACTTCAGCGCCGCGTTCTGCATATACTGAGCGTGGGGAAGGGTATTCGTCTCGCGGTACTCGCGGCCGAAGTCGAAAACGCCCTGCGCGACGACTGAGGCCGGCCCCGCTTCCAGGATTGCGAGCTTTTCGATGCTTCTCGGAACGAAAACGGTGCCGTCTTCAAAGGGCTGCTCCTCCGCGGGGGCAAACCCGTCCTCGTAGGCTTTTTCAAACGTGTATCCGGGGGAGATGAAGTCCGCGAAGTTCTCGGCACCGCTGAACACGAACGTGTAGCCCAACTGGCCCGAAACGAGCGGCACAGGCCCGCTTTTGTACGAGCGCGAGAGCCTTGCGAGGGTCGTTTCAGCCGAAGAGGCCGCAACGACGGACCCGTTGACCTCGCCGGAAAGTATCTGCGTGACCTCATAGATCATCTGTCCGCGGCACTGAAGGTATGACGACGAAGTCAGACCCTGCCTGTAGACCGCGATTGCGAGCGCGTTGGTCCCCGGCCTGAGGAAGTCCGTGATTTCGCAGGTTTCGACGACCGGTCTTCCCGGGTACTGCGAGTGCTGGCCTGTCATGACGAATTCCCCGTTGATCCAGACCGCGAATTCGCTGTCGGCGTTTATTTCAAGAACGACTCTTCCCGCGACCGCGCCGGTGTCCTGGGTGGTCCTCAGACCGTCGATGACCGCGAAAAAGTCGGTGTATCTGTTGACCGAACCGTTGTCTCCGCCGTCGGTGCGGACCGGTATCGCTTTCAAAAATGGGTTCTGCATTGAGATGGCTCCTCCCGTGAACTTAGGTTGTGTAAAGTTTACCATTTTTCGCCTCAAAATTTCAACAAAAATCGTCGTTTTGCGGCTCGTTCGCGGGGTCCGGAGCGGGCGGAAAAACCGGCGGGCCGCGGGGCGGACCCTTAAATAA
>JAEEGG010023891.1_pt1 | contig 11902 bp, 6 predicted proteins | sample 9134161 | NCBI WGS metagenome assembly JAEEGG01 (sample SAMN16246543, study PRJNA631951) | gut metagenome | biome: gut microbiome; feature: rumen; material: CR-attached | host: Bos | place: Iran: Karaj | collected 2018-10 | reverse complement strand
TATAAGTGTTGCCAGTTCGATCAAAAACATCATGATCTGTATCACCCCTGCCTAATGTAGTTTTTAATGAAACGGCTGAATTCATTGTGAAATTCCTTGAGCTTTTTCTGCGCCACGGGAACTTCGATACCGTTGGTAGTATATAATGTAAAGTTGTTGAGCTTGTCTATGTGTTCCATATTAACTATAAAGCTTTTATGCGGTGACACGAAGCTTTCAGAGTTGATAATGCTGAAAATGTCCGAAAGGCTGCCCTTTATCTGGTATTTATCGGATTCTGTGTATACAGTTATCCTGCGGTTGCCTGTATATTCAAATACATAGATATTTTTAAGGTTAAGCAGGAGAGGGCCGTCCTCGCCCTTCAGCTGTATCACGGTATCCTTTGCGGCATTTTCCGACAGATATTTTGTAAGATCGTCAAGAACGCTGTAAATACGGCTGCTTTCAAAGGGCTTTACGACGAAATCGAACGGGTGTACGACATAGCTTTGCAGAGCTAATTCCGAGTGATTGGTGACATAGACTATCCTTGCGCGTCTGTCGATCTGTCTGTAGAGCCGGGCTGTTTTTAGTCCGTCCATGCCGCCCATTTCAATATCGAGAAAGATAAGATCAAAATCCAGTTTGCAGTCGAGCAGCTTTTCACCGCTCTGGAAGCTGTGAACCTCAAATTCAATGGCATGAGTTTTGCTGTAGAATGAAATAGCGGATTTCAAAGCCTGTATCATGTCATTGTCATCGTCACAGATAGCAATATTAATCATTTTGCCACTCCTTTTCTGTTACTTATACGACCTGCAACAAGCAGGAAGGCGGTAACGAATACTGCCAATGATAACGAAAGCGTAAGTATGTACAGCCTGAACACGGCTGAGATCACGGCAAGTGATGTTCCTAAAGCTGTGATCATCAGCGAACGTTTGCGGAATACCCTGCGTTCGGTATCATCGAAGGGCTTGGTCGGCGTTTCTGTCGGGGCGGCAAGAAGGATCACCACTATTCCGGAGATCAGAAGTGCCGCCGAAACATACAGCCTTTCAGGGTCATGTATGAGCTTTGACGCAGCTATCACTGCGGCAAGCATTGCAACGGATATCATAAAGCAGCCTAACCTTGAGGCTGAATGATAGCCTCCGCAGCAATTCCTCATCGGCATATACAAAGCCAGAAATACTATCACGGCAATAAAGCTTTTCATCAGGATCGCCGTAATTATCATAAAAGCGGTAGTGAGCGTCGTCATTATGGTGAGTTCAAGTCCGTATCGAACAATTTCTGCATCTTCTTCTTTTGCATATCCGCTGCTAAGGAGCTTTTCCATTATAGCATCGAGTATCCTATCCATTATAAATATCCCTATACTCCTTTTCAAAGTGATGCTTGCGAATCTTGTTGCGATAAAATTACTAAATTATGTTCTTTCTGTTATCAGATTAATTATATATCAAATAGCGATAAAAAGTCAAGTCGTTTCAGACTGAAAATTGTTGACATATGGAAAAACTGTTGATATAATATTATATATATATCGTATGATATTATGATATAATGATATAGGAGGTAAAAATAATATGAAAATCAAGGGATTTATTTCAATTCTCGCTGCACTAACTGTTATAACAAGTTCTGTGGCAGCTGTACCGTTCAGCGCATATGCCGAGACGGTTTCAGAGACAACGGCAGCAACAGAATACAATTTCGACTCTGCTCTATACACTGAAAATATAGACGGTGTAATGTACAGTTTTTTCAGAGGTGGATATGCAGCTGTTTATTATGTCGGCGATGAGAACACCGAAGAATTCACAGTTCCCGAAGCTGTCAAAAATACTCCTGTTGTCGGTATAGAATGGGGTGCCTTCAGAGACTGCAAAAAAATCAAAAAGCTGACTCTCGGCAAGAATGTCAGTGTCATAAACTGGGGTGATATTGCTGAATACAGCATGGAAGAGATAGCTGTCAGCGAGGATAATGAGGCATTTACAGTTGTTGACGGCATACTTTACAGCAAGGACATGAAAACAGTCGTTGCTTTTCCGCCTTCAAACAGTGCCGAAGAGGTAAAGATATCCGACGAGGCAGAGGCAATAGCTCCATACGCTTTTGTAAGCTGTCAGAAGCTTACAAAGATAGAGGTAAGCAATAATGTAAGAGAGATAGGTATGTGCGCTTTCTGCGGCTGTACTGCTCTTACATCTATAAATATACCTGACGGCTTAAAAACAATAGATATGAGCACTTTTGCAGGCACAAAGGCTCTGAAAGACGTAAGGATCCCCGGCTCTGTTGAAAGAATGCGCAACGATGCTTTCAGGGATTCGGGTGCTATCGAAAACGATGAGGGCATTTACTACGTTGACAAGTGGGCTGTAGGCTCGGTTAACGATATAGAAACTGCTTATATACGTTCGGGTACAGTAGGTACTATGGAAGGACTCTTTGTATCTAAAAATAAGCTGAAGGAGGTGGCAGTCCCCGATTCTGTTATCCATTTGGGAAGCTATCTTACTTTTGGACTGAATATGCCTGTTGAACTGGTAGAATTCAGCTGTCCTGTTATCCCTGCAAGGGTGCTCGGCAATGTAGGTGTAAAAGAAGTATGGATAAATGATCCCGACTGTAAGATAGAGGACGACGCATCATCGCTTCCTACATACTGGAGAGAGGTAAAAGAAGCTCCTGTGGAAGAAGAGCAGGATGTTGACTATATTATAAGCCATACCCGCGTAAGCTCTTCGAATAGTACGGCTTCCACTGTTAATAAAGCTATAAATACCGCATTGATCGAAATTGATGAAGATATCGATGATGTTACAGGAGAAGTAGTTGGTATAGATCCTTCCGAGTTCAGAAAAAAAGCAGAAGAATATTTGGAGAAAGCCAGAGAAAAGAAGGGTCAGGATAATACTGCTGCTGAGGATAACTCGGGATTTGCAGTCGCACAGCCTGTAGAAAAGGTATACAAATCACCTATAAAGATAGGCAATCCTGCAAAGTATGATACCATTATCCGCGGATATGAGGGCTCTACAGCCGAGGAATACGCACGTAAATACAGAAGGATATTTGATGCTTTCGTACCTCCGTCAGCTAATGTAGGTCCTGAGGTATATGACGAGAAAGACATAACATACTGGATATACGGTAATTCTGTTGCAACTGCAAGATTAAAAGGCAATCATAATACAGTTCCAAAGGACATTGAGATCCCTGAGAAAATAAAGGGTGTACCTGTAACGGGATTTGTTATTAACTGCAATCTTAATGCAGGCACAGTAAAGCTTCCTGCAAGTATACAGTACATTGATGTAAATTACGATCTCCAGTATGACAATACCGCATATTATGAGGTAAGCGAAGATAATCCGTATTTAGTTTCTGTTGACGGAATAATCTACAACAAGGACATGACAGAGCTTATCAAAGTTCCGTCAAATTACGAAAAGACAAAGATAGTAGTCCCCGACAGCGTCACGAAAATCCGCACAGGCGCATTCCACAGCCTCAAAAATGTTGAGAGCGTAGAGCTGCCAGACGGTATCACAACGATCAGCAGAAATGCTTTCTGCGGTGCAGGCAAGCTGAAAAGCATAAAACTGCCAAGCGAGCTGGATATAATAGGCGATAATGCGTTCAACGGCTGTGTATCGCTGACTGATATAAATATCCCTGCAAGCGTCAAGCATATCGGCTGCAACGCATTCTATGAGACTCCTGTGGTCAATTACGAGAACGGCCTGGGCTATTTTGACGGCTGGCTGGTCGATGTTGATCCGAAGGTAAAGAATATCACCATAAAAGAGGGCACAGAGGGCGTTGCAAGCATATCTGCATACGGAAATATCACTGTCCCTGCAAGCGTTACAAAAATGGGCTGGGAAATGGTCAACGACACCACCAAGAACTGCACAAGAGCCGATGTTTATTCTCACGTACTCGATTACGATGCATTTAAGAACGCAGTATTCCTCCGTGATGTTTATATCTACGATCCCGAGTGTGAGATATGTGCAGGAAATCAGACAATACGCGCAACTCATTATGAATCTGCCGATGAACTGGTAGGTATTCGCAGCGGAGATAACAGACCAAACTTTACTGATGTCAGAACATATGCTTATGAGATCAAAGAGCTTAACAGCAGACCTGTCGGTGATACCGTTATCCACGGCTACAAGGGCTCTACTGCTGAGGCTTATGCTCAGATGTACGGCTTGAAGTTCGAGGAGATAGACGACAGCCTTGCATATAAGAACGGCGACCTCAACGGTGACGGACAGTTCAACGTAGGCGACCTCGTTCTTATGAACAGATATATCCACGGTACTTACACATTCAGCGAAAAGCAGTACAAGTCCGCTGACCTTAACGGTGACGGAAACGCTGATGTATTTGATGTGATAGAGTTCCGCAAGATGATACTGGCAGACTGATAAATAAAAAAAGCAGCCGCTTCCGATAACTATGTCGAAAGCGGCTCTTTTAATTCATAATTATAATGGCGGATATTATCCGCCCGAGCCGTTAGCCGTGTTAGCTTGTAGGAGCGCGTTCCGCGCGCCCGTCAAACCCAACGATAGTAACATTAGCGCGCTGTAGGGACGACCATGGGTCGTCCGCAAATTACGCATAAACTCCAAATGACATACTGTAGGGGAGCTCGCCCTCGGGCTCCCGTCAATTGCGCATAAACTCTAAACGACACGCTTTAGGGGCGCACAATTGTGCGCCCCTGATCATATATTCAACCCTTTCCCAACATGAATTTCTGTAATAGCAGCAAGTCTGCTACATTTGATTCGCTGTCGCTGTTCAGATCAGAATTGGACAGTCCGAGACCGCTGAGTTCTGTCTGTTTGATAAGTGCCTTTCTGAAACGGAGGACATCGAATATGTCCACTTCCCTATCGCCGTTTACATCCCCTGAAAGACCGTAAAAACTGAAATTATTCACATTGAAAAGATAGCCGTCACCGCCGCGGAATACGAGATAAACGTCATGCTCGCCCGTACACTGAGATGTTGCACATTCAAGGTCAACGTATTCGTCCCAGCCGTCTGTGGTGGGTACATTACATTTGCCTATGATATCGCCCTCGGCAGAGCCTAAACGCACCTCGATAGTACCGCCGTCCGTAGCACTTGCCGCACGTACCTTAAAGCCCTCTGCTCCGCTTTCAAAATCAAGCTTGCGGAAAACTATGTAAGAGCCGTCTGTGATATATCCGATAGCGGTATTTCCGCTGTCGTCCTTGCGTATCTCGCCGCGCATAAAGTTATAGCTGCTGCATCCGTAGTTCTTATACGCAGTTTTCGGAACAGGCGGTTTGCCGTTATTGCCCCATATCTCAAGCTCGTAGACTCTTGCGCCGCCGCTGTTGTCCTGAGTTGATGTGCGTATTTCAAGACGCACGTATCTTGCGTTTACTCCGCTGACATTTCTGCCGCATGAGCTCTTTGTATTGCCGAAAACTTCGGTGATATTAGTCCAGTTCTCGCCGTCTGAGCTTGCTTTCAGCACAAAATCGCGCGGATCAAAGGTGTTTTTCTCTTTCAGACCTGCAAATTTCGCGCTCCAGCGCTGAATATTGCATTCTTTTTCAAGATCTACCTGTATCCATTCGCCGCCGATGCCGTCGTTGTGATACCACTTTGTGGAAGCATCGCCGTCTACAGCCATTTCGGGAGTCTCGCCGTTATCGCTGCCCGAAGCTGTCACCTTTTTGCCGAGAGCAAGGTTTTGCAGCTCTTCGCCGTCAAACTGCAATTCACCGTTAAGGCTGTACTCCTTGCCTGCCTCTGTTTCAAAGCTTATCATCGCGCCGCTGTATCTTACAGTACAAACGCCGCCTGATTTTGAGAGTATAGTTGCATTTTCAAGTCTGCCGTTCTTCCAGTTCATCTCTGTTACTTCAAAATTTCCTCGTGCGCAGAGACCGTTTGCGTGACCTGTCGACCACTGCTTCGGAAGTGCAGGAAGAAGAGTTATAACGTCATTCTGACTTTGCAGGAGCATCTCCGCAACGCCCGATGTAAAGCCGAAATTGCCGTCTATCTGGAAAGGCGGATGTGCGTCCCAGAGATTATCGTAAAGTCTGCCGTAGTTGTTTACGGGCGTAACAAGCAGCTTTATGAGGTTATATGCGTGTGCGCCGTCCTCAAGCCTTGCCCAGCAGTTGAGCTTCCATGCTTCCGACCAGCCTGTACCGTCATCGCCTCGAGCATTGAGTGAGACGGAAGCCCCCTTTGCAGTAGTTGGATTATCCTCGGGAGTTATCTCAAATCCAGGATAAAGCGCGTACATATGGGAGATATGACGGTGCTTTTCGTTCTTGTTGTCCCAATCCTGTGCCCATTCCTGTATCTGTCCCCATTTACCGATAGTTTCGGGTCTTATAAGGGTGAGCTTTGAGTTGAGCTGATCCCTCAGCTCGGAATCGCAGCCAAGTATCTCAGAGGCTTCCGAAACGTCCTTGAAAAGCTCACGGGCGATGCCGTTGTCCATAGTAATACTTTGGTCAATGCTGTCATCGGGATAGGCAGGAAGATTTATCTCAGGCGATGTACTCGGGCTTATTACCATGTACTCCTGACCGTTTATAGTCGCAGGTATCATAAGCTTGTTGAGGAACTGCGCACTGCCCTTGATAACGGGATATATGTCGCTGAGGTAGTCCTTATCCTGAGTGAAGCGGTAAGCGTCATAGAGCATATTTGATACCCATGCGCCGCCTGTGGGCCACTGTCCCCACGCACCGTCTATAGGACCTGTCCTGTTCCAGAGGTCGGTGTTATGGTGGAGCACCCAGCCCTCTGATATGCCGTAATTCACCCTTGCTGTCTCATTTCCCGCAGCAGCCAGTCCCTTTGCCTTTTCCGCAAATGGCTCAAAGCATTCCGCAAGATTGGTGGTGAATGCAGGCCAGTAATTCATTTCGTAATTTATATTCGTTGTGTATTTGCAGCCCCATGCAGGAGCGGAGTATTTATTCCATATGCCCTGTAGTTTCATGGGCTGAGCGTCACGGGACGCACTTATCATCATATATCTTCCGTACTGGAAGAGAGTTTCCACCATTTTCGGGTCGTCGGAGCGTCTGAAGTCGGATATACGCTGAGGAGTGGTCATTTTCTTGGCGTTTTCCGTATCGCCGCCCAGCTCTATATCAACGCGCTTGAAAAGCTCCTGATAGTCCTGTACGTGGTTCTGATAGAGGGTATCATAGGACTTTGATTCAGCCTTGGTGATATCGGCTTTTGCGTCGCCTTTTTCATCGCCGTTGCAGGTCTTGTAGTCCACATAGTTTGTACGTACAGACGTGATTATAACTACGGAATCCGCGCCCGAAACGGACACTTTACCGCTGCCTGCGCTGATGTTTCCGCCCTCAGGTATGACCTTGCTCCGTGTGGAGTAATAAACTGCACCTCTTATCCAGAGGTCCTCGTCGGCATGACCGTTAGCAACGATGGTGTCATTGCCTTCGGTAGCTACAGTGCCGTTGAGCAGACCGTCATAGCCTGCCGAAAACGATACAGAGCCCTTGCTGTCGCAGGTTATGCGAGTTACCATGACCTGATCGGGATAGCTTACGAAGGTCTCACGGGTATACCTCTTGCCGTTGAAGGTGTAGGAGCACCTTGCAACAGCGTCATTCATATCCAGCTCACGGGAATAGTCCGACACCTTATCGTGTCCGAAGCTGAGCTTCAGCGCGCCTACCTTCTGGTATTTAGCCTCGCCGCCGCCTATCATCTGACGGGCGACTATGGAATTGGCGTCGTTGTACTTTCCGCTTTTGATAAGGTTTTGCACCTCTGAGAGGTGAGATGCCGCGCCCTCCTTGTTGTTATTGCCCGGACCTGAGCTCCAGACAGTGCATTCGTTCAGGTCGAACAGCTCGTCGGGGTAATTTCCGTAAGCCATTGCTCCGATACGGCCATTCCCGAGAGGGAGAGCCTTGTAGAACGATTCGTCGTTGTTGAATGCGTTGTCGGTGCTCACATATCCTGCCATGCTGTTGTAGCGAAGCACAAGATCATCGTCGTGACCGTAGGCGGCTTCGGCTTTGACAGCCGTCGTTTTCAGCGATGGTACGGGCAGACTGTCGGTGAGGAACGGCAGTGCCATACAGGCTGAAACAAGGACGGACATGAGCCGTTTGTTTTTCTTTGGTTTCATTCAATCCCAACTCCTTTTTCTGTATTTTTATACAATTCCTTCTATATTTTGCACAATAATATTTGTGCATCTTTATCTTTTTATTAAATTCTATCACGGAGCACTGAAAGTGTCAATGAAAATAGCTGAAATTCTACGTAATATCCACAATTAGAGTGCTTATTTTGCAAAAAACGAATAAAAAAAGTCATCATTTTATTTGTGCAGCTTAAATAAATAAACGGGCGGCTGTTGATTTAAGTTTGTAAAAAATATGAAGAAAAGCTCCCTTGATATTTCAAGAGAGCTTTTGATGCTTTATGTTATTTTTTCAGTTTGTGATAATAGCGTCTGCCTGTGTAGTACATGAGCTGTACGAAGTCCTTGCCGAAGAACAGGAAGAAATTCACTATTGAAAGTACGATGAATATGCGGATATAATAACCGCCGTTGATAAACTTGTAAACAAGCAGGACAGCGTCTATGAGACCCAGCCACTTTACCTTTACGGGAAGTACGAAGAATGCGTATATCTCTTCTTCGGGGAAGAGCACCGCGAATGCGAGGAATACGCTGAGATTGAGGTAAACGTTTGTTGAGAAGCCCGTTATGAAGCCTGCTATTATGCAGCCTATGACTCCCGTGAAGTAATAGACGTTGAATTTGAAGCTTCCCCATTTTGCTTCAAGCTGTGTACCCATGAGCCAGTAGAAATACAGTATGAATACCATGAGTATCAGCCGATAATCGGGAGGCATCAGCAGGAACGAAAGGACTCGCCATACCTCGCCTGCCATTATCCTTGCGCGGTCGAAGTATATCATATCCAGCAGGAAAATATTGTTGTCGGGGTTGGTTGAGAGTATCATATCGGCTATGTAGAATACACCCATTCCGATTATGATATACAGCATCAGGTTTTGTATGGCAAACTTTCCGAATTTTCGTTCGAGCTTGCCGAGAAGCTGGTTGAGCATTGACATTCCTCATTTCTTGGTAGTAAATAGCAGTATAAGTATATCACGCTCACGGGCTTTATGTCAAGCCGAAAGCTGTCATTTCTTCTGTACTTCAAGTATTTCTGACCTTAACCGACAGAGGTCGAATACATCTATTGCTCCGTCGCCGTTTTCATCGGCATTTTCAAGATATACGGTCTTTCCGCTTCCGTGAAGCCATTTTTGCAGCATCAGCAGGTCTGCCACGTTTATCTCGCCGTCGTAGTTGATATCGCCCATTTTCGACCCGTCGTTCTTCCACAGTGAGCTTAGCCAGTTTGTGCGCTTTTCTATGAACTGACGGACTATATCCACAGACTCGAGGTAAGTTTCACCGCTTGATGAACCGAATACCAGATATGGCCTGCCGCCGTAGGTGTGCCAGAGCATATTGTTCATTTCTGCGGACTTGCTTAGCTCCTCAGCCATTTCCGTAAGGTAAGGGGAGTCGCCGCCTGTAAGCTTTTTCAGGAAAGGCTCGAAGTCCCTGAAATATATATCCGCGACTCTGCAATGGAAATCGCTGTTTTTGAAGAGTCTGCCTATCCAGCTCAAGCCCTCGGCAGGTCTGCCGCTGTCGGGAGTTGTGAGCGATGAACCGTGTATGGGAAAATATGCGGCAAAGAGGTTGCTGAATGATGATGACCAGCCTGTATTTCCGTCGGAATTTGTCCTTGAAGTATTGAAGTTATTATAGCTCAGGTCAAAATCCCATGCAGGCGAAAAATGGAGCTTTCCGTCACCTGTGAGGTCGGAGTCCTTCCAGAAATAGAAGCTGTTGAAGGTAGCGTCAATATTCTCGGATATTTCCTGCACAAGATAAGCCCTTACAAGGGAATCAAGGTCGATATAGTCGGTGTAGTGCTTTCCCTTGCTGTTATAGCCCGTATCGGAGTATATCGCGTCCTCCATGTCCTGAACGAAGCTGCGGATATACTCGATCTGTGCCTTTGAAGCATACTCGGGACCTTCCACGGACACAGCCTGTCCCCGTGAGGTAACGAAGCCGCTGTCTGCCTTTATGCCGTATCTGTTCCACTGGATAAGCTGTAAAAGGTAGCCCCCTGTGATATCCTCGGGATCATTGGGGATATCGAAGTATTTATAGCTGTTCTCCATATAGTCAAGAGCCGTATCTGCGCCCGCGACCATACGGATATAGCTTTTCAGGTCGTTTTCGTTCAGTTTTTCGGTCTCTTCTTCAAGATCGGTGATATTCACGCGGTTTTTCTGTATCTGCACCTTTTCGCAGAGCTGATATGTTCCTGCATACTGATTATCCGTATACAGGTCAACGAATACGGAATCCATAGTGTATTCCATGCCTGCGGCTCTGCACATCTCCTCGGTGAGCTTGTTGCGCATCATGGAGTGGTCGAGGTAGTTTGAGAGAAGCATCCATTTTTTAGCCTTGCCCATTCCGAAAAGGTCGGCTTTTTTCGGGAGCTTTATATTGTACGGCTTTTTCTTGCTGTAATCCCATGAGGAATTGCCGTGAGAGGTCACTTTTTCGATACTGCCGTCGTATACCACATTTCCCTCGGCATCAAGCATAAGTGCCTGTGCTGAGACAGTCAGCCAGCGGTTGTTGTAAAGATCATCGAAGCTTGTATCTTCACTTTGTATGAAGATGCTTCCGTGGTCGGACTGCATTATCTTCAGTGTTCCGCAGTCTGTACCCTTTGCCGTTGTCACCTTGAATTCGTCGTTTTTTGAGAGTATATCAGTATCCTCTCCCGACGCTATCTTCTCGCCGTTGGGGAATACCTCTCCCTCATCGCAGGAATAGTTTATATGCAGCCTTTTCCTGTCAGCAGTTGCAGGCAGGAAGATATAATGGCAGTCCTCCCACTCACTGAATGACCATTCTGCACGGTCGAGGAGCGAATCGGTCTGAGGAGACAGGTCTGAAACAATAAGGCTTTGTATGGGAGTTTCTTCGTATTTCAGTTCCTTTTCCTCATCGGCGGCGGTTATGCTCTCGTTTGCACCTGTTATGTCCATATCACGGGAAAAAGACAGATCTCCCGCTGAAAAAGCGGAGAAAGCTCCCGTACTGAGACAAACTGCGGCTGTAATGACAGATATCAGAGATGTTGCTATAGTCTTGAAATACATAAAAACTTCCCCCTAAAATAAACGTTTCTATATATTAGTCGTTTGAAAACGGAAAAAATCTCACCCTTTTTATATTTTTTCGGAAATAAATGAATTTCGCTTAAACCATTTCCCCTTTTTCTATTCTTTCGGCAAGGTCGTTGAGGTACACCCAGCGGTCCATTTTCTCGGAAAGCTCTGCTTCAAGCCTGTCCTTTTCGTCTGAAAGCTCCTGCAAACGGACGTAATCCGAGGAATTTTTTGCAATTTCCTTTTCTGTATCTGCAATAGCCTGTTCCAGCTTTGCTATATCGTCGTCGATAGTCTCGTACTCACGCTGCTCCTTGAAAGAAAAGCGGAGCTTTGTCTTGCCGATGAAGGTACGTTCTTTCTTTTCGCCCTTTTTCTTAGGCTTTGACTCAGCAGCTGTATCGTTTTGCAGGGCCTTTTCGGCGTAATCACTGTAATTGCCGTTATATCGCGTACACTGACCGTCCTTGAATTCAAGTATCTCGCTTGCCATTTTGTCGAGGAAGTACCTGTCATGGGATACTGCAATAACAGCGCCGCTGAAGCTTTCGAGGTAGTCCTCGAGTATGGTGAGGGTCGTTATGTCAAGGTCATTGGTAGGCTCGTCAAGGAG
>JAEEGG010023888.1_pt1 | contig 11903 bp, 9 predicted proteins | sample 9134161 | NCBI WGS metagenome assembly JAEEGG01 (sample SAMN16246543, study PRJNA631951) | gut metagenome | biome: gut microbiome; feature: rumen; material: CR-attached | host: Bos | place: Iran: Karaj | collected 2018-10 | reverse complement strand
CCTCAATTTTCCTGCGCAGATTCAGGACATGCACCATAATGGTGTTGCCGGAGCCGGGGAGGAACTTCTCATTCCAGATCGTTTCATACAGCTCCTGGGTGGTGACGACCCTCCCGCGGTTTTTCAGCAGGCATTCCAGAATGGCATATTCCGTCTCTGTCACAGGCACCGTTACGCCGGCGTTGTACACCATACGGTTTTTCATGTCCACTTCCAGTGTCCCGAAGGTATAGGTCGACGGCGCCGGCTTGCCCCGGTACAGAACATAGCGGCGCAGCAGCGAATTGACCTTTGCCAGCAGCTCAGGCCGGGAGAAAGGCTTGGAAAGAAAGTCATCCCCGCCGCTTCGGTACGCCGCCAGGCGATCCTTTTCGGCACTCTTGGCCGTCAGGAACAGGATCGGCGCATTTGAGAAGACGCGGATTTTTTCACAGGTCTCGATGCCGTCCATCTCGGGCATCATCACGTCCAGAATAATCAGATCCGTTTCCGGGTTTTCCTTCATATAGGCGATTGCGTCTGCGCCGTTGGATACCGCGGCCGTTTCATACTCCTCCCGCAGGAGAAGGGTCAGAACGTTGCGAATATCGGGGTCATCGTCAACAATCAGAATTTTCGTCTTTTCACTCATGGCGCTCCTCCATATGAAAACCTGGAATACAGTATAGCACAAACCATCCTCTTTTTTCCACGTCAAGTTTGAACTTTAAGAAAAACTTCAGAGACAGATTCCGATTCCTGTGATACAATAGGGGCGTTTCCGATCCCCGGGGCAGAATCGTCCCGCGCAGGAGCGGGAAAAACAAGCCCGCTCAGGGCTGAACAGAACCCCGAAAGGGTCTGTGAATGCGTGTTCACCTCAGAAGGAGGACCTCAATGAAAAAAACAGTTTTCCGATTTCTGTCACTGATGCTGTGTCTTGTCATGGCGGCGTCTCTTGCCGCCTGCGGAAAGACCGGCGGAGAAGAAAGCCGGCCGGAGCCCGGCAATACCGCCTCGGAGCCCGTCAGCTATGCCTATAAGAGCGACTTTCTTTCCATCGACTCCGATTCCAAGTGGGGCCTCTCACCGGTCATCTATACCGACGACGGTTTTTATGCCACCGGCACTGTCCTCGTCGGCCGGAAGGAACCGCCGGAAGGAACCACCGAGGAATACGAAGGCCAGTTTGACATTTACGGCACCATGCTCTATTTCGTCGGCAACGACGGCAAAGGGCAGCGCCTTCCGAACTATGTTCCCTCGGCGCCGGCTGAAAACCCCGAAAACTACCGTGAGTTCTCATCCTACTGCAATCTCGGCCGTCCCGTTCTGAATGCGGACGGAAAGCTCGTTGCCCTCGAACAGCAGGGGACAAGCTGGTACGACGGGCCGGATTCCGCCTATGGCAACCAGGAAGAGATGTACAAGTATTATCACAACGAAAACCGGTATGACATCGTCGTGCTGGATCTGGACGGCAGCGAACTGAGCCGCGCGCCTGTCGACATCGACACCAACAATTCCTGGCTGAACGCCTACAGCACGGCCATCACGCCCGACGGCTGTCTGCTGGCGATCCTGGACCAGGCCATTCTGGCCATCCGTCCGGACGGCAGCATTGCCTGGCAGATTCAGGCCGACGACTATGTGAACACCCTGATCAATCTCTCGCCCGATTCCATCGCCGCGGTGCTCTACGGCATGAACGGTCCGGAAATGCGGATGATCGACCTGGCGGAAAAACGCTTCGGCGATGCGCTCAGCATTCCGGAATCGGCCTGGTCCTTCATCCCCGGCGATGACCTCTATGACTTCTATTACACCAGCGGCCAGTTCCTCTACGGCTTCAAGTTCGATGAGGAGCCGGTTCAGATTCTCAACTGGATGTCCTGCGACATCAACGGGCAGTCCCTGGACAATTCCGCCCTGAACATCCGCCCGGACGGGTCGATTCTGGGCATTATCACAGACTACAACGGCGATCAGGCCGACAACCAGCTCTTCACCCTGCACCGGGTTCCGGCAGACAGCCTCCCCAAAAAGGAGGTCATCACCGTGGCCCAGCTGGAGTACTATCCCGATTACCAGTTTGCCAACCGGATCATCCGCTTCAACCGCAGTCATGACGATGTCCGCATCGAATATAAGGACTATACCCAATACAACACCGAGGACAACGCCCAGGCCGGTCTGACCAAGCTCATGACGGAACTCGGTGCCGGCAACGTGCCCGACATTCTGCCGGTCTCTCAGCTTCCGTATAAGCAGCTGGCGGCAAAGGGCATCCTGGAGGATCTGTATCCCTATATCGACGCAGACCCCCAGCTTGACCGGAACGACTTCTTCCCCAACGTCCTGACGGCCCTTGAGTCTGACGGCGGCCTGTATCAGGCCGTGCCCGGATTCTCGGTCGAGACGCTGGTCGGCGCGGCCAGCGTTGTCGGGGACACCCCGGGCTGGACCTATGATGCGTTCAACGCCGCCCTCCAGAAGATGCCCGAAGGCTGCACGCCGCTTGAGCCGTATACCACACGAGACATCGTGCTCAATTCCCTGCTGGCCTCGGATATGGACCGCTATGTGGACTGGAACACCGGCGAGGTGCATTTCGACAGCGATGAATTCAAGCAGCTGCTGACCTTTGCAGCCCAGTTCCCGGCCGATTATGACTGGGAATCCCACGACAGTGAAGAGAACAGCCAGGACCTGATCCGTCAGGGCCGTCAGATGCTCGCCCGCACCTATCTCTACAGTATAGATGCCCAGATGTGGAGCGACACCGACTTCGGCGGCAAGTCCACCTATATCGGATGGCCGACGGTATCGGGGGTCGGCAGCATCATGCGCACCGACTCGGGCTATGCCATGAGCCGCACCGGCACGCACAAGGATCAGGTCTGGGAGTTCCTGCGCGGCATGCTGACGGAGGAAGGCCAGGCAGAGGTCTATACCATCCCCACCAACCGCAGGGTCTTTGAAAAGAAGCTGGAAGAGCTGATGACCCCGAACTACCGCAAGGACACGGAGGGGAACTATGTTCTGGATGAGAACGGCGAACGCATCCAGCAGGCCCGGGGCAGCTGGATCGATGAAAACGGCGAGGAGCACTTCATCTATGCCATGACGCAGGAGCAGGCGGACGAAGTCATGAACGTGATCACCACCTGCACCCGCGTAGCCGATTACAACTCCAGCATCTATGACATCGTTGCCGAGCAGGCCGAGGCCTTCTTCAGCGGCCAGAAAAGCGTGGATGATGTTGCCCGCCTGATTCAGAGCAAGGCCAACATCTATGTCAACGAGCAGCGATAAGCCACTTGATTTCTGCTTCCGGTTGCGCTACAATAGCAGCAGCTGAATCAGGAGGAGGGCTTGCAGATGAGTGAAGATTTCGGAAGCGATTTTGTCACGATCATCGATGACGAGGGCAACGAGTTTGAGCTGGAGGTCATCGAATCGATGGATTACAACGGCCACAGCTATATGGCCTTTCTTCCCGCCGACATGAGCGAGGATGATCCGGATTACGGCTTCGTTCTGCTGCGCGTTGTTGAGGATGAAAACGGCGACGAGGTCTTCGAATCCATCGACGACGAGGACGAGCTTCAGGATGTGTACGAGCGCTTCATGGTTCTCCTCTACGACGATGAGGAAGACGAAACCTGAACCTGAATTTTACTGCTGTGCGCGTGTAATCCCGTAGGATTTCACGGCCCATAAAACCCACATCTCTCATAAGGGATGCCGATTTGAGTCTGCGGATTGCAGGCCTCCCGGGCTCCGCCCGGAAGTTGGAAGCAGCGAAACAGAACTTAGGCGACCCACCTGCTCTTTTGTGCAGGTTGTTACTGGGCCGGCACGGCATAAGCGGGCGCAGCCCCGGATTTCCGGGGCTGCGTTTTATCCTGCCTGTATGAAGCTGTCGGTTCTGCCGTTTACATGAACTTGTCAATCGCGTCATTCAGCGCCCGGAGCTGTTCCTCTGCACCGCTGCCGTCCTCGCTGATGCAGTGCTCCAGATGATCCTTCAGGATGACCTTGGCCGTGCTGCTGAGGGCGCTGCGCACGGCGGCCAGCTGGATCAGCACCTCGGTGCAGTCCCGGCCGTTTTCCACCATGCTCTTGACAGATTCCAGGTGCCCGATTGCGCGGGCAAGGCGGTTCACCACGGCCTTCGTCTGGGTATGGGTGTGGGCATGGGCATGGCTGTGCCCCGCCGGGATCACCTCGGTCTGGCCGTCATGATGGTGGCAGTGTATGCTGCCGTCCGAATGCCGGTGATAGCCCGGCGGCAGCGGTTCTGTAAGGTCGGGTTCGGTTTTCTTCAGGCTTTCTTCCATATTGACTCCTCAAATCCCCGGCGGAAAAGCCGGGCCTGATCCGGGCGGCAGCGGCAGCCGGTTTTCCGGCGGATACTGATCCGGGCCGTCCTTCCCGCAGAAGGCAAGACAGCTGAGCGGCAGAGGCCGTTTCATCAATTTCCTTCTTCCGGGCTGTTTTCCCGCTTGTCACGCCCGGCCTGTCTGTATTATAATAGGCTCCGCGCCGGACGTCAAATAAAAACGCAGCTGTCCCGCCGGAGGAAACTATGAGCGAATCCCGCAACGGAAAACTGAAATACCTGCTGATCGGCGCCGTTCTGATTATTGCCCTGTTCGGCATTCTTTTTCTGATCGTACCCGAGAAGGTGGATGAGCATGCAGGCCAGGTCTTCATCAACGACGGCTTCGAGGATGTCTGGATGACGCCCTATGAGAACGTCCCTGCCTCTGCTCTGACGCGGGAGGAGTTCCGCACCGTGGACGGCATTCCCGTCTACACGGGCAGCGCCTTTGCCGCCGAGCTCGGCGTGGATGTCTCGGAGCATCAGTGGGGGGTGGACTGGCAGGCAGCAGCCCAAAAGCTTGACTTTGCCTATGTCCGTCTGGGTTACCGGGGCTATACCGAAGGCGGGCTCTTCCTGGACCCCTGGTATGAAACCAACATCACCGGTGCCGCCGCCGCGGGTCTGGACACCGGCGTCTACTTCTTCTCTCAGGCCGTCAATGTCGGCGAGGCCATCGAAGAGGCTGAGTTCGTGCTCGAAAACCTGAAGGGCCATCGGGTCAATCTGCCGGTGATCTTTGACTGGGAGCACGTTGAGGAGGAGGCCCGCACCGACGGCGTCAGCGAGCAGACCATGACCGACTGTGCCGTGGCCTTCTGCCGCACCGTTACCAACGCCGGCTACGACGCCGGGGTCTACTTTAACCGAAAGCTCGGCTATTACGGCTTTGACCTCTCGCGCCTGAGCGACTATGCCCGCTGGGTTTCGGTGCCCGGTGATTTCCCCGATTTCTATTATGCCTGTGATTTCTGGCAGTTCACGTTCGAGGGCACAGTCCCCGGCATTGAAGGCAATGCCGATCTGAATCTTCGTTTTATCCCGGTTTCCGAACCGGAGAAGCATTAACCCCGCCGGCTTCGGCGCAGGGCCTTTTCCCGGCCGACGCCGCAGCCCGGATTGGAAAGGAAGCAGTTGTGGCCGCATCCGCCGCAATGGGCTTCCTTTTCTGATATGACGAATCTTTCCAGCGGCCGGACCCGAAAAATCCCGCTGCGCTGGCAGACATAGTTCTGTACCCGAAAGCGGTCCAGCAGTTCGGTCAGGAACAGCGGCCCCGTGATCAGGATGCAGTCGCCTCCGTCCTGCGCCAGCTTCAAAATCAGCGCATCCGCCCGGGCCCTCACCTGCTGCAGGGATTCCGGCTGGCGGGGATTGGCCTGCTTCCTCTGTCCGGCGGCCTTCCGCAGCCAGACGGAGACATCGCGCTTTGCGTCGGTATCGCAGAAAGAGCGTACCGCGATTTCGTTCAGCAGCGGTTCGGCAGCCGGGTCGCATGCCTTCAGCATCCGAGCCGCCGTGTCGGCGGCAGGCTTCCCCTCCGCCAGATAAACGCGGCGCCCTGCGGGGTCTATTTTCCGTCCTGCCGGCGGCGGGCAGATTCCGCTTTCCCCGGCACGCTGCCAGGCGGCGTCGAATTCCGCCGAATTGTATTTTCCCTCCGGTGCCCGCTCGGGCGTTCCGGTGCATACGATCAGTACCTTCATGCGATTCCCTTCCCTGTCGTCGTTTCCGTCATATGATTCAGTATAGCACGAAGTCTTACAAAATTGTATAAATATTCTTGCTTTTTTCCCCTGCGTGCGTTATATTATGAACAAAGCCTGAACGGCTACACTAAGAAAACGGAGGAAAGTAAATGAAGACCATGAAAAAAGCCCTGGCGCTGATCATCGTCCTGACTCTCATGCTGAGTCTGTCCGCCACATCCTTTGCGGCGAAAGACGATCCGATCAAAATCGGCATCTCCATCTGGAGCTCCACGGACACCCTCGGCAGCGAAGTGAAACGCATGATCGACGCGGCCGCCGAAACCCTCGGCGTTGAGACCACATGGGTTGACCAGGCCCACATCTCCGAGCAGGTAACTGCTTCCGCCGAGACCCTTGCCCTCGCCGACTGCGACGGCATCATCATCTGCAACTCCGCTTCCGCGGAGATGGGCTCCGTCATCAAGACCTGCGACGAGAATGAGATGTATGTTGCTCAGTTCTTCCGCGTGATCGATCCGGAAGCCAACCCTGACGAATATAAGATGGCCTGCGAGTCCCCGTACTATGTCGGCGCCGTGCATGAGTCCGAGGTTGACAACGGCAAGACCCTCGTCACCATCCTTGGTCAGCAGGGCCACCGCAAGATCGGTCTGGAAGGCTGGGAGCCGGGCGACGCCACCTTCCTGGGCCGCTGGGAAGGCTACAAGGCCGGCGTTGAGGCCTGGAACGAAGAGCATCCCGATGACAAGCTCGAGCTTCTTGAGCCCCAGTACGGCGGCACCACCACCGACACCGGCCGCAAGACCGCAGAGGCCATTATCCAGGCCAATCCCGACATCGACTCTCTGATCGTTGCCGGCGGCGGCGGTGATGTTCTGGTCGGCGCCAATGCCGCGATCGAGGCTCTGGGCCTTGTCGGCAAGGTTCAGACCGTTTCCACCGACTTCCTGCCCGATCTGGATGTCAAGCTGGAGAACGGCACCATGGCGGCGGAGTCCGGCGGTCACTACGCCGACCCGTTCTTTGCCTTCCTGCTTGTTTACAATGCCATCAAGGGCAACTATGAGGTTCCCACGGACGGTTTCTATGAGATGCTCTTCCCGTACATGTTTGTTGACTCTCCGGAAAGCTATGCCAACTATGCCCAGTATTTCACCGGCACCGAGCTTCCGTACTACTCCGATGAAATCGCCGAGCTCGCTGACATGGACTTTGATGCTCTGAATAAAGCCTGCGCAGCGCTGTCCGTTGAAGACGTCGTCGCCCGCCACGCAAAATAATCACAAAGTACTTGAGGGATGAGGGTCTTTGACCCGCACCCTTTTTTTAAGGAGGGAAGTGGCAAAACCATGTCGAAAACACTTGAGAAGTGGAAGGGCACCCGGACCTATGGCCTGTGTCTGCTGCTCGCGATGCTTCTGTTCTTCTATCTTGTCTTCAAAATCCTGACTCCGAGCAATTTCGGATCTCCCAGCAATCTGTATGCCTATCTGCAGTCCTCCATCATCTATTCGGTCGGCGGCTGCGGTCTGTATTTTATCGTCGTGATGGGGCTGTTTGACTTCGCCGTCGGCGCGAACATCGTGCTGTCCTCCATTGTCGGCGTCATTCTTTCCAAGCACTTCGGCTATGCCGGATTTATTCTCGGCTGCCTCGGCTGCGGCACGCTGATCGGCTTTCTGATCGGCATGATCTACAACAATCTGAACGTCCCGTCGATGATCGTCACGGTCGGCCTGATGCTGATCTTCGAAAGCATCGCCGTCTATGTCGCGGGCGGTGTCAAGCAGACCCTGGACGAAGGTCTTCGCTTTTTCTCGGGCGCACCCGGCAACATCATTCTGGCGGGCCTGGCCTTCCTGCTGATGTATTTTATCCTGAACTATACAAAGATCGGAACCTACTGCAGCGCCATCGGCTCAAACGAGTTTGTCGCGAAGAACATGGGCATCAATGTCCGGAAGTATAAGCTGATCGGCTTCATGCTTCTGCACTTCTTTGTCGGCATCATGGCCATCCTCACGGTCTCTTACGGAACCACCATGACGGCCCTGACCGGCATGAGCACCATGAGCCGCAACTTTCAGCCTCTGATGGGCACGTTTTTTGGCGTGGCATTCCGCAAATATAACATGCCGATCACGGCGATCGTCATCGGCGAGTTTATCATCTCGATCATCTTCAACGGCTTTGTTGCCCTCGGTGCTCCGACAACCATCCAGAACGTCGTCACCGGCGCAGCCCTGCTGATCATCGTTACCCTGACCGCCCGCGGTGCCAAGGGCAGCGTGGTAAAGTGAGGTGCCGGAATGAGTAACAACGTGAATCTGCAGAAACCTGCACAGAAGCACGAAGGCGGGAGCAAACCGCTGCTTGTAGCTGAGCACATTGACAAGCAGTTCGGCATCACCCACGCCGTCAACGACGTCTCCCTTACCATCGACGCCGGGGAGGTCCGCGGTCTGATCGGCGAAAACGGCTCCGGCAAGAGCACCTTTTCCCAGATGCTCTGCGGCATCTATTCCATCGGCGGCGGCAGCTTTACTCTCGACGGTCAGCCGCTGCACCCGAAGAATCAGGTCGAGGCGAACAACGCCGGTGTCGCCATCATCGTGCAGGAGATGGGCACGCTCTCCGGCCTCACGGTGGCGGAGAACATCTTTTTCGGTCACGAAGAGCCCTTCATGCATCTCGGCGTCAAGAACACCGGGGCCATGAACCGCGAGGCCCAGCGCCTGCTGAACGAATACGGCTTCGGGCGTATCAAGGCCTCGGACATGATCGACCGCTACAATTTTGAGGACCGCAAGCTGGTCGAGATCGTCAAGGCCACCTATATGAAGCCGAAAATCCTGGTGGTTGACGAGACGACCACCGCGCTTTCCCAGAACGGCCGTCAGGAGCTCTATAAAATCGTCGACGCGATCCGCGCCGACGGCAGAACTGTCATCTTCATCAGCCACGACCTGAACGAGGTCATGGAGCATACGGACAGCATCTCCGTCCTGCGTGACGGCGAGTTCGTCGGGACCTTCCGCACAGCCGATACCTCCGAGGACCAGCTCAAGCGCTACATGGTCGGACGCGAAATCGGCTCTGCCTACTACCGTGCCGACTACGGCGAGAAAGTCTCGGACGAGGTGGTCCTTACCGTAGACAATGTCAGCGTCCCCGGCGAGATCTCCGGCATCAGTTTTCAGCTGCACCGCGGCGAGATTCTCGGCTTCGGCGGACTTTCCGAGTGCGGCATGTACGAGGTCGGCAAGGCGATTTTTGCCGCCTCCTGGGACCGCACGGGAAGCGTGAAGCTGGCCGACGGCACCGCCATCAACGACATCCCCACCGCCATCCGCAAGTCCATCGCCTATACGTCAAAGAACCGTGACAACGAATCCGTCATCGTCAACGAGTCCATCCGCAACAACATCGTCCTGCCCTCCATTGAGGACCTCGCCAACCACGGGATTCTGAACAACCGGAAGCTCACGGCTTTTGCTGACAAGTATGCAAAGGACATGCAGACAAAGATGACCGGCGTCAATCAGTTTGTCTCGGACCTCTCCGGCGGCAACAAGCAGAAGGTCGTCCTGGCCCGCTGGCTCGGCAAGGGAAGCGACATTCTGGTGCTCGACTCGCCGACCCGCGGCATCGACATCGGTGTGAAGCAGGCGATCTACGCCCTGATGGATGACATGCGAAAGCAGGGGAAATCCATCATCATGATTTCGGAAGAAATCCCTGAGCTCCTTGGTATGGCCGACCGCATCATCGTCATGAAGGACGGCACCATCAGCGGAGAATTCATGCGCGATCCGGCTCTGAGCGAAGAAGACCTGATCGCAAAAATGGTATAAGGAGGCGATGAAGATGCAGAAAAACAACAATCAGGAACCCTCCAAGTTCCGCGCTTTTCTCAGCAGCGACACCTTTAAGGGCCTGCTGCCCTTCATCGGCTTTGTTGTCATCGTTGTGGTCATGAATATTCTGACCGAGGGAAAGATTCTGACGCCCAAACGCATCCGCCTGCTGCTTTCCCAGGTCTATTATCCGATGATCGTTGCCACCGGTGTCTTCTTTATCATGACGCTCGGTTCCATCGACTTTACCGAGGGCTCGACCCTTGGCCTTGCTTCCATCGTCATCAGCAAGCTGTCCTTTATCAGCATTCCCCTTGCGATTCTCGGCGGTGTCCTCACCGGTGCTGCCATCGGTGCCATCAACGGTTTCTTCCACGTGAAGTTCAAGCTTCAGAGCTTTATCACCACGATCTGCACCATGTTTCTTTTCCGCGGTGTCTGTGCCTATCTGACGACGGAGAGCGCCGTGCCGGCCAGCACCGAGATCAAGGCGCTGGATCTGAACTGGCTGAAGATCACCATCACCGTTGCCGTACTGCTTATCGCCTGGTTCCTCTTCCGCTTTACCCGCATCGGCAACGACGTGAAGGCCATCGGCTCCGGCGAGACTGCAGCCCGCTTCTCCGGTGTAAAGACGGACCGCGTGAAGTTCCTCGTCTTCGTTGCGGCGGGTGCCCTTACCGGCATTGCAGCTTTCGTTAACGTCATCAAGGTCGGTTCCATTACCGCCACCGCAGGAAGTCAGCTGGAAACCCAGATTCTCATCGCGCTGGTCCTCGGCGGCCTGCCCATCACCGGCGGCGCCAAGGTGCGCTTCTCGAACATCATCGTCGGCACCCTGATGTACACCGTCCTCAACAACGGCCTTGTCATGCTGGGGTATGAAACCCAGACCCAGCAGCTCATCAAGGGCATCATCTTCCTGGTGTTCGTCGCGCTGACCATCGACCGCAAGGCGCTGAAGGTCATCAAGTAACAGGGAGGAACCATATGAAAAACTATGAATTCTGGTTTGTGGTAGGCAGTCAGTTTCTCTACGGGCCCGAGGTTCTGGAGACCGTCGAGGCCCGCGCCCGCGAGATGGCGCAGGAGCTGAGCCTGTCCCTGCCGTTTCCGCTTGTCTACAAGGTGACCGCCAAGACGAGCGATGAAATCACCCATGTCGTGAAAGAGGCCAATTACCGCGAGGAGTGCGCAGGGATCATCACCTGGTGCCACACCTTCTCCCCGTCCAAAATGTGGCTCACCGGCCTTGATCTGCTGCAGAAGCCCTGGTGTCACCTGGCCACGCAGTATAATCAGGCGATTCCGAACGAAGAGATCGACATGGACTTCATGAATCTGAACCAGGCCGCCCACGGCGACCGGGAGCACGGCTTCATCGGCGCCCGTCTGCGCAAGCCGCGCAAGATCATCGCGGGCTTCTGGAAGGAAGCTTCCGTCCGCAGCCGCCTCGGCGACTGGATGCGTACAGCGGTCGGCGTCGCCGTCTCCCGCGAGATGCGCGTCATGCGCTTCGGCGACAACATGCGCGATGTGGCCGTCACCGAAGGCGACAAGATCGAGGTTCAGAAAAAGCTCGGCTGGCAGGTCAACACCTGGGCGGTGGGCGATCTCGTCAAAGAGATGAACGCCGTCACCGAGGCCGAGGTTGACGCGCTTGTAAAAGAGTATGAGGCATCCTACGACATCGCAACAGACAATATGGCAGCCGTCCGCTATCAGGCCAGAGAAGAAATTGCCATCAAACGCATGATGGACCGCGAGGGCTGCAAAGCCTTTGCCAACACCTTCCAGGATCTCTACGGCATGGAGCAGCTCCCCGGTCTCGCCAGCCAGCACCTGATGGCGCTGGGCTACGGCTACGGCGGCGAGGGGGACTGGAAGGTCTCGGCCATGACGGCCATTCTGAAAGCAATGGGAGAAGGCGGAAACGGGGCCTCCGGTTTTATGGAGGCATCTTCCTCA
>JAEEGG010023887.1_pt1 | contig 11903 bp, 10 predicted proteins | sample 9134161 | NCBI WGS metagenome assembly JAEEGG01 (sample SAMN16246543, study PRJNA631951) | gut metagenome | biome: gut microbiome; feature: rumen; material: CR-attached | host: Bos | place: Iran: Karaj | collected 2018-10 | reverse complement strand
CGCTTGCGGTCGCTTCCCTGTGGACCGCGTCCATGACCTTCTTGGTGATGTTCAGATACTTGATCGTCTGAAAGCCCTGCGCGTGCAGAAAGACTTCATACCGCCGCGAATTGATGCCGATCGGCGCCGCGTCGATGCCGTACACGGTCTTCAGAATCTCCTGCCGCCGCGCCTGATCGATAAAGCAGAACGTCCAATCGTACATCTGATGCATCTCTCCCTGAATGCTGTAGCTCTGGATGCTGTCCGGATCGACATCCTTTGCAAAGCTGGCGAGCGCAGCGGTTTGCGACAGCGTGGTGTTCGTATAGACGTTGTCGCCCATGGTCTTCAGAATGTCCGGCACCATGGAAAGCTTGCCTTCCTGCTTGAGCTTCTTGAAGATCGCGATCATCATCTTGCGCTGCCGCGCGGTGCGGTCGGTGTCGCGATGGCTCGCCGTCTTGCGCATGCGCACATATGCCATGACGCCCTGCCCGTCCAGATGACGGTGTCCCGGATAGATCGTGCGTCCGTCAAAGGTGTACAGCATGATGTCCACATCGAAATCGATGCCGCCGATCAGATCGACCAGATCGATCAGCGCCTGAAAGTCGACGCCGTAATAGTACGGCACCGAAATGCCGCCGAGCCATTCCTCTGCCGCGCGGCAGGAGAGCTCCAGTCCGGCTTTCGGATCGTTCATGCCGCCGCCGACATTGAAGATTCCGTTGAATTTGTAGAAACCGACATGTCCCGGCGCGGTTGCCAGACAGTCGCGCGCGATGGAGATCAGGCTGACCTCCTTCGTCTTGAAATTGATCGCCACGATGAGGTTCGCGTCGGTATGCGGCATGGTGCCGCTGGTGGTCCGACCGTTTTCATAAGCGTCGATTCCGAACAGGGCGACATTGACGATCTCGGGCATCTGCTGTTCCTGCGGCTGCGGCGTTTCGGCGTCCGGCGCTGCGGTCGGAACCGGCGTCGCTTCCGGGTTCGCGCTCGGCAGGTATGCATCGATGTCGATGATCGGCGTCGTGCCCGGCGTCGGCGTCACCGTTTGCTGCACAACCGCATCGAAGAACGCTTCCGGCCGCTTCAGGATATGCCAGGCGTAGATGCCTGCGCCGATCAGCGCGGCCGCCAGAACGCCCAGGATGCACCAAAGGACGATCCGCTTCTTCTTCGGTTTTTCTGTCTTGTGATGTTGTATGTTTTTCTTCATGATTTCTGTTTCTCCCGGCAAGGTGCAAGGCAATTTTTCGTTGCCTTCGGCATGCGGCGGGGCAACTCCCCCTCGCATTCCGAAAGCTCTGTGTTCAACCGCCCGATTGCGGGGCGACAATGGCCGCGCACCGCCCGCTGCGATCTCTTGTTTTGGCGTCCCTCAAAGAAGCTTCGAAAGACGCTTGCCGGTCTCCTGCATGACCGCGTTCCACTCGGCGGGATACCGCCGTTTCGCACGCTGCCAAAGGGAGTAACCGGTGTCCGTGCCGTGGATATCGCTGCCCACGGCGACGATTTGCCCTTCCCTCATCCATTCGCGAAGATATCCGCCCAAAAAGCGTCGCTTCAGCGAAGAAACATTGATCTGACCTTTCACCCGGTCGAACGAGAACAGCATTTCGATCTGTTGACGGTCATACCGGTCTACATGCGCCAGAACGATATGCAGATCCTTCCGTTCGCTCAGCGCTTCCACCGAGTCGATCAGCCGCTCCGACCAGTGCGCAAACGGCATTTCGAGCAGCAGCAGATCGGTCCCCTCGAGGCAGAGCGCCTCAAGCTGCGGCAGCCGTTCGATTCCCTCAAACGCCAGCACCTCCGCGCCGAGCAGGATGCGGGGATCGTCCTCTTTGAGATGCTCCCGCAGCGCGAGCCAGCAGCGTGCGCGCTTGTCCAAAAACGCCTCCGTGCCGATCTGGTGCCCGTAAAAGTGCGAGGTCGCGCAGATGACGTCCACCCCGGCGGCTTTCGCAAGCGCAATCTGCCGAAGCGACGTCTCGATCCCGCTGCTGCCGTGATCGCAGCCCGGGAGGATATGCGCGTGAAAATCGATCTCTGCCATACCGCCGTTCTGCGTCAGTGCTCCGTTCCGGAGCTCGAGTACCCGTACTTGTAACCGTACTTGTACCCGTATTTATAGCCGTACTTGTACCCGTACTTATAGCCGTACTTGCCGCCCTGCTTGAGGTTGAGATCGTTGATCACGATGCCGCAGATCCGGCTGCCGGCGCTCTGCAGCGTGCCTTCCGCCTCCGTCAGGTCGCGCTGCTTGGTCTTTCCGGAGCGGATGACCAGCACCATGCCGTCCACCAGGCGCGATACGATCTGTGCGTCCGCGACCTCGTTCATCGGCGGCGTATCGATGATCACATAGTCGTACTGCTGCCGGAAGCGCTCGACCGCATTCTGGAACGCGGCGGACGCCAGCATTTCGGACGGGTTCGGCGGGATCTTGCCGCAGGTGATGATCGAAAGCGGCAGCCCCTCGACGTCGAACACGTCGCACACGTCGACATTCGCGATGAGATCGCTCAGACCGTTCTTCGTATGGATGCGCCAGAGGCGCGCAATGTTCGGCTTACGCATATCGCAGTCAATGAGCAGCGTCCGCTTGCCGAGCATGGCAAAGGAGATTGCAATGTTCGACGCCGTCAGGCTCTTGCCCTCGGAGGGGTTCGCGCTCGTCACGCCGAACACCTTGCAGCCGCGCTCGCCGAGCGACGCGACGCTGTACATCAGGTTCGTGCGCAGCTGAACGTACGCCTCGCGGATTGCGAACGCGCTGTTGGTCGTCAGCAGCTTCTTGCGGTTCTCGCGCAGCTGCATGCGCTCCTGCTGTTTGCGTTCTTCCGGCGTTTGCTTGAGGGACAGCTTCGGCAGCTTTTTCTTGGTATCCTTACTCATTGGTGATTTCCTCCCGCAACGAAACTTCCCACGGTGTGATTTCCTCGCTGCCGATGACGATCATCGGAACCGTGCCGATGATCGGGCACTGGCTGACCTTGTGCACCTCTTCGGAACCGTAGATCGTGGTGTCGAGGTAGGCCCGCAGCACGAAGAACAGCGCCGCAAGGATGACGCCCGCCGCAAAGCCGATCACGACGTTCCTCATGAGATTCGGACTGGACGCGCTCTTCGGCACCGTCGCGTAGTCCACGATCTCGACGCCGCCCGCTTTGGTGATGCGGATGATCTGCGCCGGCGCGTACTTCGCAAACGTGTTGGCGATATCCGCCGACAGGACCGGATCGCCTGTCTTGATGTCCACCTCGATCAGCTTGGTGCCGGTCGGAACGGTGATCGACGTCACTCCGGAAATCGCCTCGGCATCAATCTCATATTCCGCATACTCCGGATGCTCGGCATTGAAGCGCTCCGCGATTACGTCCAGCACGGTGTTGCTCTTGACGATGACCTGATAGGTTTTGATCAGGTTGTCCGCCGCGGTCAGCTCGCTGCTGGTGATCGTGCCCGTCTGCTTTTCGTCGGCGCTCGTGTAAATGTACATCGATGTATATGCCGTGTATTTCTTCTTGATGAAGAATTTCGTGACCGCGCCGACCAGGATCGCGGCGACCAGTCCGGCAATCAGAATGTAGATCCATTTCGAGAGCAGAATCTGGAAGACGTCCGCCAGATTGATCTCGATTTCATTGTTGTCCCTTCTCACCCGTTCCAAATCCGTAAATTCCTTTCTTTGAGATGACGCATCGCCGCGCTCGAACCGAACGCGCCGTGATTGTTGATTTGCCGTTTTTTCGGCAGCGTTTGCCTCATGTGCATAATACAAATAGGGTACTACATACTATAAGACAATGTCATTATACAACAAACTCTGCAATACGTCAACCGCATAACAGGAACCGTCAACCGTATATTGCGCTTCAAAAACCGCTGCGCTCCGCGGAATACCGTTCTCTTCGTTCCGTTTTGATGCCGATTCAATATCCTCCCCTGAGATAACTGCGATTTTTTGTCCGTTTCACACTGCTGTGTTCTGCATAATTCATGCCCTCGCACCGACGGTTATGCACCGCCGCCACAGTGCCGGATTTTGTGTTTTTCACCCGCCTGCGGTTGCGCAATCGTGCAGCGTGTGTTATAATCAGGATACATAACCGCCTGCGGTACACGGTTGGTATTATAGCATAAGTGCCGCGGGAACGTTGCCGTGCATGTCAATTCTGCACGTTTTCCTGTCGAATCCGCACAGAAGGGAGCCGATTCTCCGATGAAGGCTGCGATTTCCGCGCTTCTCCTGTCCGCAGCGGCGTTGTTGCCCTGCTTTATCGGTATGCCGTTTTCCTGCGGACGACGCGCGCATCCGAGATGGATGTTTCTTTCCGCGCTGCTCTGCTTTGCGATCTGCTTTTCGACCGCGCTTGCGGCTCCGGATCTGAAGTTCCTGCCCGTTTTGATCTCGGCCGCGCTCTTTCTCGCATGGGCTGTACTGTTTTCCGGCGAAGCGCCGCACATCCGGCTTGCGGCCGCCGCGGCGCATCTTTGCGGTGCGGTCGTTTCCTTCATGATCGCCGTCCTCACGCTGCTGCCCGACAGATCCCCGTCGACTGTGTTTTCCCTGACGTTTCCGCAGCTTTGCTGCTTCTCACTGATTCTTCTGTTTACGGGTGTGATCCCGATGTGCGCAGTATCGATCTTGATGCGGATTTTCCTGCGCCGCGGCGACGACCGCCGGACGAATCTCGTCTGGCTGCTGTTCCTGCCGTTCCCCCTGTGTCAGTATTTTCTGATCGACCGTTCATTGCCTGCGGACGACGCGGGATATCGTCAGGCAATCTATCTGCTGCTCGCTGTCGTGCTCTGTCTCGGTGCGGACGTTGCTTTGGCGTTCGGCGTCCGTTCGGTCGCGCGAAGCGCCGCGCTGCGGACGCGTTATGACGCGCTGAACCGGCAGATCAAAGCGCAGACGGTCTATTATCGACAGGTTGCGGAATACTGTGAACGCATCCGGCAGCTTCGGCACGACCTCAGGAATCATGTGTATACCGTGAAAATTCTCCTTGCGGACGATCCCGGCAAGGCTTCCGCTTATGCCGAGCAGCTGCGCAAAGAAAGCCTCTCCGCCGCGTCCGCGCCGCTTTGCGCGCATCCGATTGCGGACCTGTTTCTCTCTCAGAAGCTTGCCGATCTTGCAAAAGAAGGTCTTACGCTCAGGCTCGACCTTTCTCTTCCCGCCGCGTTGCACATTCCGAACGGCGATCTGATTGCCGCGCTCGATCACCTGATTGAATACGCAGCCGCCTGCTGCCGGGAACGGCACGGTACGGAGATCACGCTTCATGCGGTTTACGCGGAACCGTTTCTGATTCTCAAGGTCGAACCCGCCTTTGCACGCGCACCGCACCGCATTCCGCGTGAAACGGAACCGACCGGGATTGTCGTGCTCAAACGGCTTGCGGAGCGCTACGCGGGCGATCTGTCCGTCCGCGATGCGCAGGGGACCGAAACGGCGGTCCTTCTTCTGCGGGAAGGAGCGGCGGTATGAGCGGCTGGCCCTGGTATCATCACGTATTCAACCTCATCATCTGGTTCTGCTGGATGATGCCGTACTGTTTTCTGCTGCCCAAAAAGTTTCCTTTGCGGCGCACGCTGCTGTACGGAGCGATCGGCTTTCTTCTGTATTATCTCACCGTCATGTGTCTGACGCATGCGTACTCCATCGTCCGTTTTCTGGTCGGCGAAACGGTCTTGATCCTGGTTCCGCTGCTGCTGTTCGACGGAAAGCTGCGCGAAAAGCTGCTCATTTGGATGATGATCGTCCTGATCGAGCTTCTGGCAGACCTTGCGGCGTATGCGATCGCCGCCCTTGCGCCTGTCGGTGAGGAAACGACCCTCGTCAGTATCTGGGGTTACGTGCTGAGTCTTGCGCTGAATCTGGTGCTGCTGTCGCTGCTGATCGTCGCCGGGCTCTCTCTCAAACGGCGCAGCGAGTACGAACTGCAGTTTTCGCAGACACTGCTGTTTCTGCTCTTCCCGATCAGTCAGGCCCTGCTGCTCGTATACCTCATGACCGTCCTCTGGCGCGAAATGGACCGCGCCCTCGCCGCACAGACGGTATTCGTGACGCTGTTGTGCGTGGCGTCGGATTTTCTGCTGTTTCAACTCCTTCGCAGCGCCGCCTCCGCTTCAAGCGACGCGGCGAAGGTCCGGCTTCTGGAGGAGGAATGCGCGCGCCAGGATCGCTGCTATGCCGCGCTTGCGGACGATTATGAAAAGGCCGTTTCGATGCGCGCGGCGCTCAACGAAGCGCGGGAACGGTTTGCGTGTCTTGTCGCCGAGGAACGTCGCGAGGATGCGCTGCGCTGCGCCGATGCGCTTTCCGAAACGCATCTTGCCGACGTTCTCCCCCAGTGTCAGAACCGCGTCGTTGCAAGCTTTCTCAGCCACCGGATGGAGGAAGCCTGCGAGCACGGCGTCCGTATGACATGCACGGTTGAAATGCCCGCCGACATCGGCATTCCCGATCCCGAGCTCATCTGCCTGTTCGGCAATCTTCTGGACAACGCTGCCGAAGCCTGTGCGAATGTACCGGACGCGGAGATCGCGCTGCAGGTCGAATACCGTGCGCCGTACCTCTGCGTTCGCATGGACAACACGGACCGCAATGACGACAGACCGCGCAAAAAGCACATCTCGGAGCTGGAACGCGGGCTCGGGTTCCGGATCCTGAATCAGCTTGCCGACACCTATGACGGCGAGTTCCGCGCCGAGAAACAGGGCGAGCGCTTCTGCACGTCCGTGATGCTGAAAGGAGGAGAAGACCATGCTGCATATCGCCGTATGTGACGACAATCCGCTGCATCTTCGGCATACCGTATCGATCCTTCGTCAAAACGCGTGGAATGCGGCGCCTGCCATCCGCACCTACACAGATGCGAATGCGCTGTTGGAGGAGATCAACGATGAAAGGTATGCGCCGGACATCGCCGTACTGGATATCGAACTCGGCGAGGACAGCGGTATTGCGCTTGCGGAGAAGCTGAACCGGCTGCTGCCCGACTGTCAGATCATCTTCTTAAGCGGCTACGCATCGCACGCGTCCGAGGTATACACGACGCGGCATATCTGGTTTGTGCTGAAGGACCGCGCCGACGAGTTTCTGCTCCCCGCCGTCCGGAAGGCGGCTGAGACGCTTGCACAGCGAGCGCCGGAGGATGTACTCTCGGTCCGTCACGAAGGAACGAACGTACTGCTGCCGATTTCGGACGTCCTTTTCGTCGAGCGCATCGCCCGCAAGCTGCGCGTCGTCTGCCGCACGCAGTCCTATCTGACCTCGCAATCCCCTTCTGCTCTGCTGCGTCCGGCGGTAGCGGAGCGATTTGCGCAATGTCACCAGGGATACTGGATCAACCTGTCACACGTCAGCGCGCTCGACCGAAACGAATTCATCATGGACAACGGCGTTCGCATCCCGATCAGCCGCACCTATCGGGACGCTGTTCGCGCCCGTTTCTTCGACCTGTACCGGCTGTAAAAAACAAGATTAACATAAAGGAGTAAACACGTATGGCAACCTTCATTTCCGAACCTTCCCGCACCTTCAACGAATACCTTTTGATCCCCGGCTACTCCTCTGCCGACTGTCTGCCGGCGAACGTTTCGCTGAAAACGCCTCTCGTCAAGTATCGCCGCGGCGAGCAGCCGGCGCTTTCGCTGAACATCCCGCTCGTGTCCGCCATCATGCAGGCGGTGTCCGACGACCGGATGGCGGTGGCGCTCGCCACGCAGGGCGGCGTCAGCTTCATCTTCGGTTCGCAGTCGGTGGAGAGCGAAGCGGCGATGGTCAAGCGCGCGAAGGACTACAAGGCGGGCTTTGTGCGCAGCGATTCGAACCTCCGTCCCGATCAGACGCTGACTGACGTCATCGCGCTGCGCGAACGGACCGGTCACTCCACGATGGCGGTCACCGAGGACGGCACGCCCGAGGGCAGGCTCGTCGGCATCGTCACGAGCCGCGACTACCGCGTTTCCCGCATGGCGCCCGATACGCGCGTCGATACGTTCATGACGCCGCTCGAAAAGCTGGTCTGCGCGCCGGAGGGCACGAGCCTCAGGGAAGCGAACGACATCATCTGGGATCACAAGCTGAATCAGCTGCCGATCGTCAACGCGGCGGGGCAGCTCTGCCACTTCGTGTTCCGCAAGGACTACGATTCGCACAAGCAGAATCAGGACGAGCTGCTGGACGATCACAAGCGCTATGTGGTCGGCGCCGGCATCAACACGCGCGACTATGAAACCCGCGTGCCCGCGCTGGTCGAGGCGGGCGCGGACGTGCTGTGCATCGACTCGTCCGAGGGCTTTTCCGACTGGCAGAAGCGGACGCTTGCGTGGATCCGCTCCCGCTACGGCGACACGGTCAAGGTCGGCGCGGGCAACGTCGTCGACGCGGACGGCTTCCGCTTCCTTGCGGATTGCGGCGCGGACTTCGTCAAGGTCGGCATCGGCGGCGGCTCCATCTGCATCACGCGCGAAACGAAGGGCATCGGCCGCGGACAGGCGACGGCGCTGATCGACGTCTGCAAGGCGCGCGACGCATATTACGAGGAAACCGGCGTCTACGTGCCGGTCTGCTCCGACGGCGGCATCGTCTACGACCACCACATCACGCTTGCGCTTGCGATGGGCGCGGACTTCATCATGCTCGGCCGGTACTTTGCGCGGTTCGACGAAAGCCCGTCCAACAAGGTCAACATCAACGGCACCTACTATAAGGAATACTGGGGCGAGGGTTCCGCCCGCGCGCGCAACTGGCAGCGGTACGATCTCGGCGGCGAAAAGAAGCTGTCGTTTGAAGAGGGCGTCGATTCCTACGTGCCCTACGCGGGCTCCCTGCGCGACAACGTGGCGCTGACGCTCTCGAAGGTCAAGTCCACCATGTGCAACTGCGGCGCGCTGACGATCGCGGACTTCCAGAAGAAGGCAAAGCTCACGCTCGTTTCCGCGACGAGCATCGTCGAGGGCGGCGCGCACGACGTCATCCGCAAGAACACGTCCGACACCTTCCGCTCCTGATCCGCCGCACCGGCGGCTCTCCCGCTTGTGCCTGAGAGCGGAATCCAAAAGACGATCTTTGAAAGCACGGCTTTTTGCAGGTTTGCACATGGCCGTGCTTTTTCGCTGCCCTGCGGGCGAAACCGTGATGTGAATGAAAAAAGAGCTTCCCTCAGCGGGAAGCCCTTTGCACGCTTATACGATTTTACTGCGAAGCCTTGTCGAGGTCGACGCTGCTTTCGATGTACTCGATCGAGCACCAGATGTTATGAAACAGCGCGTCGCCGTCGCCGAGCGCAATCTGCACCTGCTTGCGGCTCTTGTTGACCTTCAGTACCTTCGCCTCCATGCCGACGAGCGGTCCGCTGACGAACGCGATCCTGGTGCCGACCTTGATCACCTGCGACACGTCCACCATGCCCTCGTAGCGCTTCAGCCAGTTCACGAACGCAAGGTCCTCGTTGCGCAGCGAGCGCGTGCCGTCCTCGTAGTGCAGCGGCTTCAGAACGCCCGAAAACCGGCGGATCGCGTCCCAGTCCGGTTCGCATTCGGCGTCAAAGAACACATACCCCGGCAGCAGCCGCGCCTTGGTGCGCTTGATCCCGCCTTCGCCCGGCTTGTTGCGCACCGCAAGAGGCGAGAACGCATCCAGTCCGTGCCGATTCAAAAGCGCGATGACCGCCCCCTCCTGACCGCTTTTACAGAACAGGCAATAGCTTTCCACGGTTATCTTCCTTCCTCGATCTTCAAAAGCGTGTCGTTCAGCATCTCTTTGCGCAGCGCCGTCAGCCATTCGGAGAACGCGACGGTGTCGAACGCATAGGTCTTGTTGAGCTCGTACTCGTTCGGCTCCCATGTGGAGATCGGCGATTCGTTGTGCTGGATCACGGCTTCGAGCTTGTCGAGCGATTTATAGACCTTCGCCTCCGGCGTCTTTTGCGCGTTCATCTCGGCATACAGCGCGCGCATGTCGGAACGCACCGGCTCCGGCAGCGAGCCCACCCACGCGTCCAGGAGGCTGTCCTCGGTCTCTGCGTTTTCCTGCGTCTTGAGAAACGTCGGGATGTCGCCGGTGAAGCACTCGCCGAGATCGTGAATGAGGCACATCGCCGTGACCTTGTCCATGTCGAGATCGGGAAACTCCCCGCGTAACAGATACGCCATCAGCGCGATGCGCCAGCTGTGCTCGGCAACGCTCTCCACGCGTCCCTTCGAGGTCGTGCAGTGCCGCGGCGTGTCCTTCAGCCGCTCCGCCACATGCAGAATATCCAGAAATGTCCTTGCGTCCATCGTTTCTATCCCCCCTCCGTTTTGTCTATTGTACCGTTCCGCGGCGCGAATTACAAGGGCTATTTTTGCCGCGCTGTCAAGACCGCTGCGCAAGATTTTACAACTTCCGGGAAGATTTTACAACTCTGATACAACTCGGACGCGTTTTGGACGAATCTCGATGTTATCATAAAAGCAGATATCGATCGGAGGATTGTACGATGAAGCGAACGATTTTGCTGTTTCTCTGTCTGTTGTGGCTCGCCGCCTGCGTGCCGACGCCGGAGCAGGAGTTTGTGATGAATAAAACGGAGGGGCGGCTCGAAGGTCTGATTGAGGAGGACGCGGTCGAGGCGTATGCGCCGGAGGGCGAAACGACGTCGCTTCGGAGCCGTCTCGGCGCGCCGGAGCGCTTCACGGATCAATACAGCGGACACATCTGGGGCGGGACGCTCGAAGTGGTCTTCGATGCGTTCGTGGAGCTGCCGGACGTTTCGCGCGTGCCGGTTTATACGATCGCGTTCGGAAGCGAATCGCCCGAACAGACCGAACAGACCGTTCGTGCGCTGCTCGGCGGCGGTCCGTACTGCGAGCCGAACGGCGCGCTTTCGGCGAAGCTCGCCTACGAGCGCGAAATCCTGCACTACAACGAATGGCTGAACGCATATGAGAACGGCGCGTTCCCCGCAAATGACCGCTACGCATACGACGCGGAAACCATGCGCGACGATCGCGCGTACGCTTTGCGTCAGCTGCAGACGCTCGAAATCGGACCGATGCAGCCGTGGACCGGCAGTTTTGACGCGGAGATCCTCAAGATCGCGAACGAACGGAACGACTGTGTCCAGTGGTTCCGGCTGTCGGGCGATGCAGCCTATTATATCGAATACCGCAGCGGTACCGTCGCGGGACCGAACATCGAGTATATGCTGCCCGCATCGAAAACCGACGAGGAACGCAGCGCGACAAAGACCGCGGAAGCGTTTATCAGACAAATCTACGACGGCGATCTCAAACCGATCGGCGCGCTGCACCTAAAAGACGACGGCGTTGCCTGCGATTTCGGCGAGTATCAGGCCGCGTTTATGCCGGTCGTGGACGGAATCCCCGTGACGCCGTATTATGACAACAACACCGGCTCGGACACCGCCAAGCAGGCGGCGGGCGTCGAGGACGATTCCGCACGCCCCGTGCCGCACCCGTATATCGCCGTCTGTATCGGAGACGGCACGGTGACGCGGATGGAGTTTCGCGCGCCGTTTTCGCTGCAATCCACCGAAAACGAGAATGTGCAGCTGCTGCCGTTTGCAAAGATTCTGGATACCTTCAAGGCGCAGATCTTCCGTTCGCTCTATCTGGACGCCGCTCGTGACGGAGAGCCGGAGCGCACCTACCGGCTTCGCATCACCGGCGTCGAGCTGTGCTATACGGTTGCGCGCAAGCCGGATTCCGACCTGTTCTATCTGCTGCCGGTCTGGCAATTCTACGGCAGCGCCTATGATTCGCGATATCCGGACAGGGAAAACGACACGAACGATCCCGCCTATCGCTGGTGGCCGATCCTCACGGTCAACGCCGTCGACGGCCGCATCCTGCATCTGCACAGCGGGTGTTGACGCTGCGCGTTCAGTCGG
>JAEEGG010023885.1_pt1 | contig 11903 bp, 2 predicted proteins | sample 9134161 | NCBI WGS metagenome assembly JAEEGG01 (sample SAMN16246543, study PRJNA631951) | gut metagenome | biome: gut microbiome; feature: rumen; material: CR-attached | host: Bos | place: Iran: Karaj | collected 2018-10 | reverse complement strand
GTGAGAAGATCACCATCTCCGAACTCCTCGAAAGCGAAAGCAACCAAAAGACAAAAGACGACAAGTTCAACCGCGTCGATATCAAGGCCAAGAACAGCAAAGGAGAAATCATCCTCGTCGAAATCCAACAAAGCACCGAACTCTACTTCCTCCAACGAGTTCTCTTCGGAGTGGCCAAGACCATCACGGAGCACCTCAAGCTCGGCAAGGACTACCGGAAGGTGAAAAAGGTCTATTCCATCAACATCCTCTACTTCGACTTCGGCGAGGGCGAGGACTACCTCTACCACGGCAGCAACTCCCTGGTCGGCGTCAACACCGGCGACCAGCTCAAGGTCACCGCCGACGAAAGGCATGGCATCGAGACGGTGCTGTCGGAGAAGGTCTTCCCCGAGTACTACCTGCTCCGGGTGGAGAAGTACGACAAGGAAGAAGCCTCCAACGCCCGCGAGGAATGGATGCGCTACCTGAAGTGGGGCTATATCGATCCGGAGACCAAGGTACCAGGATTGAAGGAAGCCTACGAGCGTCTGCTGGAGCTGAAGATGACCGTCAAGGAACGCAAGGCCTACGAGGAACACCTGGAGACCATCATGTACCAGAACGACGTGCTCGGAGCCGCCAGGCGCGATGGAAGAATAGAGGGACGCAAAGAAGGTCTTGAACAAGCTTCACTTCAAATCGCTCACAAGATGCTCAAAGCCGGGGCCGATCCCGCCTTCATCAAGGAAGTCACTGGATGGGAACTATAAAAACTCAAAAAACAAAAATACATTAGTTCTGATATAATATAAATATTGATTATCCTTGCATCTGAAAGGATATAAAAATCCGTATGACCCGTGAAATCCGAACAATTGTGACGCTCCCCAGAAAGTGGTTCTAGGGAGCGTCAACAAAGGAATGAATTTTATATAAAACGAAACGCCTTACTTTGGATAGGTGAAGGTCGTCGTCTCGCCGTTTCGCAGATAGATGAGGCCGCGGCCTGGGGTGAAGGTTTTGAGGCCTCCTGACCACTGGCCTGTAGAGGCGTTGTAGGTGCAGAAAGCGGCCTGGCTCTTGACCATGTCGCCGTCATTGGGGCTAAGATTGGCAAAGGCAGCCTCAACGGTCATTTCCGTCGTCGGCAGGTAACTGATCCAGTTCCAGCCCGGAGTCAACTCAATCACCACCGAATCATGCTGGGAACGCACAAAGTTGGCCGTCAAAACACGGTCGCCCGTCACAGTGAAACTATAGTTTGGTGCCAATGAAACCACCTCACCATTCTCGGTCCAGTTGACAAAAGTGTAACCCGCATTGGCCGTGGCCGTCAAGCTACAGGTCTCACCACTGACATACGTTCCAAATCCAGTTACTACTCCACTATTCTCAGGGCTGATGAATGCTGTAATCTCGCCTTGTTCACGAGCAAGATTCCCCCAATAAACCGTAGTATAGCTAGCATTTGACTGCCTTCCCACACAATGTACATCAACAGGAAACTCTATAACCCAACCAATGTTGGAATAGGTTACTGTAACACCACTAAGGTTAGGGTCCACCACTGTTTCTCCAATAGTTATGTTTGTAAAAAGTGAGTTACTACAATGTCCATTGGGACCAACTAAAGCCCAGAACCCAGTACATCGTGGCGTAAATTCCCATGATAATGAACCATCAGCACTCTCGAAAGAGTAGTAGCAATACTGATCTGAACCATGGGTGATGCTAGTTGAGACAACCACATTGTAATAATTGTCACCCGAAGGCGCTGTTGTACTTGAAGTCATTCGGGTAAAATCACTTAATGAAAGATTGGAGTAATCCGTCGCCGTACCTCGATAAACTGTCAGCATCTCAACCTCTCTATTGCCATGCGTTGTATTGAGGTCTTGCCTTGAAGAAGGATAACTGAAACTCGTCATCTCGCCATTTCTAAGGTAGATCAGCCCTCGGCCTGGGGAGAAGGTGTTGAGGCCTCCCGACCACTGGCCTGTAGAGGCGTTGTAGGTGCTGAAAGCCGACTGGCTCTTAACCATGTCGCCATCGTTGGGACTGAGGTTGGCGAAGGCAGCCTCAACAGTCATCTCCGTTGCTGGCAAGTAACTGATCCAGTTCCAGCCTGGGGACAGCTCTATTTCCACTGACTCGTCCTGAGGAAGCGCGAAGTTGGCCGTCAAAACACGGTCGCCTGTCACGGTGAAAGAATACGTGGGATCTGTGGAAACCTCCTCGCCATTCTCGGTCCAGTTAACGAACGAGTAGCCTTCCGCAGCCATAGCTGTCAGTGTTGCTGTGGCGCCGTGGTCATACGTGCCAGCACCCGTAACAGTGCCACCCTCGGTGGGATTCACTTGTGCTGAGACCTGATAGCTGTTCAGCGAAAAGTTCGCCACGAAGGTCGCCGTATCCGAGGCGGCAAATGAATAGATGGGATCCGTGGAGACCTCCTCACCGCTCTCAGTCCAGTTGACAAAGGTATAGCCCTCGTTGGGAGTAGCCGAAAGAGTTACGGGATCATCCAGCTCGTAGATCCCTGAACCAGCAACGACACCACCCTCGGCAGGATTGGCCTCAACAGTGATTTGATATATCAAACCCATGAAATTCAATACCTGTGGACTAGCCAACGACCCGTATCCATCGGCATCAAAAGCCAGCGTCTCGGTTGAAAAAACCTTAGGCTCCCTGCCTTGTCCGTGGTCATATAACTTGAAGGTAAAGACATCGGATGGCGAGCCATACACCTGCGTGAAATACACATATCGGTCAAGTGCCTCTATATACGTGGGCATCTGTGTCCCACGACACTCATCGCCACAGAACACACCCAACTCGAGATCCTCGGAACGCTGCTCCACCCCATTAATCTGAACAATTGCGGTAAGCGTCATACCTAACTCAAAGTCATCGTTAGGTAACCAAGGACTGTCACTACTAACAAAATGGCTAACTAAATCACGGTTAGAAGTCACCGTGAAAGAATAACGCTCCGAAGTGGATACCACATTGCCATTCTCAGTCCAATTCAAAAAGGCAAATCCCTCATTGGCAGTGGCAACGACGGAACAATCCTGTCCTTCGAAATAGTTACCTGCTCCAGTGACCTCTCCCCCCTCCTCTGGGTCGACATTCACTGTGATGATGTAGTTCTCCAGGACGATTTCAGTGAAATCCAGGATATAAGGATTGGACAACGACCCATAACCGTCCTCGTTGAAAGAAATAGCCTCAGGAGACGCAAGCGCGAGTTCCTCACCACTGCTTTGACTATAAAGTTTGAAAGTAAACGAATCATTTCTCAGGCCATAGACTTGGGTGAAATAGACGTAACGGTCGAGTGCTGCAATATAAATGGGCAGCTGTGACCCTCGGCATTCTTCGTTACAGAACACACCCAACTCAAGGTCCTCAACACGTTGCTCCGTGCCATTGACCTGGACTATGGCCGTAACCGTCATGTTCGACTCGAGACTGTCATTTGGCTTCCAATGGTTGGCGAAGGCCATGGCCGCCCAAAGGCAGGCCATGGCTGTGATCAAGATCTTTTTCATACTCACTCCTTTATGATATGATGGGTAACCATGCCGTTTTCAGTCGTAACACGAACCAGATAGACACCACTGGCGCAGCCAATTAGGTCAATCTTTGCCGACAACCCTTGGGCATCGGCACTGACAACCCGTTGTCCCATGGCATTGAACACCTCGACCCGATTCAACCCAGTTCCCTCGACAAAGAGCACCTCTTTGACAGGATTCGGGAAGACGGTCGTTTTCGGTTGCAGGCTCTCTCCCACCGCAAGCTTGCTGAAGCAAAGCTTCATGGGGTTACCGAGCGAACCCAACGCGGCATCAGCCTCGAAGAAGGTGGTGTAGTCAGAAAGCAGCATCTCCTCATCTTTGACAAGAGCGAAACGCAGCGGTTCAGCAGCCTCGCCAAGAACCGTCAGGAAAGCCACATAACGGTCTATGGTCTCCACATACATCAGCTTGACGCTACCACGGCATTCGTCACCCGCAAAGGCCACAAGCTCATAGTCGGCAGAGTGCAGCTCCACACCATCCAGTTCCACAACGGCTGTGACGGTCATGTTGTCCTTGTAGTTTTCCGAAGAGAAGCCAAAGCAATCGAACCGTTCGTTGATAACATCCGATACGTTCTGTCCTCGCCCTTGCTGGAACACCAAGGTCTTCGAGGCACTGCTGTTCGACTTGTACATGTAGCCACTACCTGGGTTCAACGTACTCAGGGTACCATACCATGATCCATTATGGTAATTGGCATAACCGTTGATACGACTCTTAATGATGTCGTCTTCCTCCGCCTCAAAGCCCGTCATCGCCTCGTTCACAGTGAGACTCTGGTTGCTTGGATAGCCGATCCAATTCCAGCCGCTATTAATGGTGATAGGGTGGTCGGATGGCGACACCATACCTCCCGTGAGCGGCACAGAACATGAGGCATTGGTCATGATCATATACATCTGCTCGTTGGTGATCTCGGAGAGGGTGCCATACCAATAGATGACGCCATCCACCTCCAAGGGTTCCACATAGCCGTTTTTATGCGACACGACACGCAAGCCATTGTTGCCAAGAGCATTCTCAAGCATCGTCAGGCCATCCATGTTGCTCTGGTCGATATAGGTGCTCCACCAGTTCCAGCCAGGGGTGATCACGGTAGTTTGGGTAAAGACCGATTGTGCAAAGTTGGCCGTATAGGCACCAGCGCCCATCACCGTGAAGCTATAGGTGGGATTGGTGGAGACCGACACGCCGTTGCAGGTCCAATTAACGAAGGCGTACAGCTCATTGGGGACTGCGGTCAGGGTGCAGGTGGAGCCCACCGCATAGCTGCCGCCACCCGTCACGGTACCGCCTTCATCAGCATTGACTGTAACGGTGATGTTGACGTACTGGGTCTCGCCATTATAGGCATCCACATCAATCAAATCGTTATGAGCAGGCAGGCGGAAGCCAACAGGCTCGCCTTCTCTTTCCACATCGGGCATATCGCCGTTACGGCTTTGTCCTCGTGAGGGTGTGAAGGTCAGCGTCCCTCCTTCGGGAACCATCACCAAGAAGCCCTCTCCAGGACGGATGGGGTCGCTATCTGTATAAGCCACGAGGTTACTGCCTCCGTTGACTTTGTAATAGGTCGTCAACGGGGTACCATTCAGTTGAACATCGTTGATGCTGAGGTTGTTGGTATAAGGATTACCCACGAGGGTGTAGCCTTCCAGTGGAGCACCTTCGTAAGTCACAGGCATAGTGATGATCGCGTTGGAAGGATTCAACTCACCTGATAACGACAACCCCGTCGTAGTCTGGTTGGCATAGAGATAGCCTTGACCCAGGTTCAGGGTAGTGATGCCGTTGTCGGCCACTTTCTGGTTTTTCCAATAGTGGGTAGGCTCGTCGTAAGCAAAGAGGTCGTAGTCGCCCGTGGTGAGGGTGCACACTGGCGCGCCACCATAGATAGGAGCGGCGATGGTAAACCATCCATCGCCATCGCGTTTATTGCCACCGATATTGAGTTGGACGGTTCCATGAACGCCCGGAAGGTTGTTATAGAGTTGGCAGCCTTCTTCAAGCACCAGCTGCGAAGCTTGAAGGATACCGACGCCATAGTTAACCTCGAGCGTTTGGTCGCTGTTGACAGTAAACGTATCGTTTAAGTTAAGCACATACACACGCAGCACATTGGCATCCACATCCATGTTACAGTTGCTATTCACACACACCACGTCGTTAGGACCAGGCAACTCAAAGGTGTACCAGTTTTGGGCATCGGACCAATCGGCATTATCGAGTTGCTCAAAGGTGAATTGGTTCTTATAATTGGTGAATGATTTCCATCCGTTAGCGTTTTGGTAGTTGATGATCAAGCCAAAAGGCACATGCACAGGGATGGTGTAGGTCATGCCCGTAAACGAGTTGTTAGTGGCTGAGATAGGAGCAGGATTTTCCGCGATCAGCGAGGTGAAAGCGCTGCAGTTTTGGAACGAATAGTTCCCGATGGAATTCACCGCTCGGCCAATGATGAGCGACTCCGTGAAGCCCGAGCATCCCGAGAAGGTATAGTCATTGATGGTAGAGATACCACTACCCAGCACCAGCGAGCCATTGAAACCACTGCAACCCCGGAAGGCATAGCTTCCCACGGAGGTGACACTATTGGGGAAGACCAGATGACCGGTGAAACCATTACAACCATCGAAGGCGTATGAGCCAATAGAAGCAAGAGCATCACCAAAACGCAATGTTCCATTGAAGTTGCTGTTTTGGAAAGCATAATTAGCAATGGTGGTGGTATTCTTTCCAGTAAACACATTATGTCCGCTACAATTGGCAAAGGCATATTGACCGATGGAAATTACAGCATCTGGAATGATAAGATTCCCCACCATGTTACTGCTGTATCTAAAGGCATAATTGGGAATGGCAGTCACAAGATCGCCAATGGTTAAAGTTACAATAGGAGTGGCTCCACCATAGTTAGACCCACTGTTAAACACTGAGTATGACGAAGTGTTCATTGAAGTGCAGTTTATGGCGTTGAAATGCACTGTTGCCATGGCCGGGCAGTTCCAAAAGGCATAGCCACCAATTGTATTCATACCCTCACCGATGGTCAATTCCGGAATGTTGGAGCAGCCATTGAAAGCATAGTCTCCTACCGTAGTCATCGCATCATGCAACAGCAAAGCCCCTGTGAAACCACTGCAACTTCGAAATGCCGAATGAGCCACTTCTGTGACATTGTCAGGAATAGTCAACGTACCCGTCAAACCACTACATCCGTTAAAGGTGTATTGATTAATGATGTTGAATGATTCATTAACAGGCAGGCTTAAAATGCCGTTAAACCCACTGCAACCACTAAAGGCATATTGACCTATGGTTTCGACCGCATTAGGGATTGTTAAGTCACCCATAAAACCGCTACACAAATCAAAGGCATATTGTCCAATACTTGTCAATGATTCCGGCAGCGTTAAAGTACCAACAGCATTGGAACTATACCTAAACGAAAAGTCAGGGATCCGTGTCACATTATCACCTATGTTCAGTGTAACTATAGGTGTGGCTCCACCATTATTAGTACCACTGTTGAAAACAGAATATTGAGAATTGGTCACCATGGAAGTGCAGTTCGTCGCGTTGAAATGCACCGTAGCCAGTTGGGGACAATTCCAGAAGGCATAGCCTCCGATAGTGTTTACCCCCTCGCCAATGGTCAGCGATTGGCTTTGCGCACCATGGAATGCATATTGGCCAATGTTCGTGGTGGCGTCAAGGATGATGATGTCACTTGTGAGATTCGTGCTGTTTCTAAATGCGTAATCTGGAACATTGGTCACGTTTTCACCAAGGGACAGGGTAACAATAGGTGTGGCTCCACCATTATTAGTTTCACTATTGAAAACGGAATATTGAGAATTGGTTACCATGGAAGTACAATTCACCGCATTAAAATGCACCGTAGTCAACACCGGGCAATTCCAGAAGGCATAGCCTCCGATGGTGGTTACCCCTTCACCAACGGTCAACGAAGGCAACAATATGCATCCATAAAAGGCATATTGCCCAACGGAAGTAACACTATTAGGCAAATTCAAAGCACTAGCCAATGCGGAACAATTACGGAAGGCATATTCACCTATGGCTAACAATCCATTGCCTTGAATGAGCATTAACGGAATACTGCTACAGCCATCGAAGGCATAGTTACCGATTTCGGTCACCGAGGCGGGAATCACCAATCGCAAATAAATATCAGAAGATCCTTGGAAGGCATGGTCCGGAACACGCGTCACTTGGTTACCAATGGCCACACGAGTCAATGCCGAAGTTCCACCACTCGTATTACTCGAAAACACAGAATAGGTATTGTTGTTATAGGTGGACTGCATACTTGTGCAATGGATGGCATTGAACGTAACCGTTTGCAAAGAGGGGCAATTCCAAAAAGCTTGGTTACCCACCGAAGTCACTTGTTCCGGAATAGTCACCGCTGTAAAGTTGGAGCAGCCATAAAAAGCTTGGTTACCCACCGAAGTCACTTGTTCCGGAATAGTCACCGCTGTAAAGTTGGAGCAGCCATAAAAAGCTTGGTTCCCTATGGAAACCAAGAAAATGAAGTATTGCAATTCATTAAACGAATGGATGTCCGTGTTGTTTTTGAACACCTCACCCAGACTTGTCACGTTCGCTGCTTCAACATAGCTTAACTCGCCGTCGTCGTTGGTATCCCAATTGGCAACACACAACGCTTTCACATCGGCATCGGCAAACACGATGTTGCCTGATGCGACAAAATTCGCCACTAGGTTTCTGTCCCTTAACACCACAAAGGTGTAGCTGGCATCCGTTGACACAATGATTCCGTTCTCGGTCCAATTAGCAAAGGAGTAGCCCGCAGAGGCCGTCGCCGTGAGCGTGCATTCGGCGCCCGCCTGATAGGCGCCGGCACCGCTCACCGCGCCGGCCGCCGCTGGGTTGGGGGTGGCGTTGATGGCAAAGGAATAGCCCTGGGAGGGGAACACAAGCCGCACCGACTGACCGAGAATGCGGCTGTCGTAGTAGACGGCATAGAGGCCCGAATCGTCGAAGTCCACGCGCCAGGCGCTGTTGCTACCGATGTACGACGACGACCAGTAGCGGCCGTAGGAACCCGCAAGGTTGACCAAAGTCCCGCTCCGGTAGCCCGCGGCAGGCAGGAAGGCAGCACCGAACTGCTCTAAAGTAGCCCATTGCGCGGCTGTTATGACATTGCTTGTATAGTTTGAACCACTACTATTAGTGTTGTTCAAAGGATAATAGTTGGCATTCCAGTCGTCGGGCAACAGGATTACACCGTTGACATTGTTAACATTGGCCTTGACATAGCGGATGCCTGAAGGTGTGCTTCGGGTATTGAACAAATATCCCCATTCATCTTTTGTCAGCGTCCGCCAGCCGCTGTTCTCCTGGTTGCCACCGTTGCTGATGGCATTGTAACCCCAATCGGCCTGGCCTGTCTGGTCATACAAGTTATAGCTTAAGTTGCCGTAAGCGTAATATTGACTATTCGTTGTACTCGTTGACCATGGTTGATACGCTGTAGCACCGTGATTATATCCACTGGTACCCCAGCCGAACAGGTCACGATCAACATTCTGGTTGCTGCTGTTTTGGCCAGTAGTAGTGCCAAAATAAACCCACTGGTGCTCGGCAAACTTCCAGTAAGGCGTCTCGGCACTGCCGATGTATTGTAGGTTGCCTTTTGAAAAGACAACACTACCTCCATTGGCATTCACGGTGAACGCGCTAAGGCCACCTTCAGAAATAATTGGCGCGAAATGCGCCAGAAGGTTTCTGTCCCTTAACACCACAAAGGTGTAGCTGGCATCCGTTGACACAATGATTCCGTTCTCGGTCCAATTAACAAAGGAGTAGCCCGCAGAGGCCGTCGCCGTGAGCGTGCATTCGGCGCCCGCCTGATAGGCGCCATGCCCGCTCACCGCACCGCCCTCCGCGGGGCTGGGGCTGGCGTTGATGCCAAAGGAATAGCCCTGGGAGGGGAACACAAGCCGCACCGATTGACCGTCGTCGCGGTAGTAGTTGTAGCCGGCAGAGAGGCTTGAATCGAAGAAGTACACGTCCCAGGCGAAGTCGCTATTGCTATTGAGGTACGACGACGACCAGTAGTAGCCGCTGGAACCCGCACCGTAGACCGAAGTCCCGTACCGTTCGCCCGCGGCAGGCAGGAAGGCAGCACCGAACTGCTCTAAAGTAGCCCATTGCGTTGCTGTAATTGTATTGGTAGTATAGTTAACGTCTGAGGTATTTGTACTGTTCAATGTATAGTAGTTAGCATTCCAGTCATCAGGCAGCAGAATCACACCATTCACATCGTTCACTTTGGCCTTGGCATAGCGGATGCCTGAAGGTGTGCTTCGGGTATTGAACAAATATCCCCATTCATCTTTTGTCAGCGTCCGCCAGCCGCTGTTCTCCTGGTTGCCACCGTTGCTGATGGCATTGTAACCCCAATCGGCCTGGCCTGTCTGGTCATACAAGTTATAGCTTAAGTTGCCGTAAGCGTAATATTGACTATTCGTTATACTCGTTGACCATGGTTGATACGCTGTAGCACCGTGATTATATCCACTGGTACCCCAGCCGAACAGGTCACGATCAACATTTTGGTTTTGACTGTTTTGGCCAGTAGTAGTGCCAAGATAGTCCCACTGGTGCTCGGCGAACTTCCAGTAAGGCGTCTCGGCACTGCCGATGTACTGCAAATTTCCTTTTGAAAACACGACACTACCACCATTGGCATTCACTGTGAACACGCTAAGGCCACCTTCAGGATAAGTGCTTTGTGCATGAAGTTTTGTAGTTCCCGCAAAACTCACGATTAATGCGATGATTAGCGGTAAAAACCGTTTGTTAAATGATAGATGATTGCTCATATTGTTATTGTTTTAGTTTGTTTTCACTCAACTGTCAGTCCACTTTTTTGGTAACAAATTAAATAAAAAAACTTGAACATCTTCTAGTCCTTGTCGGTCCTTTATATTTTTTTCTGAAAATCAATTAGTTAAAATATATTGTATTCCCTAAGGATGAAAAAAAAGTAAGAGGCATCGTTTTTCAGTATGACTCCCGCTTCTGATAAAAGGTGCCAGACGTGTGGGCAAATCGACTTTGGCAGAGGAGTTCGCTAGCAGGGAGTATGAGTCATATATCCTGAGTCAGCAATTATCTTCGAAGAGGTACAGGGTTGTCCGCTGGCCCGACAAGCCATTAAGAAACTGGTAAAAGACCATCGCGTGGTAACGAGCTTCTTCTCATCCAGGGAATAGCATATTTAAGATATCGTGGTCATTATTATTCCACCTCCCGCACCAACCGCACCGCAAAGCCGTCGCCACGATGCGCACCGGCATCTACACAGCAATGTTGTACGATATAGGCGCAATCGCTGGCTGCAGTCGAAGTCTGATATGTGGGAAGTTCCTCATAAACCCCGTCGATGGTGCGCGCTCCCGCCATGGGCAAAAACACAGCTCCCGAAGGCTCTAACACACGTTGCCAGTCGGACAACGGGATGTTGTTGCTCTTGAAATCACTCCCCGCGTCATTGACATAATTCAGCTGATAACAGGAGGTCTTCCAATGGTCGGGCAACACCACCGTGCCGCGCCTGCCGTTGACCGTTGCATTGGCGAAACGAACACCCGAGGCGGTGTTGCGCACATGTAGCAGATACGCCCATTCATCCCTGCTCATCGTGTGCCATTGGTTTTCCTGGTTGCCACCGTTCGAAATGGCGTTATAGCCCCAATCGGCCTTGCCCGAATGGTCGTAAAGGTCGCATGAGGCCTCGCCGTAGGCACGATGCAACGCGTTGCTTTGCGTGTCCTTGTTGCCACTCCATGGCTGCCAATTCACTGCACCATGGTCATAGCCGCTGGTGCCCCAGCCAAACAAGTCGATCCAGCCGTCGTAAGTCTCCGAAATCTTGTTGTTGTCCTTTCCGATGATATCGGTCTGATGCTCCGCAAAACGCCAGGTTCGCGTCGTGGCCCGATACTGGAGGTTGCCTTTCGAGAAATACACCTGCTTGCCCTCACCCACTGAGAACAGCCCGGGCAACGCACCTTCGGGCAACTGCATCTTGGTTTTGGAAGGCAGGGTGTTGAAGGTGACCTCGTTGCCGTAAACGATGCCGGCACTGCCCGAAAGATAGGCCCTGGCGAAATAGGTGGCATCAGGAAGCAGGCCGCTGAGGACGATGCTGTCGCCCAAATGGTCGCAGCAGGCATGTTGTCCTTTGACGGTAGGAGCATGCAGCATCCCCCAACACAGTCCCATCTCCATCCCGCCACAATAGCTCTTTCCAACCACATCGATGACCCCAGTGGC
>JAEEGG010023884.1_pt1 | contig 11904 bp, 4 predicted proteins | sample 9134161 | NCBI WGS metagenome assembly JAEEGG01 (sample SAMN16246543, study PRJNA631951) | gut metagenome | biome: gut microbiome; feature: rumen; material: CR-attached | host: Bos | place: Iran: Karaj | collected 2018-10 | reverse complement strand
GGGGCCAAGCCGGGGGAATACTTTGCCCAGTTTGACAACGCGCTTCAGCTGGTCAACTGGATGGAGGATTATTTCAAGCAGCGCATTCACGTGCCGGATATGCTGCTGAACCGCATCGCCGAGCTGGGCCTTGCGGCGGAAGAACCCCTCGTGAACCTGCTCAAAAAGGAAAAGGCCACCCAGGAAATCCGCATGGCCGCGATTACCCTGCTGCGGGAAATCGATTCCGCAGCGCCCCTGGAATACTACATCGGCCTCCAGGCCGTCCGCAAAGAGGGGGAGGACGAGTTGGCCGACAACGCCCTGGACAGCTTGTCTTCCATGGGCGAAAGGGCCGTGGACGCCATGCGCGCCGCCCTGCCCCTGTGCTCGCCGGACGGGCAGGAAGCCCTGCTCACCGTGCTCTCCGATTATCCGGGGGACGAACAGGTGCTGGAAACCGCCCTGTCCCTGCTGAAAACCCGCCGGGATCGGGCCGCCGTGCTGGCGGGGTGCCTGGGCAAGTTAGGGGACGAACGGGCCCTGCCCGATCTGATCGCCCTGGCCGCCAGCGAGGAAACCCCGTATCTGGATTATATCGAGCTGCGCAGCGCCATCGAGGCCCTGGGCGGCGACGCGCCGGAAAGGAATTTCGACGCGGAGGACCCGGCCTACGAGGCCATGCGCAATATGCAGTGAGGAACGCCTATGGTTTGTGAACATTGCGGCAATTTGCTGGAAGACGGCGCGCTGGTATGCAGCCAGTGCGGCGCGCAGGTAAATCGCCCGCACCGGGGCGAAGGCGTGTCGGCCCGCCGTCAGGGCAGGCCGGAAAGATCCGCCGGAGGCCGGATGGGCAGCATGACCCCGGCGGAACCCGTCCCGCAGGACGTGCCCACCGCCCGCCGCAGCCCCTCCCGCAGCGAAGGCCGATCCGCCGCGCCCCAGCGTCCGGCACAAAAGAGCGCCAAAGCGGTTCGGGCTATGGAACGGCAGCACCGCACCCGCACCCGGCCTGTGCGCCGGGTGATGGTCAACTGGGCCCTGGTGTGGACAATCGTGATCGTGCTGGTGATCATGGCCCTGGGCGGCGCGTATGTGTTTTTGAAGCTGACGGATCAGGGCCAGCTGATCCTGGCCCGCATGGGCAAGGAAGCCAACGCCACCGCCCTGTGGACCTACGGCCAGGAGCTGATGGATCAGGGCTATCTGGACAAGTGCGTGACCGTGCTGGAAAAGGCCTACGAAATGGAGCCTGAACGGGACGACATTTACGACCGGCTGATGCAGCTGGCCGACGCTTACGAATCGGCAGGCCGGCCCGCCGACGCCGAGCGGGTGTATACCAAGCTGTACACGGAAATCGCGCCCACCGATCCCGCCGTTTACCGCCAGGTGGCGCGCCTGCTGGAAAACCAGGATCGTTTGATGGAGCTGGCTTCCTTTTTGAAGCTGGCCTATGAAAAGACGAACGACGTTACCTTCCGCCGCCAGCGGGAGGAACTGCTGCCCTCCACGCCCACCGCGTCCAAGGAGGCGGGCTCCAGCAAATCGGAGCAGGACGTGCAGCTTCTGTCCGCCGAGGATTACGAAATCGTTTATATTTTGGGCGACGAGGGCGAGCTGCCGGAGGACGGCGTTCCGTATACCACGCCCATCCATCTGGACGAGGGCACCCACATCCTCCGCGCCGTCGCCATAACCAGCGACCTGGTGAGCGACGAACTGCGCATCCAGTACAACATCAGCCTGCCGCGCCCCGCGGCGCCCTATGCTTCCCTGGCCCCGGGCGTGTACGAACGGCGGCAGCGCATATGGCTGAAATACAACCCCACCGAGGACGTAACGCTGCTGGAAGGAAAACGGGAGCGGACGGCCCAGGAGGAAGCCCATCTGGCGAAGCTCAAGGATCTGACCATCTACTACACGGTGGACAGCCAAACGCCCACCTCCAATTCTCCCATCTACACAGGCGAACCCTTCCTGCTGCCGCCGGGAAAATCCACCGTAAAGGCCATTGCGGTAAACGGGTACGGTAAGGCGAGCAACGTGATGGAGCGCACCTATGAAGTGAAGATGGCCTTCAAGCTGTATTTCAGCGAATCCGACAGTTTCTCCGATTTCACCATCATGGAAACCGGCCGGGATGCTTTTGTGCGGAAATTCGGCACACCCTCCAGCGAAAGCGCCGTGGAGGACAGCTCCGTGCCCGGCGACAGCATCCTGCTCACCTACAGCTGGGGCGAAGCGCGCTTTTACATGACCGAAAGAGGCTACGTCCTGTACGCCATCGAAACCTCCAGCGGTTCCGTCACCGGCCCCCGGAAAACCAAAACCGGCATGACGGAAACGGAGATCACCGAAAAGTTCCGCGATATGCAGCAGGCCTACAACCAGGACGGCAGCCGCAGCATCTACTACGACACGCAGAACAAGAAATACGCTATGATGGCGCACCTGGACGCTTTCAGCGACCGCATCGACTATATCTATTACCGTTCGGATAACGGCAAAGTAACACTGAGCTATTACCTGGAAAACAGCCGGGTGACCAAAATGGCGATTCGGTGTTCCTTTGACTGATTATTGCATACAGCCAAAAGCAAGCATCAAAAGGAGGTATCATCATGGGTGTCTTTTCCAAGTATCATCGGTTTCGGGAAGCGGGCGAACAGGCCAACGTAGTCAACGTGGAGCGTTTCGGCGAACCAGCACGTTCCCTGTTTACCAGCACGAAGGTGTTTTCCCTGCACCATCACATCGACATTACGGACGATCATGAAAACGTCGTCTACCAGTCCAACTCCAAGTTTTTCTCCCTGCACGACAAAACCGACGTGAGCGACGCTTCCGGCCGGCACGTTGCCCACATCGAGCGGAAATTCTGGACCCTGCACGAGCGGCATTTTGTCACCATGGCCGACGGAAAGCAGTTCCAGCTTTCCAACGAGCTTTGGCACATTGTGAAGGACATCACCAACATCGAAGGGCTGGGCTGGCAGCTTCAGGGCAACATCGCGGGCCTGAATTTCCAGCTGTACGACGCGGACGGCAGCATCATCGCGGTCATCAGCCAGAAGATGTTCTCCCTGCATGACAAGTACTGCATCGACATCTACCGCCCGGAAGCGGAAGAAATCGTGGTTGCCATCCTGGTGACGCTGCAGCACATGATCAAAGACCGGGCGAGCTCCGCCTCGTTCTCTTCTTCTTCCTCCTCTTCTTCCGGCAACTGATCCGACACAAAACAGGCAGGCTATCCGTGCGGGATGCCTGCCTGTTTTTTTGTCTTTCTGCCGCTGCTATTTTGCTTTCTGCACGAACATGATCTCGGAAATGCATACGTCTGTTTTGAATTTGGAGCCGGTATAGATCGCGTCGATGCGGATGCGCACGCCTGTGACGTTTTCCGCGCCGTCCAGGTGGATCACCTTCCAATCCTTCCGGGCGCCGTCGTCCTTTAACGTCACGTCCCTGAGCAGCTGATACGTGCTGCTGCCCGCAGGGCGGACGAAAATCGTCATTTTCTTCACCCGGCTGTTGCGGGTATATTGATCGTTGCCGCCGGTGATCTTCCAAAAGCCGTTTTTCATCCAAAGCTCATCCAGTGTAACCGGCGCGTCGAAATCAAAGTACAGATACGCGTCGCCCAGCCTGGTGGTTTTGGTGGAGAACTGGAAGGCAGTGGTTTCCTCCCCGTCGGTCATGCGGAAAGGCGCGTAGGCGGTGGGGTCGTTTTTGCTCTCGATGAAGCTGGTGGCGTCCACCCGGCTGACGGGCACCTGCAGATAGCCTGATTTGCCCGGGATGGGCTGAAGGCTTACGGACGGCTCCTGTGTGGGCGCAGGCTGGGATGCCGCGGGGGAGGAGGAAGAAGCGGCCTTTTGATAGATCAGCACGCCGTAATAGGCGCTGCCTACGAAATCGTACACGCCCTCATAGGCGGAGCCCACTTCCATCATGGCGATCCGGTTCAGCTTCCGGTTCAGCAGCAGCATGCAGCTGAAATCATCGCCGTACAGCGACAGGACGGTGTCGCTCTCCAATTCGCCTAAGCCCGAAAAATGGTACTGTCCCAAGGTCACGTCCACATGCAAAGCGCCGTTGATCCGATCAATGCGCAGGGCGGAAGCGCCGCCGATATTCTGCACCGTCCAGCTGCCCAGCCAGTCGTCCTCCGCTCCCGCCGCGTCCTGGGGGGTCTGATACCACATTTCTTCGTAAACGGCGGGGAAATAGGTGAAGCCCCGGGCATAATAGCCCTGATACTCCGTCGCTTCCTCGTCGTCGTAAGCATAGCCGCCGGTGACGGTGAAGCGCAGCGCGTCCCCCTGCCGCGCCAGAACGCCGATCAACGCCCCATATTCGTCCTCGAAGCGCATGCTGCCGTCCGCCTGGGGCGTCAGGGTGGCGTCAAAATCCGATGACGGCAGGAAAAGGGCGCGGGCGTGCAGGGTGCCGTTCCCGTTGTCGGTGATCATCAGCTCCGCCAGGGAATCGTCGCGGGTCATCCAATAGCCGGTCCAGCCAGCCTGATTCGCCGGGGCGGGAGCGGCTGTCGGGGCCGCTGTTGGGACGGCCGTGGGAACTGCCGTAGGAATCGCCGTGGGAACTGTCGTGGGCGCTGCCGTGGCCGTTTCCGTGGGCGCGGCGGTCTGTTCCGGCGCGATGGTCCAGCCCAGGGCGTCCAGGCTTACCCGGATCACGGGCCGAATGCCGACCCCCGCGTAGGTGGTAGCGCTGTTGCTGATGCCGCCGCTGTGATTCACGAGCAGCACTTTGTTCTGCGCCTTGCCCGGGGTGCGGGTCCACCAGGAACCGGTGGGCCGCCCGTCCAGCAAATTGTTGCTGTCGGTATAAGCGCCCTGGGCCTTGGCATAGGCGGTAGGAACCGCCTGGCGCTTCTCCGCCAGCATCAGGTACATGTTGATTTCCTGATAGCTGTACAGGAACACCCGGTCCTCGGTATCATTGCCCGCGTCGGTATCATAGGGCGCTTTGAAGATGATGGTCACGCCGTCCTCAAAAGTGGGCTGATTGTACACAATGTGCTTTAAAACAGCGGCCTGCTCCTGGGAAGTGAAGGCGGTGTTCAAGAACGTGCCGTTCAGCCAGGCGCGGGCGTTGCTCGTTTCCCAGGTAACGTCGCCGTCCCGGTTGGCATAGGGCACGGCGTCCAGGATATAACGGGACATCAGCGTGGCGCGTCTTTCCGTCTGGTGGATGCCCATCACTTCCCATTCGATGGGTTCCGCCCCGTTCCGGGTGTTGTTGTCCTGTTCGTAATGCCCGAAATAAACGGCATCGCCCTCTGCAATCGCCAGGGGCTCCCCTTCGGCAGGCGTTTTCACCCCATTTCCGGCGTTTTCGGAGGTGAATTGAACACTGTTCAGGAAATGATCGACGATCTCCAGCTCCTGTTTCGGAAGGTATTGGGGAACCATGATCCGAAGCACGCGCGCGCCGATATGGACGTAATACCACGTATAGCCCGCATACTGGAAAACAGTGGTCGGATAGCCGCCGATCAGCCGGTCTTCCTTTCTTTCAATGCTGTCGTCGGTTTCTTCCGTAAGCTCCAGCTGCGGAACAACGCCTTCAACGGTGATCGAGGCGCGCATGGTCGGAGGCGGCAGAATGCCGATGGAGGTGAATATCCAGGGCCGATCCTGGGGCTCGATCCAAAATTCGCCGTAGTGGTCAGCGTCCTCCGTCGTGTCGGTATATGCGTTCCAGTCGTCGGGTATTTCATAGGTGAATCCGAAAACCGGCGCTTCCTTCGTCACATACCCGGAAGCCTGCCTGCGTTCATAAACGCCGCCCTCGTTGATGTGCACGGCGTATTCTCTGTACTGTTCCCCGTACTGCACTTCAAAGTACAGCACCACGTTCACCAATTCTTCCAGGCTCTGATACCCATAGCCGGAGCCAAAAACAGACGCGGTCATTTCCACGGTGCTGCCTGCCGAAACCTTTGGGTTCTGCTCTGAGGCAAACAGATTGACGCTGGCTAATTCCGCCCCGTCCACCGAGCCGTAGGAAATAAGATAACCCCGTTCTCTGTTCCATTGGCCGGCGCGGATGCGGAAATCCTGGCCCAAATGGTTGGTCACGGCAAGCCGGTATTCAGGAAAAGTCCCCGAAGCGGCCCATTTGCTCTGCCGCATTTCCGCGCCCAGCAGCGCGATGGTGCACACCTCGTCGTTCGCCAGCACCTGACCGTCGCCGGTGTAGGGCACGGCGGTGGGGGCGGGCGTTTCGCTGAGGATGGGCCCGTTATTCACCAGCTCCCAGACGGAAGCGGGAATCTGGCTGCCGGGATCGATCAAGGGGCCGATATACTCATAATCCGCGCTGATATGATCCATCCAGGGGTTCAGCGCGTCGTTCCAGAAGCTGAAGGGCGTCAGCGAAATAACCTTTGTTTCCGGCGTCTGAACCAGACCGGCATGAAGCCCCTCCTGGAAGTAGAATTCCGCCGTGATCTCATCCAGGACATACACCTGGCTCAGAATGGCTTGGGTGCGGCCGTTCATGGAAAATGCCATGATCGCTTGACAGACGCCGTCCTCTTCCGGGAAGATATACAGATACGTTTCGGAAACCTGATCCTGGGCTTTCCAAATGCCCGGCCATTCCACGCGGAGATTATCCCCGGCGGTGGGAAGGGGCTCCAGGTCGTAAGCGGGGGGATCGGAAGGATCGGCGAAGAAGCCCCAGCCGTCCTCCGTCCGGGTGAGGGTGATGAAACGGCCGTAATCCTCCCATTCGTCCAGCGTGCCGCCGATTTCCCCCTGCACCATTTCGGGGATGGCGTCATTGTCCGTACCCGGCAGGGTGAGGAGCAAATATTCCCCGCCCTGGAAAGGCGGCTCGTCATAGACGATACGGTCGCCGTATACGCTGTTCGCCACCGTACCGGGGGTTTGCAGCGTGTTCATGGTTTCAGCCCACAGTCCGTAGGACGTATTTCCCCACCGCTGCGTATCCGCAAGGTTGAAGGTGCCAAAGAAGGATACCTCGTACACCACTTCGTCCCCGGCGTCCGCATCGTAGTAATAGCCGGTGAAGCTGCCGTCGGCGCCGATCTTCAGCCGCCCTTCCCAGGCCCCCGCTCCGGCGCAGGCCATCAGCGGCGTTTCACTGATGGAAGCAAACAGCTGTTGGGCTTCTTCGAGGGAGATGAAGCCTAATCCGTCATCGTCATACCCGTCATATTCGTCATGCGGCGTCCAGCCGTACCGGCGCAGATCCGGAGGATTGTCGGTGACGAAGAAATAGGTATTCCCATGGCTGACAACATAGCGGTACAGGGGGGATGCGCTGTCCATTTCGTCGGTGGGGATAAACAATTCCAGCTGCCCGGTTTCTCCGTCGATGCGCATATCGCCGCCGCGGAAAGGATCTCCGGCCCGGTCGAAATAAATGATCTCGTAATCGTCGGGCGCAAATTCAAAGGCGACGTCTACGTCCGGGGCAAAGTGCGCCGCAAGATGGAGCGTGCCGTCCCCGTTGGAGGTAATGTCCATGACGGTGGCGGGGTTCTCGGTGTTCACCCAATGGGCGGGCCAGGCGTATTCCTGCCAGTGGCAGCGGAACGTGCTGCGATTCACACGGCCGTTTCCGTATACGTCGATCTGTACGGATATTTCGGCATCCAATAACGTCATGGTAAGCACGGAAGCGCCGGCCGCGTTCAGAAAACACACTTCGCCGCTTTCGTTCACGCCGGCAAATACGTATCGATCCAGCTTGTCCTGTGCAAGGTAATAAGCGAAGACAAAATAGAGATCACCGGTTTTTCCCACTGTCAGCGAGGGACTGTCCTCCGCGTCGCAGGCCCAATTGCCTGTATATCTGGACAGCCGTTTCGGCGCACTGGCCGATTCCAGGCCCAGGCCCGCCGCGTCCGCGGGGAAGTAACGCTCAATTTCGCCTACCAGATCCTTTTGCTCTTTGATCCAGTTGGTGACATACGTTTCATTCACCTGCTGGCCGATGAGATCCAGAAAATCATAAAGAACGGTGCTGGCTTTCCCCGCCAGGTAAGAACTGATGATTTTGTTTTTTCCGAGCTTTCCGCCCAGATTGGATACCGCCACGTGGGTGAACAGATCGCCGAAGGTTTCAAACACGTTCCGGTTCATCAAGTGCTCGTAATACCCCGCCGCCATCCGCAGCGTGGCGATATTCATCTCGTTTTCAAGATACCGCCGGAGAAAGAGCTTTGCGTCCGCGTAGCTGGCGAACCGGCCGCCGTTTTCCTGCGCCCGCTTCATGGTATCGTATATGTCCCAGCGCGCGACGGAATTCGCCGCCATTTTTGCCTGGCTGAAAACAAAATCCTCCAGCGACATATCGATGTTCACATCCAGCTTGTCAAGCACCTCGTCCAGCACCAGATCCAGTCCGGCATTGCCCACTGCACTGGCGATCCTTTTGGGGTCTTCCATGAGAAGGCCGATCTCAATGCTGATCAGCGTGGAGGCAATGTTGGTATGAAAATTGTAAAGGGCGCTGAATTGCTTCGCTTCGGACAGCTTTGACGTATAGCCGCGCAAGATATGGTTCAGGTTGGTCTGATAGCTGTCCGCGTTAAATTGCTCAGTTATTTCATCATAGATTATTTGCGCGCGGCGGATGACCTCCAATTCCCGGGGCATGGAGGCCGCCGTTTCCGCTCTGGCGGCAGGAAGGAGAGGCGCGGCCCATACGGATGTAAGCACCAGCAGCAAGCACACGGACAGAAAACGTTTCATTTTCATTTCTCCTTCCTTCGCCATGGACGTGACAGAAGAATCGTATCAGATCAGGCTTTTCATTTCCTCCACGATTTGGGCGAACACCCGCATGGCTCCGCGCACGGCGTCGGGCTTTTCCATATCCACCCCCGCGTAGCGCAGGGCTTCGATGGGCGGCACGGAGCAGCCCGCCGACAGGAATTTTTTATAATCCCTGACGGCAGGTTCCGCTTCCCGCAGGATGCGGTCGGCGATGGCTACGGCGGCGGAAAAGCCGGTGGCGTACTGATACACGTAGAAATTGCGGTAGAAGTGGGGAATGCGCATCCATTCGCAGGCGATCACTTCGTCCACCTGTACGCCGCCGCCGTAGTATTTTTCATTCAGCCCGTAATACAGGCTGTTCAGGGCGTCGGCGGTCAGGGCCTCACCCCGCTCGTACAGGCCGTGGGCTTCCTTTTCAAAGGCGGCGAACATGGTCTGCCGGAACACGGTGGTGCGGAACGCTTCCAGCAATTGATTGCGCAGGTACGCGGAGGCTTTGGGATCGTCCTGATATTTTTTCATTAAATGGCGCATGAGCAGCACTTCGTTGCAGGTGGAGGCCACCTCGGCCACGAACAGGGAATATTCGGCCTTGGCGAAGGGCTGGTTTGCGTTGCTGTACCAGGTGTGCATGCTGTGGCCCATTTCGTGGGCGATGGTCAGGGCCCCGTCCAGATCGTCGGTGTGGTTCAGCAGCACGAAGGGGTGCACGCCGTAGCAGCCCCAGGAATACGCGCCGCTGCGCTTGGCCTTGTTTTCGTACACGTCCACCCAGCCGCCGGCAAAGCCCTCCCGCAGCCTGGCGATGTATTCTTCGCCCAAGGGAGCCAGGCCCTCGCACACCAGATCGCAGGCTTCTTCATAGGTCATCTTCATATCGAAATCCGCGATCATGGGCACGTAGAGATCGTACATGTGCAGCTCGTCCACGCCCAGCAGCTTTTTGCGGACGTTCAGGTATGCCGTCAAAGCGGGCAGGGCCGCTTCCACCTCGGCAAGCAGGTTATCGTACACCGTTTCGGGGATTTCCAGGGGGGCCAGGGACGCCTGCCGGGCGGAATCGTAGCGCCGGGCGCGGGCCTTGAACACGGCGGCCTTCACGGCCCCGGCATAGCAGGCGGCCATGGTGGAGGAAAAGGCTTTGAACGTGCCCATCATGCCCTGGAAGGCTTCCCGGCGCACGTCCCGGTTGCGGCTGAACAGCAGGGTGCTGTAATTGCCGTGAGTCAGGCGCACCTTTTGTCCGTTTTCGTCCGTTACCTCAGGCAGGGGCAGATCCACGTCGCTGAACATGGAAAACACGTCGCTGGGCACGTCCATCACGATTTCCGCCTGGGCCAGCAGCTTTTCCTGCTCGGCGGGCAGGGTGTGGGGCTTTTGCAGGAGCAAAAGGCGCAGCCTTTCGCTGTAATCGGCAAAAGCGGGATCATTCATCATGGCCCGCAGGGTATCTTCCGGCAGAGCCAGCAATTCCGGGTCCAGGAAGGAAACTGCGCTGCCCGCCTTGGCTCCTAAGGTCTGGAACCGCATGGCCCGGCCCTGGCGCTCGGGGTCGGAGCCGTCCTCATCCTTGCGCATGAGGGCGTAGGCCGCTAAATGATCCAATTGCAGGGCCAGGGCGTCGGCGTCCATGATCGCCTGCCGGGGGTTTTCCTTTACCCTTCCCTGCCAGGCCGCCATGCTTTCGATGGCCTTTTCCGCCTGGGCATACGCCTGCTCGTAGGCGGCCTCCGTGGGGAAAATGTCTTCCAAACGCCACAGATACTGTTTGTCCATTTCATTTCGGGTTTTCAGTTCGCAAGCCATAAAACCGTCTCCTGTCCAATTTCGTTTTTTCAGATTTCGTTGGGGGTATAATCCGCGGGGATTTTGCCTTCTTCCACCAGCTTGTCAAAATTCGCCTGGGCGTTTTTTGTTTCGCCCAATGCCACGGCCTTCAGGAAGTAATCGGCCGCTTTTTCATAGCTCTGTTCCACGGCCAGACCGTCCCGGTACATTTCTCCAATGATTTCATAGGCGCCGGCATATCCCTGTTCCGCGGCCTGTGTCCAGTATGCAAGCGCTTTTTCATAGGACTGCTCCACACCCAGGCCATTGACATACAGGATGCCCAGATTATACTGCGCCTCTGCCAGCCCCTGATCTGCCGCAAGCCGACAGTACGCCGCGGCTTTTTCGTAGGACTGTTCCACGCCCCAGCCGCTCACGTACATGGTGGCCAGATTTTGCTGTGCTTCCCGCATCCCCTGATCCGCCGCCGACTGAAAATATTCCGCGGCCTTTTCAGTATTCTGCTCCACGCCCATGCCGTTCGCGTACAGGACGGCTAAATTATACTGCGCCCGCGCGGCACCCTGATCCGCCGCAAGCTGAAAATATTCCGCGGCCTTTTCATAGGACTGTTCTTTGCCAAAGCCCTGCGCATACGCAACGCCCAGATTGTACTGTCCCCGGCGTCTTCCCAGCTCCGCCGACACCCGGAAACAATTCACGGCTTTTTCGCTGTCTCCGGCGGCATATGCGGCTTTCCCCAAATCGCTCAGCGGGTCCATATCCTCATGCGGGGTATAATCCGCGGGAATCCTGCCGTCTTTCACCATCTGATCGAAGTTCGCCTGGGCTTCGTTCGTTTCGCCCAGCTCCACGGCTTTCAGGAAATAATCGGCGGCTTTTTCGTCGTCCTGTTCCACGCCCAGGCCGTCCCGGTACAGTTCCCCGATGAACTCATACGCGGCAGCATAGCCCGATTCCGCGGAATAAACCAAGTAAGAAAAGGCATGTTCATAGCTCTGCTCCACGCCCTTCCCCTCGAAGCACAGGAGCCCCAGCGAGTAGGTGGACTGGGGATTTCCCAGTTCCGCGCCCTGCATATAATAGTCCACCGCTTTTTCCGGGTTCTGTTCCACGCCCACGCCGTTTTCATACATCCAGCCTATATTGTGGGCCGCGTCGGAAATTCCCTGCTCCGCCGCCAGGGTGTAATAGGCCACGGCTTTTTCGCCGTCCGCTTCCACGCCCAAGCCGTTGCAGTAAAAATATCCCAGCATGTGCTGGGCGTTGGCGTATCCCGTTTCCGCCAGCGGGGCCAGGATTTCAAATGCCGTTTCATAGTCCTGGGCCAGAAAGGCCGTCAATCCCT
>JAEEGG010023883.1_pt1 | contig 11904 bp, 8 predicted proteins | sample 9134161 | NCBI WGS metagenome assembly JAEEGG01 (sample SAMN16246543, study PRJNA631951) | gut metagenome | biome: gut microbiome; feature: rumen; material: CR-attached | host: Bos | place: Iran: Karaj | collected 2018-10 | reverse complement strand
CCTGATGATGGAGCCGACATCATCATGACGCTGCCGGAGGTAAATCTCGACCTCGACGTCCTCTGGGACTACTCCCTGGTCATCGACGAGGAACACAACGAGTACTACGACTCCACATACAACTGGAGAGATGAATGGTACTATGGATGGGATAATCAAGACAACGCGATCTTTGGAACATGGGATATCGTCAATCCTGAGGTGTTTAATATCCGTCGCTACTATACTGGAGCGGATGCAAAAGGCATACATAAATCGCCTAACGAACACCAGATACAAGGCAGAAGGCTATCGGCACGCTATAACTTCGGATTCTATGACATCCTTGCCTGGAACGAGGTGCAGACCATTGACGGAGTTCAGTCGCTCCACTTCGATGAATCCTCAACCTACGAGTACATCACCTGCTACACAAACGCAGGTATGGCGCCGGCAAGACATTCTCCGAAGCATCAGTTCGCCTACTACCAGCCTGAGTTCCTGTTCGGAGGCTACTACGAAGACCTCTACGTCTCACAGGATCCTGCCGACTATGACGGCTACGACGAGGAGCGAAACGTCTATTACAAGAACGCACGTATGCAGCTTCTCCCTCGCACCTACATCTACCTCACGCAGGTCATCCTCTACAACAACCGAGGACGAGTAGCAGGAGTAGAAGGATCGGCAAACCTGTCAGGTATGGCTCGACAGACAAACCTCAATACAGGCTACACCTCAGATGATGAGATCTCGGTGAACTTCTATCAGAGAATGAAGCGTCACATCATGAAGGATGGAGAAGACGTCGATATCATCGGCGGACGACTCTTTACCTTCGGTCTCTGCAATCTAAATCCGAGTCGCGCTACACGCGCCTCTGCAGACGACAGTAAGGTGAAAAACTTCCTCGATGTGAACATGTACTTCAACAACGGACTCGACTCAACCTACGTGTTCGATGTCACCCCGCAGGTGAAGCGACGCTACAAGGGCGGAATCATCACCATTGAGATTGATGTTGATACCATCAAGATTCCGTCAAGAAAGTCAGGCTCAGGCTTCGATGCTGTAGTCAAGGACTTTGACACGTTGACCTACGAGATTCCGATGTAACGACCTCCTTCCCGCTCCCCCTTAGGGGGAGAGCCGGAAGGCTACACTCTTACTCTTACTTCCTCAATTGCAAATTATATATAGAAAAAAACAAAAATAAAATAAATATTAACACTCTAAAACTCATTAAAAAAAGACACAGAAAGAAATTAAACTTACGCTCATTCCTGCTGACTCTGGTCAGCCCATGACTATCACCTTGTTTGCGAGGGATTAGTCAGAAAACACAAAAAACATTAATAACAAAACCAAAAAAACATTCAAGTTATGAAAACTTCTAATTATCTAATAGGATTCGTGGCCCTAACATCACTAACATTGGTAGGTTGCTCCGATAATGATTTCTTGGGTACCGATAACGGCCAAGAGGTAGCAAAGCAAGGTAATGGTGAAATCACATTCGTTGCAGGTAATGCAAAGACCACACGTGCAGGTGAAAATCTCATCGGTGCTACTGCTGCTGAAAAACTCGGTCGTATGTTCGTCGTAGAAGGTACTAAAGGTTCCGAGCAAGAAAACTCTCCTTCTACAACTGTAGTATTCGACAACTACCTCGTAGGTTATGACTACAACTCTGCAGGTACAACAGAGACCAACACCAATAACTGGGAATATGTTGGTAAGCAGACAGGTATCACAGGTCGCATGAGTGCAGATACCTGGACCGCTCTTCATGGAGCAGGAACAGCTCAGGCTCAGACTGTAAAATACTGGGATTATTCTACTGACCAGTATGACTTCATTGCATGGTCAACAGGTGAACGTGAGGCTGTTACAGATGCTGCTGTTGCTGGCAGCAAGGTTAAGGTTACTCGTATCAACACAGGATCAACCCTTGCCTCAAATGGTTTCCAATTGACCGCAGCAAGTGCTGAAGACCTCCTACAGTGTTACTATACAGACATCAATACAGTTCTGAAAGCAAAATATGGTGAACCTGTAACCCTTACATTCAGAAACATGGCTGCTAAAGCTCGTATAGCTCTTTATGAGACAGTTCCTGGCTATTCTATTAAGGCTGTTAAGTTCTACACTTCTGATGCTAATCCTACTGCTCCTACAGATCTTGGTTCTGGAACATCAGAGGACGCTACACTCTTCACAATGGGTGATGATGTTCTCCCACAGAGCGGTGAGGTAACAGTTTTCTATCCTCATATTGGTACAGAGCATCGTGATGCTCCTCAGACTACGGATTACAACAAGGCAAGTGTAACTGTTGGTGAAGTTACTGGTGGTGCTACTTCTACTACAAAGGGCTTCGGTACTCTTACTGCTCAGTATGGTGCAGCAGAGTCACATGAGGCTGCAGGTAATATCTACCTTGGCAGATCTCTTCCAAATGCAACGTATGCAGGTTCATCTGCTGATAATTTCTACACAGCAGTTATCCCTAATTCAACCGGCAAGCCTCTGACTCTCCGTGTTGACTATACTCTCGTTTCAACTGATGGTTCAGGTGAGGAAATCAAGGTTTATGGTGCAAAGGCAGTAGTTCCTGCTACTTACACAGAATGGCAGCCTAACTACGCTTACACATACGTCTTCAAGATTTCTGACAACTCTAACGGTTGGACAAGCACGTTATCTAGTGATCCAAAGGGACTCTTCCCAATCACCTTCGATGCTGTCGTAACAAACTTCATCGATGCAAATGCTGAGCAGGCAACTATCACAACTGTTGCAACTCCTTCTATCACAACTTATCAGCAGGGACATGATCCTAAAGCTCAAGATGAGTATAGCAAGGCTCAGAAGGCAGGTGTAGATCAGACTAATGTTAAGGATCTTTATGTTCAGGTAATGAACAACAGCGGTGCTCCAGCTCTCGTAACTGATTTGAATGGTACTAATAAGTCTCTTCTCTTCACTGTAACTACAACTGGTGCTCCTATTTCAGAGGCTACAGTTATGGATGCTCTCCAGAACCGTACAAATTCTTATGGCGACGCAAGTCCTGCAGGTCGCAATGGTATCACTCTTACAACAAATGCTAACATTAGCAATACTGAAACATCTATCGTTAACGGTGTTGATGATCAGCCAATCACAGTTGCAGCTGGAACAGCTGCCAAGATTGATATCGATCAACTTGCTGCTGGCACATACGCTTATGTATATGCAACAACAGTTCCTTCTGTAGAAGAGAAGATTTACCAAGTAGTATCTGCTGCAACTGCAACAACTGGTTATGCAAACTACTATGAGGTTGCACTCACTGGTACAGAGACTCCTCTTGCTTCTGGTACAGCTGCTGCTGGCAACGTTTACTTCGTCAAGAACGTTGATGCTAATGGTGACTTCGTATCTTACACATTCAAGCAGACTAAGGTTGGTGATGATGTAACAGGTCTTGTTGAGGCTCCTATTGGTGCTAATAAGGCATCTACATACACAGCAGGTAATTTCTACTTCGACGTTTACAACCAGAACAATGGTGCTTATGCAGTTAAGGTTATCAAGGTTGTTAATTAATTCCCTCCACATATCCTAATTGATTAGATAATTAATTCTCTCCCTCATCACGAAAGTGGTGGGGGAGTTTTTTCAGCTATTTATTTTGCGTTATCCCGGAAATTGTGTATCTTTGCAAATTAGAAGAATAAAATCCAAAATGCTATGGCAAAGATAAAAGTACAGGACACGGAAATAACCGTTGTTAGTTATAATCAGGAAGATTACATTTCTCTTACTGACATGGCTCATAGCCAGATGCAGGAGCATATAATATTCAGATGGATGAGTTTGAAGAGTACCATAGAATATCTTGGTGAGTGGGAAATGCTTTATAATCCTGATTTTAATTGTACCGAATTCGGTACAATTAAAAATGCTGCGGGTAGTAATAATTTCGTTTTATCTGTCAAGACTTGGATAGAACGTACTCACGCTATTGGTATTATTGCTCGTGCAGGTCGATATGGTGGAACTTATGCCCATCGTGATATCGCTTATCATTTTGGAATGTGGATTAGTCCACGTTTCCAACTTCTAATGGTTAAGGAGTATCAGAGATTAAAGGCAGAGGAGCAGAAACTCATCGGCTGGACTGCCAAACGTGAGCTCTCAAAGATAAACTATCGTATTCATACTGATGCCATAAAGGAAAATCTCATTCCTGCCGAGGTTACTCGTGAACAGGCGGCTATGAAATATGCAGATGAGGCTGATGTTCTCAATATTGCTATGTTCGGAATAACAGCAAAGCAATGGCGAGATGCTAATCCTGATAAGAAAGGTAATATTCGTGACTATGCCAGTATCAACGAATTGATATGCCTTTCAAACATGGAGAATCTCAATGCCGTATTTATCAATGATGGAATGTCGCAATCAGACCGTCTTATTAAACTCAATCAGATTGCTATTCAGCAGATGAAGATTCTTGAAGATACAAATGGTAGAAATCTTTTAAAGTGATAGAGAAGAAACTGGTCGAAAATTTCGACCAGTTTCTTCTTTTTACTGCACTTTTTATCATAAAAAGCACGTGTTTTTTGTTAAAGTGAAGATATTTTATGAGATTTTTGAAGAAAAATGTAATATTATTTGGCGCTTTGACAAAAAAAGTGTAATTTTGTTCATGTTATGATCCGAATGATATTTCGGATACATATACTCTTACACTAATTCCATATTATAAACAAATACTAAAACCAACCTTATTATCTCAATGAAAAATAAAATCGATAAAATCGTCGTTTTGTTGTTCATTCTTGCAATGTTCTTCATTATGTCTATCTCTGCACATGCAGAGACAGGGAATCGTTATTTCTTTACTTCTGAAATCTTACCGTCTAAGATTGAATTAGATGGCGTGACTATAACTCCAACCAATTCTAATGCTTTGGTGGTTTCAAAAACTGCGAATGTGTTTGATAAGGATGTAAATTATTATGTAAGAGTATGGTCTGGTAGTAATGCTGAAGATACAGATACCCAATTAGAAATAAAAACGGATAGAGAAGGAGTATTACTGGTCTATTATGTGAGGCAATGGGTTAAGGGCTCAACCGTAAATGATGTTAGGGATTTGAATATTATTGATAACAATGGATTCGCGGAATATACTCAAACCCAAGCTTCACTTGTTGAGGGAGTGAAATATTTTATTCTTGAGACTGGTAAGACATATACGATGACTGCTAACTTTAGGGGTGGTGTGTATGGCTTTGTATATATGCCTGGCAATGTTGCTGCTTACAATGTAAAAGGCAAGGGAGATTTTAGTCTTATAGGACAATCATGCACAGACTATACTAATCTACCGAATCTGAAGGAAAAGAAATGGCGTTTCGAAGGGTGGTATAAAGATCAGGCTTGTACGGAGAAAGTTGATGAAGGTGCGGAGATAACCGAACCTACAATTCTCTTTGCTCGTTGGACAAGATATTTCTGGGATTTTGAGGAATACTCTGGCATTGTACAACTTGACTATAGAATTCTGTCGCTTAATTATGATGGTTTATTGATTATGGGCTCAGATGTAAATGATGGCTCATATACCTGTATTACAGATCAATATTTGGGCCTGTATACAATGAGTACTACAGAGACAAACTGCGTTGTCTTCACTCCAGAATATGATGGTGAGATGACGGTGACGTATTCTTCAACCAGTAGTCAGGGCGTTAGCAGGTATTGTGCGATAGGAACGAATGTCGTAAATAATATTAATGCTTTGAATGGTAATCCGAGTGTGGTTGCGTATGGCGTGGTCGATAATCCAGAGGTGTGGAAAACCCTTCAAGCAAAGTTAAAAGCGGGTGTTACATATTACATTTTCAATGTAGATGGTGGTATAAAGATTGACAAAATGCAGTATCAGGCAAGTGCCGCTTCTGCTGTTGTGGATGGAAATAACGTATCTCTTACCGTTGCTGCCAATATGCAGGGGTGGAGACCGTTCTATGACGCAAACAATAGCTATACCGTTGACGACAATACGAAAGTGTATATGGTCGTGGAGAAGGAGAACGAGGAGGATGCTGTGATTCTTGGCAATAGGACAGGGAACAAGGTGCCTATGGGTAGTCCTGTCATTCTGCGTTCTAATGCCGTTCAGACGGATGGAACCTACCTGATAACAATGACAAAAGATGCTACGCCTTATGAGTATGAGGGAAATGATAATCTTCTGAGTGCTTCTGTTCCTGGAACACCTGTTAATGCCTATCGTCTAGGCTATCGTGCAGGAGCGGGAAATGGTGTGGCATTCTATTCATGGAGCGCAGATACTCCAAGTGCTGGTATTGTGTATCTGGATTTATCGAATAGTAATACCGCAAAGATAGAATTGGAAATAGAGAATAGTGCGACAGGAATAACCTCTGTTCGTAATAAACATAATGAAGAAGATGTTATCTTCAACATTAATGGGCAACGTTTGAATGCCCCGAAAAAAGGCTTTAATATTATTAACGGAAAAAAAGTTATAGTACTATGAAAAAGGCTTACATAAAACCGACAGCTAGATCTCACGAGTTGAGATGCCGTAGTATGGTGGCACAGTCATTAATACAGGAAGAAGCAAAACTAGAAATTGTTTATCCTGATTTTGATCCTGATGATGATGATGGCACATATGAACCTCCGATGTGGGCGGACTGATTAATATAACGACAAAACCCACCACGCAAGCGGTGGGTTTGTTGTATTGCTATCTTTACATCGCGGTCTCTGGTGGAGTATAGGATGCTACTGTGGTAGCTCCCTGGCGGTCGATGATGAGCTGAACGAGCGTGAAGTCATCGTATGACTCATCTGGACTTCCGATGCTTGCCACGAAATAGAGGTGGTTCGCATCGCTCTTATCGTATGCCATGCTGATGAATACACCGTTTTCCTTTGCATCACGATTCAGAAGACCTGCGAAGCTGCTCTTCGTGAATGTCTGTGAGAAGAACTGTGAGCCGTCAGTACGGGTGATGGTCAGCTCAATACGGTTGTCGTGGAAGAGAGAGTCGTGGTTTTCGACATCATCAAGACTTGTATCGGCTGCACGACGAATGGAAAAGTTGTATTTGCTTCCTGCCCAATTGGCTGTACCGGAAGTCGTCTTTGCAGCCATACTCGTCGCTTTGCTCTGTGGCTTGTCGATAATCTTCTCAATTACGATGTCCTCATCCTGCTGCTTGTTCTTGCAGGATGAAAGTGAACCGGCTATCGCCAGTGCACATGATAGGCTTAGTATAGTATAGATTTTATTCATTTTATGTTGCAAAGATAGCGATTTTATTCGATATAGACATGTACGGAATGTTAAAATGTCTAAATTTTGGCAAAAACAAAATTGAAATTGTGTATCTGTCACATTTTTCAATTATATGACTGAAATATGCATGTTCGGATTATGTCAGAAATGGCAAGATGTATGTGAAGTAAAGCATAAAAGCGGTTAATTGTTAATAATTAAACGTTTATTATGAAAAAAGTGAAAAAATGTTTTGTCGTTTCTATTCTTTTCCGTATTTTTGCATCGTATTTTCGTTTTAAGAGAAACTTAACCTATTTAGGATTGTAGGAGAACAGGCAAATTATGGAACATGTGCGGCAACTCACAGAATTAGAGATTAACAGTAGGGCTGAGGAAGTCTTTACTGCGATGTCACCACGATGTACCATCGAGGAGATGGAACTGATGAGGCGTGCTTATCAGCTGGCACATGATGCCCATGCCAACCAGAAACGAATGACTGGTGAGCCGTATATCATCCATCCTATTGCCGTGGCAAGAATCGTGGCTGTGGAGATGAAACTAAGTGCTCCTCCTGTATGTGCTGCGTTCCTTCACGACGTGGTGGAGGATACAGAATACACCGACGAAGATATGCGACGCCTGTTTGGCGATGACGTGGCCTTCCTTGTGAGGGTGGTGACAAAGCAGAAGAAACCAAACTATGCGATGTCAAAGCAGCTGGATAACTTTAGGCAGATGCTTGATTCCATGCACTACGACGTGCGTGCCATACTCATAAAGCTTGCCGACCGTCTGCATAATATGCGTACGCTCAGCAGTATGCGCCCTGCAAAGCAGATGAAGGTTGCTGGTGAGACTGATTATTTCTATGCTCCGCTTGCCAACCGCCTCGGTTTCTACAATATCAAGATTGAACTGGAGAATCTGTCATTCAGGTACAGATGTCCGCAAGTGTACGAGAAAATCGTACAGCTTATAGAGAAAGAGAAAGAACGTGACAAGATACGTATGGCATCATTCTCAACAAAGATTGATGAGGTGCTTAATGCCAATGGTATTCGTTTCCGTCGTGAGGTTGCTTACCGTGCTCCTTATAGCCTTTATCGCAAGATGAAAAACACGAAAGTGGATTTTGAGCACGTTGAAGGACGCCATTTCACACGAATTGTATTCCCAGAGGATGTATATGTGTCAGAAAAGAATATGTGTCTGAACATATACTCATACCTTACGAATTGTTTTCGCGAGAAATCAGGCTCGATGATAAACTACATCGACCAGCCTAAGAGTAACGGTTATCAGAGTTTCCATGTGCATCTGCTTTCCGACTATGGCGTATGGGAAGAGGTTCATATCTCAAGTGAGAGGATGATACTCAACTCCAAACTCGGCTGTGTGGCTCGCAGAAGGGATAATGACATCAGCGCATGGATTGATTCCATGAGAAATGTGCTGAAGGATGTAGCTAACAGCGCTCAGGAAAATGAGGATGGTGATGCATACTTCATTGAATCGGTGAGAAGTCAGTTCTATAACGACGATATCACATGCTACACACCGCAGGGTAGGGCATTGCGCCTGCCGAAGGATTCAACAGCGCTTGACTTCGCATATAACATACATACTCAGGTGGGTATGCATGCTAAGTATGCTAAGATAAATGGTCATCTGGCATCGGTAAAGACAATTCTTCATCGTGGTGATTGCGTAGAGGTAGGTACTGATGAAAGCGTGACGCCAAAGGAAGACTGGCGTAGTTGTGCAAAGTCATACAAGGCTTTGAGGCATATACATCAATTCCTTGAGCGACAGCCTAAACCGCAGTATAACAGATGTCCTATATGCCATCCTATACCTGGTGAGGAGGTTATCGGTTTTACGGAGAACAACGGAAGGATAAGCGTACACAGAAGGGATTGCTCAGAAGCGATAGCTATGTCTTCAAGATATGGTGACTCTATTGTGGCTGTTGATTTCCTGGCAGAGGAATCCGTTCTCTATCCAGCAAGTATCACAGTTCATGCCGTAGATAGACAGCATCTGCTTAGTGACCTGATAGATAGTATCTCAAATAAGTTCCGACTATCCATTAACAGCCTTCACACGGTAACAGAGGATGAGATTGTTACCTGTACGGTGAACTTCTCCGTACACTCATTCGACGAGCTCCAGACTATCGTGAATACCATCTCCGACATCCCTGATGTGGATGAGGTGAAGTATAAGAATGACTAAAAGTCTCTCCTTTCTAAAGGATGGTATAAAAATAAAGCCGCTTAAGGAGCAATCCCTAAGCGGCTTTTTATTGTAGTTTTCTATCGATTCTTAATCGTAGAAGCCTGGCTGCTTGTACTCTATGCCAAGTTCCTTGTCAACAGTAGCCATAACACCCTGAATCTGTCCCATAGCGAACATACGTCCGAGGAGAGTGTAGCCAGAGTTGTGGCCGTGGTTTGTCTCGTCGAATACTCCGCCTGGCTCGTCTGTGAAGGTCATACCGTGGTCAACGCGCATTGGGAGACGGCGACCAGAGTTGCACTTGCCTTCTGCCTCTGCCTTCTCGAAGATGCGGGTAAGCTCGATGAGATGACCGCGACCGCCGAGGTGACTTGCCTCTGTGAAGTTTCCGTTAGGGAAGATGTGGCAAGAACGGAGGTGAACGAAGTGTGTGCGGTCAGCGAACTTCTCTGCCATTGCCACGCAGTCGTTGTGCTCACCTGCAGAGAATGAGCCTGCGCAGAATGTGAGACCGTTATGCTTGTTTGGTACAGCATCAAGGAACCACTGGATATCCTCTGTATTGCCTACGATACGTGGCAAACCGAATACAGGATAAGGAGGATCGTCAGGATGTACGCACATATTGATGTCGTACTCATCGCATATAGGCATGATAGCCTCAAGCCAAGTCTTCATGTTGTCCTGAAGCTTAGCCTTGTCTATGTCCTTATAGAGAGCGAGAAGGTCGCGGAACTTCTGAACAGGAGCAGAATCGCCCTCGCTGAAGTTGCCTGATACGAAGCCCTGAGTCTTGATGATGATGTTCTCAACCATTGCGTGGTCGAACTCAGGAGTTGCCTTTGCCTTGATAGCGTCAGCCTCTGCCACGAGGTCACGTCCCCATTTGTGAACCTTTGAGAACTCAGCCCAGTCCTCACGAGCTCCTTCGCGCTTGAGGATGTAGATGTCGAAGTATGCAAACTCTCCCCAGTTCATATAGAGGTTGCTTGCACCATTCGGATTCTTGTGCTCGAGGTCTGTACGTGCCCAGTCGAGTACTGGCATGAAGTTATAGCAGATGCACTTGATGCCCTCTTCTCCAAGGTTGCGGAGGCTCTGCTTATATACCTCAATCTGATGATCACGATCAGGACCACCGTACTTGATAGTCTCGACAACTGGGAGTGACTCAACGACGCTCCACTTCATACCGTAAGACTCGATGTACTCCTTGAGCTCATGAATCTTCTCGCGTGTCCATACCTCGCCGAGTGGCACGTCATGCAATGCAGTAACGATACCCTCAACGCCTATCTGCTTTAACTGTGCAAGAGTGATCTTATCCTTCTTGCCAAACCATCGCCATGTTCTTTCCATTTCTTATCTAACGCTTACATACTTATGCAATGTCTTCCTTACTGCGCCATTACCTGCGTAAAGCTCCTTTACGTAGCCCTCAATCTGCTCACCGAGACCAGCCTCGTAGAGGTCGAGACCGAATACATCCTTGCGAGAGAAGAGTTGCTTGAGGCATGAGTAGTCCTGATCTGCCTTGCCGATTTCGAGAGGTGCAACGATAGCTTGAAGCTCCTCGAGCAATGGGTCGGTAGATGGCTCGAATGCGTTGCCATTATCATCAATACCCTTGAGGTAGCGAGCATAGCCAGCAAGTACGAGTGGGATGAGCTTGAGGTTATCCATGTCAAGACCACGAGCGATGTACTTCTTGATAGTCTCACCGAAACGGATCGGGAGTTTCTGAGAAGTATCGGTAGCAATACGCTGTGGAGCATCTGGCATGAATGGGTTAGGCAGGCGCTTGTTGATAACAGTACCTATGAACTCGTATGGGTTGAGTACGCCTGGATCTGTAACAACTGGCATAGCCTCGATATAACCTATCTTCTGGATGAATGCGCGGAGATCATCGTCTGCCATCTCGGCAGAGATAAGGTCATAGCCGAGCATACAGCCGTAGATTGACATTGCGGTGTGGAGTGGGTTAAGACAGGTAGTTACCTTCATTGTCTCAACCTGATCAACAGTCTCGCGTGTGGTGTAGAGAGCACCGCCAAGCTCCAATGGCGGGCGACCGTTGGTATAGTCATCCTCACAAACAAGGTACTGAACTTCCTCAGCATTAACGAATGGAGCGGTAAAGGTCTTCTTCTCGGTAATGATGGTGTTGTTGTCCTCAAAGCCATCCTCAGCAAGCAATGCCTGAACCTTCTCATGTGGACGTGGAGTGATCTTGTCAATCATTGACCAAGGATATGAAATCTTCTTGTTGTCCTTGACGTATGCAAGGAATTCCTTTGGTGCAAGACCGTCATTAACCCACTTCTCTGCGTATGCGAGAACGCCAGCCTTAACCTTGTCGCCATTGTGTG
>JAEEGG010023869.1_pt1 | contig 11910 bp, 13 predicted proteins | sample 9134161 | NCBI WGS metagenome assembly JAEEGG01 (sample SAMN16246543, study PRJNA631951) | gut metagenome | biome: gut microbiome; feature: rumen; material: CR-attached | host: Bos | place: Iran: Karaj | collected 2018-10 | reverse complement strand
GGGATGTCGTTCTGTTGAAGCAGTGTCTGGAGATACCTGATATATTCCTCCAGACTCATCACCTTCTTCCTCATGTCGCGCATTTGGACAACTCTTTTGGGGAAAGTCTTGGTGAGCGTACCTCTCAACTGTTTTATCTCCACGTGCATCTTTTGAATAGTAGCTTGTCGGTCTGGTTCCTCTGCGAGCCAGGCATCAGTTTTCTCCATTTTCTTTTGCAATAGCAGATTCTCCTCTTCAAGACCTTTGGCGTATTTCTCCAATGCTTCCAGACGTTTCAAGTCCTTGCGATAGGCCTCGATAATGTGCTTCATCCGCACCTCATAAGGAATATCGTCATCATTGAATGCACTCACCTTCTTGGTATATTTCACATCATCCATACTGTCACTCCTTTAGGTTCTTCAGCCACTCGTTTTCCTTATCTTTGGACTTTTGGCAAATGCATGATATGCATGTGGCCAGTAGTTTTATCAACGATCGATATCTCTTTAGGTACTCAGATCCCTCGTCAAAGTTGATAAGCATTGCCGAGAAAGCAAACTCTTCATCTCCTTCTACTCCAACGTCTATACTCTCAGGCATAAGGGAAGAAAGATACTTGATGGTGGAGCTAATGACTGGTTTGTCTATTGGATTCAAAGCATCGTGAAATTTTTTGTAGTCTGATAGAGCACACGCATCTTCGTTCATCTGGTCTGCAATAAACAGCAGACACTGACCCTCAGTTGTGATTGTCGCTATCTTGAACAGTTTCCCCATCTTCTCATAACAATGCTTCAGATCTTTGATGAAGATTGTTTTGAGTAATTGCCGCAGATAGGCATTGTCTGGCATTCTGTCACCTCCGGCATCTATGGATTTCTCGTTGATCATATCGAAGAGACGCTGCTCTCTACTGAGTTCGCTCATCAGTGTTCTAAGTTGCATCACGCACTTCTTCAGCTCCGAGAACTCGTTTTCATCTATCAAAGGATCTGCAGGCTTAATCTCTTCAGGCAATACGTCTTCTACGGAAGTAATAGTAATGGATAGAGGAATCGACTTTTCTTTCTCATGTGCCGATTCTATACATACAGACTTCCTGCTGGTACCTATGCTAACAATACCATAGAGAACAATAACGATTACTGCTATGATGATGAACCAAATCATAGATGCCTTTCTTTGTTATTACCAATTCGGTGGCAGCACGATATTCTCCACGTCATGAGCCTTCTCGAACAGCGGAGAGATTTCATCATCGGTGAATCCGGCGATGCCACAGCCGATGCGTGTAACAAGGAACGTCAGGTGCTGATGTTCTTTGGCGAACTGAATGAACTCATCCACATACGGACGGATTGTTTCTACGCCGCCCTGCATCGTTGGGATAGCATAGCTCTGACCTTGCAAACCGACCCCCTGGCCCATAATGGCTCCAAACTTGCGGTAGGCGATGTAGGCCGCCCCGCCGCCGTGCATACCCTTCAGGTTGCTGCCGAAGACAAAGATCTCGTTCGGCTGGAGTTCCGTGATAAACTCTGGTGTAGTACGTTTCGTTTCCATAACCATATCCTCGCAAACAGAAAAATCCATATCCTCGTGTGCCATCGGCGCAGGCATTGCTGCCTCGCATGTTCGGGCCGCACCCATCGAAGCCTCGCGGCTGGCAAAGATGCGTTCGTCCATCACCTCCGGCATATCAAGATCCATGTCGAAATTCTTCTTGAAGTACGGCACGATAATGCGCTCCTTCAGCTTGTTGAACTTCTGCGAGATGGCCGATGGTGTCATTCCCATCTGCGTCGCAATCTCCTTGCCCTTGAATCCGCGAAGCAGCAGCATGTCGATAATCAGCCGCTCGTCACGGCTCAGCGGTGCATGGTCGCACACATCCTCCACCATGCGGTTGAACTGCAGGCGGAGGTCGCTGGTCACGTCGAACGACATCAAGTAGTCCTCGAAAGTGATGCTTCCGTACTCTTTGCGATACCATTTTAGCGCATCGAGCACCACATAGCGGAACCCGTTGATGAGCCATGTGCGCAGACTGACATTCGGAGAATGATCCTCCAGCGGCTTCCAGTCGTGCTCCATCAGGTAGAGCGCATACTGGTGAGCCAGCGACATGAAGTCCAGGTTCTCCTTCCCACTCAGCTGATAGCGCTTGTCGAATATCTGGTAGCCCACGCGGCAATACCCGTAGAAATATTCACGGATAATTGCCTCGTTGCCCTTGCGGAATCCCCGCATGATCTCCTCGTCAGACAGTCGCTGATAGTACATACTCGATATTTTTCTGCAAAAATACAAAAAAAAAGCGATTTGCGCTTAATTTTTTATGAAAAGCTTCTTTAAAGAGATAAAGACATGTCGAAAAAAGAGTATTTACCATTTAAAAAGTTACAATTATGAAGAAGCAAGATTCAAACAAAACAAAGCGCGTGTTTAACCTGATTATTGTAGATGAGAGCGGTTCTATGTCTATTATCCGCAAGCAGGCCTTCGCCGGTATGAACGAAACCCTCCAGACAGTTCGCCAGATGCAGAAAAAGTTTCCCGACCAGGAACAGCGTGTTTCCCTCGTCACCTTCGACACCAGCCACACCACTTGGCACTATGACAATACGCCCGCCTCGCACACCAAGAACCTCGACTGGAAAGCCTACAACCCCGGTGGCGGCACACCCCTCTACGATGCAATGGGTTCTGCCATCTCTAAGGTCAATGCTCAGGTCACAGATGGCGACAATGTGCTTGTGACCGTCATCACCGACGGCGAGGAGAACAGTTCTCAGGAGTGGACGCTGAAGATGATCCGTACGATGATTGAGAAACTGAAGAAACAGAAATGGACGTTCACGCTGATAGGCACCGACAACCTCGACGTGGAAACTATGGCCCACTCCTTTGCTATAGAGGAACACATGGAATTCCAACAGACCGAGGCAGGCACCCGTGCCATGTTTGCCCGTGAACGCCGCAGTCGCGAACGCTACAACTGCTGTGTCGCCGAGGACGCCGCCATGCCTACAGGTTCGTTCTTTAATGAAGATTAATCGTTGCGGATTATGTTTAGAATTTAGAAGTATGCCATAAATAAGGATGGTGTGCTTCTAAATTCTTTTTTCGCCAATAATGATTTTTTTGGGAGATTTGTCAAACCTGATAATGGGGTCGATAAACCGAAGTTTGCCCTCTGTGTCTTTCAGACAGTTGTCTGCCCATACATCAGTGAAAGACACATAGCTATCGGTATAATAATATCCGTCCTCTGCAAGTTGAAAACCTCGCTCTTCAAACCACTCGTTGATCTCTGATTTAGTAGGTCTTTCAAGAGTGTCTATGAACGGCTGCTCAAAGACAAGCCTCACACTACCGCTTACAGGATCCTGGCTTATACCATGGAAACGATAACCAACATCTCCGAAGAGATGGTTATGAATATGATGCTCATATAGGACATTATAAGGATTGTCATTTTTGAGGGGCATGTAGGCAAAGGGATCTTTCATTTTAAGGACTCGTTGTTTCTTTTCGTCAAAGAATACGATGCTTTCTCCACTCAGTTTCTTTGTGCGGCAGCCAAATGAATCCCAAGTGTCAGAAGGAATATAATCCCCTGCCTCCTTAGCGATCGTGATTAATCGGTCAGACTCTTCTTGAATTGACTTCCGGGTAATCTCTACGCATCCAGATGGCAAGTCTTTGATATACTTCGCAATATCATGAAGGTCAACAACAATTGGCCATTCTATTGGCTGGACATGATGGACAATAAGAGAATTCTCATCATCAATATGCCCAGCGTACCTTTGCTCACGTGCCTCCCAGTTGACAGTCAGTAAGTCGAGACCATAACCCTTCTTAATACATGACTGTATTCCTTCTGCTACCCATTTTTGAGATTCTACTAACTTTGAAAGCATATCCAATTAATTATGTGTCTCAAAATCCTATTCTACGACGCGTGTCAACCAGAATAGTCGAGATGTCATCTACTTATGACCAGAGATTAGGGATGCCCCTGTCCATAGAGGTATTCGTAGTAACCCAAATCTTCGTGATGCTTACGTTGTCTTCGTTCGTATGCACGACGTTCTTTCTCACGACGGCGCTTGCGCTCCTTTACCTTCTTATCATCCTTGGAATCACTTCCACTAAAGCATAATGCTAATAGTCCTAAAATAATCCATTCCATAGTAACTAATTTTATAAAATGATATATTATTCGACAACTTTAATTTGTAATATTGCTAAGTTCTTTAATAATAGCCTCTAAATTCTTCGAACTATTCGGATAAGAGATATTCAGAAGACCGTTTAACAAGCACCTCAGAAATCCATTCCTCTCCTTTAACTCTTTGTCCTTGATGCGAATGGTTACATAACCATTTTCTTTGAATACTTTGTCGCGATGCTTGTCCTTGGACTTTCTGGGCTCATAATCATGCTGCCAGTCGTCAATCTCAATCAGTATTTTTTCATCCCATAGCAGAAAATCCGGGTAGAATGCAGTGTGGTTTGTGAAAGCTGCTGGTATGTTTCGAACAACCTTATTCCTTATACTCTGTGGAAAATAACTAAAGGCTTTATCTTCCGCAGGTATATTTCTCTCTTGCAGTTCTCTTGCCCGATTCTTCTCTTCATTGCTAAGTGAACGGTTACCAATCATTGGTATTGGCATTGGGCTTATTTGTACCGAGTCCCTATTCCGGTTCCAATTCTTCGTAATCATAGTAACTTTTTTTCAACTATTATTTGTCCCTAATAAAATGGTGAAGTAATTTTCTCATTATATATTCCTTTACTTTACACTGAACGTACCTACAGGAATGGTGGTTGCTGTTATAATGCTCATGAAGAAGATGCCATATTCTCCTTTCTCCATTTCACTGGCAGGAATGGTCAGCAGATACGACTGGTTGCCGTACTTGTGTCCCTCAAATTGCACATACCCAGCTTTTTTTGTCTCATCAGAGCCAATCAGTGAGGATTCAAATTCAATCCACTGAATACGACGTTCCTTTTTAGAGTCCTTGAAACGAACAATACGATAGTTATCCATTGGGTCGGCATCATTGTTCTCCCCCTTGATAAGCAGACGAACATCACAGCCATCAGCATTCAGGGTGTAGGATGAATGACCACCCTTGAAGATAATGTCCATGCCAGAGGAACCTGCCAGACTGCTTACTGTTCCTGCTGCACTTGCAACTCCTGCAGCACCACCCATAACTCTCACACCGTTGATAACACCGCCTACAGAACCTGCTGTGGCAGCACCTATCATACCTCCTGCACCTACGATGTCAGCGGCACCACCAATAATCTTACTCCATTTGCTAACCTTGTTCTGGTGCCTGCCAATCGATCCAGACTCTTTTGGCAGTGTGGCATACGTTGAATCACTTGTAAGAATGCAGTAACTGTTGATAAACTCGGGCTCTGCAACTTTTACTTCCTGTGCACATGCTGAAACAGTTGTCAGCACCATTGCAATTGAAATCATAATCTTTTTCATACTCCAATTTTTTATTAATATTATTATACAATCTAAAGAGGGTTGCTCTCATGCTAACCTGCAGGTATCGCCAAACACCTTTTTAGCACAGAGAGCAACCCTTCTTATTATTTGAGTCGCTTTGTTTCTGTGACCCTGAAATTGGTAGTGGCGAACTTTGCAGGATTCAGGGCACATCCTATAGCACTTTTGCGATTCACGAAACGCGTTGTGCTTGTTTTCTGCTGCAAAGTTACGAAATCACTCATATCATGCAAGAGATATGGAAAATGCAAGGTTGCAAAATAGACTTTTGCTTTATTTACCTCTTAAATGGTTGTAATTATTTGGATTTATTCGTCCTTTTTTGTATTTTTGCATCCATAATTGAAGAATAAGTCATGAGCAACAAAACTATTAAAGTAGAAATGACGTGTCTTGATAGTAATAAAGTCAAGATGAATACGAGGCATATCATATATGTTGAGAAAGACTATGATGAGCGGCTTAATCTCTATATTCAATCTCATTATGACGAGATAAGATCTTACTTTCAAGAAAAAGGGTTTGTCTTTTGCTATCTACCAAGGATGACGGAAGAAGATATGCAGGACATAATTCCAAAATCTATCGTTGAATTGATCTCTATGCCCTTCAAGTGTATCGCCTTTAGAAGTAGTTATGTATATGATTGCTTAAAAGAAAGAGGGAACATGGAATATCCAGCGTTGCTGTTTTGCACAAGCAATCCGGAAAAACCAAACAGTAGTCTATCGGTTTACCGTCTGCTTACTCTTGACATGTGGTCTCAATGGTATGTCAAACCAGATTTCTCTAATCTGCTTGACGATATCCGTTATTATTTGAAGTATCATCCTGACCTTCCATATGACAGCGAGGAAGAGTTAGAGGAACTGTGCTGCGATCCCGATTTTCTAAACTCTCTACCAGAACCCGACTTTGACAATTATGATGAAGAAGAAGCCGAAAAAGAGTTGGCGTTAGATTATGAAGAAGGTTCTTTAAGGAATGAAATTGCCCAACTAAGAGAAACCACAATGAAGTCTGTAAATCGCTTGAATGAATTAGGTCATGACAGTATTTACAGATATGACTTGGTTCGTAGTTATGATGAAGATGCAGGCTTCCCTTTCTTATATGTTTATAAAGATTTGTCGATAGTGATAAGTGACGTTGAAGAGGATTTCGTATTAGATTTGGATGCTATACACAAGGCAATATATCTACTTTTTCTTCATCATCCAGAGGGAATACGATACTCGAATTTTTCCGATTACCGAGAAGAACTCATCCTTATATACAAAAAACTAAAACCGTCATACAAAGGCTCTGGGGCTGGTCAAAGAACGATAGATAATCTTCTCAATTTTGAAGAGGAAGGTTATCTAAAGAATCTTTCTCAGAAAATCTCAAGAATAAAGAAGGAGATTACCAAAACTCTCGGCAATTCAAAAATTGCAAAGGGGTATGTCATCCATGAAGAAGGTGATGATCTGCGACTTGTTACTATTGCCCAAATTGGAGGTGTCGTTTGGTATGAATAATGATAGGAGGGGAGTATATTCCCCTCCCCCTTTTCAGGGCTTGTCTCCATAAAGATGCTGGTATAGTCCTCTTCGATAATCATCCTGTTCTTTTCTTTTTCTTCTTTCTTGTTCTTCGCGTTCTCTACGACGTTCTTTTCTACGCCTTTCTTCTGCCTCTTCCTGTTTGCGTTTCTCCTCAGCTTCTTTTTTCTTCTTCCTTTCGGCTTCTTCACGCTTTTGGATGGAGTATTTGGTGGATTCTGAGTGAGCAAAAGACTCCCTTTTCTCATTATTGGTGCTCTTACCTTTCTTTCTAAAAATCAGGTACAAAATCAGTAATAAGACAAGTATTCCCCCTCCACCACCTGCACCTTTCTTAACAGCATTAGTATTTCCGTTAGAATTATTCTTTTCTGTATTATCAGGTATTGGCCCATCTTCTTTAGGGGATGATGTGTAATCATCCGAGCCTACAAGTCCATTGGAAGTATAATCTTCATTTGATGGATAAGAATCTTGTTGTGCCGATAATACTTGTCTATAATCTAAACGCTCGGTACTGCCGTCTGGTATATATGCTATATAAATATTATGTGATTGGGGAGTATTAATTATATAACTTGCTGTGTTCTCTACATATTCTGATCTTTGCTGTAATGACTCAATATTATTTAGGCTTGATAAAAAGATATCGCTATCCTGCTTTCCAAGTGTAAATTCTAAACTCCCGCCTGGTATATATACAACAAAGTCTGTTTTTGTTCCATCTGGTTTGAATCTGACATGTTCATATAGCTTTCCGTACTGGGAATAATCATTCCATTGTCCCATCATACAGATACTAATGTCTTTGTTCAAACGTTCAACTGTCACAGACAAGTTTTCCAAAGGGTCAATCTCTTCAACAGTATTTTTGTTCTGAGTTCCAGTATATGTATATGCATCTCCCTCAAATGGATGGTAACTACTTGACTCTGGCGGAGTCTGCATCAATGTTTTTATCAATCTGTTGAGAAAAGCTGTCTTTTCCTGATCCGTTGTTCCTCCTTCATGGAACATGTAAACAAAATCTGCTCTTTCCTTTTCTCCTAATGGGAAAAAGAAGATACCATTATCGTCCCTTACTTGGAAAGAAACACTTTCCTGTGAGAAGTTGTAAGTCACTCTTGCATAGTCTTTGACATACTTTGATACATCATAGAAATAGTTCAGACGATAATCACTACCTGCGAATGTACACAACGCAAATAATAGCGCGATGCTAAAGGATAATAGTCTCTTATTCATATTGATTGCTTTTTGTTGTACTACCTAATTATGATTCTTTGGTATTCGGTTATTGCATCCTTCATGATGTCATAATGGTCAAATGCCAGATGTGGCAAATCCGACAGTGGCCACCACTCTGCTTTGGCAGCATCATCCTGGCCAGTGACAGCAATCGGCTCATCAACGATGGCCAGATAAGCGACAGTGATAGTTCTCCCTCTTGGGTCACGGTCAACTTTGGAATATGCTCCAATCTGATGAACATCCGATACCCGAAGCCCTGTTTCTTCCTCCAATTCCCTGATAGCGCACTGTTCCGTAGTTTCATCCATGTTCATGAAACCGCCGGGGAATGCCCATGCGCCCTTGAAAGGTGGATTTCCCCGCTGGATAAGCAGCACCTTTGGCTCTGCCTCCCTCGTTATTACGATACAGTCAGCCGTAACAGCCGGTCTTGGATAATTGTATGTATATGCCATTTTTGATGAATTACATTCACACTTGCCACTATTCCATTTCGTCTGGGCTGTAGAAAAACTCCATCGCAGCAAGGGCTTCGTCATCATTGCTCAATTCAGAATCCTCCTCAAAGATTTCTTCAACCTCCTCAGCGACTTCCCTGTTCCCTAGTTGTTCGATCTCAACCTTTTGTTCCTCAGGTGTAAACGAACCAACCTTACCTGTTTTTATTCTATGTCTCATAATCCCTATATTGTTTCTATCTATATCGTTTGTATGTATTAATCGTTTGTTTCCATGAGTAGAGATCGTCATGATTGATAGAGCGATAGCTCAATATCCCTGCATCTTCAATCTCTATATTTTTACCTCGAAGGCTGCTTCGTTTATTAATCTCAGCACTTTGTAGGAAATCATAGATCTCTCTTATTGATTTATTGAAGTTCTCTTCTTTCACGAGGAACAGAAGTGTGGCTCTGTCTGGGTTTACATTCTCATGAATGATTAGGATTTTGCCAGAACTACACTTAATTGAAAACAGAAAGGCATATTCCGTCATATCACTATTCGCATGCGCCAGTCTTTCCACACAAGGTATAACTTTATAATTCTCACTTTGCATCTTTACGAGGAAATTGATATAATCAGATTTATACTTTTCAAACTCCTCTGGTGTCATCTGAGCTGCTTTCGACAACGCCTGTTTGAAAGACATTTGGTCAGGAGCCTCTCTTGGAGGCTGTTTCGTGGCATTTGTCGTTATTGCTCTCTGCTTTGACAATACCGCAAATTTCTGAATCGCCGCTTCAAGCGTTATCTTATCATAAATAGTAAGATCCATGGCTTCAACATAGCAGCGTACAGGGTTAAGTCTGTCATTTAAGTATTCTCTTAAATAGTTGAAGGATTCTCCTACACCGCGATACGGAAAAGCCTTTGGCTTAAATTTTACTTTGCCGTCATCAGGGGGAAAAACAACAAAATAGCCACTTTTGAATTTCACGCAATTCCAGTCAAGAATCCATTCTATTCGTTTCATGACATTGAACGAACTATCTTCGTATTTCGACTTTTCGCGGATATAACCAAAGTTAATAACGAAGGCCTCGAATTCTTTTTCATCAGGCTCGCTCACATAAGTCTCTTTAGTTATCGCAGCCTTGTCCTCTTGTGCACATACAATTTCCTTCTTATCGTTATATAGTACAATCTCATATAAACCCTTACTATCCCCACATCCAGATTCATTAGAGTAATAATCATTGAAGCTATCTTCCCAATAGAAATAAAAGGTACCATCATGATGTTCCAGCATAGGCCAAGCGTCATCATTCACAGGAATCTTAAGTGCTCTATGCTCTAATGACAATTGCTTAAGTATTCTTTTGTCCTCACCTAAATTATTCAGGTATTTAGGTCTTGAGCTTGCAATAGTTTTGAATGCAGTGGACTCCTGTATTTCATAATAGCCATTTGTAGCTTTCTTCCCGATTACGACATACCCTACATATACATGTTCCGGCATCTCATTTTCAGAAAGGTTTCCCATCTGCAATGCGTTATGATAGCTACTGTATAACGCATCGTCAGCCCAGATGAATTTACGCATGCGTCTTGTTGTATGCAAGGCATATATCAGAACTTTTTGGCCATATTCATATTCAGCTAAATTAGGCCACTTTAAGATTCTTGTCAACCCTCTAACCACCATCGTTGCCAATGGTTGAGGAAGCCACAGCTCACTATATTCTGGTTCAACTGAAGTATTCTGGGGAATGTATATGTCTTTAATACTGACGTTAATAGTTTTGTCTTTCTTGACATATTGCTTTTGAAGAACATGTTCCAGACCAAAATAACCTTTCATCTTGCTATGATAATAGGCCATCATTTCTTCATTGTGTCCTATCAAGTCCTGTACATACCAATCATCGCTTCTGTTGTACTTCAAAGTAGGCCAAGTAAAACACCACAACGCTTCATCTATGTCGTGGATCCTATTTATTTCTTTCAACGTCCTAACGTCTTTCCTTTGCGCAGTAACAGGGCTGTCACTTCTTGTGAAAGTTTTGTTGGGTTTTAATGACCTCCTATTCTTTCTTTGTTCGGCCCATTTGAGTTTGGTCTCGATACTAATTTCAACGGGCGTCGAACTCCTTTTCTTTTTCTTCTTTTTTGCCTTTCCTCCTTTGCTTTCTTGATTATTGTTTGAAACCTTATCAAACAAAGTTGCTGCTTTAGCTTTTACTTTCTTATCAACGCTGAAATATTTAACCAACGCATCGTATTGTTCATCCGTTATCTTGGTATTTGGCCCGGCATCTTCTTTTAACTCGCCGATATGATGAGACTTTAGGAATTCAACTGCGGTCTGAAGTCCTATATTCAAATTCGTTGTAGCTTTATTCAATCTAATTCCCATATCTCATAAAAGGTTAATCCCATCCTTCTTCATCGTTATTCTCCATATAGCGGATCATGCCGTTGTCATCCATTTCATCTTCCGATGCAGGGTCGAAGCCACGCATATTGTCAGGCTCATGGGGAGGACGACCTTTTCCGTGAAGCGGTGGAGGTGGCGGCCCATCTAAATGCTTACCTTCTGGTGGTGGGGGTGTTGGTATGTGACCATCCCCAAATTCATCTGGCAACGGATGGTGAAGTGAATCTGGGCGCATAGAATCTGTAACAACATCCTCTATGCTATTTGGATTTGTGTCATTAGTATTCTTCCTGCTGTTACACGATAGCAAGAGCGACACAAAAAATAATATGTATAATACATTCTTCATAACGGAATTGAAACTCGTCATTCATAATCTATCCTATAAATTCAAAGTAGAAATTATTGTCGAAATGATAATCCTCGTTTAATGTAGGATTATTACACAAGAATGATTTCTGATAAATCGTCTTTGCAATCTCTGTTTGAGAAGAAAGATAAGTCATCTGGTAAAAGCCAGGGCGTGGCCTTGTCATGAAACCAGCTTCAATAAGCATGGGTAATATGCAATATAGCCCATTAGGCAATGAACGATTCGTGCCATATTTTGCAGAAAGTTTCGAAGTAATGAGAGGTGATCCGACTTCCTTCTGGGCATGAAAATACTTACCCAACAAAGCTGTGACATCATAGCAGAATGGATAAGC
>JAEEGG010023864.1_pt1 | contig 11911 bp, 10 predicted proteins | sample 9134161 | NCBI WGS metagenome assembly JAEEGG01 (sample SAMN16246543, study PRJNA631951) | gut metagenome | biome: gut microbiome; feature: rumen; material: CR-attached | host: Bos | place: Iran: Karaj | collected 2018-10 | reverse complement strand
TCCTTGTAGTCAATGAACTTGACGTTGTTCTCGGTGAACCAGCAAGTCTTCTTGCGGCGAATACGAGTAGCCTGCTTCTTATCTTCAAAAGCCATTATTCAGCCTCCCCTTCTTCTGCGTCAACCGGAATGATTTCTTCGGTTGTCTGTGCCTGAGTCTGGTCGTAAACGATTTCGCTCATCGGATAATCAGCGAGGGTCATCCAGCGGAGAACGTTTTCGTTGAGCTTGAGAGCGGCTTCCATGCTAGCAACCACAGAGGCTTCAGCCTTGTAGTAGAAAATCACATAGTAGCCATGCTGACGCTTGTTGATAGTGTAAGCGAGCTTGCGCTTGCCCCAGTCGTCACGGCGGAGAATTTCGCCGTTGCCGTCGGTGATGTTAGCGGCGATAGTCTCGACTTCGGCCTTGATAGCGTCGTCAGAGATCATAGCGTCGATGATCACCATCGTTTCGTATTGTCTCATAATGAGTCCCTTTGGTCTATCGCCCGGAAACCGACATTGGCTCCGGGAGGGTTCCGAATATTTCGGTGCGCCTAATATAGAAAAAAGCATTTTTGATGTCAAACCTCGGGAGGCAGTCCCCCGCTATTTGCCACAATTAAATGCCAAATTGGAGGCCGAGGAAACCGGCTACGGCCCATTCGTTCACGTCTCTATTGAAATAACGCTGGAATACCAGTTCAAAAGAAATCCACGTGGAGCGGAGGTTTTTGTTCGCCCACGGCCAGACTTCGTGCAAATTAAATGCGACCCCCGGGCTGAACGACACTAGCTGAGCCCAAGAAAAGTTGAACTCATAAGTGGCGCTGCCGACAAAGCCTAGATACGGCCCAACAATAACGCCCATTCCCGCTTCAAAGCCTAACGTAAACCCGTCCAGCGAGAACATTTTTTCACAGCTCTTTTCATCTTCGAGCGTTTCAGTACCATCAACAGATTCCGTGGAGTCGGAAACCGATTCGGAAGCATCGTCTTTATGGACGCCTTCGCGAAGTTCCTTGCGGAATTCCGAAAGGTCGGTCGTTTCAAGCCCAAACAATACAGATGCATAAAAATCTATCCAAGAAAATCCAGCATGGGCGCGAACATTCAAACGGTAGCGCTGGTACATGAGCATGACATCTTGATCAAGCGTTCCACCAAAGAAACGGACGTCAAACCCGCCCGTAAGGTATTCCTTATAGTGATATTCCAGCTGGCCCTGCCAAATGCCCAAGCAGTCGCAATCCTTGGAGGCATTAAACAGCCCCGCCCCAATGCCAACAGAAAGCCCTTCGCCCAAAAATGCGGATTGACGCGGAAGCGGAATGTTATAGCAATTCTTTTTCTGAGCGTTTTCCGATTCAGGTTGAACAACATAAACGGTATCGACAATCGTATCGCGAATGATGACAACATTATTCGCAGGAGATGCCGCGGCAGGCGCCGGTTCCTGTTTTACGGAATCAAAAGTTCCCGTTGCAGGGCTTTCGTACTCGTAAGGTGGCGAAGTTGTGGTTTCGGTAGCCACCGACTTTGAGGTTGCACTTTGGGGAGTCGCAGATTTAGGTGAGGAACTCCGAGTCGAAGCTCTAGCTGTTTTTTTCGATTTTGCAGTCGACTTCGACAAGGACGTTTGCGCGACAACGGTTGTATTCTCTTTTTTTGACCGTGACTGCAAACGAACCGGACCGGAAGCCTTGGCTTCGGCATAGACGTTCAAAATCAGCAGAAAGACTAAAAAAAGAATTCGCACGAGTGTAATTTAATAAAAATCATTCGTTTGCGCTATCACTCTTATTTTCCACCTGTTGAATCAGCGCATTTTCTATTTCTGCGCATTTTTTCGAGACTTCATCATAAGAAAGCGTGGTAAAAATTTCGCGAGGGGGTATGAGATCAAACACCATTTTTTCAATAACCATAGCGCCCCGCATTGCAAGTGCGGAAGCATTGCTCAAATCCAATCTGCGGCTAGTTTTGCGTTTATAGTCCTTCAGCGAGACTCTAAGAGAATAGCCATCCCAAATTTCATCTGAGTAGTATTCCTGTTCGTATTTTTCTATAGAATTTTTCAGCGATTCAACAACATTTGACGCTTTTTCTGAGTTCAGCGGCAGCCATTGGGTAGAGTCGATATTCGGCTTTACCCAATATTTATAGCCCTCATCATCAATATTTTCAGCACTACACATGCGATAGGCGGCACGATAAAAAAGAGAGTCGTTCCGCGCCCTGATTGTTATGATGCGGGAATCATTCCACCAGGCGTCTTCGTGGACCATTTCTATTTCGTAATCAGCGTTCTGCGCCACCTGCAATTCATCATTTTGCAAAGGTTCATCGACAATTTCTCCAAACGGGTAAAAGACTGGAGGATAAACAAGTGCAAATACAATCACAGAATACGTTAGCAGCGGCATTATGGGAACAAGAACCCAATGCAATTTTTTCGATGCATTGAACATATTTCCCAAAGCCATTCCAATAAAGTAAGGAATAAATACCAAGACACAATGATTAGAAAATAACGCTTGCGTTAACGACAAGCCCACCAGCAAGACAGCCGGAAAAATATAAGCAACAGCCAACCACAACTTTTTTCTTGGTGAATTTTTACGAAGGCAACAAAACACGAAAGCCAAAAAGAAGAAGAAGGCAACTTCAGCCAAATTGTCTATTTTGCAAAATGAATATGAAAAATCGCGCCAAAGCTGATAAAGGAATTGAGAGGTTTTAATCATTTTTGTTAATCCGGGATTTCTTATAAGGTTGAATATACACAAAAGCTCCCGGCATAAAGCCGAGAGCCTTGTAAAATGTTTTAAAAGGGAGATGCCCGGTCAGTGCCGGGCATGACAAGCGCCGGAGCGGTCTTTTCCTTCAGCTTCAGCATTTGGAAAAGGAGGGTCTTAGGGAGGGCGGAGCCTTCCCTAGTCGCAGGGAACTTACGATTAGTAAGTTCCTAACAAGTGACGGACGCGGTCCATCATGACCTTGGCCTTGGCGCGGGCGCGTTCCTTGCCGTAAGCGAGAATCTTTTCGATTTCGTCAGTGTGGTCGAGCAAGTAGAAATACTTTTCGCGGGCGGCACCGAGATGTTCTTCGAGGACGTTCTGAAGTTCCTGCTTGGCATGGCCCCAGCCCATGCCGCCTGCACGGTAGCGTGCTGCGAGAGCTTCGGTCTGTTCCGGCGTCGCAAAGAGTTTGTACAACTTAAATACATTGCAAGTATCCGGATCCTTCGGTTCTTCGATGCCCTGGGAGTTCGTCACGATCTTGCCGAGACGCTTCTTGAGAGCCTTCGGTTCGAGGAAGATGTCGATGTAGTTGTCGTAGGACTTGCTCATCTTGCGACCGTCGAGGCCCGGGATAACACCGGTGGATTCCTGGAAAACCGGTTCCGGAACGGTGAACACGTCTTCGCCAAAGTGCTTGTTGAACTTGATGGCGATATCGCGAGCAAATTCGACGTGCTGTTTCTGGTCCTTGCCCACCGGCACGATGTCAGCGCTGAACATGAGGATGTCGGCATCCATGAGGCACGGGTAGCAGTAAAGCCCCATATTCACGTTGGAGTCCACATCAACGCCTGCGGCGGTGTTTGCTTCGACCTTCGCCTTATAAGCGTGGGCACGGTTCATGAAACCCTTCGGCGTGAAGCAGCTGAGAGCCCAGCTAAGTTCAAAGATTTCAGGAATATCGCTCTGCTTGTAGAACAGGGATTCTTCCGGGTTGAGACCAAGAGCGAGCCAGGTTGCAGCGACTTTGTAGATGTTCGCGCGCATTTCGGCGCCGTTCTGCACAGTCGTCAAAGCGTGATAGTCCGCGATGAAATAGACCGTGTCGTAAGTCTTCGTAAGTTCAAGAGCCGGGCGGATAGCGCCCACATAGTTGCCGAGATGGGGAGTGCCCGTCGGCTTGATACCGGTAAGAGAAATCTTTTTCATGGGGTGCAATTTAGGAAAATTTCACTGTGCGTTATTGCACACTTACACGCGAAAAGTGCCGTCTTGGGGTAATTTCGGGGCAAAAACAGCGCGCTTTCGATTTCTTTTATTACATTTCCATGTCAAATGATTAAAGACGAGAAATATATACTGGTAAATAGTGAAGAATCGCTGGCGAACTTGCTTGCGGATTTGGAGCTGTTCGACATGGCCGCTGTCGACACCGAAGCGGACTCCATGTACCATTACACGGCTCGTCTCTGTCTTATCCAGATTACCATTGGCGAACACCATTACATTGTGGACCCGCTTTGTGGACTGGACCTTGCACCGCTGTTTAAAGCCCGTGCAATGCAGACGCTGATTTTCCATGGTGCAGATTACGACCTGAGATTGTTGTGGCAGACCTACGGGTTTTCGCCCAAAAGCATTTTCGACACAATGCTTGCCGCAAAGATTCTCGGCGAGCAGCACCTCGGGCTTGCCGACTTGGTCAAGGAATATTTTGGAGACGAGCTCAAGAAAGAAAACCAGAGAGCCGACTGGACGATTAGACCTCTTTCATTGGACATGTGCGAATACGCCATCCATGATACGTTCTACCTTCACGAACTTTGTGCCATTTTAGCCGAAAAGTTGCAACAGGCCGGGCGCATGAGCTGGCTCACGGAGCAATGCAATGCGCTCATCGAACATGCCAAACAGCCGAACGGTCCTAAGAAGGATCCGTGGCGAATCACGGGTTCCAGCATTTACGGTCCCTGCGCACTGAACATTCTCAAGCACTTGTGGGAATGGCGCGAAAAGCAGGCCGAGGAACTCGACCGTCCGCCTTACAAGGTGATGCAGTCGGAGCTCATGCTCGCGATTGTGAACGCCCAGCAAGCGCATTTTCCGAACGTCGATGAAACGTTCCTGCCCAAGCTCCCCCGCAATTTCAAGGGCGATCGCCTGGAATCGTTCCTCAACATGTTGCGTACCGCAGCCGCCGTTCCGGAAAGCGATTGGCCAATGCGGCTCCCCAAGGCACCTCCCCCGCCAGTCATTCCACATTCGGACCTGCTCAACGCCCTCAAGACGTGGCGCGACGAAAAGGCCGAAGAGCTGAAACTCGACGCGGCGCTCCTCGCAAACAAGTCGCAACTGATTTGGCTTGCCGCCCCTGGAGACATTCCCTGGGAGACCCGCTATGAAGAAGCGCACCTGATGCACTGGCAGCAGAATATCTGGAACGAAATTTTGCGCGACAAGTTGCCGACGGCAAAGCGCATTGGCGAAGAAGAATAGAGCCTCGAAAAATAAAGGTTATAAATGGCAGCGTCCATCGTTATTGTAATTCTTGTTTTTTTGATTTTCGGCAGCAGCTCCATTATAGAGTCCGTCTTGAAAATGCGCCGCATGAAAAAAGGCGAAGACATCATCAAGGAACCGTGGCAGGAAATCCACGACATCCCGGGCTACCACGATGCAAGGATCGTCGCCGCGTTCTACCCGCTCAAGGGCGAACCGAATATTTTGCCCATTCTCGAAGAACTAGCCATCGAAGGGCGCCTCCTGCTTCCGAAGTGCGAAGGCGACGGCATCATGCACTTTTACAAAATCAGTAATTTAAAGAAGGATTTGGTTAAGGGGCATTACGGAATCATGGAGCCGCATGAAGGTATCGAGAAGTTCGAAGGTGACATTCCGGTGTTCCTGGTTCCCGGCGTCAAGTTCAACTGGGACGGCAGCAGGCAGGGACACGGCAAGGGATACTACGACAGATTCCTCGCAAAATACCCCAATGCGTTCAAAGCGGGCATCATGACTCCGGCGCAGCTATCGAAGGAACCCCTTGAGCAAAAGGAAACCGACGTGAAGATGCACACGGTGATTGCCTGTAGAGAACGATATTAGCGTGCAACAAGACGCACGAATTCTAAATTTTTAACGGAAGACAATTTAAACCTTTTCATGGAGAATCCAGAAAATGAGTTTCAATAATGACGACAGCCGTCGCGGTTTTGGTAACGATCGCAAGCGCCACTTCGGACGAACAGCCCGCCCCACATTCGACGAGGCGAAGTTCAACCGCGAACACCCGGACGAAGAATCCACTCCGCGCAACGAACGTGAAAATCGCGGCTTTGGGGAACGTTCAGAACGCCGTGGTGGAATCGGAAGCCAGGCACACCTCCGCCGCGACCGCGACGATTTTAAAAATCGCCCTAGCCGCTTCGCCAGCGAACGCAACTTTGATAGCGAGCGCAATTTCAACAGCGACCGCCGCGACTTTTCCGCAGAACGCACAACCTTTGACGAACGTCGCGCCACTCAGGACAACATTGTCCCTGCAGTCGGTGATGCTGATGCGGCACCGCAGGTCGCCGTCGGCGGCATCAAGGAAGTCGAAGAACTCCTGAACAAGAACCCGCTTCAGGTCCACCGCGTGCTCTTCATGCACAAGTCCGGCAACCCGAAACTCTACGAGCTCCAGAAACTCGCCAAGCGAGCCCACGTGCACGTTCAGCAGGTCGATTCCAAGATTCTCGACAGCTACGCCCGCCCGAACCACGGCGTCGTGGCCCTCATGAACGAGAAGGAACTCCTGAACTGGATGGATGTCCGCGAAGAATTTTTCAAGGCCCGCGACACCGGCGAAAAGAAGCTGATTGCCGTCGCGACAAACATCGAAGATCCGCGTAACCTCGGTGCCTGCATCCGTAGCAGCCTCGCCCTAGGAGTCGATATTCTGCTCCTCCCCGCAAAGGGAATGTGCGGCATCACCCCGAGCGTTGCCCGCACTTCCGCTGGAGCCCTCGAAAAGCTCCGTATCTGCCGCCCGGACAATCTCGAAGGCGCCATCGGCGAACTCAAGATGGCCGGCTACCAGATTCTCGGCCTCGACGCAGATACCGAGACGAATCTCGCCGGTTTCGACTTTGCGGACCACGTGGTTCTCGCCGTCGGTGGCGAAGACGTCGGCCTCCCTCCGTTCATCAAAAAACAGTGCGACGCCGTGCTCCGAATACCGATGAAACCCGAAGCCCATTCCTACAACGCGTCCGTGGCACTTTCCCTCGGCCTTTACGAATATGCCCGTTTGCGAATCAAAGCGTAATTCCTGTTTTTCACAAAATTTACAACTGTTGTAAAGCTATAAACGAAAAACGCACGTAAACATTTATAAACGCACCTAGTTAATATGGGTGCGTTTATTTTTATACGAGATGGAAAAGGAGTGTACATCTCTTATGATGAAAAAAATCATTTTATCGACATGTTTTGCAGCAGGATTAACTCTTGCGCAAACATACGATTTACCAATTATTTTCGTTGACACCAAACAAAAGTGCCTAGACAACAAGGTCACCGACAAAATTCCCGCTACAATGAGGGTATTGGACGGCAAGACCAACAACGTGGCCGACAGTGCCAAGGGGACCCTCTATGACATCGGCATCAAGGTCCGTGGCCAGTCTTCCGCCATGTTCCCCAAACCTGGTTATAGCATTGAAATTCGCGACGAAAAGGGCGAAGGCAAGGATGTGAGTCTGTTCGGACTTCCTCCTTTCGACGACTGGGTCTTGCATGGTCCTTACGTTGATAAGAGCATGCTCAGAAACGCACTCGCCTACTGGCTCTTTAGGCAGGCAGGCCGTTATGCCCCACGTACCAAGCATTTTGATCTCTACATCAACGGTGTCTATCGTGGCGTCTATGTGCTCGTCGAAAAAATCAAGCGCGGCAAGTACCGCGTGAACATCAGCAAGCTCAAAGAAACAGACATTGCCGGCGACAGCCTTACCGGTGGTTACCTTTGGGCATTTGACAAAGTCGGAACCAATACCGGCGGCGGCGGCAGCAACAACCAGGGCGGCATCCAAGCCGAAGGTTTCAACACCTCCGACGGTTTGAACGTCATTTTGCACTATCCCAAGAAAGCGAACATTCAAAAAGAACAGGAAGAATACCTGAAGAAATACTTGAACGACCTTGAAGCTTTGTTCAAGAACGGCAAGAATGGCGATGGATTCGACAAGTACGTCGATCTCGGTTCTGCTGTTGACTACGTGTTACACCAAGAAATCACCAACAATGGTGACTCCTACTGGTGCAGCTTCTTCTTGTACAAGCCCAAAAACAAGGGCGGCAAGAACGGCAAGGAATTCAAGGAAGGCAAAGTGACACTTGGCCCGCCGTGGGACTTCAACCTCGCCATGAGCAATGGCGGCATGATGGGCATGGGCGGCGGAGGCAACAGCTGGCAAATTGAAAGCAAAGGCGGCGGTGGCGGCGGCTTTGGCGGCGGTTTTGGCTTCGGCGGAGGCGGCATGGGAAGCCTGAAAGCCCCGAACTGGCTCATTGGACTGTGGAAGAGAAGCGATTACCAGAGCGAAATGAAAAAACGCTGGGCAGAGCTCCGTAGTGGCGTTTGGCACACCAAAGTCATGGACGCCTACCTGGATTCCATGAAGACATATCTGAAGAGCGCAGCCGACAGAAACTTCAAGCGTTGGCCGAACCTAGGGCAAAACAGCGGCCAGGGCGACACTGACCCGCAGCCAATGAAATACTGTAACGGCAGCGGAAGCTCCGGCATGAAGATGGGCATGGGCGGAAACAACGCCAACACCTGGGACGGCGAAGTGGAACATCTCCGCAAGAAGATGAAAGAAAGAATGCAGTGGATGGACCAGAAATTCGGATTTACGGAACCGGCACAACCCGTCGTAACCGCACCTGTCGATCCTGAAATCCATGAACCAAATTGGCAGAAGGATACCGTCACCACCGTACAGGATACGGTTAAGAAAGACTCGATTCCAAAGGATTCCATCGTAAAAAAAGACACCATCCCGCAAATCGTTCCGGATAATTTCAGCAGACTGTCCCCGACGAATTTCTATGACATCAATGGCAATGAACTTGAAATCCATACGGATTTGGGTGGAACATTCGCCCTTGTTGACTTGAACGGTGCAGTCTTGTACAAGACCCGAATCGAAAGGGGGATTACGAACATCTCGGTCCCGGCCAAAGCAAGAGACAAGCATTGGATTGCAACGCTCAACGGCAAAATGCTTTCGAGATAAATTCTTAATGGATTCCTCACTTAATAGAAATGCCGGCTCCTTGAGAGTCGGCATTTTCCTTTTCCCCTCCCCTCTCGTGCTACACACTCCAAGGTCGAGGATGACAAGATGACAATCACGTATTCCAGAGCCAGGTGCTGAGGTAACGTTCGCCAGTATCCGGCAAAACCGCCACAATACGCTTGCCCTTGAATTCCGGGCGTTTGGCAACAGTCAAAGCGCATTCCAAAGCGGCACCCGACGAAATCCCGACGAAAATACCTTCTTCGGCGGCGGCAGCGCGAGCGGCATTGCCAGCCTTTTCGGTACTCGTGAGATAGACTTCGTCTATCACCTTCGGGTCGTAGTTCTTCGGGACAAAATTTGCGCCGATGCCCTGAATCTTGTGCGGGCCCGCAACGCCCTTCGAAATCATCGGAGAATCGTCCGGCTCAATCGCAATCACATAGACGTTCGGATTCTTTTCCTTGAGGAACTTGGCCGTTCCGCTGACGGTTCCGCCCGTGCCTGCGGTCGCGATAAACACGTCCACTCTGCCTTCCGTATCGCGCCAGATTTCAGGCCCCGTCGTGCGGTAATGCGCTTCGGGATTCGCCGGATTGTCGAACTGCTGCGGAATAAAGCTCCCCGGATTGGCGGCGGCGATTTCGTTCGCCTTCGCGATGCAACCCGCCATGCCTTTCGCGCCTTCGGTCAGCACGACTTCAGCTCCAAGCGACTTGAGGAGCATGCGGCGTTCCATGCTCATGGAATCGGGCATCGTAAGCACGACTTTGTAGCCCTTGACGGCACCCACGTAAGCAAGACCCACGCCCGTATTGCCGCTAGTCGGTTCGATGATGAGAGCCCCCGGCTTGAGTTTGCCTTCGCGTTCAGCCGCTTCAATCATGCAGAGCGCCACACGGTCCTTTGCACTACCGAGCGGGTTGAACATTTCGAGTTTCACATAGACTTCGGCTTCGCCCTTGTTGAGCTTGTTGATACGCACCAACGGCGTATTGCCAATCGTTTCAAGAATGTTGTTATAAATGGCCATAAAAAATTGCCCTCCGTACTGTACAGAGGACAATCTAGCATTATTATAGAGAGAAAATTTTTTTAGAGAACTATTTTACAAGATCTGTACGAAGCCATTCGCCATAAGCACTCACATACGTACTTGCACCGGCTTTACAATCGGGATTGGGTACAGTTTCCTTATGATCGGAAGACATCATTTCGGGATTGCACCAAGTCTTAGAGGTATATAGCTTTGATGTCACTGTCGAATTTACGTCAATCAAGCCATCGCAATCCTGAACAAGGAACGCAACAGGGAAATAAGCATTCGTAGTTGCAAATAAACCTCCTTGAATAACGGATGTAATTTCAACAGTTCCATTAGACACACTTGTTAGCACATGGCCTGTTGGCTGCCCCGCATCGATATCGGTAACGACATATGTTTTGCAGCCTTCCTTCTGGAGTTTGTCCTTGGCAACAGACGACATCTTCGGGAAAAATCTTGGAATCTCGGAGGCTTGAACTTCCATGATTGTCGATTGGCTAGAAGGGATTGTCATCATTGCCACATTTCCATCTGTGACAAAAATTGCTTCAAAAGGTATTGGTGCATTATAAGCAAGCACATGACTATCAAACGAAAGTTCTTCCGGATTATCCGTAAACTGAGCCGTATATTCGTCCAACGTAAACGAAATCGAATCAGGGGCAACAACATCATCTTCACCTTCTTCGTGAAGCGCATTGCACATATTATCCGACGATGTCACAAAATCATTTAAAATTGCATTGAAATCAACCGTGGTATCTGGAACTGGATTTGAACAAACAGGAGGATTACTTGCAGTACATACTTTAACCGGATTCGCACGATCGTCATAGCAAATCGCAGATGCACTTCCGTCATCACTGCATTCCTTTTGTGTCACCAAATCATCAAATACCAAAACCGAGGTTGCACAGGACGCTTTGAAGGTTTGAAGAACACTGTCGCAGGCGCTTCCGAATTTTTTCAATTCCATCGATTTTTCGATTACGCCATTTTTTATTCTCATTTTGGCGGTATAGGATTTTTCATCTGCCGAGCAAGCAGCCTGAGCGCCCTTTTCGTCACCATAAACATGAAATTCGATATCATTAAGTTCAATTGATGATGTAGCCTTGGTATTAAAATCGATGGAAACAGGAACATCTGAACTGCTGCTCGTAGCATTCGACGAGCTACTATTTTTTGCAATGGCGTTACCTTCAATCGCAGCACCACTAATATTGTTGTCGGAACAGCCCACCATAGCGAAAGCCCCAACGACCATTGATAATTTAATTATGTTATTCATGAGACTCCTCCTGAACATTCTTTGTTAAAGGGAATAGCTGAAGGTTCAGCCTGTAAACTTGATTGATGTTTTCATATTCGGCAGCAATGTTTGCCGCCTTACGGACAAACGCATCCAGCTCCTGCGAAATGCGGGCATAAGCCTCTTCGCAAAGTCCAAGCGTTGCACCCGTGAAATGGCGTTCATCGACAGAGAACTGGTCTATGGCCGTTCGTGCAAGCGATGCCATTTCTTTATGCATGCCGCGAACCGCAATGGGGAGCGATTCTTTTGTGCCAATGACCGTCTTTTCCGTCTGCACATAGGTATGCTCGGCCTCACGCTTGAGAAAACCCGTCTGCACAAGGAATGCAAGCGAGTCACGCACCTGTTCTGCCGAAATCACTTGATGGCAAGCTTTCGCCATTTCAAGTGGGCGCTTTCCGGGCATCATCGGCGCAAGTTCGCGAACCGTCGGATTTTTCCACGATTCATAAAATTCAAACGCCTCAGCATCGACAACACGTACCTTGTGCTCCAAGGCAATCTTCTGCATTTCAAGGAGAGCTTCCTTTTTCGCAGAAT
>JAEEGG010023863.1_pt1 | contig 11912 bp, 6 predicted proteins | sample 9134161 | NCBI WGS metagenome assembly JAEEGG01 (sample SAMN16246543, study PRJNA631951) | gut metagenome | biome: gut microbiome; feature: rumen; material: CR-attached | host: Bos | place: Iran: Karaj | collected 2018-10 | reverse complement strand
GAGCTTCAGCAGATTTTCTGCCGCATCTGGCTTGCGACGACTGGCGAGAACCTCATGACCAATCCCAAGTATTTCCGTGCGCAGCCCTCAGGCTCGAAGACCATCGCCATCGCCAACCGCGAACCAGGTGCCGTCTACGATGCCGACGGTTATGTCGTTGGTAAGAACGATGCCGTGCGCCGAATGTACATCGAAGCCATCGACGCCGCCCAAGACTCCATCAAGCTCATCAACCCCTACTTCACCCTGATTCCCTCCGTCAAAAAGGCTCTGAAGCGTGCCATCCATCGTGGTGTCCGCCTCGAGATTATGGTATCGGCCAAGAGCGATATACCCCTGACTCCTGATTGCGTGTTGCGCAATGCCTATAAGATGAAGAAGGAGGGCGCCCACGTCTGGCTCTATCTGCCGGGCTTCCATCACTCGAAGATCATGATGGTCGACGGTCGCTACTGTACGGTAGGCTCCACCAACCTCGATGCCCGCAGTTTGCGCTTCGACTACGAGGAGAATGCCGTCATTCTTGATACGGCAGTCACCCAAGAGCTCGACGCAATGTTCAACCGCGACAAGCAGGAGAGTGTTTACCTGACAAAGGAAGTTTGGAACGAATACCGCACAACGTGGCAGAAGTTCCGCGGATGGTTTGCCTCGCTACTGCGTCCCTGGCTCTAGTTACCCGTTCGTCAGCAGGTCAATCATCAGTTGAACCTCTACATTGCTGACACCGTGCTGACTGATGACATCAGTCTCAGTGGCAAACTCCCGACGTGCATCAAAACTGACACCTTCTTGCTCGGCATAGCGGCGGAACATATCAGCAGCCTGCTGCACGGAACGCGCAAACCAAAGACAATAACCATAGTTCAGGAAGTCGTCAGCAGCTGGTGTTTCCGTCGCCAAAAGCTGTTCGTAGAAGCGTGTTGCCTGATCGTATTTGCTAACCCCGACAAGCGTCCAAGCCAATACACGCATGACATCGAGATCCTCAGGCGCTTCGTAGTTCAGCTTATAGAGTAGTTTCAAAGCTCCCTCATAGTCTTGTAGACGGGTCAGACAGACGGCTTCATTCAACAGATAGTTCTGACGCTCGGGATGGTGGCTGCTGAGACGGTGGTAGTAGTCAAGAGCCCCCTGATAGTCACCGTCAGCAAACAAAGCCCGGGCATACCCAGCCCATCCCCGCTCATTGTTAGGTTCCAATTCCAACAAGCGAGCAAAGCAGGTGGTAGCGTCCAGACCAGCATTCCGCTCTGCATGCGTTCGCATCAGTACGGTGCCGTTGAACATATAAAACTGTGCATCACGGCGCTCCTCGCGATAGTTTTGCAACACCTGACGAGCCGCATCGTAAGCCTTGTGCTTAATGAAGAAACTTACCACCTCGCCCATTTTTTCCTCCAGCCGCGTCTGTTGGAACAGGCTGTTGGCGAAGAACAGGTAACGAGGGACCTGAGTTATCTCGAACGGGTTGCGGAACTCCCCACGCTGCGGAAAGACACGGAAAAAACGATACATACTCTGTAGATACGACCGGCGGATGAAAGTCGGCGTATGCAAATCGTCTGCATCAATCTCGCCTCCTACTAACATCGCCTCGCCACGATCCATCATTTCCAACAGGTTATCAGGCATCCTACTGACGGCCATCTGATAGCCCAGCACAAAGGAATACTTGTCACTATCACAGAAAGGTCCGTTCTTGAGCAGCGATAACAGGAACTTCTGTCCGCGCACACCTGTCAGCAGTCCGGCAATGGCCGGATGCTCCATATAGAAAGGCAGGAACCAATTAGCAACCGTAGAGAAGAACGGGAAGCGTTTCATTTGCGAAAAACCACCGAAATAGACATCCGATCCTTGCTTCTGCATATCGGTCATCCGCCTCATGGTAGCCTCAAGCCGCTCCATACGTTGTTCAGAGAGTTCGGGATGCAGGACATCGTCCATCGGATCGTCGTCTACCTCTTCGATACCATTACGTGTGACGCGGATATTCCCCGACTGCATCAGCTCAGGCATAATCTCGCTTTGGATGATACGGTTGTCACTCTCAGCCCTCAGACAGTAGAACAGCTGCATCTGTAATTCAGTGAGTTCCTCCAGACAACGTTCGTCGTCGACAGTCTGTTCCACAATATGCCTCACCTCAGGATAAAGCACGAGGGCTTCGGTACTGAGACTGAGAACCCATCCTACGAGGGCACGCTGGCGCACATACTCGTCAGTCGACTGGCGGTAGACGTCGATGAGTATGCGGAATTTGTTGATACCAAAGAAGTTGAAAAGCGACAGCGTGATGGCGCTGACCAGCGTCTGCTGGTCAATACTGTCGATGGTGGGTGATAACAACATATCACGGAATGCATCAGCCACTCCGTCCGTCCATAAGCGCGAGGTCCAAATATAGTCAAAAAGGTTGACTATCAACTCCTGATGCTGCTCGTTGAGAGCCTTCCGGCGTGGCTGCCGCGTATGTTCCGGCTCCAGCTCCAGCATGGCTACGTCTGAGACGTATGCCTCCATATCGCGGCGCAAGGCTGCCACCGACCAATCCTGGCGCGATGCCCTGCAACGGCTATAAACCCCCTTGACGTAACTGCTGTTATTGATAAAATAGCGGATATATGCATTAACTGTGATGACGTACATACGGCGCAGCAGTTGCTCGTAGAGTTGGTCACGCTGCGGGTCGTCGAAGCCTCGCCGCCAGTAGTCGCTCATCAGCTGGTAGTCGGCCTTCAATTCCTCTAACTGTGCCGAAGCCTGTGGTTGTACGAAAGTGAAGAGATAATTCTCCAGATGTTCAATGGCTATACACAACTGGTTTTCAAGCACATTTTTGATAATGGTGTTCAGCGCCTCATTGTTTACCATAGCCTATTGCTTTTCAAGCCATTTGGAAGCACGTTCTACATCCACATCCCGTGGTGCTGCTATCCGCTGGTACTTCATATTCATCAAGACAGAATCAATCTGTTCTTCCTTAATTTTGCAGAACTTCGCCACCAAATGCCCATAGCGCTCCATGCCATAACGGTTCAGGGAGTCAACAGCCTGATTATATCCCCTCAGAAACATATCGAGCTGCTCCTGACGCTTCTTGTTGGCAAGCGCCTTTTCACTGAAGGCCACCACCCCAAGCTGCATTTCTGTCGAGCGGCTGTCCATCAATAGGCGGTGATGCGCCTGACGAGCCTGTGAGGCCTGCGGTTCCGTTAACAAGACAGCGTCAATCTCATTATTCAGCAACATCTTTAAACGGATGCCCACATCGTTGACCTGTATCTTAAATACGCGCTCAGGCTTCAGACGGGCACTGTCGACGGCAAGGTCGGCCAACAAGTCGGTAGCCGAGTAGCGGGTCATTGACAGCATCTTGTCATCGAGTTGCGGTAGTTTCGTGATACGTGCCATGCGATTTGAATACAACTGCCAGTAGGCATTCGTCGACGTCACATAGCGCAGCGGCGTACCTTGCTTCTTTAGGCGTTCTGCCCTTACCAGGTCGGTCACTGCCGCTTCCACACTGCCTCCGACCAACGCCGTATCACAGTCCATCTGAGCCGTAAACAACTTCAGTCGCACATCAACGCCCTGCCCCGAAAACAGGTGTTCGGCCTTTGCCACGAACAGCGGCAGACAGTCCATCGTCGGCATCACTGCTACTTTGAGCGCTGCCGAATCCTCACGCCAACGCTGCATACGCTCTTTCTGGTCGACACGCCGCTTCTCCTCGTATGACGGTCCACAGCTATATATCAGCATTACAACCGTCAGTATTAACCATACTCTTTTCATTCTGGCTGCAAAGTTACGAAAAGTCGAGTGCAGAACAAAAGATTTTAATCTTTTTTATGCCGAGACGGAGGAGTTTCCTTAAGCAAAGCGAAAAAGTTCGCCATCTCTGATGGCAAAGTTACGGAAAAACGTATGAAAAGCCAAATATATTTGAGCGCATGGGGAAAAGTCCGTGAGAGGTGTAAGGCCGTGACATTTTCACGTGAGGCCGTAACGTTTTTCTGTAAGGCCGTGACGTTTTCACGAGAGGCCGTGACGTTTTACCTCTCACTTCTCACCTCTCACTTCTCACTTCTAACCTCTCACTTCTCCCTATGGATAGCTTAACCGGAAAACACCTCGCCCATGTCGCCCATGTCGCTCCTAAGCTCCAGTCTTGCTGGCTTGCAAGGTCAAGAAGTTAGGGGTGGGATGGGCGACATGGGTGGGATGTTTTCCGCTTTCACTATCCTACGCGCGTATGCAAGAGACAAATACTTCTATTGGGGCATCCACGGACTTTTCCCCTGCGTCAGAATCTAACACCTTTCTCTGCATCTCCTCAACCTCCGCACGAACCGCTGCGGAGATTTTTTTGCCCTTTTTCTTGGTGGCTTCAAAATAAGTTGCTATCTTTGCGCCATCGCTTGATAGCCCATTCGTGGGCGGCGGGCGGGCTTATATAAAATATTGTAAATATGGAAGAAAAGAGATATCCGGTAATGGAAGAAGAGGACGACTTTGGCTGTATAACGGCTGCTGAGCCTGCTGTTGCTTACGCCACACGGGAGTTTGGCCATTCTGGCATCACTTATGTGGACGAAGAGGCAGAGAAAATAGATCGTATTCCTCTGGGAACATTCGGATTCTACACCGACGACTCGGAGGTGTTCGAGCAGCGGGTGGCCGAGATAGAGGCCGACATGGACGAGGTTGATGCAGGCATTGAAGATCCTGAGAAGTGGATTCAGGTTGATGATTTCTGGGCCGCAATGAGAAAGGAACATTCATGGCTGTAGTAAAATGGAGGAAACCGGCTTGGCGCCTTTTCAACAACTATGTGGAAAATGCGAAATGCCCCTAAATCCGATACCGTTTACATTAGGGATCTCTGGGACACCCGAATGAACCCGGAAAATCTGAAACGAAGAATCCTGTAATAAAATCTCCGCAGCAGTTAGTGCTGCGGAGATTTTTCTTGCCCTTTTTCTTGGTGGTTTCAAAATAAATTGTTATCTTTGCACCATCGCTTGTTAGCTCACTCGTGGGCGGCGGGCGGTCTTATATATGAGAAAGACGTTTTCGAACGTCTGTCGTTGTGAGCCAAGAACTTCGCAAACTCTTAACATCACAGCAGACAGATGACAACCGAGACGTCTGCGTGGTACGTATCTATATACCTTATTCCATATAGTCCGTACTGGCGTGGGCTGATGAGCGTTGTCTATCCTGTGTGATGTGGGCAATGCGAAGGCCTTTGGCTCCAGGATGGGCAGAAGAACAGACACCTACGCCTTTTTTGTATATCTGCGGGAACCCGAAACTATGGATTAATTGCCGACTCTGGGGTGTTTGGGAGGCACTAATATATAACAGGCAATTATGAATGTACACCAAAAGAAAAGGTCGCTTCTTGTAGTGATATGTATTCTGTCGGCTATCGGTATGTATGCTGAAAAAGTGACGGAATACCAAGCCTTACAAAAGGCCCAAAAGATACTGTCAGGAAAAACGTTTAATATCACGGCAGCTTCTCGTTCGACGAAATCTGTAGAGGAAAACAACGCGTATTATGTCTTTAATGCAGAGAACAATGGCGGCTTTGTTATCGTGTCTGGCGATAGTCGCATGACAGAGATCTTGGGATATTCTGAAAGTGGAAACTTTAACTTGTCAGAAGCGCCTGACAACGTAAAATGGTGGCTGGGCCAGTGTGAGAAGGCCTATAACAGTTTGGACATACGGAGTTCTCGACAAGTCAGAAAAAGCATCAGCAAGGCTCAAGAGACGAAAGTATACATTGCTCCCTTTATGACGACAACTTGGGGGCAGGGTTATCCATACAATGAGCTATGCCCGCAAATTGAAGGTACGCGCTGTTTGACGGGGTGTGTTGCCACATCTATGGCTCAGGTTATATACTATACTCAATGTCCTGAAGGAACAACCGGTGAGATAGCAGGCTATACCACCAAAACAAACCAGATTGCTATGCCGAAACTTGATGCTACCACTTTTGATTGGGGCAATATGACAGATGCCGATATTGCTCGGCTGATGCTGTACTGCGGCCAAGCAGTGAAGATGGATTATGGCACTGACGCATCTGGAGCTTATGTCCAAGGCATTCCAAATGCCATGATATCGAAGTTCGGTTATGATAATAATTTACGTTTGGTTTTTCGCGATGCCTATCAATTAAGCGATTGGGAGGATCTCATTTATAATGAACTGAAAGAGGGTCGTCCCGTGCTTTATAGCGGATCGTCCAATAGTATAGGTCATTCGTTTGTCTGTCATGGTTACAAGGATGGGATGTTCTATATCAACTGGGGATGGGACGGCTCCTTCGATGGCTACTTTTCTTTGCTGTCATTGGCTCCTGATGATACAAATTCGTTTACAAGAGATCAGACGGCAATCATCAGTATTCAGAAATCTACGGGAGAATCTGCGGTGAATTATCCGCAAGTAATTATTTCGCAATTATGCATCGACGGGGCAATGGAAGTCCAAAGGGCTTCTGCCGATGACAACTTTTCTGATGTTATTGTTAATGGAACGCTGAAGAGTGCCTACGAAAGTTCAAAGACAGTACAGGTGGGGTATGCACTTTATCAGGGTAATGATTTTATACAGATATTGAGCAGTCAAAATGCAGAGTTCTACCCGGAAGAAGCCATTACGGCAAATGCAACATTGTCTTTTGGAAAAGAGCTGGATGATGGCACATATCGAATAGTTGACGTTTATAGGGAGAATCAGGAATCGGCCTGGATAATGGATGATGGTGCAAACTATCGCTATATAAAAGCTACGATTGAAGACAATACCCTGTCATTAAAGATGATGCCAAGTTCAGTCCTCGACCCCAGATTGAAGTTTACCATCATAGCAGAAGGAGAGGTTGAGGTGTCTGCTGCCAATACAGACATAGAAGGTGATATCGTTATTCCCGAGGCTGTTGAGATTGATGGAATAACTCATGTGGTGAAGCGTGTTGCCCATTCCGGTTTTATGAATTGTGAGAAAATTACCTCCTTGATAATGCCCTCAACAATGAGGGACTGGCTATATCATGCGTTTGCATTTTGCAAGAACCTAACTACAATTACCATACCAAGAGATTTGAGAACAAATATTGCTTTCGCCGGTATGTTTGAAGGTTGTGAGAATTTGACAGAGATTCAAGTTGAAAAAGGAAACAAATACTTTAAGGTGGTCAACGGCGCATTATTGAATATGGATGAAACACTTATGATAGATTATGCAGGGGGATTGACAACTAAGGATTATGTGATTCCCGAGAGTGTGAAAACATTGGAAGAGCGTGTGTTTGCTTCCAATACGAAACTTGAAACTGTCAGGATTAACAATCAGATATCAAATATTCCATATTACGCATTTTATGGTTGTACAGCCTTGAGAACTGTCTATCTGACAGAAAATATAACATGTTTACGAGTTGAATCATTTATGAATTCGTCTATCAGTGAGATAAATCTGCCAACAAAATTATTAACTATTGAACACCGAGCCTTTACAAACTGTAATAACCTTACTGAAATCATCCTACCGTCTTCATTACAATCTATAGGTGACCATGCGTTTTCTGGGTGTAACAATCTGACATCTGTTGTGTGTAGAATGGGCAGTCCTATACCTATTAGCGCAAAAGTGTTTGGAGATCTTTATGGAAGAAACGACGAAGATGTAATATATAAAAATGCAACGTTGTATGTTCCAACTGGGAGGGCAAGGTTCTTTAGACAGAGCGAAGGATGGAAAAAATTTGAGCATATTGAAGAAATTGACATGCCAGATGTAGAAATTAGCAATGATCCTTTTGATAATATCGAAGAAGATCAAATGATTTTGGGATATTATCGGAGTAATGAAGAAGGGGACAATGCCTTTGGCGGTGATATAAAAGGATTGTATAAAGCATGTATAGGCTTCTCCAAAGAGAATATCGCTGCATTTTCTGGATGCGAGATTGAACATGTCCGCTTTGCTTTAAAAAATACCAATATCTCGGATGTGAAGTTTTGGATTGGCTCGTCTCGCGACAGTCAAGACCTTTGCTTACAAGATGTTAACGACTTAAAGACAGGATGGAATGTAATAACACTTGACCAACCTTATACTATTACGGGAGATAGTATTTTCATTGGTATAGAATACTACATACAAGCAGGGAACTATCCTCTTTCTGCTCTAAGGTCTGTCGGCTATGAAAGAGGCAGCGCATATATATATGGCCCCTACGGTGAGAATGGAGAGCCTTGTTGGATAGATTATGGGGGACGTGATGTTGGCTATAGCCTAAACTTACAATGCATAATCAAAGGTGATATTCCTCTATATGATTTTCATGTTTCTACAGGAAATACCGGATATGTTTCAGATAAATATCATAAGCCAGGAAAACCGTATAATTGGTTCATGTATATGCGTAACTGGGGGAAATTTGCGATTCAAGGAGAATATTGTTTTGCTTTATTTATTGATGGCCGCGAGGTTTCTACTAGTACAGGTAATGCCTACATTGGACATGATTATAATGAACAGGTTTGGTGTGTTTTTGATATTCCTGAAGACATTGAAGCAGGATGCCATGATGTTAAGGTCTCAATAAAATCTATTAATGGTGAGACGTCTAAATTTCCTTCTGACGACACGGCATCAGGTGTTTTGAAAATTTACACCCAAGAGATGGAACGACAAAAACAACTAATGCAATATTACACATCTACTTGGTGTCCCTTTAGTACTCATAAATACAATTATCAATTTAAGAAAGAACACCCGGAATATGCTCTTATTAGCATCTATGGTGGTGATGAGTTACAATCACCTGTAGGACTGGAGTATTGGAGCCTAAATTCTGGCGGATATGTAGATATAATAGGGTTTGACCGATTTTTTCCTAATGGAAGTAAGTCGCTAATAGGGTACACACATATGCGGCAACTCTTAAATCCCTCCTTCGCCAATGTAAATATTGATGGAGATTACGACAAGGAGACTCGGGTATTAGACATTACCGTGAGAGGCCAGCGTACCGATGAGTTGGCACTTTTGCATAATGAACTGAATCTTTCGGTGTTTTTAACGGAGGATGCCGTCATCTATCCTCAATATGACACAGATTTAGGTCAGTGGATACCGGACTTCAAGCACAAAGGCGTGCTCCGCACCAGCGTCTCTGCCATCTGGGGCGACCCTATTTCGTGGGATGGAAACAATTATGAAATGCATTACTCCATTAAGCTCAAGGATGAATGGTGTGCCGAGAAGATGCACGTCATTGCTTTTATTGGCGAGCCCTTTGACGGGAACAACTTTGATGATATCAATGTGATTAATTGTAATGACTACCTTGTCAGAGATGCCATACCTATAGAGATTGAGCCTATGAAAGAGGCAAAGGATATAGCCTTTGCCCTATCATTGGATGACGAATTCGACTTGACCAATACTGTTATAGAGAACACCTATTATTCGCTGAACTCTGATAATGGTGATCTCTATGACGAAGACAAACAGGCAATCATTCTCAATTCAACGACATCAGATGCGCAGATGACTTCAATTTCTAACTATGATGTCGGGGCAAATGCCTTGAGTGAGGATTTTAATGGTATTATCATTGAAGTGCCTGCCGGAGATGGCACTGTCACAGTTGACGCACAGACCATTGGCACGCATCTGCTAAATGTGAAAGTCGGCAATAATGAGCCAGTGCAGGTTGCGAAGTCCTCCCGTGGAACAGTGGACGTCCGCTATTGTGTAAATGAACCAACTTACGTGTATATCTATGCGTCGGCAGAAGTATCTGCAAGCAGAAGGTCGAAGGCCACTACATCGATAGACAATTATCTCATGCTCTATGGCTATAAAGTTAAGAGTGATGATCCTGGCGATGCAAATGCTGACGGACGTATCTCCGTGACGGATATCGGAGTGGTGGTGAATTCAATCCTGCAATTGCCTAATGACAGCTATTCCGGAACGGGTGCTGATGCCAATTGTGACGGACACGTGACGGTTACTGATATTGGAACTATTACTGACCTGATACTGGGCACAAGCAACAATGCAAGAGCTAATGAATACAAAACAATAGAACCACAATAATAAAAACAGAAGAAAATGAAAAGAATTCTTTTAACAATGACTGCGCTGCTTATGAGTATAGCCAGCGCGATGGCCGACGATGTAACGGTGGGCAATATTGCCATCCCTCAAGGCAGTTCCGCAACACTAAGCATCAGCCTAACAAACACGAATAGCTATAGGCAGCTGTTTCAACTGAAATTAATACTTCCGGAGGGCGTCACGATAAGAGAAGGCTCTGGGAAGCTAAGTAACCGCTTCGGCACGACAGCATCATTAGGTTGTAACGAAGTAAGTACGCGCACATACCAGTTCATATGTCAGGCAGGTACTGATATTACCCCTATTACTGGCAATAGCGGTGAACTGTTTACTGTCGTGCTCGATGCAGCTCCATCACTCACAGCGGGAACTGAGTTGCAAGGCAGCATTACGGAGATTGAAGTGACAACGGCTGAGGCTACTGCATGGAACCCAGAGGATAAAACCTTTAATATCTCTATCGCTCCCCCGCTTGAGAGCATTGTGCTTAACGAGACGGCAACCGTTGCACCAACGGCATCTAACGGCATAGTCGATGTTACTGTAAATCGTACCATCAAGGCCGGTGAGTGGTCAACCATCTGCCTGCCGTTCGACATGGATGAGGATCAGGTGAAGGAAGCCTTTGGAGATGACGTGGAACTGGCCGACTTCACAAGCTGGAGCTTTGAGGGAACAACTGCCAATGTTGAGAAGATTACGATTGGCTTTACCGATGTGACGGAGATTGAAAAGAATCATCCTTATATTATTAAGGTGTCCAGCAATATCACATCGTTTGGGGCGAAGAATGTTACCATAGCCCCACCGACTGGTGATGACATCCCGTATGTTGACCGTACTTGTAAGAAAGGTAAGACAAACTATACTGGCTCAATGTACGGATACTATGCTTATGGCGATATCGATGAAAATGAGATATTCATAAACGGGAATAAATTCTGGTACAATAACGGCAATAAGATCAAGGCATTCAGAGCTACATTCTCCTTTGGCAATATCATTCTTAACGATGTCAGCTCGTCCCGCATCACTATGTCTTTCAACGGCGATGAGACGACGGCTGTAAATGAAATTGTGCGCGAGTCGGTAGCTGACGACCGCTACTACAACCTCAGCGGTCAGCAGGTGAAGACGCCAACAAAGGGCGTCTATGTGGAGAACGGCAAGAAGGTTATCGTCAAATAAAGAAAGGAGGAACAGAAAATGAAAAAGACATATATGGCTCCCGTGACGGAGACGATAAATATGGATATCACAGAGCAGCTGCTGACGGTCAGCGGCGGCGACAAGAACATCGGCTATGGCGGCGTGGATGAAAGCGGCTCGCTGGACCCTGCCGGCCGCGACGATGCTGACGACTTGTGGGATTGACGCCTACCGCTATAAGCGTAAAGAGGCGTTAAAAGACTTGACCTTTGCTTACGGTAAACCCGGGATTCCCAGTAAGGGAACTCCGGGTTTACCGTAAGCAAAGTTGAGGGCAGGTAACTACTCTGTACCCCCTCATAATATGGTCGCTTCGCTCAAAATCTTTCAAAATCTTATTCAAAATCTTTCTGTTGGTGATTCCTCTTGTCAGATTTTTATTCAGATTTTTGTGAGATTTTGAGGCCGATAGGCCGACCCGTCGTCATGCTCTTGGTCGCTTCGCTCAAAATCTTTCAAAAATCTTATTCAAAATCTTTCTGTTGGTGATTCCTCTTGTGAGATTTTTATTCAGATTTTGTGAGATTTTGAGCGTAGCGACC
>JAEEGG010023861.1_pt1 | contig 11913 bp, 11 predicted proteins | sample 9134161 | NCBI WGS metagenome assembly JAEEGG01 (sample SAMN16246543, study PRJNA631951) | gut metagenome | biome: gut microbiome; feature: rumen; material: CR-attached | host: Bos | place: Iran: Karaj | collected 2018-10 | reverse complement strand
TCTCCTCTTTTCGTCGGTGAAAACCCCGGTCTTCGCTTCCGTCATTTTCTGCCGCTCCCCACGAGCCTGCTGAGGGCTCTGTTTGTGTACAGAACGTAGATCGCCGCCGTCTCGATGACCGCCTCACCCACCGTAATTGCGTTGCGCGTGAGGATGAATAGCGGGAACTCGTTCGTGAATTTGCCGTAAAAATAGGCAAGAAGCAGCGTCATCATTATTCCCTGGGTGATCACCTTCGTGAGCACGGTAGACGCCGCGATGCCGGGAATCATCCGGAGCGACTTTTTGTCTGTGCCGCAGCCGCCCTGCCCCACGCGGAACAGTTTGAAGAAGAACCACGGCAGAATGCCGCACACCGCGGCCGGTATCGTAAGTGCCGGATTCCAGCCGGTCGACATTATCGCGCCGAGAATGTCCGCCGCCGCACCCGTGAACATTCCGAGCACCGGGCCGAACCACACGCTCGCCAGCATAACGGGAAGCCGCCCGAATCCGATTCTGATCGTGTCGCCGATTCCGATACTCGCGTACCGGGTCAGCACGATTGAAAGCGCGACAAGCACCGCGCAGAAGACCCAGTTTTTCCAGTCGGCAAGGTTTTTGAAAGCCCTGCCGGCGTCTCTCTTCTCTTCCATAAAAAAAGCTCCTTTTCACAAAAAATCATGAAAAGAGCATCATCTGTGTAACAAAAACGTTTACAGCGGATGAAGCGCCTTCCGCCCGGAACGCCGCCTGCCTCCGCCCGCGCAGCTTTATACCGGTTGCGCGTTATCTTTTGCGGTGGCACCGCTTCCGTCGCCTTACCGGGCAATACTCCCATCCCGGCCGGCGGCAAAAAGGCACCTGCTCTGTTTTTATTGTGCGGCCCGCCTCTGTTCCGCCGTATAATCAGTACACAGTCAGATTCAGAGGCGGCCGCTTATATATTAGTTTCAGACGCCTGCAAGGCGCTTCGTCTCGCGCGCAATGGCCAGTTCCTCGTTGGTCGGGATCACGAGAATCTTAATTCTCGAGTCGTAGGCCGAGAGGTCAGCCTCAACGCCGCGGATGTTGTTCTTGGAGACGTCCATCTTGATGCCGAGGAAGTCCATGTCCTCGCATACCTTTTCACGGGTGTATTTGTCATTCTCGCCGACGCCCGCGGTGAAAACTATCGCGTCGGCGCCGTTCATTGCAGCAATATACTCGCCGATGTAGGCCTTGATCCTGTACACGAACATGTCGCGTGCAAGAATCGACCTTCTGTCGCCCTCTTCTGCCGCCGCCCAGACGTCGCGTGTGTCAGCGCTGACGCCGCTGATGCCGAGCACGCCGGATTTCTTGTTCATGACCGTGTCGATTTCCTTGGTGGTGTATCCGAGGTTGACCAGGTAGGTCACGACCGCCGGGTCGAGCTTGCCGCACCTGGTGCCCATTACGAGGCCGTCAAGGGGCGTGAATCCCATCGAGGTGTCGATGCAGCGACCGTTCTTGACCGCCGCGATGCTGGCGCCGCTGCCGATGTGGAGCGTGATGATTTTGAGCTCTTCGAGGGGCTTTCCGAGCATTTCAGCGGCTCTCTCTGCCACGAATTTGTGGGAAGTTCCGTGGAAACCATACTTTCTCAGGCGGTATTTCTCGTAAAACTCGTACGGGAGCGCATACATGTAGGCTTTTTCGGGCATCGTTTGATGGAAGGCCGTGTCGAAAACGCCGACCTGCGGGACGCCGGGCATTGCCGCCGTGACCGCCTTGATGCCGATGATGTTCGGGGGATTGTGGAGCGGCGCGAGAGGCGTGCACTCGTCGAGGGCCTTCATAACGTCGTCCGTGATCGGCACCGAGCAGGCAAACTTTTCGCCGCCGTGAACCACTCTGTGGCCGACAGCCGAGATCTCGCCCAGGTCTTTGATGACGCCGATTTCCTTGTCGGTAAGCGCCTTGATGACCTCGCGGATCGCCACCTCGTGGTTGGGCAGGTCGACCTTGATAACGACTCTGCTTCTGCCGCCGGGAATGTGATTGAGAACGGATTCGTTGATGCCGATGCGTTCGCAAAGACCCTTCGCGAGGACCTCTTCGGTCTCCATGTCGATTAGCTGATACTTTAGCGACGAACTGCCGCAGTTGATTACCAGTACTTTCATTCTTTACCTCTTTCCGTTGAAATAGTGCTTTTTATTCGTGAATTAAGCCTGTTCGTGAATTAAGAACGGCCGTGTGCCGCGCGTTAAAGCGGTCACTGCTGCGCCTGAACCGACGTGATAGCCACGACGCCGACGATATCCTCAGCCGCGCAGCCTCTCGACAGATCGTTGACAGGTCTCGCCACGCCCTGAAGAATAGGTCCGTACGCTTCGGCCTTCGCGAGCCTCTGGGTGAGCTTGTAGGCGATGTTTCCGCAGTTGAGGTCCGGGAAAATAAGAACGTTCGCCTTGCCAGCAACAGGGCTGCCCGGGGCCTTGGAAGCGCCGACCTTCGGAACGAGGGCCGCGTCGCCCTGGAGCTCGCCGTCCAGAACCAGCTCGGGGGCCTTCTCTTTCGCGAGTCTCGTGGCCTCGATAACCTTCTCGGTGAGTTCGCTGTGGGCGCTGCCGTAAGTCGAATACGAGAGCATCGCAACGATCGGTTCACGCTCGATGAGCTGCTTGAACGAGTGCGCGGATTCGATCGCGATCTCGGAAAGAGCGTCAGCGTCGGGGTTTTCGACAAGACCGGAGTCACCGTAAACGAACGCGCCGTCGGCGCCGTATTCGCAGTCCGGAACCACCATCACGAAGAAAGCGGAAACCATCTTGGTGCCCGGCTTTGTTTTGAGAATCTGAAGCGCAGGTCTCACAGTGTCCGCGGTGGAGTGCGCAGCGCCGGAAACCATTCCGTCCGCCTCGCCCATTTTCACCATCATTGTCGCGAAGTACACGTAGTCGTGCATCGTCTTCTCAGCCTTCTCAGGCGTCATGCCCTTGTTCTTCCTGAGCTCGTAGAACGCCTCGACGTACTCGTCGAATCTCTCGTACCCCTCGGGGTTCACGATTCTGCACTTGGAAATGTCCAGCCCCTCGGCCAGAACGGCTATCTTCTCGGGGTCGCCGACAAGAATTACATTCGCGATGCCGCGCTCCTGGATCATGGCCGCCGCCTGAATAACTCTCAGATCCTCCGACTCGGGAAGGACAATCGTCTTCATGTCGGTCTTCGCTCTTTCACAGATTCTCTCCAAAAAATTCATCTTTTTTCCGCCTTTCGATAATGCCTTTTCGCGTGAACCCGTCCGTTTCCGGGGCCGGCTCCGCCAACTGTCAATTTTACTCTTTTTCATAGCTTTTTTCAACACCGTTCGGTACTTTCGTACCGTTTAAATCGCCTCTAAATGCCCGATGAAAATCTTATTTAAAAACGACTTCCAAACACGGATTTTCCTTCGCCGCGTCTTCGAGAACGCCCTTTAGCGCCTCGCCCTTTTCGCCGAGCTTTTCCGCAAACCCGTCAAAGCCGCGGATCACCAGCTTCGTGTCCCTTCCGACGTCGCCGAGCAGGTCGTAAAGCGCGTCGAGATTCCTGCCGAACCACTCGGGAAAGCTGAGTTTTTTCGCGATAACGTCGTAAAACCCGGAAATGTCTTCGATTTTCGCGCAGTTGATTCTGCGAATAATCTTCATAAAACCAACCCCCTTTTAATAGAGCCGCGTGAACGTCTCGTAGTGGTCGTCCGTGTACCAGACGCTGCCGTCGTTTCCGAAAACGATACGCTTCGCGCCGCGCTCTTTCGCGCCGTCCGTGTCGATATCGCATTCCTTATACTTTACGCCTGTCGGCAGGTGCTTTTCCGCGTTTGAGAAGGTATCTCCGCCGATCGCCTTGCCGGGAGCGTATTTCTGAACGGAACCGCCGCTCCAGCCGAGGTCGCGCGCCTGATTCTTTGTTATAAAGTTCTTCGGCAGCTTCCCGTAGGTGTGAATGTAGAGCGCGACGTTGTCCTTGTCGAAGTACGAACCGTTCTCGTCGATTTTGGTCGACGTTTCTCCGCCCTGGTCGGGCGTCTCCTTGGCCGCGTCCGTCTTTCCCGAATCGTTCCCCGCGTCCGTTCCGATTGCGACGTCGGTCTGTTCCGCCGGCTGTCCCGTCAGCGCGCTGATGAATCCGCCGATTCCGCCCGGGTAGAACCTCCCGATGAAGAACAAAACCACCGCCACCGCTATCACCGCGAGAACGATCCACAGTATCTGCTTTGTATTTTTCTCGTTTTTCTTATTGTTTGCCATTTTTCCGGCTCCTTCCGCAAAAAATGAATGTCAGTGCAAAATGTGAATGTATTTCAGGAATAAACCCGCGGCTCCAGGCCGGCGTTCCTTATTCATCGTTGCATGTTTATATAACTATTCCTCCGTTCGGGCTGATAACCTGCCCCGTTATAAACGAGGAAGCCGCCGAACACAGAAAATATACGGTTTCCGCCACGTCTTCCGGCGTTCCTATCCTGCCGAGAGGCGTTTCGTCGGCCAGCGCGCTCATGTCCTCGGGCGACAGGTGCGAATTCATATCCGTGTCGATGACGCCGGGGGCGACGCAGTTCACGTTGATTCCCGCGGGGCCGACCTCCTTGGCCAGCGCCTTCGTGAACCCGATCACCGCCGCCTTCGAAGCCGAGTAGCACGTCTCGCAGGAAGCGCCGGAAATTCCCCAAATCGAGGAGATATTCACGATTCTACCGTAGCCTCGCCTGATCATATAAGGCAGCGCCAGCTTCGTGCACATGAAGACCGCGTCGACGTTGACCGCGAAAGTCCTCCGCCAGTCCGCGTAGCTCAAATCCTGCAGAAGCTCCTGGCTCCCGATGCCGGCGTTGTTGACAAGAACGTCCACCGGCCCGAGTTCCTCGCGAATCTCCGCGAACATCTCGACGATCTCGCCCGGTTCATCAAAATCCGCTCTGAAAATGCGCACGATTCCGGTTCCGGTCGACTCCATCAGCTCGTCGGCCAGTTCCTCGGCCTTTTCGCGGTTGCGGGCGTAGTGGATCGCGACGTTGTAGCCGGCGTCGAAAAACCGCCTGACGATTGCGGCGCCGATTCCGCCTGTTCCGCCTGTCACGAGCACGTTCGGTTTGTTGTTTCGGGCGTTCATGTTTCCTCCGTGAATCTTTTTTGCGGCGTGAATTCCGTCCGCTCTCAAGGTCTCTGCGCGCCCCGATTTTTAGGTAAATCCGCCGGCCCGCATTTGCCCAGTTTATTTTACCACATTCGTGAAGCGATTTCGATAAGAAAAATGAATTTGCGCGCGATATTTGTCCGGGTTTGCGGGCTTAATTTGCGGCTTTTTCCGGAAATTTTCCGGGAAATAACTGCGGTTGACCGCTTCGCTCCGAAATGCTACAATTTCCGTCGTAAACAAGGCGCATTTTTGATTCACGGAGGCGCAGGAATGGAACAGCTGAAAATGATCATCTTCGAGCGCGGGCAGGAAAGCCGTCCTCTCCCGGAAGGATTCAGGTTCGAGAATTATACCGAAAACAAGGCAAATATCGACAGGTGGACCGCGATAATCGCGTCCGATACTCCGGTAAGCGAGCCGGCGGAGGCTTTTTTTGACGCGGTGATCAGGAAGCGGCCGGGACTCGTTCCCGAACGCGATCTGTTCTTCATCACGGATTTAAGCGGGCGTGCGCTCGCCACCTCAGCGGCGGTCACGAACCCGGACGGAACAGGCTACGTTCACATGTTCTGGTCGGTTCCCGAAGCGCGCGGTCATGGACTCGGGAAGCCTCTGCTCACTGAAACGCTGGACAGGCTGGCCGCGAGAGGGTCCTTTCCCGCCACGCTGACCACCGACGACTTCAGGCTACCGGCCATCAAGACCTACCTCAGGTTCGGCTTCGTGCCGGTCATCTCGCCCGAACCGGAAAACGACTACGTGAACCGGTGGCGCGCCATTTTCGAAAAGCTCGGTGTCGACCCGGAAAGCGTCAAAGCGGTTTACGAATAAATAGCGGCCGCCCCCTTTTACCGACATCGTTTGATTGATGCCTGCTTTTAAAGGGGGCGGCCTTATTTTGCGGATTTGTCTAAAACATATTATTCTCCGGCGTCCTTTTTAATGATTTCCGCCGCTTTTCTCAGCGCCTGTCCGCGGTGGCTCATTCCGTTGCGGGTCTCAGGGTCGAGTTCCGCGAAGGTCTTCCCGAGGGCGTCAATATAGAAGAACGGGTCGTATCCGAAGCCGTCGCTGCCGCGCGGTTTGTCAATCACTCTGCCGTCGACTCTTCCCGCCGCGCTGACCGAAAACCCGTCCGGTTTGATGACGGTTATTACGCAGGTGTAGTGGGCCGACCTGTCGCAGTCGCCGAGTTTTTTCAGCTCAGCAATAAGCTTCCGGTTGTTCTCGGAATCAGGCGCGTGGGTGCCCGCGTACCGGGCGGAATGAACCCCCGGCGCCCCTCCAAGCGCGTCGACGCTTATTCCCGAGTCGTCGGCAATCACGTAATAATTCCCGCCCTCGCCTTTTTCCTCCAGAAATTTCCTGACCGCGCGGGCCTTTATAAGGCTGTTCCCGTAGAACGTGGCCGCGTCCTCGGGCGGGTAGCCCGCAAAGCCGAGCTCCTTCGCAGTATAGATCAGAACGTCGGTGCCCAGGGCGCAGAAAATCTCGCCGAATTGTCTCAGTTTATTTTTGTTTTCCGATGCGATGCAGATTCGAATCATAGTTGCCACCTTTGGTTGCTTTTGCAACGCTTTTTAAAATTTTGAGGGGCCGCTTCCCTGAAATTGACCGGAAGCGGCCCCGCCCTTATTTATATTAATGGTTTCCGAGCACCTTTCCGAGGATGCAGTTGTACGGTCTGATTCCGAAATAGCGGCCGTCCGTACTGTGGTTCCTGTTGTCGCCCATCACGAACATGTGCTTTTCGGGCACGATCCAGCACCTGCCCTCCCAGCTGTCGTACTTTGGCACCTCGTTCGGGTTCACGTATGGTTCGTCGAGGGCCTCCCAGACCGTCCCGTCAAGCGGAAGGTTCGCAATCGCCTGCCAGAGTTCCATGTACCGCTGTCCGCCCTCGCTCGACGGATCCGCCGAGTATTCATCGTAGAGCGTTACAACCTCCGTGTACTCGTTGCCCAGGTCGGATACTTTCGCCCGCCAGACCTTGCCGTCGTGAATCCGAATCGCGTCGCCCGCCACGCCGATCACGCGCTTTATATAGAAGTCATGCTCGTCCTCGTTCGTGACCGTGGTCTTCTTGAAAAGCTTGACAATCGCGTTCGACTTGATTGCGTCGTTCCAGTCCTTCGCGAACGTTCTCTCGTCCCCGTGGCTGTCGAAAATGACCACGTCACCGTGCTGCGGCGACCCGAAAATGTACGGAAGCCGGCTCAGGAATACGGTCTGCCCGTCGTGGAACGTCTGCTTCATCGAGCTTCCGACAACGTTGCTGATGCGGAAAATGTAAATGTTGATGAATATGGCGGCAACGAACGCAATCGCGAAGATTAGAATGTAGGAAATGATTTCGTGAAGAACGTACAATTTGTCGCCTTTTTTTGCGTGAACAAGCTGGCCAAGCCAGGTCTTCGGCTGCTCTTCCTCGTTTTCTTCCGAATCATCCTCTTCCGGTTCTTCGTCTTCTTCCGGTTCGTCCACGGTTTTACCTTTTCTTTTCCTGCTCGCAATCAGATTCATGATTTCCGAAAAGGTCTCGTCGTTGTCTACGTCGGCGTCGAGTCTCTCTTCGCCGTCGTCAAGCTCATCCCTGACCGTTCTTTCGGCGGCCGCGAGCCCTTTTTCGAGGTTGGAAATGACTTCGTCGCCAGCTTCTGCCGCCGCTGCCTCCGCCTCGTTTTGAGCGTCGAAAAAGCTGTCCTCCACCGCGGATTCGATATCCTCCTCGGTGAAGATCACTTCCACCGGTTCTTCGGAATTGTTCCCGTTCATAACATTTTCGTCCATTTTTATTCCCTTCCGCGGCCCTCTGTCAGCGACCGCCGCTTCAATTCCATTAATTTAGAACCCGAGCTTTTTCGCCTCGTTCTTGCCGAAAAGCGCCTCGAAATCCCTGTGCTTCATGTGGCGCCACTTTCCCGGCCTGAGATCGCCGAGTTCGAGCCCGCCGAGCGCCGTCCGCTTCAAATCGAGCACCGGGAACCCGACCGCCTCGAGCATCCTTCTGACCTGCCGGTTGCGCCCTTCGCGAATCTTGACCCGCACGACCGCGTTGTTGCCCTTGAACCTCACGACGTCCGCCTCCGCGGGAAGCGTCTTTCCGTCTTCGAGCTCCACGCCCTCGCGCAGCATTCCGAGAATTTCCTCGTCCGGCTCACCCTTCACGACCGCCTCGTACGTCTTCCACATCTCGAACTTCGGGTGCGTGATGCGCTGCATGAAATCGCCGTCGTCGGTGAGAAGAATGATTCCCTTCGTGTCGTAGTCGAGCCGCCCCACCGGGTAGAGCCGCGCGCCGTCCGCTTCCACGAGGTCGACCACACACACTCTGCCTCTGTCGTCGCTGGCGGTGGAGAGCACCTGAGCGGGTTTGTTGAGAATTATGTATGTCTTGGTGCGCGTAGGCTTTACGGTCTTTCCGTCGACAGTAACGCGGTCCTTTAAAGTCACCTTCGTGGCCGGGTCCGTCACGCGTCTGCCGTTCACGAACACCCTTCCGTCCGCGATTATCTCCTCCGCCGCACGCCTGGAAGCGATTCCCGAATGCGCCAGATATTTCTGAAGTCTCCATTCTTCCATAAACCTCACCGCCCTTTCCGGTTCGAAGTTCTTTCCGTGCTATGGTACCACACACGGCCGCCGATTTCAACTTTTCCCTTAAAAAAGGAAAAGAGTCAAGCTTGTTTCAATGTTTCTCCGCGAGAAATGCCTCCGCAGCGTCTCCCGCCATGTCTCCCAGCACCACGTCGCGGATCTGATTCTTGAGGTCCCCGTCCGAAGCGCATTTTACGTAAATGTAATTTCCGGTGTGCCCGTAGTAAAGTCCGTTCTTTTTCGTCTCGAACAGCACGCTGTGAACGGTCCCGCGCTGGCTCTCAAGAAAACGCCTCCCGAGTCCCTCCGCAACGCCGGCAAGCACCGCCGCCCGCTCGCGCTTCACCTCTTCCGGCACCTGGTCCGGCATCCTGTCGGCAACGGTCCCCTTCCTTCTGGAATACGGGAACACGTGGATCCGGTAAAAGCCCGCCTTTTTCGCGAACTCGACGCTCTCCTGAAAGTTCCGGTCCGTCTCGCCCGGGAATCCGACGATAATATCGGTGGTGATCGACGCGTCTTCGAAGCAGGAACGTATTTTTTCGATCATCTCAAGGTAGCCCTGCGTGTCGTAGCGCCGGTTCATCTTCTTGAGAATCTCGTCGGAGCCCGACTGGAGCGAGGCGTGAAAATGGCGGCAAAGGCCTTCAACGGAGGCCAGCCTTTCGATCACCGAAGCGTCCACCGCGTCGATTTCCAAAGAACTCAGCCTGATCCGCTCCGCGCCCGCGCTTCTGACTGCCGCCGCCGCGTCCGCAAGGTCGAAGCCGATATCCGTTCCGTACATTCCTATGTTTATGCCGGTGAGAACGATCTCGCGGTGACCGGAATTCACGAGCTCCGCTGCCGCCCGCTTTATGTCCTCGGGGTGCATCGACCGCACCCGCCCGCGCGCGTAGGGAATGATGCAATAAGTGCAGAAGCAGTCGCAGCCGTCCTCGATCTTCAAATTCGCGCGCGTGAGGTTTTTGTACGCCCTTGGGGCCAGAAGCTCGAATTTCTCGCCTTTTTTGTGCTCACCGACGGAAAAAACGGTCTTTTTTCCGCCTTTTCCGCCCTCGAACGCCTTGTCAAGAAGCGCCGGCACCGACGATCTGCCAGTGTTTCCGCAAACGATATCCGCGCCGAGCGCCTCGCCCTTTTCCGGGTTCGTCTGCGTCATGCAGCCGCAGAGCATTAAAATGGCTTCCGGATTTTCGCGTTTTATGCGCCGCATGAGTTTCGCGGCCTTCTTCTCGCTCTCCTCTGTTACCGCGCAGGAATTCACGATGACCGCGTCCGCGTCCTTCCACGAAAACACCTGCTCATACCTTCCGGTGGCCTCAAGAAGCTCGGCGACGGCTTCGGACTCGTAAGTATTCACTTTGCATCCGAACGTGTAAATGTAAAATTTCACAGCGCCGCCTCACCTCCTGAATTTATCCTGTTACGCCTTTGCCGAAAATCAACGCGTGCCGTAAACGCTAAGTTTCGAGCTATTTTTTTGTGTACGGATCCGAAGGTGTATGAATATACTCCGAGAGGTCCGTACGCAAAAAGCAATTCGTCAGGCAATCGCCGAAGGCACCTTATTTATCTAAACCTATAGCGGATTGCGTAAAGAGCCGAAAATCAGCGTTTACCAAATCAATACCCTCCGAGAAGCTCGATCAGTTCTTCCCTCGTGACCGTTCCGTCCGCGAAGCTCTCGCCCGAGAGCAGATCCGACGCCAGCACCTTCTTTTTGTCCTGGAGCTTCATGATGCTCTCTTCGATGGTGTCGCTGGCAATCAGCTTGTAGACCGTCACGATGTTCTTCTGGCCGATGCGGTGCGCGCGGTCGGTGGCCTGATTCTGGACCGCCACGTTCCACCACGGGTCGAAGTGGATGACGATGTCGGCGCTCGTAAGGTTGAGACCCGTTCCGCCGGCTTTCAGCGAGATGCAGAACACAGGCACGTCGTCGTTGTTGAACTCCTCGACCATTTTCGTGCGTTTTTCCTTCGGCGTCTGGCCCACCAGGCTGAAATACTTGATCTTTTCGCCGTCGAGGTGCTTCTCGATGATCGACAGCATGCTCGTGAACTGCGAGAAAATCAAAATCTTGTGGCCGCCGTCGATGGCGCGCTTGACGATTTCGATGCAGAGATCGATCTTCGCGGAGCCGCCATTGTAGTTCTCGTAAATAAGCGACGGATCGCAGCAGATCTGGCGCAGCCGCATAAGCTCCGCGAGAATCTGGACGGCGCCGCTCTTCAGCTCGTCACCGTTCTTCCCGAGCAGGTTCTGCTTTATATTAATAAGGGTCGCACGGTAGAGCTTGCTCTGTTCGTCGGTGAGCCTCGCGGTGACGGTCTCCTCGAGCTTGTCGGGAAGGTCGCGCAGAACGTCGGATTTGAGCCGCCTGAGCACGAACGGGTGTATGATCTTCCTCAACGCAATCAGCGCGTCGTTGTCCTTGAAGCTTACGATCGGCGTCTCGTATTCCTCTTTGAACTGCCTGTAGTCGTGCAGGAATCCCGGCATCAGGTAGTCGAAAATGCTCCACAGCTCGCAGAGCTTGTTCTCGATCGGCGTGCCGGTGAGCGCGAGCCTGAAGCCGGAGTTGATCTGCTTGACCGCCTTTGACGAGAGCGTCGAACTGTTCTTGATGTACTGGGCCTCGTCGATGATCTGGTAGCCGAATTTCATTCCCGAATACGCGTCGATGTCGCGCCTCAGAAGGTCGTAAGAGGTTATCACCACGTCTTCCTGCCGGACCTTCGACAGAATCTCGAGGCGGTCCTCCTGCTTTCCGGAGACGATAACCAGCGGCAGATTCGGCGCGAACCGCTCAAGCTCGCTCTTCCAGTTGTACACGAGAGACGCCGGGCAGACTATCAGCGCGCCGCTCCTCTCGCCCTCTTCATATTCGGAACTCAGGAACGCGATCGCCTGAACCGTCTTCCCGAGGCCCATTTCGTCCGCCAGAATTCCGCCGAAACCGTTGTTTTTGAGCGTTTTCAGCCATCTGAAGCCGTGTTTCTGGTAGTTTCTGAGCGTGTCGTGCAGGAACGAAGGCACCTCGAAGTCGTTGTCCTCGAAGGTCTTCATGTTTCTGATGAGCGCCCTGAAATTCTTGCTGCGGCTGATCAGAACGTTCTCGTTGTCGGACAACTCGTTGTCGAGGAAGAGCGCCCTGAACTTGGGCACGACCACCGTTCCCGA
>JAEEGG010023860.1_pt1 | contig 11913 bp, 9 predicted proteins | sample 9134161 | NCBI WGS metagenome assembly JAEEGG01 (sample SAMN16246543, study PRJNA631951) | gut metagenome | biome: gut microbiome; feature: rumen; material: CR-attached | host: Bos | place: Iran: Karaj | collected 2018-10 | reverse complement strand
TTACCATATAAAGACCATTAATTTTTTATTCTCAGTATCGCACGTTCGGGCGGATTTGTCGCTCGGCCAACTACCAACCGCCAACCGCCAACCTCCAACCACCAACTGCCAACCGCCAACCGCCAACTGCCAACTACCAACTGCCAACCCCCAACAGCAATAATTTTCAATTTTCAATTTTCAATCTTCAATTTTTAAACTTTTTCCCCCCTTCTTTTCACTATTCTTGCAAAAATGCACTACCTTTGTGATTAGAATGGAGAAATCCGTTCTGACGCCATCTCGCGCCAGCAGTTCCCCACCCCTTCAGGGGCGGGGTTAGGGGCGGGGTAAATAACTAAGAACAAAAAACATCATTCCTAAACACAATTAATGAGAATAAACAAACCATAAACGAAACCGAGTATTGAACATCCTTGATTAGGCTGATATACCAGAATTAGGACCTCAGGAAACACGTCAGTCAGGCAAGGCAACGGATGTTCACGCTCTTACAAGGGGCGTGGACTGTTCGATTGTTGTCTGACGTAGGCCGTCCTAAGCCATGGTATAGCACCAGTCAACATCTGCGCCCTCTTTTCAAACGAAAAGGGGGCTTTTTTGTGCCCTTTAAAAGAAAATGTATTATTCACAATTGAAAAATACTAAATAAAGAACAAATTTCTTTTTAAGGAATAAAAAAATCATAATTTTATCTTTTCGAAATGATATGACAAATTGCTTATGCGGTATGGAATAGATATATTTTCAGGAGCGGGAGGACTGAGCCTTGGAGCAGAGATGGCTGGTATTAGAATAAGCACAGCCATCGAAATCAACAAGAGCGCAGCCCAAACATTCTTGCGTAATCATAAGGGAGCGGAAGTACTGCAAAACGATATACAAGAAATAGATCCCAAGAATTTAATCAAAGACAACAAACCTGTGTTTGTTATAATGGGAGGTCCGCCTTGTCAAGGCTTTTCAATGTCCAATACAAGGACACGAAATATGGAAAACTCCAAGAATTATTTATTCTTAGAGTTCGTCCGTTTTGTTCAGGAAATCAGACCTGCGTGGTTTGTTTTGGAAAATGTATGGGGTATAACAAACATTAACGAGGGGAAGACGCAATCCATGATTGAAGATTGCTTTCGTGCCATTGATGGGTACGATAACATATCATCTTCCATTTTGTGGGCATCAGATTATGGAGTACCCCAGAAACGCAACCGTTTCTTTTTGGTTGGGAATAGATTAGGAATAGATTTCAAATTCCCCAAGAAACTTAATTCTATTGTCACTGTTGAAGAGGCAATAGGAGATTTACCTTCTTTGCAGAATGGCGAAATGTTGGAAGAAGCTTCATACACTAAAACATTAGAAGAAGCTAGTGAATATGCACAATTGATGAGGAATGGTTCAGACAAAGCACGTCAAAATTATGTTTCCCGAAACAACGATCTGGTTATTGAGCGTTACAAATATATCGGTCAAGGACAGAATTGGCGTGCCATTCCCGATTTCCTAATGCAGAACTATGCAGACAAAGGTCGATGCCATAGTGGTATCTACAAACGTCTCAGGGCAAACCAGCCTTCTGTTGTTATTTCCAATTATCGGAAGAGCATGTTGATTCACCCCTATGAAGACCGTGGCATATCAGTTCGTGAAGCAGCAAGACTACAAAGTTTCCCTGACACTTTCATTTTTGAGGGTTCATTGATGCATATACAACAGCAGATAGGCAATGCTGTTCCACCGCTACTAGCTAAAGCTGTTTTCAGACAAATAATTAAACAGACTAAGGAACATGAGTAGAAGTAAGCAACTACTTCCAAAAGCAGCTACTCTCATGGGGTCATTACGCTCCATGGGATATTCCTTTGAATCTGCCATTGCTGATGTAATTGATAATAGTATTAGTGCACACGCATCGAAAGTACAGGTCCTTTTCCCTACAAACCCTCTCGCAAATTTGGCTGTAGGTATCTTGGACAATGGCGAAGGAATGTCGAATGACGAGTTGCTTGAAGCCATGCGCTACGGCAGTATTGCTTCAGAGGAACAAAGGGCTGATGATGATTTGGGGCGATTTGGCATGGGAATGAAATCCGCATCATTATCTCAATGTCGTCGCTTGACAGTTATAAGCTTTGATGGCACGGAGAGCCACGGATATCGATGGGATTATTCATACATATTAGAGAAACAGGACTGGATAATACAAGAATTGAATAAGAAAGAAATAGAATCAGTCCCGTACATCGAATTATACTTCAAACAAAAAGCAGGAACATTGGTTGTTTGGGATGATTTTGATGTACTAGCAAAATCAAGCGGAGGTCAAGTATATGAAACATTAGTTGAATTAAGAACCACGGTTGAGCAGTCCTTGGCCCTTATTTTTCACAGATACCTTTCTGCGACAGACAACACTAAATTGGAAATACAGATTAATAATTTTTCCATCGTACCATTAGACCCATTTCTTGAACGACATCCCAAGACAACAAGAAAAAAGGAAAGAACAATAGCCATACCTGATAGCGAAGGAATTGAAAGACTTATTAGGATCAAGCCTTACATTCTTCCCTTTGCAACAGATCTCAGAGAGAAAGACAAGAAATTAATAGGAGGCATAGAAAACCTTAGGGCAAAACAGGGCTTTTATGTCTATCGAAATAAGAGGCTCATTATATGGGGCACATGGTTTGGAATGAACAAACGTGCTGAATTAACGAAGAACGCCCGTATTAGGGTTGATATACCCAATAGCCTTGATGACATTTGGGCTATTGATATCAAGAAACAGAATGCGAGTATTCCCAAAAAGATTCTTAACCAAATGAAGAAAACTGTCATGGAAGCACTGGAAATCTCTGTAAACCAGCAGACATATCGTGGCAGAACTCGTAATGTGAATGATAATCTTGATTATATTTGGGAGAGGAAAGAAGGACGTAACAACACTTTTTTCTATCAAATAAATCGAGCAAGCAAACTATACCAATACATAAAAGAAAAGATGTCTGATGATGACATCACATATCTTGACATGCTTGTTACTGAAATAGAGAAGAATATTCCTATTCAACAGATGTACATTGACAAGAGCAATGAAGCGATTACTATTGAAGAAACAGATTCTCGTTTGGATGATGTATTCCAAATGGCTGTAGCAATGGCAAAGACGCTTATATCTCTCAGAACTGACAGTATTGAATCCATTATAGAGGATTTAATGAAATCAGAACCTTTCTGCCACTATCCTAAGCTAAAAGATCTATTGACAAAAGACTTGCAAGATGAACATAAATGAAGAACAATATTCAATATTGAAGTCCTTCGCGAGCAATTTTATCAGGGCTGACGAAGAACAAGGTAAAGAGATAAGAATAGAATCTCTTGATGCATATATAGAAAGAGCTATAAGCCTTTTGCCTTTTCAACCAGACGAGGATACAAGGAAAAAATTAAGGACAGACCTTGAATATCAACATAAGATTGTTCACGAAAGAGGTCACGCAATTTTCGACAATTATGACGATGAACATAATTGGTATTCTAACTTGACCATTACTAATCCGTTCTTTTGGCCCCGTTACAAAGACTATATGCGGGAACATACGACGATAAGCCCTCGTAGTATTAATCTTTTGGAAGATGTAACTCTACCCGACATATTAAATTGTCTTGGGAATCCCAATGAGGTATTTGAAGGAACCCGTTTTGTTCGTGGTCTGGTTATCGGTGATGTGCAGTCTGGGAAAACCGCTACTTATATTGGATTGATTTGCAAGGCTGCCGACGCTGGTTATAAAGTGGTTATTCTGTTGGCCGGTATAACGGAAAGCTTGCGCCAACAAACACAAGAGCGCATAGATGAGGGAATTGTTGGTTCAACTTTGAAATTGGAAGGCAAAAGAGAAATAAGGAAAAACGTAGGAGTTGGATTGCCTATCAGGGCAACGTCATTTACCTCATGTGTCAATGATTTCGTGGGAAATTGTGACAAAATCACGATGTCGCTTAATTCTCATAAATCGTTGGTGCTATTTGTCATCAAGAAAAACGTTTCAGTTTTGAGGAAATTGCTAAAGTGGCTTGAAGAACAGAATATTGACCCTGTAACGGGTTATATCGATGTTCCGATGTTACTAATAGACGATGAAGCAGATAATGCATCCGTCAATACAAGAAAAGACGAGACAGACCCAACACAGACTAATAAGTTGATTCGCCAAATATGCCATTTGTTTAAGAATTCCACATATGTAGGTTTCACGGCTACACCATTCGCAAATGTGTTCATAGATCCTGATTCCATTGACAGCATGAAGCATGCTGATTTGTTTCCCAAGGATTTTATCTATGCATTGGAATCGCCATCCAACTATGTGGGTGCAAGCAAAATATTCTACTCTGATGGCATATACCACAAAAACCTCCGTTATATAACGGACATAGAAGAACCAGATTACACTTCAGAAGAATACAAGGAGGATTCAAAATATGATATAGAAAAACTCAATGCTGGCCCTTTCTATTATAGGCACAAGAAAGAATGGGATGGTATATTGCCTGATTCTTTGCGAGAATCCGTACTTTGTTTCTTCCTTGCCAATGCCATTAGAGACCTTCGGGGGCAAAAGTCAGCCCCAAGGAGCATGCTTGTAAATATGAGTCGTTTTGTAAAAGTGCAAACAAAAATAACAGCTTATATTGAAAGACTGTATAATGAAACATACGACGATATCCGTTTCAATTTCTATGATAAGGACTCAGCCAATCATAGTTTACCCTTGTATAGGGAACTTCAAAGGATTTGGGAAAAGCATTTTCACGACATCAAAGATGTGTCATTCGTAAGTGTTGTCCAAAAGAAAACTCTACTTAATGCAATAGAGAAAATACTTGTTATGACAGTCAATGGCTCCAAGCAAAGTGGCAAGCTTGATTATAAAGCCAATAAATCACTCAGGGTTATTGCTGTTGGCGGTCTTGCCCTTTCGCGCGGTCTTACACTAGAAGGCCTTATGGTAAGTTATTTTTATCGCAATACTGCGACATTCGATGTTTTAATGCAAATGGGACGTTGGTTTGGTTATCGGCCAGGGTATGAAGATCTTTTCCAAATTTGGACGAGTCAGATTAGTGCAGACTGGTATGCAGAAGTGGCCAATGCCTCCCAAGAACTAAAGGATGATATTCGCAATATGAGGGAACAACTTCTCACTCCCAAGGACTTTGGCATCAAGGTTAGAGACAATTGTGACGACCTGCAAATTACAGCCTCCAATAAGATGCGGTCAGCATCAAGCATATTTATGCAATACTCTTTTTATGGTAACATTTATGATACCCCATACATAACATATAACAGTGACCATAATAGGCAAAACTTAAAACAGGTGAAAGACCTAGCTGCAGAACTATTTAGAGAAAGATATGAATTACGCTATGCTGATTATAAAAAAAAATCAAAAGACGTAAATGATTCAAGAGATGGATCCTCTCGGTATTTTGCTGATGTTCCCAAATCAACCATTATTGAGTTTCTAAAAGGAATCAAGTGTTCTATGGCCAATCCCAACTTTGACAAGGCCAACATATTGGAGTTTCTATCTAATGATAATAATATAGGAATCGAGAAATGGAATGTAGTCTTTGAAGGTGGCGATAGCAACAAGAAATACAACATTGACGGACTTGAAATGATAAATTGTATGAATCGTGCAATCTATCATAGCAATAAAAATGTAATTCAAATAAGTGCTCGTCGGCGTGTCCTTTCAGGAGGAACAGAAGGAAAGTTTGCCTTATCCAAAGAAGAGATTGAAAGTGCTGAAAAGAAATGCCGCGATGCATGGGGGGTTGATGGTCAAAAAAGGAATATACCTGTAAAGGCCTATTTTGAATATCTACCTACACGTAACCCCATTCTCGTAGTGATGCAAATCATTCCTAATGAACCAAAAGGAGAAGACCCCGAACCCGAGAAGCTGAAACAATTCAGAGAGGAATTAGGTGAAGAGCGAATCTTGGCATTTGCTATAGGTTGCCCAGGTGTCAGAGAGGCAGGAAGGGCTGTTTCATATAAAGTAAACAAAATTTATCAACGGCTTAATATTGAGGGCGATGAACCCGAGGAGGACGACAATGAAGAATGACATCTATAGATTATTCTCTGAGGATTTCCCCAGCAGACATTTCGTTCGTATTGGCGAGAACAAACACATTAGCCTATATATAGGCAGGGATGATGACGCTCGCTACTCTTTTGATTTCCGTGGGATTTTTAAACCTAGTAGAATACCGAGTTCTGATGTAATAGACGTTGGTCAATACAAAGATGAAACGGCACTGACCCTCCGTTTTTCTCTTGATAATAGTGAGTTGCTGGAGTACTTTTGCATTTTCTGTCAGGATATGTTAGAATCAACCAAAGCTATCATTGATGATGAAACAGCATATAAGACATTAAGAGCGCGTTATTTCTCATGGCGCCAGTTGTTTAAACCAGACAAAGGAAAATTGACAGAAACAGAAATTATGGGACTCATAGGTGAACTTCTTTTCTTGCAATCAAGGCTTTTTCCAGAGAAAGGCATTGATAAAGCTATTGAAAGTTGGACAGGTATTGAAAAAGCCCACAAAGACTTTTCCTTTGATGATGTATGGTATGAAATTAAGACCATTAACTTTGGCAAGGAATCCGTTAGAATATCGTCTATAGAACAACTGGATTGTGATGTTGACGGCCATCTGGCTGTTTATGTATTGGAAAAGATGAGTCCAAACTTTAATGGCATAAAGCTTAACAAACTGGTTTCTGAAATAATTGCCCAATTAGACAAAGCGACCCAAAAGGAGTTGTTTATGGACAAGCTAAATCTATATGGTTTTGATTTTTCTCCAGAATATGACCAATGGGTGTTCTCTCTACGAGACTTCTCTATTTATTATGTGTCTGTTAATGATTTTCCACGCATAAGCAGAACTATGATACCTGAAGCTGTAACTAAGGTTACGTACGAGATACTGCTTAATGAGATACAGCAATATAAAGAAACAATAAATTAAGTGAGATATGGATATCGAAGAATACCGCAAACAATTTATTGACGAGATTCGCTTTGAGGCGGAACATGAGGGGACTGACCCAGAAAGCATGTTCATAGAAAAGACTTTGAACGAGCTCGAAGAGATAGGTGAACTGAATGACCCAATACCGATGAGTGTGGAAATGCGTGGTAGCAGAAACCGCTTGCTGGCCTTCGATGCATATGCTTACGATGAAGCAGATGGTGCTCTTGTGCTTATAGCAAGTGATTTTACTAATCAGCGTGATGTAGCTCCAACATTGACGAATACAAGAATAGAAGAGCTCTATACCCACATGCTTAATTTCATTGATGAGACAGTAAATGGAAATCTTTATAGGGCACAGAACGAAGCGGATGCTGGAGGGATGGGGTGAAAAACGCCGAAAGCTGTTTATTTACAAGGGATTGGGATGATGGAGGCTGTGGTGGTCACGCAAAACGAAACGTATAATTTCGTATAATTATGGTTTAATTTTGGGGTGTATCGTCTTCGATGGGAGGGCGAAGGATATAAGCAGGGAGGGCTGCACGTCTATGCGTGTGGCTCTTTTTGCATGTATGTGGGTAAATCCTTTGTCTGTGGGCGTTTGGCGCATCTGTGGGCTTGTATTGCGGCCATATTTGAACGGTGTTCTGATATCATTAGAAGGGGGAGGATCCAGGAAAGTCCGTATTTCGGACCCTGGGTCTAAAATGGGTGAAAAATAGGAAGTGGATATTCAGGTGGTTATTCAAACTGGATATTCATTTTGGGGGTAACTGGATATTCAAAACTCTTGCCTGGGCATACTTGTAGAGGGGGGGGAACTGACCCTTTTTTGAGAGTAAGAGGGGGGAAACTGACCCTTTTCGTGCAACTTTTTGGGGCGTATAATCAGCCGAAAAGCCCCATAAACAGGGGGATTTTAGGGACTTTTCGGCCGTATAAGGGGGGAGACATACAAAATGGGGGCACGTAAGGGTTATAGAATTGGGTAAGATTAGCCTGATTGTGAGAGATAACTGCTTTGCAGATCCTTAATTTGTTCAATTATCTTTGGATGGTCTTGTATATCCGGCAATGCCATTATCTCTTCAAAATCATCTACGAGATATTGAAGACGTTTTGTGCGAGCCGATGGTCTCACATAAGAGTTAAGAACATTATTCCAATAAGTTTTATATGATTCTGTAACAATATGCAAGATATCTTCGATAGTCAGGTTGTTGTCTTTCCAATTTCTAACATATTTAATATCTTCATTGGTGAGAGCGTGTGAGCATGTACCATAATAGTTTTCCATTTGGCAAAATCTAAACGCAACATTAAGGCAATAATCATCAGGTTGCATTTTCTTCATTGTACCTATAGCTTGTTTATGATCATCCCAATTTTTCTTGTAATTATAAAAATTAGTCGAATCTAAAAGAGTCCTATATGTGACTATATATCTTAGGATTGCCCATACTTGATTTTTCCATTTTCTTCTTGCATCTTTTGCGTATAAAAGCTTTCGTCTTTTTTCCCAATCTTTTCTTTCTTCCATGGAAGATTGAAGATTAGAATTCTTAAATTCACCCCCATCTACTGAAATTTGAACAGAAAAATCGTTATCTGTTTTTTCCTCTTCCTCTTTTTTCTCCGTCTGTTCTATCGATTTATATATGATATAACTAAAGAAAGCGATAACCATACAGACTATAATTAGAATTGTCGACATAATCAATAAGATATTAATTTATATAATCATTATTTATTTAATAAAGGGTGCATGGCGACTACCCTGCAGCAGCTGTTGTGTGTGTGTCTTCGGCGGCACGGATCCGCCTTTCGAGATCTGCGATGAGCGCCTTGAGTTGGCCGATTTCCTCTGCCTGCTCGCGGATTGTGTCGAGCAGCTGTGAAATAATGGCTGTGTTTTCTTGTTTTTCCGGGATAATTTGCTTATCTTTGTTGTCGGGTGATGACCCTCCATCGGGAGGAATACCACCGACCGTACTGTTCGTTTTGCGCATCTCGCCTCTACCGGTAAGTAGCCAGTCGGGGTCAACATCGCAACATCTCACGATTTTCTCTAAAACATCTGCTTTTGGAACAACACCTTTTATATATCCTCGTATATTACCTTCGCTAACCCCAATTTTCTGAGCGAAAACGGTGTTTTTCCCATCTCCAATATACTTTACGCATAATTCTATTCTTTCGTGAATAGTCTCGGCTTTTGTGATATTTTTATCCATAAATCGTGAAATATTTCGATATTTATTTTGTTGTTTCGTGAGAAATCACTATCTTTGCACCGCATTCCGTTTGGAAGGGCGGCCAAAAATACGAAAAAAGGGCGAGAAAGAAGAATACCAACCCCAAAAAAATAAGCAGAAATGGAACAAAGTGAGAACAATCAAGGAAAGTTCGAGGTGTTGGAAACCACCTTGAGGATCAAGTCGCCGAAGGGATTTCGTCCGCGTCAAAAGACCGTCCGTCTCCTCGTCGTCGGGGTAGGGGTGTCCATCAATGAGATGGAGGCAGACTCTCGCCGCCAGTGCGAGTCTTTTTTGCGTAAATTGGAGACGCAGGATTCCGACCTTCGTCTGACTTGCGAGATGCACCACCGCCGCATCAACAGCCTGCTGGGAATAGTATGGCTTGAGAACAAAGGAAAGGCAGCTAAGCCAGCCAAGTAAGCCACCCCGCCGTGCAGCGCCGCCGGGTCATCCTGACGGCGGCCTGTGCGGGCTTTACCATCATTTCATACATATATAAGTTATACGATTCATTTAAGTTTGTTTTTAGTGAGTAACATTCGGGCCGGTCATCCGTGAGGACCGCCGGTCTTTTGACGGCACACGAAAGCGGCGATATCGGAACAACGCCGCGACTGCGTCTGAAGGTGGTCGCTGTGGTACAGCGACATACTGAACGTGAAGACAGTGTGGGATGAGGACGGGTTCGACTCCCGTGTGTGCCACTGGTATTTAATAGGAAATGACTATGAAGAGACTTATGTGCATTCTGTTTCCCGGTTGGGATCGTTTCACGAGGGCGCAGCGCACCGCTTGTGTTGACTTCGGTGTATCGGTGAGCGTGCTGCTGCTGTTGTGCTGCAGCGAGAGCGTCGTGCTGGCTTTATTTGGATTGGCGAACCTGGTTCGCTCCTACGTTCGTCTTGAGGGCAATAATATAGAGATGGAGGAGTGAGCGATGGAGAGGAGCAAACATTACATAGAGGTATCATCGAGTGTGAGGTCTTTTTTGACGGACGCTTTTGGCGTCAGCAAAAAGACGGTGCAGAATGCGCTGACCTACGTGAGTGACTCCCCCTTGGCTCTGCGCATCAGGAGCCTTGCCCTGCAGAAGGGCGGTGTGGAGATGCTGGCGATGCCGGTGGATGAGATAGATAAGGCTGCCCCAGGAAAGAGGCCGTGACCCCCGCCGCCCCGACGCGCAGCATCGAGCCGCACTGAAGGATTGGCATCCATAGCACTCAGCCAACAGAACGATGGCCTGTGCGGGCGGCGGTTTTTTGAAGAGAAAAAAGGATATTACAACTAAAAACGAACTGTCATGGAATATTACGGAAACAGACTGTGTATAAGTGCGCGTGAGCTGGTGGATGGCGGCGTTGTTAGTCAGTCTAATTACCAGAATTGGGTCATCCGCAAACGCATCGACGTGGTGCGTCGCGGTGGCGGTGCCGCCGGTCAGTATGCGCTTGTTGCCGTTGATAGTCTTCCGCGCGATTACAAGGCCAGGGTCCAGGCTCTTTATCCCGACGGCGACCTGACGAAGGTGAGGCTGTGGGTGATGTCGAACTACGAGACCGACCAGGCAGCGGTGGCATTTTTCCACGACAAGTCAAAGACAGGTATTGACCTGCCGTCTGAAAAGATACATGAGTATGTGGTGAACGCGAGTGTGCTGAACTGCTGCATCCGCTTGTATGAGCGTGCGGCGACGGCCCAGAAGATGTTCGGCGGCAGGTACAACTGGGATGAGATGGCCTCCTGCATCAAGGCTCTGCAGGGCGAGCTGGGCCACACGCTGCCCACGAGCACGCTGCGTTTCCGGAAGAAGGTGAACGAGTACAGGAAGGAGGGCTACGCCTGCCTGATCAGCGGCAAGTTCGGCAACCAGAGCGCGCGGCGCGTGACCCTGAAGGTTGAGCGTCTTGTGCTGAGCATAGCAGTGCAGGAGAACCAGCCTTACAACAAGAGCGTCTGGGAGCAGTACATCATGTTCATTACAGGAGAATTGGATGTGTGGAGCTATGAGACCGGTGAGTTGTACAACCCAGGCGAATTCGTGGATAAGGCCGGTGAGCCCCTGAGTCTGAGCGAGAGCACCATCAGCAACATACTGAACAAGCCCAGCAACAAGATGCTTATCGAGCAGCGTTTGCGCAGCAGAACTACATTCATGCACGAGCAGATGCCCCACGTCCACCGTCACAGCGGCAGTTTCAGCCTGTCGCAGATTACGATGGACGACGTGGACTTGAAACGCAGGATGCCTGGCAACAAGTATGTCCACGTCTACCGTGCGTGGGATGTCGTCAGCCAGTGTATTGTCGGTGTGTCATACAGCCGGGACAAGGACCAGGGACTTGTTGTCGATTGCTTCCGCGACATGTTCCGCCTGTGTGCGAAGCAAGGTTGGGGAATGCCGGCCGGCATCGAGGTGGAGAACCACCTGATGAGCCAGTATAAAGACGGCTTCCTGCAAGCCGGTGTAGCGTTCCCCTTCGTGCATTTCTGCGCCCCTCAGAACTCACAGGAGAAATATGCTGAGCCGTTGAACGGTGCGAAGAAGCGCAGCGTGATCCACAAGAACCACGAGGGGATCGGA
>JAEEGG010023859.1_pt1 | contig 11913 bp, 9 predicted proteins | sample 9134161 | NCBI WGS metagenome assembly JAEEGG01 (sample SAMN16246543, study PRJNA631951) | gut metagenome | biome: gut microbiome; feature: rumen; material: CR-attached | host: Bos | place: Iran: Karaj | collected 2018-10 | reverse complement strand
TAGTCCGGACAAAATACAAATCATCGCCGATTCCGGGGTGGAGGAAGAGTCATCGACGCTTCTCGCCCAGGCCGATATTGAGCCCGAAGTTATCCCCGCAGAGGCTGCTGCCGCTCCGGTGCGCCGCTCTCCCAAAGCGTCACGCGGCGGGGCTGTTTCCTCTCAGGAGGTCTCTTCCGGCTTGGAGCAGGATAATGCTCAGGAGGCTGTAGTCGACGGGCCGTCCGTTGTGGATGAGAGTGCGGCCGGGCCTAAAGACAATCAGAATCAGGACAATTCGGAGCAGTGGGCCCGCATCATCGAGGGTGAGGGTGCTGCGCGCGGCGCAGGCATCGACCTCAGTAACATTTATGCCAGCGGCGGAGTCGGCGGCAACGATTCCAACATCTCTTACGGAGGTATCGGTATCAGCCGTATGGCTCCCGGTTCCGGTTCGCCGGATGCCGGCATAAGCGAGAGCGGCCCTTCCACTTACGGAGTGCCTTTTACGCTGGGCCTTGGAGCACGTTTCCGCGTGGCCGACAGGCTCTCGTTGGGCACCGGCCTCGAGTACTCCATGCTCACACGCTCCTTCAAGGGCACGTACACCGGCTCGGCAGCATCCGCTTATGACGGTCTCATTTTCCACACCGTCCATTATGTCGGCGTACCGGTGAATGTCTATTACGATTTGTTCTCCACCCGTGACGAGCTCATGAAGGTCTACGCCTGGGGCGGAGGCTCGGCAGACTATTGCATTGCCAATAATTACCGCCTTATGAGCACGCCCACAAGCGTGGTGCCGGACAAGGCCGGAGGCTTCCAGTTCTCCGCAGCCCTTGGCATGGGCCTGGAATTCAAGCTCTCTGACAAGCTTGGCCTGTATATCGACCCTGCCGTGCGATACTATTTCCACAGCCCGGGGCAGCCAAAGTCGGTGCGGACGGACAAACCGTTCATGTTTAACTTCGACGCTGGTCTGAGGTTCAATCTTTAATCGCGGCTTTGCTGCGATTTTTTTTTATCTTTGCACTGCTATGATTATTACTGCCCGGGATTTACATAAAAGTTTCGGCTCCCTGGAGGTGCTGAAAGGAGTGGACGTAAGCGTAGATAAAGGAGAGGTGCTTTCGGTAGTGGGCGCTTCGGGCGCTGGCAAGACCACCTTGCTTCAGATTCTCGGTACTCTGTCCGCTCCCGATTCAGGCATGCTTGAAATAGACGGCGTTACCGTGTTTGACAGTACCGGTCGTTCTCTCAAAGGAGATGCCCTGGCCGCTTTCCGGGGGCGCAAGATAGGTTTTGTATTCCAGGAGCATCATCTGCTGCCTGAGTTCAGTGCAGTGGAGAACATTATGATTCCGGCCCTCATTGCAGGACGCTCCGAGGCGGATGCCCGTAAGGCGGCAGGGGAGTTGCTCGATTTGGTAGGGCTCTCTGAACGTGCCTCCCACAAGCCGTCCGAGCTCTCCGGAGGCGAGCAGCAGAGAGTTGCCATTGCCCGGGCCCTGGTAAATAAACCGGCCGTTCTTTTTGCCGACGAGCCAACCGGCAACCTAGATTCGGTTACTAAAGAAGAGATTCACCGCCTGTTTTTCAGCCTCCGTGACGCCTTGTCGCAAACCATTGTAATTGTCACCCACGACCCGTCCCTCGCCGCCCTTTGTGACCGCACCCTTGAAATGAAAGACGGACGTTTTGTGGGCTCCGGAACATAAAATAGCACTTTGGTATTTGTTTTGTAAGAGCTATCGCGTATTTTTGCAAAAATGTATTGAATATGAAAATGATAAAATCTATCCTTTCTGCGGCGCTCACCCTGGCGGGCACCGTCCTTCTCGCCCAGAACACCCCTTCGCTCGGCCTGCCTTCCAACGCGTCTTCCTCTTGCCCCGAGATGGCTAGCTCCAAGGTTTCTTACTTTGCCAGGAACTACACCGTGTCAAAGGAGATTTCCGGCGATTATATCCTTACCAACGGCTCCGAGGTGCGCTACGATGCTTCTACCGGCCGCGAATACACCAAGTTCGCCGACGGCACCGTGCAGCTGGTTTCTACAAAGGTCAACGGCAAAGATGTGGAAGTCACTATCTACCGTATTTTTGACAAAGACAAGACCTACACCAAGAATTCTTTCACTCGCCGCGTCAATAACGGCAAGGCCAAATATGAGGTTTATATGGGCCGCTGGAGCAAGATCAGCGCTCACAAGACCATCACCCGCTACATCGACTGCGAGACCGGCATTCCTTTCGCCACCCTGTCAAAGGACGTGCTCGTGCAGATGACAGCAGGTATCGAGCTTGGCGAGCAGCCTGCCAAGTACTTCGAACTCCCGGAAGAGAAGGGCTACACCCTCATCGAAGACGGGATGTCCAAGCTCTACGATATGATGAACAAGAAGAAATAACGCTCTACCTCAGCGGTTTAGCGTAATGAGTCTGCTCTTTAGGAGCCGGTGCGGGATGAACTGCCGCGGCCGGCTTCTTTTTTATGCCGGACCAGATCAGCACCCCTATGCCGAGCAGGATGAAGGGGATTGAGAGCACCTGGCCGGTGTTGAGTCCGAGGAAGCTGAAATCGGTGCTTTCTTCTTTGACGAACTCTATCAGGAACCTGACCCCGAAGCAGCACAGCAGGAACGTTCCGAAAAAGAAACCTCTGTGCAGTTTGTCCAGCTTTTTGGCATAGAGCCAGAGCAGGACAAAGCCCAGAATGAGGTAGCTTAGCGACTCGTACATTTGGGCTGGGTGCTTGGGTACGGTCTCGCCGCGAATCTCGAACACTACGCCCCAGGGAAGGGAAGTAGGGTCGCCGTAAATCTCGGAATTGAACAGGTTGCCAAGGCGGATGAGGCAGCCGGCAAACGCTACGGTTATGACCAGATGGTCCAGGATCCACATAAAGTCAAAGTCGTTCTTTTTGCCGTAATGGGCTGAGAACCACAACATTCCCAGTATAAGAGCTATGGCTCCTCCGTGGCTCGCCAGCCCGCCCTTCCAAGGCTGGAACACTTCAAGGAAGCCCTTCCAGGTGCCGAAGTAGTATTCGGGCTGATAGAAAATGCAGTGCCCTAGGCGGGCGCCCACGATGGTTGCTATCAGAAGGGTATAGAGAAGCGGGTCAAGCAGTTTTTCGGAGATACCCTCGCGGCGGAAGAACCAGCGGAACAAATACCAGCCGATGATGAAGCCCGACACGAAAAGCAGTGAATACCAGCGAATTCCGAAGCTCCCGAGATGGATGAGCACCGGATCCACATTCCAACGTATTGCGAGTAAATCCATAGCGTAAAAATTTCTTCAAAGATAGAGTTTTTGACATTTATAAACAAGCCTTCGGGTGGTATAATTTTTGTAGCAAAAATGCGCTCGTTAGAGTAGCATGAAAGAATTATTTATATCTCTTGCAGGCCTTATTTTAGCGGCCTCACAAATATGCTCCGCGCAGCAAGTCCTGAGCCTGGACGACGCCCTCAAGATTGCCCTGAGCGAGAATGCATCTGTAAAGGTTGCCGATCTTGAAATAGAGCGCACAGGTTATGCCCGCAAAGGCTCCTACGCTGCACTTTTCCCTCAAGTGGACGGCACGGCCAACTATCAGCGTACCATCAAGAAACAGGTGATGTACATGGATTTCGACATTCCCGGTATGGGTAGTGGCGACTCTTCATCCGAGCAGGGCGGACGCTCACGCGACGGATTCGAAGTCGGCCGCTGGAACACCTGGTCCACGGGCGTCTCGGCCAGTATGCCCCTTGTTAACGCGCAGCTCTGGAAAAGCATCCAGATATCCGGTCAGGACGTAGAACTTGCGGTCGAAAAGGCCCGCAGTTCCCGTCTGGAAACTGTTACCCAGGTCAAGAAAGCGTTCTTTACTGTGCTTCTAGCCAAGGAGGCGGCCGCAGTTTATAAATCGGTTTACGACAATGCCGTCGAGAATCTCAAGCTTACCGAGCAGAAGTATAACGCGCAAAGGGCCTCTGAACTCGATCTTACCAGGGCCAAGACTGCCGTAGCCAATGCGGTGCCAAATGTGTACGACTCCGAGAATTCCGTCGATCTTGGCCTGTGGCAGCTCAAGGCCGTTATGGGTGTGGCTCTCGATTCGGATATCGATGTGGCCGGCTCGCTTGCCGATTACGCCGACGCCATGCTCACCGATCCCCGCCCCGACGAAGACCTTAGCGGCAACTCCACTCTGCGCCAGCTGGATATTCAGGCAAGGCAGCTTGCTTCCAGCATAAAGTTGCAGCAATATGCATCACTGCCTTCTCTGGCCCTGGCTTTCTCGTACAGCCTTAACGCCATGACCAACGACTTCAAGTTCAGCGAGTACAAATGGTCGCCATACTCATATATAGGCCTGAGCCTCAGTATTCCCATTTTCGCCGGCGGCAAGCGTTATCACGCTGTCAAAGCGGCAAAAGTGCAGGCGGCAGAGCTTGACATCCAGAGGGCCAACACCGAGCGGCAGCTGCAAATAGCCGTCCGCCAGTATCTGGGTACCATGGAGACTGCCATCAAGAGCCACGCTTCGGCCAGCAGTGCCGTTGAAACTGCCACCAAGGCCTACGGGATTGCCCGCAAGTCGTACGACGTGGGACGCAGTACTCTCACCGATCTTAACGACGCCCAGCTCGCTCTTACCCAGTCGCAGCTAGGCGTTTGCCAGGCCATATATAATTATCTTTCCGCCAAATCCGACCTCGAGGGCACCCTCGGCGCCGACTTCCTCGATAAAACAGCAAACAATGAATAAATCATTCCTTCTTGTAGCAACTGTGCTGATGGCTGCCGGTTGCGGATCACAGAACAATCAGGCTCCCGCCACGCAGCAGGCCCCACAGGAGCCGCAGGTCGCGCTTGTGAGCGTAGTGGCCGCCGCCCGCGAAAACGTACCCCAGACTTCGCTTTATTCTTCGACCGTTCAGGCCAAGGTGGTTAACAACATAGCTCCGCAGGGCGCAGGGCGTATACAGAAGCTCAATGTTGAGGTGGGCGACTTTGTGGCCAAGGGCCAGGTGCTTGCCGAGATGGACAAGGTGCAGCTGGAGCAGGCCCAGCTCAAGCTCCGCAACGACGAGACCGAGCTCGAGCGGGTACGCACCCTGCTTAGTCAGGGCGGTATTTCACAAGCAGATTTCGACCAGCTGGAGCTGGCTTTCAACGTGAGCAAGAGCAGCTGCCGCAATATCGAAGAGAACACCATCCTGCGCAGCCCCGTGAGCGGTGTCATCACCGCCCGTAACTACGACAGGGGCGATATGTTCACCATGGGCCAGCCCATCTACACCGTCCAGCAGATTACGCCTGTCAAAATACTTGTGGGCATCTCCGAGACAGACTATACCCGCGTCAAAAAGGGCGATACCGTGAGCATCACCGCCGACGCCCTTCCGGGCAAGGAGTTCAGCGGCACCGTTAACCGTCTGTACCCCACGATGGACCCTGCTACCCATACCTTTAACGTTGAGGTCACGGTGCCCAACACCCGCAGGGAACTTCGTCCGGGCATGTATGCCAGGGTTACCGTCAACTTCGGGAGCACTTTCAACATAGTCCTTCCCGATACCGCGGTGCTCAAGATGCAGGGAGCCGGCACCCGTTCCGTGTTTGTGGTAGATCCCGAGGGCAAAGCCGAGATGAGGGTCGTCACCCTGGGCCGCCACTTCGACGGCAAGTATGAGATACTCTCCGGACTCGAAGAGGGAGAGCAGGTGGTAGTCAAAGGTAATTCCGCGCTTAAGGCGGGGCAGGCCGTTCAAATAGGATAAGCAATGAGCATCTACCGCAAAGCTGTCAACAATCCGGTGACGACGGCCCTCGTCTTCATCGCCTTTATGATATTCGGTATCTTCTCCCTGAGCCGTACCAGTATAGCCCAGTTCCCGGAGTTCGATTCCAATACCATCATGGTGATGTCTTCATACCCGGGAGCCAACGCCGCCGATATAGAGACCAACCTCACCAAGGTGCTCGAGAACGCCTTGAACGGCGTGGAGAACCTCAAGGAGCTCAATTCCCGCTCCAAGGAGAACATCTCGCTGCTTACCCTTACTTTCGAGTACGGCACCGACATAGAAGAGGCCACCAACAACGTCCGCGACAAGCTGGACATGGTTAATTCGGTTTTGCCGGACGGCGCTTCGATGCCCGTCATATTCAAGTTCAGCGCCGACGATATGCCCATCATGCTCCTCACGGCTACGGCCAACGAGAGCCTGCAGGGCCTCGACAAGATTCTGGATGACCGTCTGGCTACGCCTCTGGCCCGTGTGCCCGGAGTGGGTACTATCAGCGTGGCCGGCGCCCCCACACGCGAGATCCAGGTCTACTGCGACCCTACCCGTCTTCAGGCTTATAACCTGAGCGTGAGCACTATAGCCAACATCATCGCCGCCGAGAACCGCAACCTCCCTTCGGGAAACATCGACATTGGTTCCAATACTTACACTCTCCGAGTGCAGAAAGAATTCACCGACCCGTCGGAACTGCTTGACATAGTGCTCGGCTCCGTGGGCGGCAGGACAGTGTACCTGCGCGACGTGGCCACCATACGCGACGGCGGCGAGGAGCGTGAGCAGGAGTCCTACACCAACGGCGAACGCTCGGCCAGAATCATTATCCAGAAGCAGTCAGGCGCCAACACCGTCAACGTAATCAAGGGCATCAAGAAGCAACTCGCCAAGATCGAGCCCACGCTTCCTGCCGATATTGAGGTGAGCATCCTGGTTGACGGATCGACGGAGATTATCAATACCATCAAGACTCTCCGTGACACCATCATCATCACCTTCCTGGTGGTTATGCTGGTGGTGTTCCTGTTCCTCGGAAATATCAAGTCGACATTTATCATCGTGCTGTCCATTCCTATGGCGCTCCTGGCCTCGCTGGTATATCTGTTCGCCACGGGCAACACGCTGAATATCATTTCAATGTCTGCTCTGGCCATAGCCATAGGCATGGTGGTGGACGACGCTATAGTGGTGCTTGAGAACGTGTCGACCCACCTTGCCAGGGGCGAACGGCCCAAGGAGGCGGCGGTGCACGGCACGTCCGAAGTGGGTATTTCGGTTATCGCATCTACCCTTACCATGCTGTGCGTGTTCCTGCCGCTTACTATGATCAACGGCATGGCGGGAATGATGTTCAGGCAGCTGGGATGGATTGTGAGCATCATTATGATAGTGTCCACTACGGCCGCTCTTACCCTTGTGCCCATGCTCTGCTCCCGCTGGCTCAAACCCAACGAGAAGCACGGCCGTGCGTATAATGCCGTATTCGGTCCAGTGAACCGCTTTATCAATTGGATCTCAAGAGGATACGGACACGTCATCCATTGGGCTACAGGGCGCAGGGCGATTGTGATTTCGGCTTTTGCCATCATATTCGTCGTCACCGTGCTGCTGCTCGCTCCGGGCATCAAGACCGAGTTCTTCCCCCGCGGCGACTCCGACCGTATCTCCTGCAATATCGAGTTGCCTATGGGTACGGCGCAGGATGTGACCCGGCAGTTCGCTTTCGAGGTTTACGACGAGATTTGCGAGGAGGTGCCCGAGGCACAGCGGATTAACGTCACCTTCGGCCAGGCCGATACCGACAATACATTCGCCAATATGCAGAATAACGGTACGCACGTGATTTCGATGAACGTGCGCATCGGAACCAGCAGTACCCGCAAGCGCACCAGCGCCGAGATTGCCGATGTAATTCGCGGCATCCTCAAACGCCACCCCGACATACATCGGGCCATGGTGACCGAAGGCGGCGGCGGAATGGGCGGTGCGTCATCCATCAAGGTCGAAGTGTACGGCTATAGTTTCGAAACCACCGACCGCATAGCCAAGGAGTTGCAGACCAAGATGTTGCAGGACCCTGCATTTGCACAGGTGACACTCAGCCGCGACGAGTACACTCCCGAGTTCCAGATGGACTTCGACCGTACCAAACTGGCCGTCAACGGACTTAACTCCACCACGGCCGGATCGGCGTTCAGCGCTGCCATGAGCGGAACGGTGGCCTCGTTCTACCGCGAAGACGGCGAGGAGTACAGCATCCGCGTGCGCTACGCTCCGGAATTCCGCACCAGCATCGAGGATATGGAGAACATTACGGTTACGGGCGCCCAGGGCAATACCGTACGCATGAAGGAACTGGGCACCATAGTAGAAACGCTCGTCCCGCCTACCATCGAACGCAAAGACCGCGAGAGGCTCATTACCGTAACGGGCATAGTGGGGCGCGGGAAGGCGCTTTCGGAGGCTGTCACAGCGGCGCAAAGAGCCATCGATTCTACCGATATCCCTTCGGAACTGAATATCCAGATTGCGGGCGATTACGAGGACCAGCAAGACATGTTCGCCGACCTGTTCCTCCTTATCGTGCTCATTATCATTCTGGTCTATATGGTCATGGCGTCGCAGTTCGAGTCGTTCATGAGTCCGTTCGTGATTATGTTCAGCGTGCCGTTTGCCGTGGTGGGCGTGCTCATCGGCTTTGCCATATCGGGAGTCAACCTCGGTATGATGTCGCTGGTGGGTATTATCATCTTGCTCGGTATCGTGGTCAAGAACGGTATCGTGCTGATTGACTACACTATACTGCTCCGTGAGCGCGGTATGAACGTGCGCGATGCGTCCACCACCGCCGCCCGCAGCCGTCTGAGGCCTATCCTTATGACCACGCTCACCACCGTGCTGGGTATGCTCCCTATGGCTATTGGCACCGGCGAGGGCTCTGAGCTGTGGCGTTCGCTGGGCGTCACGGTGTGCTGGGGTCTGTCTATCTCCACACTGGTGACCCTGGTGCTTATCCCTACGCTCTATTGCGCCATTTGCATGGGACAGGAAAAACGTAAGAAGAAGAAACTCGCAAAGCAGCAATGAAAGCCATATTCATAAGTTACAACCAGGCCTACAGCGACGAGATCGTGGCCATACTTGAGAATCACCGCCAGAGGGGATATACCCGCTGGACCGATGTGCAGGGCAAGGGCGGTTTCAACGGCATCCCCCATATGGGGAGCCACGCCTGGCCCGAGCAGAACCACGCCATCCTGACCTTTGTCAAGGACGAGAAGGTCCAGCCTATCCTCGGCTCCCTTAAAGCCAAGGACGAGGCAACCCCCGACCTTGGTCTCCGCGCCTTCGTTTGGAACGTGGAGGAGAGCTGTTAGGATTCGCTAAATAACTTGTTCAACCAAGTATTCAGCTTCATACCGTCAACAGATTCACCAATTTTTTTGCGTATGCTCCCGTTAATATGGAGTATGCTGCCGGTATGTAGATAGTCCTTCATCTCTTTACTGGAGAAGCCGCAGACATATAGGGCACATAGCCCTACCTCCTCAGCGCTCAAACCATAGTTAACTAATCGTGAAGTAAAAACCGGATACGATAAGGCGTAGATCATTCCAATTGACTTGAGCATTTCTTTCCGCCCTACGTCGATGCTATCTATATCTTTTCGTGCTCTAAAGGTCGAGGGTGTTATTCTGTCGGAATATAAATACGGCCTCAAAGCATCCAGCCGCCCGTTTAGCGTATCGCGGAAGGCCATGGAGCTATTCCCATTAACTATTTCACTGATAAAACTATATTCTGCGCGAGCTTCCGATACAGCTTGTTTGTAATGCTTTTCCTTTCTTTTGTATACAACAACTACAATAGTGATACTCACCAACAGCAACGCAATAAGAGCCCACATACCAATTCTTAACCGGAGACTTTTCTCAGCCTGGATAGCATTATTATGTCGTTCCTCAAGAAAGCGTACATCGTTATTGAAGATGTCAATATTGACTTTTTCAAAGTAGGTCTCGTATGTCTTCTCCGCCTCGTAAGCGCGCTCATAATCGCCTTCAGACGCAAGGATGTCGGCAAGCTGGTCATAGTACACTATTTTGTCAAAATCGGAACTTGATGCTGGAAGCTCATACAGTCCAAGAGCTTGTTTTGCATTCTCTTGTAGCCCAACCGCTGACATTACCTTGGACACCAGCATGTAGTTAGGAGAAATGTTGCTTGAATCACATGCATTACAGTATTCCGTGCAGCGTTCCAGAAGCGATTCTTTAACCTCCATAGAGTCGGCAAGGGCAATGCGTAGCCGTGAGTCGTAATACTCGAGTGGCTTTTGAACCCCGCGCACAGACATCCATTCATTTAAATTGTCCAATTCATCTGCTGCTGCCTGATAGTTTCCTTTGGTGGTGCAGAGCGATGCGACATCCAGTGAATTGCGTATATAGAATAAGGGGTTATCGACCTTGGCAGCATACTCTTTAGATTTAAGAGTCTCCTCAAGGGCTCGGTCCAGAGCAAATTGTTTAAAATACACTCTTGCCTTATGAGAATACATTCTTGCCTTATATTCATCTGGAACCGAATCGTTCAGAAATGATTCTGCGCGTAAGTATGATTCCATCGCATCATCGAACGTGCCGGCATTCTCATACACCCGCCCCAGATAATAAAAGCACAAGAACCTGTGGTACTTATCTCCCCTGAGAGAATAATAATCAACAGCCCGCGCAATCAAAGAATCTGATTCCACATCCACATAATTTTTGTCCAGAGCAATAGAATACAAAAGGGAAAATAGAGCTTTACCCTCATTACTGGTCAGAGTTGAAGTGTCAATTTGGCTTAAACTCTTTAACGCACTGTCAGGCCTTTCCTGAATAAAACTCTCAATTCTATTAAGGTTCTTAACATCCTCTCCCGAATTACACCCCGCCAACAAGAGAGGTATAATAGCAAACACAAATCGCAGATTCATATGATAATTAAAAGGGCCGCTAAAAAGTTTTCTATAAAGTTTGAGTATCATTAATCAAAAAACAAGCGGCCCGAGGACAAAAAACAGGCACAGGAAACCTACGCGAACGGGGTTGTAGCGCCCAATGACGATAGGAATCCCGTGCCTGTAAGGCACGAGCCTATCGCCAATCTCGTCATAAACACTTCTGAGGCTACAAGTTCGTTCGCGAATTGACGAGAGTATTTGGTAGAGCTATAAAGTAATACTCATAGTTTCTTTCGCAAAAGTAATAAATAAAAGCCAAAAAACAATTATTAGGTTCCAAAAAGAAGGATCTTTTGGTCTCTTTTTTAGGTTTTTTCTTTTTGTAAAGAATTGAAAAATTAAATGATTAATAATCAACACTTTACACAGGTAAAAATATTTTTATTTTCATTGTCTTGCGGTATCTTCTCCGTAACTTTGCGTTTGAGTTTTTCTTAATTATAAAAACATGAAACACATCTTTTATCTTCTCTTGCTTACCTTTGCAATATGCCTTGGTAGCACCAATGGTTACGCACAGAATGGTGGTAACCCGAATCCTTCTTCTATCATCATTACTATTACCGACCCTTTCGGACAGATTCCAAGAACACCTACCAATATTCCTATTGTTGGTTATGTTCTTAACAACACCATTAATCTCTATTTTAGTAACGATATTGGCGAAATGCTTTTTGTCTTGGAAGAATCTTTTGATGGTGTTCTCTTTTCAACGGTTGTCGACACTTCTGAGGGCTTTGTTTGCCTTCCTTTCTGCGGCATCCCAGGCTCCTACACAATTACATTCAATCTAGAAAACGGCACAAGTTATATCGGTAGATTTGAAATACTATGAAACTTTCAACTGCTTATATAACTATTGTTGGCTCTCTTTTATTGTGTGTAACAAGTTTAGCCGACAGCAACACTGACCCTCACTCCCGCCTGGCAGCGCACCAGATCTGCCAGGACGGGGTGCTGAACCCGTCCAGTCCGGAAATGTGGACCATGTTCCACTTCGGAGACAATTTCCGGGCCGACCCCAACCAGGGGACCCTCGGCCTGAGTATTCCTGTTTATACGTACAGCGACGAGCGCTTCAACATCCCCGTCGAACTCTGCTACAACACGGCCGGCGGTTATCGTC
>JAEEGG010023857.1_pt1 | contig 11914 bp, 9 predicted proteins | sample 9134161 | NCBI WGS metagenome assembly JAEEGG01 (sample SAMN16246543, study PRJNA631951) | gut metagenome | biome: gut microbiome; feature: rumen; material: CR-attached | host: Bos | place: Iran: Karaj | collected 2018-10 | reverse complement strand
CATGGGTTGCATCTTCAAACCACCGAAGTTAAGAATCAGCTTGTTGCCGATGGTGCCTTCTGGAGAACCCGCAGGAACAGGATCGGGATCGCCCAAGAGGCCACCCAAGTATTCAGCATTCAGTCCTGTTTGGGCATAGATGTTGGCATCGTTACTGCCACCCACGAGTTTTTCGAAGATGATGACCTTATCGTTGAAATTCAGGGTCTCAGCACCATTCGTCTTCATGCTACCCACATTACCACCGCAATAGAACGAACCGAACTTAGTGGAATATGCTATATAGCCTGGGTTGTCGTCCGTAGCCGGGTCAAAGACCACACGGGGTTTAATGTCCATAGCCACCGCATCCATATAAGTGGCAAAAGTGGCAGGATCGGTCAAGTCCATCGTATTGAACTTCGAACCATCACCGGTCTTATCGGTGCTCTTGAGGGTCAGCAAGGTGCCTTCTCGCTTGATGATGTTGTCCCCGTCTTTCACCTCGGCATTGCTGGTCACCATGTTTTCACCATTGTTGCCCAGGAACACCTTATCGGCAATGACATAAGAGCCAATCTTCAGCTCTGCCGCAGCATTGGAGTAAGGATCGTCGTTGTGCAGGGTAGCACTGTTACCACCACAGTAGAGAGCACCACCGATGACAGTAGGATGATTGGCATCTGTTCCTATCACACGAATGGATACTGACTCGGCATTGGGTCGGAAGTCTTTGAGCGCCTCCGCAGAGGTCTTGCCGGCAGGCACCTGATAATAGAGGTCTCCATAGATGACGTCATCTTTCAACTTCTCGTTATCCGTATAGGGATACGAGCCGTTGCCACCACCATAGACGTCACCACGAATGCTGGTGTGAATACCCACGGCATTACCGCCATAAACCTTACCGGTAATATCGTTACCGCCATAGACGTTATTGATGTTACCAGCATCAATCCTTAATCGGGCTGCGTAACCGGCAGGATATTCAATACCGTCAACGGTTTCCTTGTCAATCTTATTGATTTTTCCATCCTTCATAGGCATCACGTCGGCCATACGGCATCCGCCATAGACATTATCGACCGTGAGGTCAGGAGAGATGAGTCGCATCAGGATACCATTTTCGTGTGTCATAGCTCCCTTGTTGCCACCATTATAAAGGTTTCGAATGAGTCCACGTTTCAGATTCCACGTCGGACGGATGGCCATCTCGGCCACGTTGTTACCGCCAAAGAAGCGGCCAATCTGGAACTCATCACTGCTGGGATGCGAGAATCCAGTATTGATGCCCATCTTGTTGCGGAAGCGGTCCATGGTCAAGACCTCTCCATTGTTGTCAGCATTCGGATTCTTCGCGTCCACAATGCTGTTAACTACTTTACTCGGGTTATCGAGGAATATGACGGTACTATCCGTTATCGTTGCATTATTACCGCCGCCATAAGCATACACGATGGAACCTCCTAAGAGCTCCAGATAGGCCTTACCTAGAGCGGGCTGTGAGAAACCGGTAGTATTGGTGGCTATCGGCTGTTTATTGTTATCATAGTCATCCTTCGTCAGATAGATTTCGTGAGTAGTGCCTTCGTTCCTATAGTAATAGTCTCCGTTACCACCAGCAAAGAGCTGACCAATGTAAATCTTCTGTGCATCATCTGTCTCTACCACTTTTGCATCAGCCCCTTCACCTGTTGTCGTTGTCTTTGTAGAGATACGGACAAGGGCATTCCAATTGGTTGAAATCTTGTTCTCTGCGGTTTTGGTCAAGGCTGCAGGAAGCGTTGCTGACTTACCGATGGTTCCAGCGATATCGTTACCGCCATAAACTTTGTTGATAACGATATAGTTAGAGGCATGTTCGCCGTCGAGATGGACAAAGGCAGAGCCCTTGACATCGGCCATTCGTGCTCCGCCAAAGACTGCGTCGATGTCTCCGGAGTGTATAGTGACGTTTGTTTTACCTCCTGTATCGCCGGCATTACCGCCACCATAGACGCTGCCGCCAATGACTATCTGCGCCTGCACCGCCGTAGCAGCAAGGAGCATCATCAGACTGATTATGGTATCTTTAACTCTCAATTTTCAATTATCAATTATCAATTTATCGTTACCGTCGGGTTGTCCAAATCGGGGTCCGACAACACATATAAATAGGTGGGTGCCACCGTCAGTGCCACCGGCTGTCGCTCACCGGCCTTCAGGGTAGAGAGCAACAGCGATGATGGTAACTTATTTGTGGCCACACAGTCCTTACGGACGAGGTGCCCCTTGCGGTCGTAGACATCGTAGGTGGTCATCAGCGACAGCACATCGGTACAGCCGGGAATGATGTTACCGCTGAGCATCAGTTCTGTGGTGGCCGACAGCGCCTTGCCCTCTTCGCTTTCAAACAATACCATGGACATTCCCGTTTCACCAGTGGGGGTGTCCCATGTTACTTTCGTGACAGGATTTGCTCCTGTTGTGTTGGCTGTCAGCGTGATGACTGCTTTGGTAGCGCTGATCTTTGAACTCTTCAGCTCCATGCGCTTGAGTTTGATGGTTCGCACCTGGGCATACTGCTCGGCGACCTTCATTTTGAACTGCAGACAGCTGTAGATATGGTCCATCAGCAGGTTGACATAGTGCTGCCCCTTGCCTTTATCCGCTCCATTGTAGAGGAAACTTCCGAGTTGTGCATTATTTGCATTTTTGTCCGTAGAAGGTTTGGTGGTTCCACCTACGCCCACGACGACGCACACATCGGTCTTGCTGATGGGTTTCAGTCCGTCAAGCGTGAGTACGGCACCGTTTGCATAATCACCCGACAGGGGAGTGATGGAGCAGTTAGACTTGTTGATAACATCGCCGGGCATGAAACCGTAGATGTAGTATTGGCGTGCTTTTACGCCGATGTTCGACTGCCATTTAAAGCCATTATAGCTGAAGTATTCCAGAGCGGGATCACCCTCATCAGCCGGAGTCATATAGATGCCGATAGAGGTGACACCCTCGGGCTCGAAAGGACTATAGCCTGGCACGGCGCGGGTGGTGACATCGGTATAAGACCGCGTATAGGCTGCGAGCTGCAAGGTGTCTTCCTGCTGCACGGCAGTGTCGTCGTCGGCCGTACAGCCGACGAGCAGGATGGCTGCCATCAGCAACACCCTCACGCGTACCTTATATATTATATTAAATCTATTCACTCTTCTTTATCTTTTTTTACCAGTTATACACATCATGATTTCTGACGTCGCGGTCGGTCCAGCTATTGACATCGACCCGGTTGAAGTTCAGTACGGCGTCGCCGTAGTAGGCATAAATGAGCCAAGTGTGGTTGCGTGAGAAGTCGCCGGCCTCGGCCATTTTGAACTCAGCGGTTTTCTCGTCACCATTACCGACCTTATATTTCACTTTACCGGTTATCATTTTACCGCTCTCGTGCAGGTAGTAGGGTCCTATTGACGTTGCCTTGCTCTCTGCTACGGCGGTGTTGATGCGGCTCTCGTACTCCTGTGGACTCTCGACACCCTCGATGAAGATGAAGTCGAGTGGATTGGTAGTACCCTTCACACCCACTGCCGAGGCCAACAGAATGGCATCATAGTCCAAGTATTGCGACACACGGAAGTTTCGCCCAGTATACGGTCCGTTCAAGAACAGGAATTCCTCGCTGGCCATCAGTCCCGCGTCAATGGTGATGCCCGTAATCTGGACATTGGAGCCAGTCAGTGAACTGAATACGAAGCGGAGCTTCGAGACCATACGCACCAGACGGACAGTAGCCATCTCCGAGTAGTCCGTACCGATGCGCAGCACGGGTTTTTCGCCCGTTACCGGTTGGTTGAGCAATACGCCCGACATGGGCAGTCCGTCGTCAGGTACCTTATTATTCAACGGATCAGTTCCGAAATGGTTGTTGTCGAGCACGGCCTTCTGCAATTCTTCGCGCGACGTATTCTTATCATATTTCTTGCCATGCGTATTCTCGGTAACATTCGCCAGCACAAGGACATCGACGCGAGGTCGGCGGTCGGCAAAGCTGCGGCTGACGGGCACCTGATAGACGTCGCCTTCACCCGTATTCAGCTTTTCAATATCGGAAGACTTGGGTTCATAATAGGCCACCAGTTTGCCATTGGCGGTCTCGAAGACCCATATCTGCAGACTATTGACCTGCGCCTCATAACCGATGGGGTCCACGTCGCCCACAGTGGCACGTGTCAGTAGCGGATGCTCAGGGGCATAGACATAGAAGCTGAGCATGGTCGGCTCTTCCTCCTGCGGAGTCTTTTCGACCTCGCCAGATGATGAACAGGCCATCAGCATCAGTGTCATTAAGTATGTCAGTACCTTACGCATTCCTTATTATATTTATTATTATATTTATTATTATTCTCATTCCTTATTCCAGGGGTACCGTAGTCGTTGTGGACTGAATCCACTTGTTGGTAATCTGGATACCCACCTCCAGGCTGGGTGAGAGGAGGTCGGGCAGCACGTTATATGCCTCCTTCAGCGAGGCAATCTTCACCGATAGCGTGGTGGTGAAGTCCTGTGTGAACACCTGGTTCATATAGTCCGCTGTTCGCTCGGTAGGACGGTTGACGGTTCCAATCATATAGAACTTCGTGCCGCGATAGATGACGCCATTGTTGGCACCATAGAAGTTGATGTCGCTGTTGTTCTGGAACTCGAGGATTACCTTCACCTTATTATCGTTCTCGGCACTTTGCAGAACCAGTGTCTCGACGGGGTTCGACTCGTCGACGGTGGTACTCATATAGTAATAGTCGTCGCCATTGGTCTTGACCTGGTTGTCGTAGATGAAGCGGTCGGGCGACAGGGGCGTCTGCGGTTTGAAGTCGAAGCCCACCGTATGCTGTCCATCGACGATGATACCCGTCAGGGGGAAGGCCTTCTCGGTGACCGTGATGTCCTGGTCCTGACTATCCTTGAGTGTCGGCGCTACCTTTTTCAGTTTCACCTGCAGGCATCCCACGGCATACTGCAAGGGATCGACGATGGCTGCCGCCTGCGTGTTGGCAGTAACCACGCCACCCGATTGGTATTGGCTGACGATATCCTCCCATTTTGTGACGGTTTCATCGGTATAAGCCCTGTTGACGAGGTCCATGGTGGACGTTCGGATGAGGCTGTTGGTGAAATAGTAGAGTTCTGCCGGATAGCAATAGCGGTCGATGCTGTTGATGGCAGCCTCGGTACTCGTTTCCACCTGAGGGACAAATCCGTCTTCAGAGGTCCACATCAAGACGGCTGCTCCGTCGGGCAGGCCGATGGAACCAGGATAGTTGGCGGGGAAGTCCTTATTGTTGTCTATCTCAGCGATGATGGCATCCCTGATAGCTGTGGCTGTGGCATCGCCGATGAAGTGTTCGCTCTGGTTGCTGAGCGAGAATCGTAATGCCTCCACGAATTTGCTGATGCTGAGTGACGACCCTGCCCGCTTTGCCGCCGTGCTGAACTCCGGGTTCTGTCCGGTGAAGTTGGTGTAGAGCAGTTTCAGCAACGCGTTCGTGCTGTTTTTCCAACTGTATGTCGTACCATCTATGGTGGCCTGCGCATTGGCAATGCGGTTGAGGTAGGCAGCAATGGCCTTTGCATCGTTGGGAACATCCGTTGTGGCACAGATTTGTTTGAGGCTGAACGAGATGTCGGCAGGATAGCCATCAGGTGTGATGGTGGTCTGCAGCACACCATTTTGTGCATTATCGCCCTTGGGTGCGGCACGTCCGTAAACCAGGAAGGACGCGGTGCCGGGAACCAGTATGACCTCCTTTGAGAAAAACACCTTCTGGTTGGACTTGTCGTACTGATACGTCGTTCCGCTCTCCGTCAGGCTCTTGGGAATGTCGTCGACTGTTATCTTGGAACCGTTTTCAGGTATGCCAAAAGGAATCTTGCGCAACAGGTTGATTTCGCGAACGGACGTTGACTGTACCACATCGCCACCCTGGCGTGTCGTCGGAATCGACGTCTGTGTGACGGCCAAGGCCAGTCGTGCCGACACGCTTGCTGTCGTGTCGTCGACCTCCTCACTGCTGCAACCGGTCAGAAGTGCCAGGAGTGCTAGGATCCATATGTAATCTTTATATCTCAATGTACTTATAGCGGTATCTCGTTGTTATAACCATCATTCCAATTGAGGGTGACGCTGACACCTACTGTCGAGTCAGCAGTGCCAATCTCACCGTCATCACCTATCCAGCATTTGATGATTTTAAACTGTCCGGCACGCAAAGGCGCCTTGATGCCGAGCACGTTCTTCGTGACGCTGCCGTCGGATTTGGGCACATAGACTTGCATCTCCCAAAGCGACTCATCACCGGGCACAGCGATAAACGGCTCCTCCGTCTCGATGACTGAACGTGTTGTTGACGGTTCCCTCGAAGGGAAGGTCACCGAGCAGTAGGCTATCTCGTTCGCATGATCCGGATCCACCACCTTATTTGTTCTGACGATAGGTGATTTTTCAGGGAATATATAGGCACTGTCACAGATGTTGAACTGTGTGGCAAATCCTGTTGTATACACTTTGATTCCCTCGGCGTCGTGGCCTTTTGTGTCGATGAGCAGTGTCGCAGCACAGTTGGCCATATAAAGGTGTACGTTGAAGTTCTGGTCGATGCCTTCGAGTACCTCCATGGGCTGACGGGCTGTGAAGAGTCCTGTCGTGTGCGAGTCGATGGTGTCTCGGCTGTGCTGTTGCAAATGAGAGGTATGACAGCGCTCATCGCTAACCAGTTCGATGAGTGGATCGTCAATAATATTGGCAACGGCCAGATGCATGTACTGTCGTTTGGGCAAGTTGAGGGCATAGCTGGCCTGATTGGCGTCCATGATATGCTCGTCGTGCTGCAGTCGGAGCGAGTCGCCCTGCGTATCGTAGAACGAGAGGTCGACGTCGTGTGCGAAGTCGGTGAAGATACCTGACAGGTGATTACGCAATGTGTTTGCGAGCTTCAGTTCCGTCTCTGTGTTCAACTGCGTCTTCAGCTCGGTGTTCATATTGGTCACCAAGCGCAACTCGTAGTCGAGCTCATAGTCGTTGGCACATGCCGACAAGTCGTCGTCGATGGTGGAACAGGATGCCAAATTAGTAATGAGTAATGAGCAATTAGTAATTATGATTACCTTCTTAGCCAAATTAGCAACCACACCGCGCCTTCTAACCACAGCACTACATACTGCAGACACAAACAGGGCTATAGTTCCATTGTTTACTCTTCCAGCACCAAAACTAATCATAATTACTAATTATTCATTACTAATTATTCATTAGATAACATCTATTATTCTCCAAGGATGACTTCATTGAAATTCAGGCCTGTCTGCCATTCCACATCCACTGAGAGGCCCAGTGAGATCTGTCCGGAACGCAGGTTAGGCACAGAGACGAGTGCGTGCGACAGCGACTCCTTACCGATGACGAAGTTGGCAACGGTCTTGAAATCCTGCATGAACACGCGACGTTCCCTGATGGTGTTTCCGTTTTCGTCGTACGGCGGCAGTGCATAACTGGAAGGCCAGGTGATGCCCAGTGAGCGGTCGGCGGCAAACTCCTCCGGCGTGTATGCGGTGTTATCGGCCTTTTTCAGTCCGGTCGGCACGTCGTCGGGATCCAGTTTACCGACAATATAGAATTTAGAACCGGTACGTATGAGGTTGTTCTCGCCGTAGAAGTCGCGCGATCTGTTTTCAAATTCCAGTGCGACATAGACCTCTCTTTGTTTCTTGCCTACACTTTTGGCTTCCCAGTTATCCCATAACAGGGTGTAGTTGGGTTGTGAGAGCGGTGCAGAACCCGCAGTCGAAGAATAGCGTGGAATCTGGATGTAGTCCACCTCTTTGCCCTCTTCGTTTTTGCTCTTTACCTTATCATATACCATATGGCCAAAGCCCGGGGTTTCCGACTTAGCGATATAGTTCCAACCGGCTTCCGGTTCCTGACCGCCAATGAGTACACCCGTCAGATGGAAGTGATCGTCGTTGACTGTTACCGGAATCTGGTTGTTAGGCTCATCGGCACCATTCCAAGTCTGCTGAAGATTATGGTTATTGTCTTCGAGGATGTCGGTGCCATAGCGCACCCTAGTCTCCAGCAGGGCAGTACCATAGTTGATATTATCCTGCATGGCTACGCTACGGGTGGTAGACTGTACACTGCTGTTAGACACCCAGTCGGCCGTCCAGCTGGTTTCGGATTCCCAGTTTACCACACCGTCAGGATAGTCGGTGGCCACCTTGGGGATGTCGGACACGCGTATGCCGCTGTTGCCGAAATAGCATAATTCAGCGGGATACACATAGTTTGCCGGATCGAAGGCAGTCTCTGTCGTTGAAGAGCCACCCATGGCATACGTCTCGACAGTACCCTTGTAGTTATATTCGAACTTCAATCCCTTTGTCGGGTCGTTGGGATCCTTGGGGACGATGTCGAACTGTAACAGTGTAGATCCCCACGGCAGGTTGAAGTTGGCGGGGAATTCGTTCAGGTCACAAGTAGAGACCACCTCCTCGACACCATCGACAGCAATGTAAGACTTGATTTCGTCCACGTTTTTCCAACAATAGTCCTTATCGCGATCGAAGAACAGTTCAATATTCTGTTGGATTTTTTTAGCCACTTCTTGTGCCACGACTTCCTGCAAAGAAACAGCAGAGGCACCGGTAATCGAATTGACGATACCCATCAGGTCGTGGATGACATAGGCGACGGCCTCGCCAGCACCGGCACGCAGTTCGTTAGAACGAATGGTGTTGAAGGTGACAAACGCCTTTGACAGTTTTTCGCCCAGTGCACACATCGGCTGGTCGTTTCCGCTGAGATCCTTGAGCGGTTCGATGGTACGCTCATTCAGAGTATAACTGCCTGCTTCACCTTTGATGTCGATATAGTCGCTCCACGACAGGGAAGAAATGTGTCGGGTATAGCCATTGTATTCGAGTGTCACATCCGTTATCGTGCTGCGTACAATCTCCGTCAGTACGGCCGCCATCAGTTTCTCATGCTGCAGGAGGGCACCCTGATAGATGTGAGGGGTTGTGGGATCGGCCGTCTCAGGCACAATCTTATTCATTAAAAATGAAATCTGGCTCAAGTCATCACCGACATTCATGGTAATCTTACCCTGATCCTGGTCGGTGCCCGTCTTGATGGCCTTACCCCAGAACATCAGTGTGTTTGTCTCCGTGGGCAGGCTGAGTTCGATGACACGACGTGACGACGGCTCGTCGTCTGTTTCGTCCTGTGTCAGTTTCTCGGCCGAGATGACGGTACCGAACGAGTGGATTTTATCGGCAATGATAGGTGAAGTGACCGGATAACCACTGTATTTCTGCTTAAAGACTGCCAGATAGGCATTGTTGATGCCTCGGAAGGGCTGAGAGGGTGTAGCCTGCGTGTTTGGCGCAGTCATTCGCGTGTACGGCTCGTTGGCCGTCGAAACATTAAATACAAAGTCAACGCCGACCTCTCCCGTTTCGGGATTGTAGTTAGGGCTAGGCTGAACGGTCAGGTCCTCTTTTGACGAACAGGCGTCGAATCCTAACACCATTGTGAATGCTAATGCACCCAACAATACATTTTTCATGAATTGTTTCATCATCATATGCTTTTATTTTTTTCTTTGTTCTTGTTTCTTTAACGGGATATTGTAAACGATGTTGAGCGCAGCCTGAGGCATGAGGAACACCTTAGACTCGTCGCCCATCTTAGAGCCGCACTGACCACAGGCGAAACGATCGTACTTAGCGTAACCCACAGCGGCTCCAATCAATGCCTCGAGGTTCCAATGGCGGCCCAACGGCCAGGAGTAGCCGTAGAAAGCACCGATGGCAACGAGGTCACCCTGTCGACGTTCGTCACGAACCGACTTGTACATGCCCAGCGGGAAGCGGATGCCAGCCACATTGAAATGACTGTAGATGATATTTGCTCCGAAGAAATGACGGACGCTGACGGAGTCCGTCCAATAGCGCAGTTCGGGAGAGAGGAGGAGATGACGCCACTTGCGTGATGTCTCGTCGCTGGTGGGCCAAGGACGATAACCTGCCGTCAGGGCTACCGACCAATGCTGTCCAGCGCTGACACCCACCGTCAAATTGGGAGTCAGCCAGGCATCGTAGATCAGATTGTTGCCCAGCGACATGCTTTGTGCCTCAGCTTTCGATACCGCCAGAAGCAGCAAAACAATTATCAAAATATGTTTCATCACGTTCCTCTTCATATACGCGCGCGAAATTAATTTAGTATGCAAAATTACTCATTTTATTATATCCTTCAACACTATCCTCCCCCAGAATATGCAAATAATTACCAATTTCTTGATTTAAATCAAGAGCGTCGTAGAGAAAATAAAGCGATAAAACGTTAACAAAGGATAATTTGTCCGAAACTTTCTTCGCTACTCAAAGATCGGCCCAAGAGGAATAGGGATGCTGGCGGAGTTGGGAATTATAGTAACGTCGGTCGCCGGTAACCTCTTTTCCGATGAAATGGGGGATTTTTGGCTCATCGGAGGGTGTTTTTAATTCCACTTCAGCCATTACCAATGGGGCGTTATCGCCATGAAATTCGTCGACTTCAAAGGTGTGTTCACCACTTTTCACCAGCCAACGGGTTTTGTCGATGATGCCAGGCTCACAGAGTGTCATCAGCTGCTCTGCATCGACAAGGGGAATCTCCTGCTCGAATTCATAGCGCGACAGACCGCCATCAAGACTGGGCCCCTTAATAGTGATAAAGGCCTTCTCGTCACGGATGCGAATACGCACCGTACGTCCCCGCTCGCTGCAGATATAGCCCTGCCGGATGTGGCTGTGGGCATAGGACAACGACTTATACGAGTCGTCCAGGACCAAGAATTTACGTTCGATTTCAAACATATGAATGTGGAATGTTGAATGTGGAATGTTGAATGGTCGCCTGCGGCGATTGTTCAATGAGGAATGTGGAATGTTGAATGTGGAATGTTGAATGGTCGCCTGCGGCGATAAATAATTGAGAATTAAGAATTCTACATCGCAGCGAAGCGAGAATCACTCCTCATTCCACACTCAACATTCCACATTTAAATTTACTTACGCCATCATGGTGAAGGTCCAGATCAGATAGATAATGGCGAGGATGATGAGTCCGCCAAAAATCCATGTAACGACTTTCTTACCTTGTTCTTCCTGTTTCTTAGCGTAAGCTTCACGCTTTGCATTACTCTTTTTCATAATGTTGAATGTTGAATGTTGATTGTTGAATGATCGGCAGAGCCGATGATCAATGATGAATTATTAATTATTTGTTTCGTTATCTAAATTGAATTTTGATGTTTTTGTTATTGAAACCAAAAGACGTTTTAATTCTTCACAATCTTCATATATAGATTTATACTGTTCCGTACTAAGAAAACCTGTCTTATTTAACAAAGTTAGCCAAAACAAGCTTTCACTTGTACCACTACGGAATAATAGATCTGATATTCGATGTTCATGCTTTTCGTCAACCAGATAGCGGCATAAATTCGTTATACGAATTGCGAAATTCATGCACTTATCTTCCATTATCTTGCCAAAGTCACTCATAATTCTTCATTCAGCCATTGCGCTTAGAACAACCATTCAACATTCAACATTCTCCATTCCAAATTCCATGAGGTATGCCTTGATGAAATCGTCGATTTTGCCATCCATGACGCCATCGACATCGGAGGTTTGGTAGTTGGTGCGGTGGTCCTTGACACGACGGTCGTCGAAGACGTAAGAGCGAATCTGGCTACCCCACTCGATCTTCTTCTTGCCAGCCTCAATCTTCGCCTGAGCCTCCAAGCGCTTCTGCATGGCGCGGTCGTAGAGTTGAGAGCGGAGCAGGGCCATGGCACGCTCCTTGTTCTTAGGATGGTCGCGCGTCTCGGTATTCTCGATGAGGATTTCCTCCTCT
>JAEEGG010023855.1_pt1 | contig 11914 bp, 12 predicted proteins | sample 9134161 | NCBI WGS metagenome assembly JAEEGG01 (sample SAMN16246543, study PRJNA631951) | gut metagenome | biome: gut microbiome; feature: rumen; material: CR-attached | host: Bos | place: Iran: Karaj | collected 2018-10 | reverse complement strand
CTGGACGACCCGCCCCCTTCCCCCAAGCATCCCCCATCCCTCCGCCTGGTCCTGGGCGAAGGCCGCAACCGCCACATCCGCCGCCTCATGTCCGCCCTGGGCCTCCGCGTCCTCCGCCTCCGCCGCCTCCGCATCGGCCCCCTCACCGAAGCCCACCTCCACCACCGCCCCCTCGTCGAACTCCCCCCCGACCTCCTCGCCCCGCTGCTGGACCGCTGAGCCCTGGCTCCCCCGCCCCTCCCACACATACGGCTCGCAGAAATGCACCCCAAAATAAAGTCTCCACCCGGTTTTATTCGCATGTCGTGAGATTATGGAAAATACTTGTATTTTCCGATAATCCGGTCCCATCAATCTCCATGAAAACACAGCAGGGGGAGATGCGAATGCTGATCAGACAAGCTCCGTCTTCACATGGGACAAGCCCGCTCGCTTTCCTTTCTCTTTTGCCTGCGGCGCCAAACACGGAGCGCGCGGAGAACGGAGACACGGAGATTTTGCAGGGAGGAGCTTCGCGCATCCAAAAACGTCCCGTTCAAGCGTTTGTCCGGCGTTTCCGAGGTGCGAAGGCTCCTCCAACAAACGCTCCATCCAAAATCTCTCCGTGTCTCCGTGCCTCCGTTTCCTCCGTGTTTTGTGCCGCAGGCCCCTTCCGCGAGAAACAATCCTTGTCTGGTCAGCATTCGGGAGAGATGCCCCGCCCGCGCCATCTGCCCGTGCACCGGACGCCCCACGGCCGGAAAGCGCAGTCGCGGGAGGAATCGGCTTGATTCGCGGACGGGGCAGGGGGAAAATGAAAGGGTTTTCCGCAAGATGAAAGGAAGGTTGTTGTCATGCTGGCATTGATGTTGATCGCGATTGGCGTGCTGTTCTGGCTCGGGTACCGGTTTTACGGCGGGTGGCTGGAGAAGCAGCTCGACGTCATGGAGGAGCGCATCACCCCCGCCCACGCGCTCAAGGACGGCGTGGACTACATGCCGACGCCGACGCCCATCGTCTTCGGCCACCACTTCAGCTCCATCGCGGGCGCGGGGCCGATCGTCGGGCCCATCAGCGCGGCGCTCGTGTTCGGGTGGGGGCCGGCGCTGCTGTGGATCGCCATCGGCGCGGTGTTCATCGGCGGGGTCCAGGATTTCTCGTCGCTGGTCGCCAGCCTCCGCCACCGCGGCGAAGGGTTGGCGCAGATCGGCCGCCGCCGCATGAGCCCGCTGACGTACCGGCTGTTCCTGCTGTTCCTCATCCTGACGCTGGACTACATCCTGATCGTGTTCCTCGACATGACGGCGGCGACCTTCGCGCCCGCGACGGTGGCCTGGGGCATGGAGAATCCGCCGGCCGCGCTGACGGGCGGCACGGTGGCGACGGCGTCGCTGTCGATCATCGCGATCGCGGTGGCCTTCGGCCAGGTGCTGCACCGCGGCGTGATGGGCCTGAAGGGCGCGACGTTCGTCATGGTCCCGCTGGTCTTCCTGGCGCTGGCGCTGGGGCAGTGGCTGCCGCTGGCGCCGTCGGTGGTCCCGGCGTGCTTCGGCATGGACAAGTACTTCTGGTCGATCGTCCTGCTCGCCTACTGCCTGGCGGCGTCGGTGCTCCCGGTCTGGACGTTGCTGCAGCCGCGCGACTACCTCTCCAGCTTCCTCCTCTACGCGTGCCTCGCGGCGGGCGTGGTCGGCATGCTCTGCTCGGGCTTCACGGGCACGGGAGCGGTTTCGTGGCCGGCGTTCAAGGCGTTCTCGACCCCCACCGAGGGCACGCTCTGGCCGGCGCTGCTGGTGACGATCGCGTGCGGCGCGGTCAGCGGCTTCCACGCGCTGGTCTCGAGCGGCACCACCTCCAAGCAGCTCGACAACGAGTGCGCGGCGCGTCCCGTCGGCATGGGCGCGATGCTGGTCGAAGGCGTCCTCGCGGTGATGGCCCTCGCGACCGTCATGACGATGGCCCCCGACGCCAAGGCGGCCGGTGCGCCGCCAGCGGTGTTCGCGGCGGGCATCGAGGCGTTCTTCCGCCCGATGGGGGTGCCGCAGGGATGGATCGAGTCGTTCGTGCTGCTGGCGGTGAGCACGTTCCTGCTGACGACGCTCGACTCCTGCACGCGCCTCGCCCGCATGCTCTTCCAGGAAATGACCGGCATGCCCAACCGCACCACCGGGCAGCGCGTCGCCGCGACGGTGGTCATCCTGCTGCCCGTCCTCCTCGCCTTCCGGCAGGTCCAGACACCGAACGGCCTGATCCCGATGTGGAAAGCCATCTGGCCGGCCTTCGGCGCGACGAACCAGCTGCTGGCGGCGCTGGCGCTGCTGATGGTATGGAGCTGGCTCCGCTCGCAGGGCAAGAAGGCGTGGTTCGTGGCCATTCCCATGGTCTTCATGGCCATCACCAGCATGGCCGCGCTCGTGCAGCTCGTCGGCATCTACGGCAGGCAGGGCAACTGGGAAATCGCGTCCCTGAGCATCCTCCTGCTCGGCCTCGCCGTGCTCGTGCTGGCCGACGTCGTGCGGCACATCCGCCGCGGTGCGCCGGAGGGATACCCCGCCTGAGCCGCGCGCGATGACGGCCCCCCGCCACCTCTTCGGCCCCGTGCCCTCGCGCCGCCTCGGGCGGTCGCTTGGCATCGACCTCACCCCGCGCAAGCTCTGCTGCGAGGACTGCGTGTTCTGCCAGATCGGCCCCACCACCACCCACACCCTGGAGCGGCGCGAGTGGGTCGACACCGCCGCCGTCCTCGCCGAGTTCGACGCGTGGGCGGCGGCCGGCGGCGAAGCCGACTACGCCACCCTCTCCGGCTACGGCGAACCCACCCTGCACACCCGCTTCGGCGATGTCCTGCGGCACGCCCGCGACCGCGGATTCAAGACCGCCCTCCTCAGCAACGGCGGCCTCATGCACCTGCCCGAAGTCCGCCGCGACGCCGCCGCGTCCGCCGACATCGTCAAGGTCACCCTCTCCGCGTGGGACGAAGACTCCTTCCGGCGCCTCCACCGCCCCGCCCTCGGCCTCACCTTCGAACGCCTCCTCGAAGGCGAACAGGCCCTCCGCGACATCCACCCCGGCAAACTCTGGGTCGAAGTCATGCTCGTGCGCGGCGTCAACGACGCCCCCGAGCAGGTCGAAGCCATCGCGGACGCCGTCGCCACCCTCCGCGCCGACGCTGTGCACCTCAACACCCTCACCCGCCCGTCCCTCTCCCAGGACGGCCTCCACCGGGTGTCCGAGGCGTGGCTCCATACCATCGTCCCGTGGTTCACCCCCGTCGCCGAAGTCCCCGCGTTCAAGGGCAAGGCCGAGTCCCCCCTCGACATGACCGACGACGCCCTCATGGAGCTCCTCGTCCGCCATCCCCTCTCCGTCGCCGCCTGGGCCAAGGCTGCCGGAATCGCCCCCGACGCCCTCGAAACGCGCCTGGCCGCGCTCGCGGAAAGCGGCCGCGTCGCCTACGAGACCGACGACGGCGTGCGGATGGTCCGGGCCACGGTGCTGCGGGCGTGAAGCCGCGCGGCGGTCAAACCGGCGGCGCGCCGCGGATCCGACGCCATTACCGCGCCGAAGGCGAGGTCCAGGGCGTGGGGTTCCGCTGGACCGCGCGCCGGCTGGCGGAAGAATGCGGAGTGTGCGGACTCGCGGAAAATGCCTACGACGGGTCCGTGCGGCTCGTCGCCGAGGGGCGACCGGAGGAGGTCAGGCGGTTCGTGATGCTGCTCGGGATGCAATTCCCGGAAGCAGTCATCGCGGAGTCGGGGCCGGAGGAGCGCGCGCGGGGTCTGGAGGGATTCGAAATCCGGTGAGGGGTGGGAAAGGGGAATCAGTCGCCTTCGAGGAGCAGCGGCAGGGTGGGTATGGCGGAAAAATGGCGGTCGGCGGTCACGAGGGTGGCCGAGAGTTCGAGGGCGTGGGCGGCAATCCAGATATCGTTGGCGGGGATGCGGTGGCCGCTGTCGGACAGGAATTGCCAGAGCCGGGCGTAGCGGTCGGCTGTGGCGGCGGTGAGGGCGGGGATGGAGACGTTGGGGAGCGAGAGGAGGATGTCGTAGGAACGTTGCTTGGCGCGATGGCGGTCGCCGGCGCGGATTCCCGCCAGGAATTCCCCGTGGACGATGGGGGAGATGTACACGCGGTGGGTCCGGGCAATCCGCTCGCCGAGCGGGGATTTTCCGTTGGCCATGTCGATGAGGACGTTCGTGTCGATGAGGCAGGGCCCGGTCATTTCCACATCTCCTCGTCGATGGTTTCGAACGACTTGAGCGTTTCGCGCATTTCGTCCGCGTCCTCGTCGGGCAGGGAGCCCAGGAAAGAGCGCCAGGCCGCGAGCCGGGCCTTCTCGTCCGGGGTGGGGAGCCCGAGGGCTGTGCGGAGGAGCTCCTTGGCAGAGGCGTTGAGGCTCTTTTTCGTGCGGGAGGCGTAGTCGCGGAGGGCTTGCGCGACTTCGGGGTCGAGGCCGTGGACGGTGAAGTTGAGGGGCAGGGCGGTGGGCGGCATGGGGGGCTCCTTTGTGGTTCAATACGGGGCGAGTGTGAACCACGGCGGGCGGGGAGTCAAGACGGAAAACGGTTGGGCGGGGGCAAGGTGTTGATGGGGCAACGTGGTGCGAAATGGAAGAAAATGCCAATGTTTTCCATAATCTCGCGTGCGGGGCGGGCGGGGCGCGGATGGGGCTTGCATGGGGGAGGGGTTGGGGGCATCATGGGGGCATGAAATTTCTTTTGACGAACGACGACGGGATTGCGGCGGAGGGAATCCGGGTGCTGGCGGAAGCGGTGCGGGGGCTTGGGGACGTGGAGGTCGTGGCGCCGGATGGGGAACGGTCCGCCATCGCCCAGGCCATCACGCTCGACCGCCCGCTCTACGCGGAACCCTGGCCGGAGAAGGGGGCGGCGTTCGGCTGGGCCGTGAGCGGCACGCCCGCGGATTGCGTGAAGATCGGCGTCCGCAAGCTGCTGCCGTCCCCGCCGGACCTGGTGCTCAGCGGCATCAACCTCGGCCCGAACGCCGGCATCAGCGTGCTGTACTCGGGTACGGTGTCGGCGGCGAGCGAGGCGCTGATCCTGGGGTACCCGGCGATTGCGTTTTCGCTGACGACCTTCGATGGACCCATCTGGGACACCGCGGCGCGCGTGGCGCGGCGTGTGGTGGAGCAGCTGGTGCGCGGGGAGGTGCGGCTGACGCCGGACACGCTTTGGAACGTGAACATCCCGAACGTTCCCTGGGAGCAGCTCAAGGGTATCCAATTAACTCGGATGGGGGAATCGCGCTTCGTCGAGACCTACACGGAGATGCGCGACGCGCAAGGGAGAAAGTGCTACTCGATGAAAGGCGACCTGGTGGAGCTGGGCGACCCGGACGGCACGGACCTGCAGGCATTGCGGGAAGGCTATGTCGCGCTGACGCCCGTGCGGCTGGACCGCACCCACCACGCGGCCATGGCGGCGCTGCGGGGGAACATGCCGACGCTGTGAGGGGCGGGCGGCTCAGGGGCGGGCGGCGAGGTGGAGCCCGGAGTCGAGAAAGAGGATTTGTCCGGTGAGGGAGGGGGTTGCGGCGGCGAACACGGCGGCGCGCGCGACGTCGTCCGGTGCCGGGCGGCGGGGCAGAAGGGCGGGCCGTGCGCGTTCGCGGTGCGTTTCAGGGACCAGGATGTCGCCGGGGGCGATGCCGTTGACGCGGATGTCCAGGGGGGCCAGCGCGCATGCGGAGCCGGGGATGGTCGCGGCGAGGGCGCGCTTGGCGTCGGCGTAGCGGGCGAAGGGGGCGTCGTCGGCGGGCGGGAGGGCGATGCGGGCGTCGAGGAGATGGAGAACGCAGGCGGGCCGTCGAGCAGCGGCCAGGGCCTCGAGGAAGGCCAGCGGGGCGTCGTGGTTGACGGTGCGCTGGGCGGCCAGTGCGCCGGGGGCGGCGGAGTCGGGGAGGAACAAGGAGGCGTTGTTGACCCAGACATCGATGCCGCCGGACCGCCGCACGGCATCGGCGAAAAGGGCTTCGCGCTCCCCGGGATCGGCTAGGTCGGCGGACAGGATCCCGCCGGCGCGCGGGCCGAGCGTGGCGAGCAGGGCTTCGGTGTCGGCGCGGGAGCGGTTGCAGTGGACCCACACGGTGGCACCGGCGTCGGCCAGTGCGCGCACGATGGCTGCGCCGATGCGGCGCGCCCCGCCGGTAACCAGCGCCGTGCGTCCTCCGAGGGGTTTGTCCATAACCGTATCCATGGCCGCCGATTCTATGCCCGGGCAACGGCGGGGGCAAGGGGAGACTGGCGGAATCCGTGATTGCGGGAGGGGGCGGAAAACGGTAGGATGCCCAAGAAATGAAAGAACAGGACCGTACGGAAGCATCGTGGGACATGGTGATCGGGCCGCCGAAAGGGTGGTTCGACCTCCATCTGCGCGATTTGTGGAGGTACCGGGACCTGGTGGCGCTGTTCGTGCGGCGGGACTTCGTGGCGGTGTACAAGCAGACCATCCTCGGGCCGCTGTGGCACGTCATCCAGCCGCTGCTCACGACCGTCATGTTCACCGTGGTTTTCGGGAACATCGCGGGGCTGCCGACCGACGGGGTGCCGGGGTTCATCTTCTACATGGCCGGGACGACCATCTGGACCTACTTCGCCAACTGCCTCACGCGCACCTCCGGGACGTTCATCGCCAACGCCGGCATCTTCGGCAAGGTGTACTTCCCCCGCATGGCGGTGCCGGTCTCGACGGTGGTCTCGCAGCTGATCGCGTTTGCCATCCAGTTCGCCTTCTTCCTGTGCTTCTACGCCGTCTTCTGGGCGAAGGGCGCCGCCATGCACCCCAACTGGACCCTGGCCCTCCTCCCCGTCCTGCTGGCCATCATGGCGGGCCTCGGACTGGGATTCGGCATCCTGATTTCCTCGATGACCACGAAATACCGCGACCTCCAGGTCCTGGTCGGCTTCGGCGTCCAGCTCTGGATGTACGCCACCCCGGTCATCTACCCCCTCTCCTGCGCCCCCGCGAAGTACCGCTGGATCGTCCTCGCCAACCCCGCCAGCGCGGTCGTGGAAACCTTCCGCCATGGCTTCTTCTCCACCGGCTCCTTCTCCTGGGCGGCCCTGGGCTATTCGGCCGGCTTCACGCTGGTGCTGCTGCTGATCGGCCTGGCGGTATTCAACCGCGTGGAACGGACTTTCATGGACACGGTGTAGGCATGATGTCCAGGGGTTTTAACGGAATTGCGGGCGGCGTCCCGATTTTGAACGCTTTTGCAAATCTTTTGACGGAAATGCAACTCGGGGCCGTGGAATGAACGGTTTGCGCGAGTTGGGTTATTTGTGGCTGGTCCGTCGTTATTCATTGAACGTGTGTGGGTTGCTTTGCCAATCCTATGCAACGGAGCAGTCCGTCAAACGGGTCGTCCGGGAAGGAATCGTGGAAACCACGCATTATCCCGTCCGACGCTACCGTCTGGAGGACACATGGCAGGGGCAGTTGACCTTCGCCCTGAAGCGCGAGGGCGTGAATCTGGAAGTCCTGCGCGCGTTCTTCCGCGTGGCGAGCCCTTTGTGGGGGGCACCATGATGCGGCTTTTCGTCTCCAGCGTCCAGAAGGAGTTCGCCGCGGAGCGGGCGCTCCTGAAGCGTTGCATCGCCAGGAATCCGGCGTACCGGCGGTTGTTCGACACGTTCGTGTTCGAGCTGGATGCCGTGGCGGCGGACAGGCGGGCCGACGAGGTGTATCTCGCCGAGTTGGCGGATTGCGACATCTACATCGGCCTCGTCGGAAACGAATACGGCCGCGAGGACGCGTCCGGCGTTTCCCCCACGGAACGGGAATTCGACGAAGCCACAAGGCTGGGATTGCCTCGCCTCGTGTTCGTTCTGGACCGGGATCCCCCCGGGCGCCATCCGAAGGAGGCGGCTTTCCTGTCGAAGATTTCCGATTCGCTGGTCCGGGCCAAGTGCCGGGACTCCGCCGAGCTGATGGTGGAAATCTACGCCGCCCTCGACGGGCTGTTGGTGGAACGGGGAGCGTACCGGATCGGGCCTTTTGACGCTTCGCCATGCGAAGGTGCCACGATGCAGGACATTTCTAGGAAAAAGGTCCGGGAATTCGTCTCCACCGCGAAACGGACACGGCATCTCCCGCTCGCGGTCGGCACGCCTGCCGAAAAGGTCCTGCAACATTTCCATCTGCTCGCCGCCGATGGCACCCCGCTCAATTCCGCCGTCCTGTTGTTCGGCAAGGCCCCGCAGGGGCGGTTCCCGTCCGCCCGGGTCATGTGCGTGGAGTGGCCGACCGCCGTACGCGCCAAACCCATCAAGGACCACCGGATTTTCGGCGGAACGCTCTCCGGCATGGCGGATGCCGCTGTCTCGTTCGTGCTGGACAAGCTAGAATGGCGAATCGGTTCCCGCGAAACGGGAGTGGGGGCCGTCGCTCCGACGGACTACGACATCCCCCGCACGGTCGTCGCCGAGGCCATCGTCAACGGCATCGCCCACCGGGACTATTCCGCCACGGGGGCCGTCCAGGTCGAGCTTTTCCCCGACAAACTGGTGGTGATGAGTCCTGGGAAACCGCATCCCCTGACGGATGTCTCTTCGCTCGACAAACCCCATGCATCCCATCCCGTCAACCCGTTGCTTGCCGAGGCCCTCTACCAAACGGGGCATATCGAACGCTTGGGAACGGGGTTGGAAGACCTGTTCCGCGCATGCCATGCCGCCGGACTTCCGAAACCCAAGGTGGAAATTCTTTCCGGGGAGTTCCATCTCACGGTCTTTCGGAATCCCCATGGCGCCCTCCCGTTCCGTGATGCGATGCATGATGCGATAAATGAGACGATAAATGATGCCATAAACGAGACGATAAAAACCCGCCCCGGCATCAAAAAAACCGAATTGGTCGCGCTTTTCGGGAAAAGCCGGCCCACCATCGAGCGGGCAGTCGCCAAACTCAAAAAGCAAGGCTTGATTGAATACCGCGGCAGCAAGAAGACCGGCGGATATTATCCGCTGGCGGGCAATCCTGTGGAGAACCGGCCATGACCACCGCCATTTCCATCCAGAACGTATCCAAGGCGTACCGGCTCGGGGTCATCGGGCACGGAACCCTCCGCGAAGACCTGCAGAGCTGGTGGGCGAGGGTCCGCGGCAAGGAGGACCCCAACCGGATCATCGGGAGCAAGGAGGCCATCGAGGGGGATACGCTGTGGGCGTTGCGGGACGTGAGCTTCGACGTGGAGCAGGGGAGCGTGTGGGGCATCATCGGGGCGAACGGGGCGGGGAAGAGCACGCTGCTGAAGATTCTCTCGCGCGTGACGGCACCGACCAGCGGGCAGATCAAGGTCCGCGGGAGGGTGGCGAGCCTGCTGGAGGTCGGCACGGGGTTCCATCCGGAGCTGACCGGGAGGGAGAACATCTTCCTCAACGGCGCCATCCTCGGCATGACAAAGGCCGAAGTGCGGAAGAAGTTCGACGAAATCGTGGCCTTCTCCGAAATCGAGAAGTTCATCGACACCCCGGTCAAGCGCTACTCCTCCGGCATGTACGTCCGCCTCGCCTTCGCCGTCGCCGCCCACCTCGACCCCGAAATCCTCGTGGTCGACGAAGTCCTCGCCGTCGGCGACGCCGCCTTCCAGAAGAAATGCCTCGGCAAGATGGGGGCGGTGGCCAAGGAAGGGCGGACGGTCCTGTTTGTCAGCCACAACATGGGGGCGGTGCGCGGTTTGACCCACAAGGCGGTTTTGCTGGAACACGGCCGGGTGCTGATGATGGGAGACAAAAATGCGGTCATCCAGCGGTATCTCCAAGGATCGCAACTGGAGAATTCCCAACATCTGGACGTGTCGAACCGTCCCCGCCGGAAAAACATGGGCATTACCTGCCGCTTGACGGAAGTGACCATCAACGGGGGCCGTGAAGTCCAGCATGGCGAACCGTTTTCCATCGACTTCACCCTCAAAAGCGATGTTGCATTGGATGAAGTGGCAATTGGAGTGGGCGTGAACGCGCTGGGTGGAGGCAGATTGGTCTCGTGGGACTGCGAAACAGGGGGCCAAAAGATATCCTTGGCACGTGGTCTGAATAGTTGGCGTATGGTAGTGCCCGAACTGGAGTTGCAACCTGCGTGGTATATGTTGGACATTGCCGTCAGGGCGTATAATGGCGACCATTACTATGATTTTCTAGCAGGTGAATGCCAAATACATGTGTTGCCGGGGCCAGATACTCCTGCAGCATTGATTCGTTCCGATGGACAGGTGCGCTCTAAGGCGGCGTGGCAGGCAATATGAAGGGGAGACTGGTCTTCAAACCATGCAATCTGAAAGACGTTTCGGAAACGATTTTGATGGATTTGAAGAGATATTCAATCGGTTCCATAGGAGAGGAACAAGTCGGAACTTGTGGGCCAGGGCAATTGGAAAAATCGGTCATTGTGGACGTCGGTTCGCAGAGGTTTTTGGGGGCGGGGCGGAGCGGATGGCGGTCCGGAGGGGGGTGGAGTGGGCGCGGGGAGGATGGGTTCACGTGGCGCCGAGCGACGTGTGGCGGTTCGACACAGGAGGGGGAAAGCGAATCCTTGGCATCGCAGGGGAAGTGGGGAAAGAATCGAGGGTGCTAATCCTGTCGTGGGGGGAGGCAGGGGATGCGGCGGCATTCCGTGAACTGGGGGGAGGGGTGGCGGTGTTGCGGGTGCGCAAGGGGGAAGAGGGGGCGCGGATGGCGGGGTGTGCGCTGGAGGCGGCACGGGGGTGGATATTCGTGAATCCGCTCCAATACGGGCGGTGGGCTGGGGCGCGGGGGAAGCGGCGGGTGGTGTACGATGCGCATGACGAGTTCGTGGTGTCGTATGCGGGGCGTTGCGGTGAAACCGGAGAGTTGGAACGAGCGGAGCGGCGTCTGCTGGAGGATGCAGAGCGGGCGTTTTTCTGCACGGAGCGTGACCGGAAGGCGACGAGGAGGCGGTACGGTGATTTGGAGGGGAAAAACTGGGAGGTGCTGCCGAACGGCATCAACGGGGAGGAGGCGGGAATGGCCGTGGTGCCGTCGGAATCAATCCAAAAGCGGCTTGCGGCGGGATGGAGTCGCCCCGTGGTGTTGTTCGCGGGGGCGAATTACGGACCGAATTACGAAGCGGTGGATGCAATCAGCCGGGATTGGGCCCCGGCGCAACCGGGTGCAACGTTCGTGATCCTGGGCATGCGGCTGGATCGGTATCTGCGGGACGGCGGGTTGGCACCGGCGCCGAACGTGGTGTTCACGGGTTTGGTGAGCGAGGCGGAGAAGCGGGTGCTGTACGACTTGGCGGAAGTGGCCATCATGCCCGTGAAGAGGGGGACGGGGTCGAGCTTGAAGGTCCCCGAGGCGATTGCCCGGGGAAAGGTGGTCATCGGGACGCGGGTGGGGCTGCGGGGATTCGAGGAATGGACAAAGTGGGAGAGCGTGACGATGGATGAAGAAGGGTGGGGAACGCTCGGGAAGGTGCTGGGACGGCTGGCCGTGGAGCCGATGGCGTTCGATGCTGCGTGCCGTGGGGCGGCGGAGGAGATGCAACGGCGGTACACATGGGGGGCGTTGATGGAACGGTGGAGGGGGACGTGGGGAGGGGGATGAAGTGACGAGTGACGAGTAACGAGAGACGAGATGAGGTGCGCCCTGCGGGCGCAGTGACAAGTGAAAAGTGACAAGTGACAAGATGCGGTGCGCCCGCGGAGCGGGCGGGAAACACAAGGGAAAGTGGGTAGGGCGTGGGGGGGCGTGGGAGGGGATGGCGGATGGGCCGCCCGCGCTCCGACAAGTGCTGGGACGTGCGGTGAGGAGCGGGACACGAAGCGGGGTATCCTAAACCTAAAAAGAGCAGTTGGGTTTCGCGGGCGGGTATGCAAGGAGCGGGCCGTGACCTTGGGCACGGGCACGGCGGGATGAGGCAGCGGGGACGGAGGGCTCAGTCGAAGGCGAAGGTCA
>JAEEGG010023854.1_pt1 | contig 11914 bp, 7 predicted proteins | sample 9134161 | NCBI WGS metagenome assembly JAEEGG01 (sample SAMN16246543, study PRJNA631951) | gut metagenome | biome: gut microbiome; feature: rumen; material: CR-attached | host: Bos | place: Iran: Karaj | collected 2018-10 | reverse complement strand
GCATCGACAAAGAAAGTGCCATCAGCCTGATTATCAACGGTTATGCCAAAGACGTGCTCAAAAAGCTGCCCATGGAGTTTGCTGTAGAGGCTCAGAAACTGTTGAGTATCAGCCTGGAGGGAAGCATCGGATAGACGGTAATACGGGAAGACGAGGAGACGTGCACTACGTGCACTCGGGTAGACGGATAAACGGATAAACGACACATCGTCTCCCCGAACGAACAAAGTGAGCGACTTACCGAACGAACGCAGTGAGTGTCTCCTCGAGCGAGCGAGGCGAGCGACTTAACGAACAAGACAATTCAACAAATAAAAAAAATCTACAATGAAAAAAGTAATCCACACTGACAACGCACCCAAGGCTGTGGGTCCATACAGCCAGGCTATCGAAGCTAACGGAATGTTATTCATTTCCGGTCAGATTCCCGTTGATCCGGCCACAGGAAAAATGCCCGAAGGCATTGAGGCTCAGACCGAACAAGTGATGAAGAACATCGAAGCCATCCTGAAAGAAGCAGGTTACACTTTCGACAATGTTATCAAATCAACTTGCTTGTTGAGCGACATCGCCTATTTCAAACCCATGAACGAGGTTTATGCCAAATATTATACCGTGAATCCGCCGGCAAGAGCCGCTTTCGCTGTGAAAGACCTGCCCCTTGGCGCATTGGTAGAAATCGAGACTATCGCTGTTAAATAATTCAGGATTAGTTCTTTATAAATTTCATTTTCATTTCTGATGAACTATTTGACCGTCGAGAAACTGTCGAAGAGCATCGGAGAGAAAGAGTTATTCTCCGAGATTACCTTTGGCCTTGAGAAAGGCCAGAAGACGGCATTGATAGCCCGCAATGGCACTGGCAAAAGCACTTTGCTGAACATCATTGCGGGCTATGATGTACCCGACAATGGCCAAGTGGTCATCAGGAATGATATTACCGTGTCCTATCTGCCCCAGATGGACCGCTTTGCCGACAATTTTTCGGTTTTGGATGCCATTTTTGATGCGCAAACACCTACCATTCAAGCCATTAAAGAATACGAGGCCTGTATGGTGCTGGCAGAGACAGAGCACGAAAATGTTGAAGTGCAACAGCGCTTGCAAAAGGCCATCATGGAAATGGACCGCCTGCATGCCTGGGACTTCGAGGCCAAAGCCAAAGAAATATTGTCGCGTTTCGGCATACATGATATCTTCAAAAATATCAACGAATTGTCGGGAGGACAACGCAAGAAGGCAGCCTTAGCCAAAACCCTGATTGCCGACACCGACCTGCTGATCCTTGACGAACCCACCAACCACTTGGATGTGGAAATGATTGAATGGTTGGAGAACTATCTCAAGTCCGCCAATGTCACCCTGCTGATGGTGACCCACGACCGATATTTCCTCGACCAAGTGTGCAATGACATCATCGAGTTGGATCACGGGCAGTTGTATCATTACCGAGGCAAGTACGATTATTTTGTGGAGAAAAAGGCCGAACGCTTGGCCAATGCCGCTGCGGAAAACGAGAAATTGCGACAACTTTTCCGCAAGGAACTGGAATGGGTACACACCTCTCCACAAGCCCGTACCACCAAGGCCAGGGCCCGAATCAACGCCTTCGAGGAACTCAAAAAAGAAGTGAGCAAAGCCCCTGAGCAAAAGCAGGAAGGTTTCAAGGTCCGCACCGAACGATTGGGCAACAAAATATTGGAAATCAACAATTTGGACTTCGCTTATCCAGACAATGTTTTACTGGATGACTTCTCCTATATCTTCAAGAAAGGAGAAAAATGCGGTATTGTCGGCCCCAACGGCACCGGCAAAAGTACCTTCCTGAAATTGATTATGGGCGAGTTGCAAGCCGACGGAGGCAAAATCACCCCGGGCTTGACCATCCAGTTCGGTTATTTCTCGCAGGACGGTCTCCCCTACTCCGGCAACAAACGCATCATCGACTTAGTGAAAGAGCAGGCGGAGGTCATCCGCATGGACAACGGCAACTACATGGGAGCCTCACAGTTCCTGAATCACTTCGGCTTTAAGTATGAGCAGCAATACACTTATTATGAAGACCTTAGCGGCGGCGAAAAACGCAAACTGCACCTGCTCATCACCCTGTTGAAGAACCCCAACTTCCTTATTTTGGACGAGCCCACCAACGACTTCGACATCGACACGCTGAACTTGTTGGAGGACTTTTTGGAGAACTACACCGGCTGCATCCTGATGGTTTCGCACGACCGCTGGTTTATGAACAAGCTGGTGGATCACATTTTTGTATTTGAAGGCCACGGCAAGATCAAGGATTATTATGGCAACTACACCGAATACCGCTTGGAGCGTGATAAAGAACTGAGACTGCAGAAACGCATCGCCAAGATTAATGCGCCCGCTGTAACGGAAGAAAGCAAAAGCAAGCCCGCTCGCGCCAGCAATCCCAACAAGATGACTTTCAAGGAGCGCAAGGAATTCGAGACTTTGGAGGTGGAAATTGAACAGTTGGAGAAAGAGAAAGCCGAGCTCATTGAGAAGATGAACAGCGGTGCAGGCAGTTCACAGGAGCTCACCGACTGGAGCCGTCGCTACCAAGAAGTCGAGACCTCTCTGGATGAGAAGTCCATGCGGTGGCTGGAGCTGTCGGAGAAGGAGTAATTTTTCTCCAAATGTAGGGACGCGATTCATCGCGTTCGCTGTATAAAAAGATCTTGGGAAAATATGAATAATAACATATCCCTCCATACACTGACAAACTCCCACGGCCTGCGTGCGGAAATCACCAATTTCGGTGGACGTGTGGTGTCACTGTATGTGCCTGACAAGAACGGACAATTGCGAGATATAGTTCTTGGTTTTGACAACTTGGAGGATTACCGGCCCGAGAATCACCTCTCTGACTTCGGAGCCATTATTGGCCGCTATGCCAACCGTCTCTGTAACGGACAAATAACTATTGGTGGTCGCACATACCAGCTACCACAAAACGACGGTCTACACTGCCTCCATGGTGGCCCTGATGGTTGGCAGTATCGTCTGTTTACCGTTGAGGAAGTGAACGACAACCGCTTGGTACTGAGTCTGGTCAGCGAGGACGGCGACAACGGATTTCCGGGCAATGTATGCGCCCGCATCACCTACACGCTGACTGACGACAATGCACTGGACATTGAATATGAGGTGGTTACTGATGAACACACCGTCATTAACCTGACCAACCATAGCTACTTTAACCTCAATGGAGATGCCTCTACCGATATTCTCAACCACCTGCTAACCATCGATGCCGACCGCTATACCCCTATTGACGAGACCCTTATTCCGACAGGTGAATTGGCATCAGTAGTCGGTACACCTATGGATTTCAGGCATGCCAAGCATATTGGTTGCGACATCAACGCAGACTTCGAACAGCTACGTTACGGGCACGGCTACGACCACAATTGGGTGCTGAACACGAAGGGCGACGACACCCGTCCCTGTGCCCAACTGGAGAGTCCAGTAACAGGCATTATATTAGAAGTTTACACCACCGAGCCCGGCATGCAGGTCTATACCGGAAACTTCCTCAACGGCACTGTTGTCGGCAAAGGAGGTGTAAGCTACCAGCAACGCAGCGCCATCTGTATCGAAACGCAGAAATTCCCCGATTCTCCCAACCAGCACTGGCCAGAATCCAATGCATTTCTGCATCCAGGAGAGGTTTACCACAGCCACACGAAGTTCAAGTTTGGGAAATAAGAAAAGCCTTGCAATTGCAAGGCTTTTCACGTGGCGGGATCGAGAGTTGAACTCGAGACCTCCGGGTTATGAATCCGACGCTCTAACCAACTGAGCTACCCCGCCGTTTTTGAGAGTGCAAAAATACAACTTTTTTCGATACACTCAACAAACTACTTCAAATTTTTTATTAGAAGATTAAAACATTGAACATTAACAAATTAGTTAATTCGTTAATTAGCAAATTAAAGAAATTCAAAATTCAGACTTCAAAATTAAAGTTATCAGAATACATACTCATCAACACGAAGTCACCAACATGAAATAACAATTAGCACATTTGCTAATTAACCAATTTGCTAATTTATAAGTCTATCTCATACCATTCGGTTTTGCGCTTGGCATAGCGTTCCTTGGCCCTGGCAATGGATTCCTCATCATACCTGATTCGTCCGATTTTGCGAGTGAGACTACTGATTTGCCCAGCCCTTTTATTCAGATAGCCTGTAGGTTTGGCCGGATTGCGTTTCAAAGGCGCGGGGTAACAAGCAGTAATAAGGGCGGCTTCACGCAAAGTCAGTTTGTCAGCACTTTTATGAAAATAATGTTGGGCTGCGGCCTCTGCGCCATAAATGCCAGGTCCCATCTCTATCACGTTCAAATACACCTCCATGATTCTTTCCTTACTCCAGAATGTTTCTATCAGGAAAGTAAAATAGACTTCCCCACCCTTCCGTATCCAGGAATGGCCGTCCCAAAGGAACACATTTTTGGCGGTCTGTTGCGAAATGGTGCTGGCCCCGCGTTCACGCTTGCCCTGCTTTTTCTCATTGATAGCCTTCTGTACCGCGCCCCAATCAAAGCCATTGTGAGACAGAAAGTTATTATCTTCAGAAGCCACCGCACAATCCGCCATACAATGCGATATTTCCTCTATATCACGCCATTCTTTTTCTATGGGTAAATCATTTTTCACCTTGCGAATAATCATCAATGGGGTTACTGGAGGATTAATCCACCGATAGGCCATAGGCAACAAGATACTTAAAATCAGTAAAGCCAACAACACTTTGCCTAACATTATGAGTAAGCGTTTCAACGGACCGCCAGATCCGGCAGATTTCTTAGTTTTTTTCTTGGCCATATTCCTTCAAATTTGGAAGTGCAAAAATACAATAAATTCAAACATTCAACTTGTCCACAATAAAAAATCAAAATCAAAGTTATTATTTATATATTTGTAAATTATTTTATACCTATATTTTAATTCAACAAATTAAATAAATGAAAATTATGAAAAGAGAAAATCAGAACATCAACCTCATGACCGACTTCGCTTTCAAGCGGTTCTTCGGCACAGAACCCTACAAGAACAATCTCATCCACTTCCTCAACGCTGTCCTGCCACCGTATATCGGACCCGTGCAGGACCTGACCTATCTGCCCACGGAGCAGCTCGGGACAAGCGACACCAACAAACGGTTGGTCTTCGACGTGCTCTGCGCCAACCCGATAAACGACCACATCATCGTGGAGATGCAGAAGGCAAGCCAGGAGTTCTTCAAGGACAGGGTCATCGCCTACTCCTCGCGGCACATCAGCGAGTCGTTGGAAGTCGGTGACCGGAAATACAGCTTTCCCAAGGTCATCACCATTGTGCTGGTGGATTTCGAGATTCCGGAGCTGAGAGGGTCGGACAAGTTTATTCAGCATGTCATGCTAAAAGATGACGAAAACAAAATTTTTTCCGACAAAATGTCGTTTCTTTTGATAGATTTGACTAAATTTGCAGCCGAAATAAGTTTCGAACAGTTAAGGGAAGAAAGCCAGAAATGGTGCTATGTCATCAAGAACATGTGGAGACTGAAAGAGGGGGACATTCCCAAGGAAGAGACCATTTTCCGCGAGCTGTTCGAGAACTGCAAAATATCAAAACTGAACGCCATGGAAAAACAAGAGTATGAGAAAAGCGTATTGGAGTACGAGGACGTAAAAGACGCGATGGAATATCACCACAGGATTGGATTCGCCGAAGGTATGGAAAAAGGTATGGAAAAAGGGATGGAGAAAGGGATGGAGAAGGGACGAGAAGAGGGATTAAAGACATTGACACATACTGTGAAGAATTTACTTGCAATGGGACTGACCTTTGGGGAGATAGTAAAAATAACGGGATTGCCAGAAAAAGAGGTCAGACGTTTGTGCAACAACTAACAACTGCTAATTATCCATTGACATGGTGGATTTCGGAAAGAAATTCAAACAATGTATATTACATATTTACGGACATGCAGGAAGACAAGTATTTTTAATGTCACATTGAAAAAAATTGTATTTTTGCACTTGGAAAATTAGTATTAATTTAATCCTATATAGTATGAAACAACGATTCATGTCAGGCTTGCTGATTGCCGTTTTCTGCCTTTTCGCTTTCAGCATGGATGCCCAAAATTACAAAAAGGAAACCTACCAGAACGACCCGATGAACGTCATCCATTACACTTTGGACAACGGTCTGCAGGTCTTCATGTCCGTCAACAAGGATGAACCCCGTATCCAGACCCTCATTGCCGTGCGTGTGGGTAGCAAGAACGACCCCGCTGAATCCACCGGTCTATCACACTACCTCGAACACCTGATGTTCAAGGGTACCAGCAAATTCGGCACCCTCGACTGGGCCAAGGAGCAAGTGCAGTTGAAAGAAATCGAAAGACTATACGAAGTTTATAACCACACCACCGACCCTGCCAAACGCAAAGCCATCTATCATTTGATTGACTCCGTTTCTTACGAGGCTTCCAAGTATGCCATCCCCAACGAATACGACAAGCTGATGAACGTTATCGGTTCACAGGGAACCAACGCATTCACCTCCAACGACATGACCGTATATCAGGAGAACATACCCAGCAACGAATTGGAACGTTGGCTCATGATTGAGAGCGACCGCTTCTCAAACGCCGTATTCCGCTTGTTCCACACTGAGTTGGAGACCGTTTATGAAGAGAAAAACATGAACATGGCCAACGATAGCCGTACCGCCTACGAGAAAATGAACGAGGCACTTTTCCCGCATCATCCCTACGGTACACAGACAACAATAGGCACTGTCGAACACCTGAAAAACCCCTCACTGACCAACATCAACAAACACTACAAAACCTACTATGTACCTAACAACTACTGCATCGCCATGGCTGGCGACTTCGACCCAGAACAGGCTATCAAACTGATTGACAAATATTTTGGCAAACTCCAACCGCGCTTTATCCCCGACTTCACCTACGTAAAAGAAAATCCCATCCGTGAAGTTAAGGTAGTGGATGTTTATGGACTTGAAGCTGAGAACCTGCAAATCGGTTTCCGTATCGACGCCGGTACCGGCTCACGCGATGTGTTATTGGCTGAAATGGCCGACGCCGTGTTGATGAATGGTTCTTGCGGTATCATGGATGAGAACATCAATCAGAAGCAGCTGGCCCAATATGCCTCCTCTGGTGTAAGCGACTTGAACGATTACGCTTATTTCCGCCTTGCTGGCAGACCAAAAAAAGGACAGACCCTGGAACAACTGAAAGACCTCTTGCTGCAACAAATTGACATTTTGAAATCAGGCAACTGGGATGAAGACCTTTTGACCGCCGCCATCAACAACCGCAAACTCAGCCAAATGACCCAAGTAGAGAACAATAACAATCGCGCCATGGCGATGGCAATAGCCTACCTCGCCCACATGAGCTGGCAGGATGTGTTGAACGAGACCGACAACATGAGCCAAGTAACCAAGGAAGACGTGATTGACTTCGCACGCCGTACATTCAAAAACAACAATTATGTAGTGGTTTACAAACGTCAGGGCGAGCAACGCGACGTGCAAAAAGTAGAGAAACCCGAAATCACCCCAGTGGTCATCAACCGCGATGTGGAAAGCCAATTCATGAAAGACATCAAGAAAATCAATGTCAAACCTATCGAGCCCGTCTTCGTCGATTTCAACAAAGACATGAAGAAAGGCAAAGCCAACGGCAACGAGATTCTTTATGTTCAGAATACAGAAAACGGCCGCTTCCAGCTGTACTACCGCTACAACTACGGTTCCTTGTATGACAAAAAAGCCGGCATCACCAACCAGTTCCTCGACCAGTTGGAAAGCGAGAACAGAACCCTCAGCCAAATCAACCGCGAAATGTATGACCTTGCCTGCGATTATAGCATCAGTTTCGGCGACAAATACGCCCGTGTGAACATCTCCGGTTTGAGTGAGAACATGGAGAAAGCTATCGCCATTGTGGAAGACATCCTGAATCACCCCAAGATTTCTGAAGAATCCGTACAAAATTCCATTGCAAATGTGTTAAAATCACGCGAGGACAGCAAATCACGCCAAAACACCATCTTCCAAAGAATGCTGAGTTATGCTTCTTACGGCAAGGACAACATGCGCAAATATCTGGTAACTAATGATGAAGTAAAGAAACTCAAAGCACAGGATGTCATTAACCAGATTAAGACCATGACCTCACAGCCGCAACGTATCATGTACTATGGCGACATGAGTCTCACTGACTTGCAGAAAGTAATCACCGACAAGCACAGTGTGCATCCTGCCAAGAAACCCATGAAGCAGAATCCCGATTTCGACCGTCTGCAGACCAAAGAGAACAAGGTGTATTTCGCTCACTACGACGCCAAACAGTCGCTGTGCCGACAGCTGAACACATCCATCCCCGCCAACTGGGCACTAAGTCCCCAAATTGAGATGTACAACGAGTATTTCGGTGGCAGCATGAACTCCATCGTGTTCCAGGAAATCCGCGAGAAACGCTCACTTGCCTACACTGCCGCCGCATACTTCGTCGAACCCAACGAAAAAGGACGTTACACCTACAACATGACACATATCGGCACCCAGAACGACAAGCTGATTGACGCCTTGGAAGCTTTCACCGATCTGTTGGACAACATGCCGGTATCCGACCTCAATTTTGACTTGGCCAAGACATCTCTGATTTCAGAATTCAGAACCAACCGTATCCGCAAGATGAGCATCATCAACTACTACCTGAACTGCGAGGAAAAAGGCCTGAAAGCCCCCACAGACAAAGCTGACTACAATGCCATCCAGAATATGACCATCAACGATGTACTCAACTTCAACAAGACCTACGTCAAAGGACAGAAACACACCGTTGTGGTTTTAGGCAATGAGAACGAAGTTGACTTCAAAGGTTTGGAAAAATACGGCAAAATCACGAAACTCAGCTTAGAAGAGATTTTCGGATACTAATCAACAATTCCCCTTCTTTTAGAAGGGGTGGCCGAAGGCCGGGGTAGTGACATAAACATCCTGGCGAAGCCAGCAAATCAAAGTCCCGAGGCATGGTGCTTCGGGATTTTTTTTGTTTATCGGCAATTGTCGCATCTCTCCGAGATGCCTATAGTGCGTCCACTTTCCCATCACCACACTGCGCTACGCTTGTATGGTGTTAACTGCACTGCGTGCGTACAGCCTCTCCGAGGCGAAAAATGTCACTGTCATAACGTTCAATCCACCGGTCATGGTTGGTTAATCATTTCCCCCTCTCTGAACGCCCTTGGACTCGCCCCCACTGCACGGCGGAAAAAAGTGCCAAAGTGACTCTGGTTCTTAAAACCGAGGCGGTCGGCAATGTCTTGGACTGGAAGCGCAGTGTTCAGCAACAGTATTTTCGCCTGACGAATGAGATTATATGTGATACAATCGCCCGAACTTCTGCCTATAACTTTCTTAACCACATTGGAAATATACTTTGAAGAGAGACATAATTCATTAGCATACCAGTCGATGCTATGGTGTTCGTGGCAATGCTTCTCCACCAATGCGAGGAAACGACCCGACAATTCCTCAGAGCGGGAAGGCGTGTATAGTTTGGAAAAGGAGTTATCATACATGCCATAAACAAAATACACCATTGAACGCACCAAATTAAGTGCCACCTCACGGACATTGCTCACATCGGGAGTATGTACAACTTCCCTTAACAAGTTAAGGTAATGCAGAACCACTTGCGTCTGGGGCTCCGTCAAGGGAAAAACCGGACGCATATAAGCCCGTACATGCGCATCCCCAGAAAAATTCAGATGCAAATCCTCTGCAAACTGTGGTGAGTAACTCAACATATACTGCATCATATCTTCACTGGCGTCATCCACACTAAGCACCTGATTGATTAAAATAGATGAAAAACAAGGAGCTTTCATCTCATATAGCTGATGATTAATATGTGCTTTAATCTCACCTCTCACCAGAAGATTCATAGCATATACGGAAGTCTGGAAATACTCCGGCATTGACGTTGTCCTTCCCTCCATGACAGCCAGTCGCAATTCGTCACCAAGACTTACCAGGCTTGTAATATTATCAACCTCCCGTAATACAGGCAGTTTTTCCAAGGGATTCTTATCAGTCATATTTCAAGCAAATTAAAACAATTTTTAGCTGCAAAAATACAATAATTCAATGAAAATCCACTATAAAATGTGTAAAACAGAACAATTTTGGAAGCGATGGGAATATTGCGGAATGAGATAAAAGATGTATCTTTGCATGTTGAAAACCACGTTAAGGCGTAGAAACGTTTAGACGTGGAGACGATATACCCCTTCTTAAGAAAGATTTAAGCTTGAATTTTGAACTTTGAATTCCAACTACCAATTATCAACTATTAACTATTAACTACTGACCCCTAATCACTAATCACTGACCACTGACCACTAAAACCTAAAACCTAAAACCTAAAAATATGAAACGACTTTTAACACTTTCCCTCTTTGCGCTGATGTGTTTTTTTGCTGCGGCGCAAACTACCATCAACTTCAAAGGGCAAGACAACAACGGTCAGCCCATACAGCTGGACCGTGTGGTCATCACCAACCACAGCAAAGGATGGCAACAAACCCTTTACTGGCCTGAGACCAGCCTGACCCTGAAAAACGGAACCGATATTGATGCCGTAGAGACGCACGGCCGTGCGTCTCTACAATTATCACAAAATAACCCCAACCCCTTCAACGGCAGCACCAATGTGAACCTGACATTGGCTGACGCTGGTAAGGTGACCATGGAAATCACCGATATGAATGGTCGCGTTGTAGAGACGTGGAGTACCGCGTCTCTACAACCAGGAATCCATCAATTCCGCATCAACCTGGCCAATGCCGGCACCTATATTCTAACTGCCCGCCAGGAGAAAAATGTATCCTCCATCAAGATGGTGTGCAACGAGGGACAAGGTGCGGATAAAATCGGATATAACGGCACTGTGGGAACGTATTTGACCCCAGCCGGCGACCAGATGGAATATGTGGGTTACGCCACCATCAACGGCATGGAAATGGAAAGCCAGCACATCACTGAAGCGAAAGTCTCCGAAAAGACCTTCACATTTCAGTTTATGAAAAGAAATGCTGTAACTCCTTCAGAAGAAAATGGCATTCTTACTTCAACAAAAAGAAAATCCGGAAATGCCCAGCCAGCAGATGATGCCGAAGGTTTCCGTGTGGCCCTCTCACTGAGCCCCTTCTCACTTAACCAGTTTGATGACGGCTATACCTTTGACATCGGAGACAGCATTGCCACCACTCCTGAACAGTTACAGAGCATTTACCGCAGTCTCGGTTCTACTGAGATGTATGTGAGAATCGCCACCAAACGACACAAAACCGCAGAGAACACCACAGACGGCGAGCCTGACGAGAACGCCAATGTACACACTTTTGACCAGGGAATGCGTTTATGCAGAATAGCCGCTTCGCTGAATATCCCCATCAATCCGGAAATCATGTGTGCCTACACTTACATGGATATGGACCGTGTGCAACCCCCACGTTTTGAGGAATATCCCGAGATTTACGCCTTGCAAAACGGCAAAGAGTGGTCTGAACTTTCACTCGATGAAGTATGTGCCGTTCTTGAAGCTTACGGGGAATTTGTCGCCGACTCGATTTTAGCCACCGGCTGTACCGTCAACAACTGGAACCTTGGCAATGAGGCCAACTTTGGTTTTGCCGGTATCGGCATGGGCGTAGAGACCGCCATAGACGCCAAATTAGGGAAAGCCTCGGCCATGAAACGCTATATGGCATCCATGTTCTCGACATGGTGGCTGAAGAAACATGTCTGGAATTACAACGTCAAAGAGTTTGCCGCAGTGAAGGCAGGCATCTTAAA
>JAEEGG010023853.1_pt1 | contig 11915 bp, 10 predicted proteins | sample 9134161 | NCBI WGS metagenome assembly JAEEGG01 (sample SAMN16246543, study PRJNA631951) | gut metagenome | biome: gut microbiome; feature: rumen; material: CR-attached | host: Bos | place: Iran: Karaj | collected 2018-10 | reverse complement strand
ATGGTGGCCCTGTCATCATCAGTGGTGGTGGAGGTGGCTTCGGCGGAGGTATGGGAGGCAGCTTCGGCGGTGGTATGGGAGGTGGCGGTGGCGCCGGTTCAAGATTTTAATGAAAAAAACTATTAAAAACAAAAGCAATATGAAGAAATCAACAATCGGACTGATAGCAGTCATTGTAATCATTGGATTTTGGCTCATGAATGTCTATAATGGCATGGTTGGCTTGGATGAAGGAGTCAACACTGCATGGGCAAATGTAGAAACACAGTATCAGCGTCGTGCTGACTTGATTCCTAACTTGGTGAACACCGTAAAGGGGTATGCACAGCATGAGCAGGAAACCTTTGAGGCAGTGGTAAATGCACGTAGCAAGGCTACTTCAATCACCATCGACCCATCAAATGTTACTCCTGAGAAACTGCAGGAGTTCCAACAAGCTCAAGGCGAACTCGCATCTGCATTGGGCAGATTGATTGCCATTTCTGAAAGCTATCCTGACCTAAAGGCCAGTGAGCAATTCAAGGAGTTGCAGGCACAGTTGGAGGGTACAGAGAATCGCATCAACGTGGCTCGCACCAATTTCAACAAGGAGGCACAGAAGTACAATACCACCATCCGTACATTCCCTCGCAATTTGTTTGCTGGTATGTTGGGCTTCACCCAGCGTGCTTACTTTGAAGCTGACGCAGGTGCAAATCAGGCTCCCAAGGTGCAGTTCTAATATCATTTAATCATACGAAGTAAGAAATAAGTCATGAGAAAGTTATTTGTATTGGTGCTGCTGTTGAGTGTACAATGTGCACTCTACGCAGCATCTACTGCTATCATTAAGGGTAAAGTTGTGGATGCTGGCACAGGACAAGCCATTGATTATGCAGACGTCATCGTTACCGATCTCAATGACAAAATTGTTGCTTCGGGCATCGTGACAGATGGCAGTTTCTCAGTAGAGAAGGTGCCTAATGGCGAGGTGTTGGTGATGGTACGCATGATGGGCTATGACCCTTATGTGAGTGATAAACTCACTATACGTGATGGACAGACCGTTGACTTGGGTACCATTCCCCTACAGGAACTAGCCACGGGTTTGTCGGAGGTAACTGTTGTGGGCGAGAAGAACCAGATTGTCTATAAGCTAGATCGCCAACGCATCAGCGGTTCATCATCTGTCACAGCCTCTGGTGGTACAGCAGTGGATATCCTCGCCAATACCCCATCCGTGCAAGTGGATGTGGATGGAGGGCTTACCTTCCGTGGAAGTAGCAACTTTCTCGTGTATGTGGATGGCAAACTGAGTCCACTGACTGGCACACAAGCTTTGCAACAAATACCTGCGGCTGCCATCGAGGACATCGAACTAATTACTACCCCATCCGCTCGTTATCGCGCTGAGGGTGATGTGGGTATCATTAATATCACCACCAAGCGTACCAATGGAAGTGGGTGGAGTGGCATGTTCAATGCTTCAGGAGGAACTTTAGGTACTTGGACAGGCGATGCCTTGCTAAACTATCGTACAGGCAAACATACATTCTACGTGGGTGGTACTGCTACCAATATTATGGGTAAAAGTAACTTCCAACAAAAGAAGAAGACCATTGTAGACGATTTCATCACCACCTCCGAATCCGATGGTACTCGTTTCAGCGAAAACCGTTCATTCATAGGCAAGACTGGTTGGCAATACAATGATGGTAAACACCACAACCTTTCTTTGGATTTGCAAAGTGGACAGACCAAGTTCACCCGTGGTGGTGATATGCGTTATGGTGAATTGCGTCTGCTAGGAACTGATATTCTGAATGACGCCACCTACAATAGTCACGACAGATACCAACTGAAAAAAAACCTCTTCCAAGCATCTCTGTCATGGAATTGGAAAATCAATGAAAAGAGTGATCTTTCCACGGTTAACCGCTTCAGATACGACTGGTACTCGTTGGAGTATACTGAGAGTAACATGTTCGACCTCAGTGGCAAACGCTATGAAGGAACGCGTGGTTATGAGGAAGAGCATCATTGGGATTGCGATTTCACCCTTACCTATCGCAATCGCTACAGTCCAACTGGTAATTTCGAGAGTGGATATTTCTATTCCACATATAGTGAACACGGCGAATACAACATCAAGTATTGGGATCGTGGTAAAGAACAGTTTGAATGGCAGGACGACCTCCATGCACCTTTCTACTATCGCCGCCAGATCCATGCGCTCTATGCAATGATGAACGACAAGTTCGGTAAGTTCGAGTTCGATGCTGGACTACGTGCTGAACGAGTAATCGATTTGGTAGAAATTACCGTGCCTGGTGGTAACCTTGATCATAAGCGTCTCGACCTATTCCCTTCTGCTCACCTTTCTTATAATATGGGCAAGGGAGGTATCTTCACTTTGGGTTATTCACGTCGCACTAACCGACCTGGCATTTGGCAAACTGAGCCCTACATTACATATGAAGATTATTACACCCGCAAGATAGGTAGCACAGACATCCGCCCAGAGTTCATTAATTCTGTAGAGCTCAACTACCGCAACACATTCGACGGAGGACATAGCATTTCTTTTGGAGGATTCTATCGTCATCGCAAGGATGTAGTGGATTGGGTTCGTGAAGCTTACGAGCCAGGCGTAACCCTCGACCGTAATGTCAACGCAGGTCGTCAGATTGAGCGAGGCCTGGAGTTTAGTGGTGTAGTAAAGGCTACCCGCTGGTGGACCACCACCCTGAATGGCAGTTTGTATCAGTACGATTTTAAGGCTAAGCATGTGGGCACTACCGATGCCGATGGTATGTCATTTCAGATTGGATGGATTAATGCCTTGTCATTAGCCAAAGATACCAAAGTACAGTTCGATGGTCATTTCATTGGTCCCAAGAGTCTGACTCAGGGTAAGGAGCATGGCTATGCCTATTTCAATCTGGCTTTCCGTCAGCAATTCCTCAAGGGTAAGTTGGCTTTCGCTGCTGTGGCAAATGATGTGTTCCACACAGCGAAATACTATAACCGTCGCAGTACTGTGGGCTTGAGTTCAGAAACATGGGTGCGTCCTAAATATCCCAATGTGGTGTTCTCACTGAGCTACATCTTCAACGCTGGTGGTAAGCACAGTTCATCCACAGGTGGAGGCTCATTATTCGAGGGTAGAGATTTCTAATACTCCATACTTTTTCTATCCAAAGCTCTTCCTCTTTAATAGAGGTGGAGCTTTGGCTTTTTAACGCACTCTTATTGTTTTTATTCATTGGATTTTTTATATCTGACAAATAAATATTATCTTTGCAGACAAAATAAAATAAACAACCCTTTATGGACAAACAGAGATATATGATGAGGGGCGTTAGTGCAGCCAAAGAGGATGTGCACAACGCTATCAAGAACATTGACAAGGGCATTTACCCAAAGGCTTTCTGTAAGATTATTCCTGACATCTTGGGTGGTGACCCTGAATATTGCAACATCATGCATGCCGATGGTGCAGGCACGAAATCCAGCCTCGCCTACATGTATTGGAAAGAGACTGGCGACCTCACCGTATGGAAAGGCATCGCACAGGATGCGTTGATTATGAACATCGACGACCTCTTGTGTGTAGGTGCTACGGATAATATTTTAGTTTCATCTACCATTGGTCGCAACAAATTGTTAGTGCCAGGCGAGGTGATATCTGCTATCATAAACGGTACCGATGAATTGTTGGCCGAACTGCGTGAAATGGGTATAGGTGCTTATGCCACTGGTGGCGAGACAGCTGATGTGGGTGATTTGGTTCGCACCATCATTGTGGATTCTACAGTGACTTGCCGTATGAAACGCAGTAATGTGATAGACAATGGCAACCTCTGTCCAGGTGATGTGATTGTGGGTTTGTCTTCTTCAGGTCAAGCCACTTATGAGCACGAATATAATGGTGGTATGGGCAGCAATGGTTTGACATCTGCACGCCATGATGTTTTTGCCAAGTACCTGGCTGAGAAATATCCAGAGAGTTATGATAAGGCTGTACCAGAGGAACTGGTGTATTGCGGAGGTTTGAAGTTGACTGATAAAGTTGAGAACAGCCCAGTAAATGCCGGCAAACTGGTACTCTCGCCTACGCGTACTTATGCTCCAGTAGTAAAGAAGTTGCTGGATGCCCTACGTCCTAATATTCATGGTATGGTACACTGTTCAGGTGGGGCCCAAACTAAGGTATTACACTTCGTGGGCGATAACTGTCGTGTCATCAAAGACAACATGTTCCCAGTTCCTCCGTTGTTCAAGACCATTCACGAACAGAGTGGAACCGATTGGCAAGAAATGTACAAGGTATTCAACATGGGGCATCGCTATGAGGTATATCTGCCTGCTGAATTTGCAGACCAAGTGATAGCTATCTCTAAGAGCTTCAACATTGATGCCCAGGTAGTAGGACATATTGAGGAAAGTGACCATAAAGAGTTGATTATCCGCAGTGAGTTTGGAGAATTCTTCTATTAACGAAGACTGAAGAATGGAAATTGTCAATAAATAATGGCTGACAAAAACAATATATTAGAAAAATTAGACGGGTTGGCACCTCGTTTCGATGAAGTTTCCACCTTGATTACTGACCCCAGTGTGATAGCCGACCAGGAACGTTATGTGAAGCTTACAAAAGAATACAAGGAGCTGGAGCGACTGATGACTGCTCGCAAGGAGTATCGCGAGTTGTTGGGACGCATCGACGAGGCTAAAGACATCATCACCAACGAAGATGATGCTGAGATGAAAGAGATGGCTCGTGGGGAGCTGAACATCTGCCTAGAGCGTCAGCCTCAACTGGAGGAAGAAATCAAACTGATGTTGATACCAGCTGACCCAATGGATAGTCGTAATGCTATCTTGGAAATTCGTGGTGGCACTGGTGGTGACGAGGCTGCTCTATTTGCCGGTGATTTGTTCCGTATGTACTCTAAGTTCTGCGAGAGAAAAGGTTGGAAGTTGGAAGTATCAAGTGCCAGCGAAGGAGCTGTTGGTGGATACAAGGAAATCATCTGTCCAATTACCGGTGATAGTGTATATGGCATTTTGAAATATGAATCCGGTGTACATCGTGTACAGCGAGTGCCTGTGACGGAGACCCAAGGCCGAGTACACACCTCTGCGGCATCAGTAGCCGTATTGCCAGAAGCCGAGCCTTTCGAAGTAAGTATTAACGAGGGCGAAATTCGTTGGGATACCTTCCGAAGCAGTGGCGCCGGTGGTCAGAATGTAAACAAGGTAGAATCGGGTGTTCGCCTACGTTACAATTGGAAGAACCCTAATACAGGCATTGTAGAGGAGATTCTCATTGAATGTACTGAAACGCGCGACCAACCCAAAAACAAGGAGCGTGCTTTGTCTCGCCTTCGCTCGTTTATCTACGACAAGGAACACCAAAAATATGTGGACGACATAGCTGCCAAACGTAAAACGATGGTATCCACGGGTGATCGTTCGGCCAAGATACGCACCTACAATTATCCACAAGGACGTATCACTGACCATCGTATCAACTATACCATCTATAACCTGCCAGCCTTTATGGATGGTGACATACAAGATTGCATCGACCACCTGATTGTGGCAGAGAATGCAGAGCGAATGAAAGAAAGTGAACTTTAACGATTGACAATTGACCTTTGACAATTGACTATTATGAGCTGGTTAGAGTACATATCATTCAGGGGGGCAACCCGGCGGGTGGAAGCCTTATTAAGGAGGTTTCCCATCACCGTGTTATTCACGGTGGCCTTTACCATCATCATACTGCTACTAATTGGGGACAACGATTTCTTCCCAAATAGCGATGCAGTGCTGTTTATGATTTGCTTCTATCCACCCACTGCAGCTTTACTGGGTTTGTCATTACACCTATGGAGCGAGGAGCAAACCAATAGACACAAAAGTAAACAGATACACGGAGTGGCACAAGGATTATGGTTCCTATTTTGCCTCACTATCTCTCTGTCTTTGTTTTCAGAAACAATGGAGTTTGGTATAGGCATGATGGCCATCCTCACCCTCATCATCACTTCGGTGTTGTTCCTATCCTTCCTCAAGAAGAAAGATGACATAGAGGCGTGGAACTTTGCCGTTAACCTGCTCATTGGTGCCGTTATCTCCACCATAGTCAGTGGTATCCTTTTGGGAGGCATAGCCCTGTTACTTTGGGGCATAGAGATGTTATTTGACCTCGACTTCCCTAACGACCTCTACTTGAGTGTTGTCATTTTGTGCATGATGACCCTCAACATCCTACTGTTCTTGATGCAGATACCAGAGGGAGAAGCTAAGCATTGCCAAAACACCCACCGTATGAATGATTTCGGTAAGGTAGTGGTACACGCCCTGTTTGTGCCCTTACAAGCCGCTTACTTAATTACGCTTTACATCTATACTCTCACCATCCTTATAGCGTGGGAATTGCCTGAAGGTGGTGTGGTGTGGTTGGTTACCACCATGATGATGGGCATGCTGTTCATCATCACGCTGATATATCCTTTGTTGTTCCACGACGACAAACCTTTTGACAAGAAACTGGTACGTTGGCTTGCTGCCCTGGCTTTGCCGTTATTAGTTTTAATGACTGTAGGCATCTGGAGACGTATAGTTGACTATGGATTTACTGTTCCCCGCATCTATGTCATATTGTTCAACATCTGGTGCTATGTGGTGTGCATCTACCTCTTCCTGCACAGAGCGAAACGCATCCTATGGATATTGGTATCCTTCGTGCTGGTGTTCTTTATTGCCTCTGTGGGTCCGTGGAATGTTACCGCTACCACCAAGCGAATCCTAACTAATCAGGTGGATGATATATTGGCACAAACAGGTGTTCGACTTCCCCTGGACTATACCCGTTTCGATAGTCTGACAAAAACCATGAGCAAGCATGATGCCGATATATTGAAGGGCAAACTGAGTTATTTGAAATTCGACCTTGATGGAGATTCATTGGTAACCCGATGGCTCGATGGCTTGGTAGATTTGCATACCAACCCCTGGTGGGAAGGTCCTAATACAAATGACAGCACTGAAATAAAACCTGTGAAGATCAGGCCTTCCGATATAGAATTCCCCAGTGCCAATATGGAATATGAAATTACTGATATGCCCAAGGGAAATTTCCAAAAGGTAATGAAGGTAGATGAATGGTTCTACAAGCAGAACATCCAAGAGCAAGACAGTCTGCTATTTTTGGATTTCATCTATTCACAGGATACGCTGCTTTACTCTACTCACTTCGAGCTGCCTTTCAGCCGTCTTCAAGAAGAAGCAACTGTGGAAGAAGGAAATCATGTACCATTCTTTATCGACAATCAGGAAGCATCATTGCTGATCTGGTTCTTCAGTGTAACCCAAAACGAGGATACCGAGAGAGGCTATAACAGCAATGATGACGTACCTAACTTCAGGGCGGGCATCAAGGACCTGCATTTAGAAGGTATGCTCTTCTTACGTGAGGCTGCTTTCAAGAAAGCCCCCCTAGAACAGAAAGAAGAAATTATTGAAGAAGATACTATAGAAAAATATCCAGAAAGATAAATTTATATGAACCGTAAAGCATTATTTGAGAACATACTCAAGAAACAGTCGTTCCTGTGTGTAGGACTCGATACTGACATCAAGAAAATACCTGAGCATTTGCTTCAGGAAGCAGACCCTATATTCGCCTTCAACAAGGCCATCATTGATGCTACTGCCGACTTGTGCATCGCCTATAAGCCCAATTTGGCTTTTTACGAATGCATGGGTGTAAAAGGCTGGCAGGCCTTTGAAAAGACTGTTGACTACATCAAGGACAACTATCCCGACCAACTCATTATCGCTGATGCCAAGCGAGGTGATATCGGAAACACTTCCGCCTTGTATGCCCGCTGTTTTTTTGAGGAGGGGCGTGTAGATGCTGTTACCGTAGCTCCTTATATGGGTGCGGACAGCGTGAAGCCTTTCTTGGGTTATGCAGACAAGTGGGTCATCCTGTTAGCATTAACTAGTAATAATGGCTCACACGACTTCCAGCTTACTACCGACACCAAGGGCGAGCGTCTGTTTGAGAAAGTGCTTCGCAAATCACAGGAATGGGCAGATGCCGACCAACTGATGTATGTGGTAGGTGCTACCCAAGGACAAGCCTTCGAGGATATCCGCAAGATAGTTCCCAATCACTTCCTGCTGGTACCAGGCGTAGGTGCTCAGGGCGGCTCATTGGAGGAGGTTTGCAAGTATGGCATGAATAGTCAATGTGGCTTGATTGTGAACTCCAGTCGTGGCATCATCTATGCTGGCAAAGGTGAGGATTTTGCCGCTGTAGCACGCCAGGCTGCCCGTGATTTGCAGCAACAAATGTCAAAACAATTGCAAATAATGCCTAATTTAGCCAAATAGAACGCAATTCATACCTTGTAAATGCAGTTTATGTCAAAAAAAGACATTACTTTTGTACCAAATAACTGAAGCTAGCTAAAAACATGGAATTTACAGCACAACAGATAGCCGCCTTCGTACAAGGTGAAATAGTGGGAGATGCCCTAACCACCGTACATACCTTCGCCAAGATTGAAGAAGGGGTGCCAGGTGCCATCACCTTTCTTTCGAATCCCAAATATGCACACTATATTTATGATACACAAGCGAGCATCGTTTTGGTGAATCGTGATTTCAAGCCTGAGCAGCCTGTCAAGGCTACCCTCATCAAGGTAGATAATGCTTATGAAACTCTGGCGAAATTGCTGGCGCTCTATGAGCAGAGTAAGCCTCGCCGCAAAGGTATCTCACCTAAGGCGGTGGTAGCAGACAGTGCCCAAATAGGCAGCGATGTATTCATTGGCCCTTATGCCGTGATTGATGAAGGAGCTACGATTGGCGACGGTACGCAAATTTATCCCAACACCTATGTTGGCCAGAACACCCGCATTGGAGAAGGTTCACTGCTCTATTCGGGTGTAAATGTGTATCACGATTGCAAGATTGGCAACAGGGTAACCTTGCACTCTGGCGTAGTGATTGGTGCTGACGGCTTCGGCTTCGCTCCTACCCCACAGGGTTATAATAAGATCCCACAGATTGGTAATGTCATTATCGAGGACGATGTGGAGATTGGTGCCAATACCTGTGTGGATCGCGCCACCATGGGTTCCACCATCGTACATAAGGGCGTTAAGTTAGATAATCTGATTCAGATTGCCCACAACGATGAAATAGGTGCTAACACCGTCATAGCTGCGCCAGCTGGTGTGGCAGGCTCGGCCAAGATGGGTGAGTGGTGCGTCATAGCCGGACAGGTAGGCATTTCTGGTCACCTCACCATTGGCAACCGAGTTACACTAGGTCCACAATCAGGTGTCATCAGCTCTATTCCTGACGGTAAAACTATGATGGGCACCCTGCCATTTGAAGATAAGGGATGGTTCAAGGTACAAGCGGTAATGAAAAAATTGCCAGATATGTACAGAGAGCTGAATGCATTACGTAAAGAATTAAATGAACTTAAAAAAGACAACCCACAATAAATGTTGAAACAAAAGACACTGAAAGAGAGCTTTTCGCTCAGCGGAAAAGGATTACACACAGGCTTGACCCTGACAGTTACCTTCAATCCCGCACCCGACAACTTCGGCTATAAAATCCAGCGTACCGATCTGGAAGGAAAGCCGATTATCGATGCCATTGCAGAAAATGTGACAGAGACAACTCGAGGCACCGTACTTAGCAAGAACGGCGTTAAGGTCAGCACTGTAGAACATGGAATGGCAGCCCTCTATGCCTCAGGCATCGACAACTGCCTGATTCAAGTGGATGGTCCTGAGTTCCCCATCCTCGACGGCAGTGCCCAGTATTTCATCGAGGGAATTGAGCGCGTGGGCACCATTGACCAGAACTCTGTGAAAGACTATTTCGTCATTAAAAACAAGATTGAGTTCCGCAACGAGAAGACAGGCTCATCCATCATTGTCCTCCCTGATGATGAGTTCAGCTTGAACGTATTGATATCTTATGACTCCACGATATTACCCAACCAGTATGCCACTTTGGAGGATATGTCGAAGTTCAAGGACGAGGTGGCAAAGGCCCGTACTTTTGTATTCGTGCGTGAGATAGAACCTCTGCTGCAGTTGGGGCTCATTAAGGGTGGCGACCTCGACAATGCTATCGTCATCTACGAGCGTCAGACTACACAGGAGCGTCTCGATATGCTGGCTGACATGTTGCATGTAGAGCATCGTGACGCCACTGACCTCGGATATATTCAACATAAGCCCCTACAGTGGGACAATGAGTGTACCCGCCATAAACTTCTCGATATCATCGGCGATATGGCGCTGATTGGCAAACCCATCAAGGGTAGGATCATTGCCACCCGTCCTGGTCATACGATTAACAACAAGTTTGCTCGTCTCATGCGAAAGGAGATCCGTAAGCATGAGGTGCAGGCACCTTTCTATGATCCCAATGAGGAACCGGTGATGGATGTGAACCGTATTCGTGAACTCCTGCCCCATCGCTATCCGATGCAGTTGGTTGACAAAGTGACGGCGTTGGGTGCTAACACAATCGTCGGCATCAAGAATATCACCTCTAATGAACCTTTCTTCCAAGGTCACTTCCCTCAGGAGCCTGTTATGCCTGGCGTGCTGATGATTGAAGCGATGGCACAGTGCGGTGGTCTGCTAGTGTTGAATACCCTCGAGAATCCCAGTCAGTGGAGCACCTATTTCATGAAGATCGACGATGTGAAGTTCCGTCAGAAGGTGGTGCCAGGTGATACATTGATCTTTAAGGTCGACCTGCTGGCACCCGTTCGTCATGGAATCTCTTCGATGAAAGGCTACATTTTTGTGGGCGACCATGTGGTAGCAGAAGCTACTTTCACCGCTCAAATCGTAAAAAACAAATAAAATTTATATTTCCAAACTTTCCAATTGTAAATGAATCAGATTCATCCTTTAGCAGTGGTTGACCCCGAGGCAAAACTCGGCGATGGCAACATCATCGGTCCTTTCTGCGTCATAGACAAGAATGTCGTCATTGGCGACAACAATACGTTTCTGAACAATGTAACCGTTCATTACGGAGCCCGTATCGGCAACAACAACGAATTTTTCCCAGGCGCCTCCATCTCCACGAAACCTCAGGATCTGAAGTTCAAAGGTGAGGATACTACTTGTGAAATAGGTGATAACAACTCCATCCGTGAGAATGTTACCATCAGCCGCGGTACAGCCTCAAAGGGCAAGACCGTTGTGGGAAATGGCAACCTGTTGATGGAGAATATGCATGTGGCTCACGACTGTGTGATTGGCAACGGATGCATCATTGGCAATTCCACGAAATTTGCTGGTGAGGTCGAGGTCGATGATTTTGCTATCATCTCCGCTACTTGTCTCTTCCACCAGTTCTGCCATGTGGGCAGTTATATCATGTTCCAGGGCGGCACACGCACCAGTCAGGATATTCCGCCATTCGTGATTGCCGGCAAGGAACCTGTTCGTTATGCTGGTGTCAACCTTGTAGGTCTGCGTCGTCGCGGTTTCCCTCGCGAGACTATTGAAGCCATCCATGAAGCCTATCGCATCATTTATTCACAGGGTGTATTGAAGGATGGCGTCGCTATGGCACGTGAGCAGTTCCTCGACTGCAAGGAAGTGGAATATATCTGCTCGTTCATCGAGAATTCCAAGCGCGGCATTATCAGATAGAGGTGACAGGTAAGACACTCATCGTTATTACTGGGCCGACGGCTGTCGGTAAAACGCAGCTTTGTCTCGAAATCGCCAGGCATTTCGACATTCCCATTATTAATGCTGACTCCAGGCAAATTTATAAGGAACTGTCGATTGGTACGGCCAAACCTTCAGTTGAAGATCAGCAGACAGTAAAGCACTATTTTGTGAGTACCTTGAGTCTACAGG
>JAEEGG010023849.1_pt1 | contig 11916 bp, 9 predicted proteins | sample 9134161 | NCBI WGS metagenome assembly JAEEGG01 (sample SAMN16246543, study PRJNA631951) | gut metagenome | biome: gut microbiome; feature: rumen; material: CR-attached | host: Bos | place: Iran: Karaj | collected 2018-10 | reverse complement strand
TACCCTTATCATCTACCCAAGTAATACGGAACTCACAAACACGATCGGGGATGCAAAGGCGCTCGATGAGGTTTGCCTTTTCAAACTCGGGGTGCTTGTTGTACTCTTCCTCGATGGTGGGAAGTACCTGAGAAACGGCCTGGATGTACTCCGGCTCATTGGGGAATCTCTGTTTCAGATCCTCTACAACTTTTGCTGCATTCATAATCTTTTTACGTTTTTTGAGTTATTATACTATTGAAAACAATTATTCTCTTGATTTCGATTGCAAAATTAAAGCAAAAACATAAAACCACCAAACATTTCGTTACTTTTTTGTCGAAAAAGCTTACGTTTTGTCATTTAATTGATTTAAATCAAGAGTATGTGACAAAAATTACTCTATTTGTTGTGCTCGATAACAATGAAATGAACCGTGCTTTTGTGCACGAAAACAGCAAACTAATATGAAGTGGCAATAAGAAAATTGTCGCTCACTTGGTAGTGAACGACAATTCTTCTTTTTCCTGTACCTTATTTATATAAATGGTGCTTCCTGGTTGCAGGTCTCCGTTAACGATGAGTTCGGAGACACCGTCTTCGATATACGTCTGTATGGCTCGTTTAAGTGGACGGGCACCAAATTGCACATCATAACCTTTCTCCGCGACAAATGCCTTAGCCTCGTCAGAGAGAATGATGGTATAGCCCATATCGCTAATGCGCTTGTAAAGACCTTGCAGTTCAACATCAATAATTTGTTTGATGGCTGTGAGGTCTAACTGGTCAAAGGTGATAATCTCGTCCAGACGATTCAGGAATTCTGGCGAGAACTGCTTCGATAGTGCCTTCTGTACAATTTGGCGAGCATGCTCCTTGTCTTGCTCGTTGAGCATAAGTGCTGACGAAGCCCCTGCGTTGAAACCAACGCCTCGTCCGAAGTCTTTCAGCTGGCGTGTACCTGCGTTCGACGTCATAATGATGACGGTATTGCGGAAGTCAACAAAACGTCCGTTACCATCAGTCAGTCTTCCCTCGTCAAGCACTTGCAACAATAGGTTGAATACGTTGCCGTGGGCTTTCTCGATTTCGTCGAGCAAGACGATAGAGTAGGGATGACGGCGTACACGCTCTGTCAATTGTCCACCTTCCTCGTAGCCTACATATCCCGGAGGCGCACCTATCAGTCGACTGACGTTGAACGACTCTGTATATTCCGACATGTCTACACGTATGAGGGCATCAGAAGAGCCAAACATAAACTCAGCCAGTTTTTTGGCGAGATATGTTTTACCCACACCAGTCGGACCAAGGAACATAAAGGCGCCAATGGGATGGTTGGGGTCTTTCAGTCCCACGCGGTTGCGCTGGATGGCCTTCACCATCTTGTCGATGGCTTTATCCTGAGCGATGACGTGTTGTTTCAGTTCTTGTGCCATACCTTTCAGGCGCACACCTTCTTCCTGGGCCATGCGTTGCACAGGGATGCCAGTCATCATCGACACCACCTCAGCCACTTCCTGTTCGGTAATGGTTGGGCGAACATCTACGTCGCCCTCCTGCCATTTCTTGTTCAGTTCCTGCAACTCACGCTCCAGCACGGTCTGACGATCACGATAGCTGGCGGCCAGTTCGAAGTTCTGATTACCAACGGCCTCCTCCTTTTTCTTCTTTACATCCTTGATTTCTGCCTCTTTGTCAGTAATCTCGGGTGGAATATTGGCTGTACGCAGGTGTACACGTGAGCCCACCTCATCAAGTGCATCGATAGCCTTATCAGGCATAAAACGGTCTGAGACGTAGCGGTCTGTCAGTTTGACACAAGCCGCCAGAGCATCATCGGTATAGTTCACGTGGTGGAAATACTCGTAGCGTCCTCGGATGTTTTGCAATATTTCCAGCGTTTGTTCGTTCGTTGTAGGCTCCACCTGCACTTTCTGGAAACGACGTTCTAGGGCTCCGTCCTTCTCAATGCTATTGCGGTATTCGTCGAGCGTCGTGGCACCGATACACTGGATGGTACCACGTGCCAAAGCGGGTTTCAGAATGTTGGCAGCATCCATACTACCTGGCGTACTACCTGCTCCAATGAGTGTATGAATCTCGTCGATGAAGACAATGATGTCAGGATTCTGTTCCAACTCCTTCACCAGCATCTTCATGCGTTCCTCAAACTGTCCGCGATACTTGGTACCTGCTACCACTCCCGTCATGTCGAGTGTGTAGATACGCTTATTATATAAGGTGGGAGAGCAACGATGCATAACAATCATCTCTGCCAGCCCTTCCACGATGGCACTTTTACCTACGCCAGGCTCACCGATGAGGATGGGGTTGTTCTTCTTGCGACGGCCTAAAATCTCTATGACGCGTTGTATCTCGTTTTCTCGACCAATACACGGGTCGAGTTTACCCAAGGCGGCACTCTCTGTTAAGTTTGTACCGAAATTGTCGAGGACGGGTGTCTTCGACTTTGTTTTCTGTTGTTGGGTCGTAGTGGATTTACCTGTAGAAGAACCGCTGGAGGCGTTGTTGCTGCTGGCAGAGGTCTCCTCTTCTTCGTAGTCCTCTTCAGGCATACCGATACCATTAGTCACGTTATCTTTTACGCTGAATAGCGTCAATACGTCTTCGTAGTTCATGTTGTTGAATTCCAATACTTGTTTAGCACCATTCTCTGCTTGGTCGTGCAGGATAGCCAATAGCAGGTGCTGCTCGTCAACCCTTGCAGAACGCTGTAAGCGTGCCTCCAATACGGCCAGTTTCAGAATGTTGCTTGCTTTCTCGTTAAGAACCAATTCTGAGGTAGTGATGGGCATTCCCAGTTCATCCTCGCGTACGCGATTCTCCAATTCTGTCTTGACAGACAGAGGATTGATGTCCAACCGCTGGAATACGTTGAGGATGGGCCCGTCCTTGCTGCGCATTAGTCCCAGAAGCAGGTGCTCAGGACCAACGCTACGACTAGCCAGTCGGGTGGCTTCCTCACGCGAGAAGGCGAGAACGTCAGATACCTTTGATGAAAATTGGTTTGCCACTATATTATATACTATTTTACTATTTGACAATTTTCGAGATTGCAAACATCGTGCCAATCATTGTTTGTTGTAGTACAGGTGGGCAAGTGCGGCTACTGCTGCGCGCCAGTCTGTGTCTAACGAGAAGCGGGTCATGCTCTCCTGAGAGTTGAAATAGCTCAGCACCAGTTCTGTGTCTTTGTCATGGAACAATGGATTTGAATAACTGATGTCCATGAACATCTTAATCATCTTGACCTGTTGTACATTGGGTAGTTTCGTCGACTCAATAAGTTTCTCTACGTAGAAATTGACGAAGTTGTCCATCGCGATAGCCTGCTTGTCCAGGAATGTCACGCTGGAGTCGGGCATCACCTCGCGCATCTTAATAGCCATGTAGTTCAGAGCGTCAAGTTTGAACTGACTGATTTGTTTCACTACAGGGTTAGCCTTGGGGTCATTGACGGTTGTCTTGGCTTTCTGACGCAGTTCATTGTAAGCCTCTTGGGCCTGCATGCTGGTAGCGATGGCCAGCAATGCGAGTAATATCAGTTTCTTCATATCTGTTTCTTTAAGAATAAATGGTTCGTAATTACGTTGGGTAACTCCTCCTGATAGTGAGTCACCATGATGAGTGTCTTGCCCTTGCGCTGACAAAATGTCTCAATGACATCCTTCGTCAGTCGGCGGTTCCAGAGGTCCAAGCCGTGTAGCGGCTCGTCAAGAATCAGTAGCTGGGGATCTTTCACAAAAGCACGGGCCAGCAGCACCAGACGTTGTTCACCACTGGAAAGCTGCAAGAAGGGCTTGTCTGCCAAATCTCCAATGCCAAAGATATCGAGCCACCAGCGACACTTGTCGTAGTCCTGCGGATTGGGTACGGCATACAGGCCTATAGAATCCATTAGTCCGCTTGCGACAATGCGGATAGCAGGTAGGTTGCGCTTATAGGAGCGATGCATCTCTGGCGATACGTAGCCAATGTGTTTCTTGATATCCCAGATGCTTTCGCCAGAACCGCGTGGACGATCGAAGAGTGTGATGTCGCATGCATAACTCTGTGGATTGTCTGCACAGACCAATGATAACAACGTTGATTTCCCGCTGCCATTTTGTCCTGATAGCGCCCATCGTTCTCCATTCATTACTGTCCAGTCAAGGTCTCTCAGAATGGTCCGCTCTCCATAACGGATGCAGACGTTCTTCATGTCTATGACACGTTGGCAGTCGTAGTCGCTATTGGTATATGGAAGCGAGAGAATAGCTTCCCGTTTTTTGTCACTTAACACATGGGCAGGTACAGGTTCTTGCTTGCCCATCCATTTTACCTCGCTGACAAATGAAGGTATGTCATCAGTCTTCGACATGACGAGTATGATTTCCATATCGCGCTCCTCAGCCAAAAGCCTTAGTAGGTCTCTCAATTGGTCGCGCGTCTCTGCATCCAGTCCGATGAACGGATTGTCCATAATGAGCAGTTTCGGGTCGGAGAACAACGTCTTTGTTAGTTGGAATTTGCGCAGTTCACCACTTGACAAGGTGATGATGTACTTGTCCAGGAATTCCTCCATGTGGAACAACTCATACAGTTGGTCACGCAGCTGACGGCGTTCTGCCGTATCCTCACCAGCAAGCAGATAGGCACGTTGTAGCAATTCCCCTACGGTAGGCGTCTCGTGGTCTATGTCGTGCTGGTTCCAACGCAACTGCAGATAGTACTGTCCGTCAACATTCACACCATAGGAGTCCGTGAAGGCTATGTAGCGCACACGGTCGGAGGCCAACTGCTTGCGCAACTGGTCCACATACAGCGTCTTTCCGCTGCCGTTACGTCCTGCTATGGCGGTTATTTTTGACATGTCTTGCTAACTTTTTCTTTATTCTTAGTGATAAAGTCCTTCCATCCCTTGTAGTGTGCCTGCGATTCTGGACGGTTCATCTGCATGAAGTGACAATAGGCGGCGCCCAATGCATCAGTAGCATCCATGAATTTTGACATGGCGTCTTTGTCGAATTTCAGCATCCGTTGCAACATCCCTGCCACCTGTTCCTTTGAGGCAGCACCATTGCCCGTAATGGCCATCTTAATCTTCATAGGCGCATATTCGTGGACAGGCACGCCACGCTGGATGGCAGCAGCTATGGCTGTTCCCTGAGCGCGTCCCAGTTTTAGCGTTGTCTGCACATTCTTCTGCAAGAACGGAGCCTCAATGGCCATCTCGTCGGGCAGATAACCCTCGATGATTCCTGTCACGCGCTCAAAGATATGGCCTAACTTCAGGTAGCCGTCACCAAACTTACGCAGGTCGATGACACCCATGGTCACCATCTCTGCCTTGTTGTTTACGACTTTGATGACGCCGTATCCCATGATGTTCGTTCCAGGGTCTATGCCCAGTATTACTTTTTCCATGATGATGGCTATTCTTTTTTATTATCTCTTGATGCTGAACATGCCCAGGCGATGTGTGTGCCCTTTTTTGTGCAGCGACTTCAGCAGATACATACCCTCTGGCAGGCGGCTAATGTTTATCTGCTGACGGTTGGTATAGGTTTGTAGCGTGCGACCTTTCAAATCGCAGACCACTAGCAGGTCTGCATCGAAGACGTTACGCTGGGGAACAGTCAGCATCTTGCCGTTATTGGGCAATAGCGTGGTAACGACGACAGATGGTGCAGCCTTTTTCGCAGAACGGATGGGCAGGCTCTCGTTGCCATAACGGTCGAGCGCAGTCACGGCATAGTGCAGCACAGGCTTGTCTGCTTTGCGTCGGATGCTCAGTTGCGATGCTCTCTGACGTGTGGAAATGAGATTCTCCGGTTTGGTGATATCTACATATTCTTCCGTCGAGGCATATATATTATATAATAGGTATGGACCATCGCTGCGGTCCTGTGCTCCGCTCCACGATAGATTGTCACCTCCTGTGGTGCGCTCCACATCCAGTTGGGTGGGGGCTATAGGTGCAATGCTCTGTGCCCACGTCATGGGTGGAATGAGTGCTGGATGATTGTCCGTCTGACGCATGAAGTCATAGATGCCCTTCACATTGTCCAACAGGAATTTTGTGCGGAAATGGCAATGACCAATGCCCAGATTACGTGTGACACTCAGCTGGCGCTTCACCTCTGACAAGGGCCAGTTGCGCTCGCTGGGATGCAGCATATAGGTGCCTAGACCTGATACGATGGTGCGTCCGTAACTCTGCTCCTTCCAGTCGATGGCAAAAGGGTAGAAGTTGTTGCCAGAGAAGTACATCATCGGGTAGAGTTGGTCCATCAACCCATCGCGCAACCATCCCTGGGCGTCCTGTGCCACGCGGTTGTAGGCATCCCATCCACCTGAACGATAGCGCGACAGATTGCCATACTTACCAATAGGCGAACAACTCAACTTAACCCACGGCTTGTAGCGCTTCACACGTTGGTTGACGCTTCGGACTATTCGTGTGATGTTCTCGTGATATTTACTACCACGCCATGTTTCCGGATACCGGATATAGTCCAGATGGATGCCGTCAATATCGTAGCGTGTGGTAATTTCTTCGCAGATGTTAGCGATATAGTCAGCCGTCATGGGTGACTCAGGATTCATATATCCCTCCTCGCCAATTCGTTTTACCAGCATGGGGTGCCACTTCCGCATGGTCTTACAACCAATGGTGTTCCATTTGCCAATGGGGATGGCAACGACCCATGCATGCAGTTCCATACCACGACGATGACATTCGTCGATGGCAAATTGCAGCGGATCCCAACCTGGCGTCTTGCCTGGCACACCCGACAGACTTCCCTCCCACGGTTCCAGTTCGGAAGGGTAGGCTGTGGTCGCTCTGACACGCGTCTGAAAGAGTACGGTATTGACGTTGATGGCTTGTAACTGGTCCAGTATTCGGCATAGATCTTCCTGCTGCCGTTGTATGCCCATGCCGTCGTGAGCATAGCTCTTCGGCCAGTCCAGTCCGCCAAGGGTAGTAAGCCACACGGCACGTACCTCATATTTTGGCTGTGCCGTGACGAAAAGCGTGCAGAATAGTAAGATGATGAATAAAATCCGCTTCAATTTTCCACTTTTTGCCTGCAAAGGTACGAAATAATTCGTAATTCGTATTTCTTTTTATAAAAAAGTGTGGCGTTGCAATCGTAATTCATAATTATTTTATACTTTTGCAGGCGAAAATACTAATAAACTAAAAAATGATTACATTTTCGCTGAGCTTTGTTGCTCTTATTTTGGGTTATCTGTTCTATGGCCGCTTCGTAGCACACATGTTCGGCCCTGATGACCGTGTGACTCCCGCTGTGGCTAAGGCCGATGGATTGGACTACATTGTTCTTCCTAATTGGAAGGTGTTTATGATTCAGTTTCTGAACATTGCGGGCACAGGCCCCATCTTTGGTGCCATCATGGGTGCCAAGTTCGGACCAGTAGCCTACCTGTGGATTGTCTTCGGATGCATCTTCGCAGGTGCCACCCACGACTATCTTTGTGGTATGCTCTCCATGCGTCATGGGGGAGCTAGTCTGCCTGAATTGGTGGGTGCATATTTAGGTAAAACATCAAAGTCTATCATGTTGGTATTCACGGTGTTATTACTTATTATGGTTGGTACAGTGTTTGTCTATTCTCCAGCTGAGATATTGCATTCCATTGGTGGAGAGACCATGATGTGGGTGGGTATCATCTTCGTTTACTACATCATTGCCACCATGTTGCCTATCGACAAGATTATAGGTAAGATATATCCTCTGTTTGCCTTCTCGCTGCTCTTTATGGCAGCAGCCTTGATGATAGTATTGTTTGTCAAAATGCCACACCTGCCGGAATTATGGACGAACTTCTACAATATGGGTAAGGAGGCACAACCTGAGAAGTGGACCGATGCCATCTTCCCAGCCCTCTTCATCACCATTGCCTGTGGTGCTATCTCTGGCTTCCATGCTACGCAGAGCCCCTTGATGGCACGTTGTGTGAAGAGCGAGAAGATGGGACGCCCCATTTTCTATGGCGCCATGATTACTGAAGGTATGGTGGCACTCATCTGGGCTACCGTTTCCATGTGGTTCTTCTATGGTGACCCCACACCAGGCTACGAGCTGATTAGTGGTGCCGAGAAGGGCTTCTATACCTCTGCTCCTGCTGTTGTCAACCTTGTATGTAACGACTGGCTGGGTGTTGCTGGAGCAGTTCTCGCCATGCTGGGTGTCGTTGCTGCTCCTATTACCAGTGGTGATACGGCGTTTCGCTCTGGTCGATTGATTGTTTCTGAGTGGCTGAAGATGGACCAGCGCCCCATTGCCAAGCGCCTGGTTATCTGTATCCCGATGTTTGGCGCGTCGATAGCCATGCTCATTTGGCAGATTGAGAATCCTGATGGCTTCAATACCATCTGGCAGTACTTTGGCTGGTCTAACCAGGCGTTGTCAGTCTTCACGTTGTGGACGATGACGGTCTATCTGGTACGCAACAACAAGTGCTACTGGGTAACGCTCATCCCAGCCTTGTTTATGACCACAGTCTGCTCTACCTTCCTCTTCGTGTCGAAGCAAGCCTTCGGACTGCCTTCTGAGGTGGCTTATCCTATGGGTATTGCCTGCTTCTTGATAGCCTGCGTATGGTTCGTTCTGTGGTACAGAAAGGAAGCAATTCGTAATTCGTAATTCATTATTTGTCATTAAAAGAAATAGTAGCATATGTTAAGTATTGATTTCTATAGGCCAAACTACGACATGGATGTCAAGGAGTTGGTTGACAGACTCATTGATCTGTCGTTTGCAGAAGATATCGGTGATGGTGACCATACCACCTTGTGTTGCATTCCTGAGGACGCGATGGGTAAGTCACATCTGCTCATCAAGGAGGACGGTATCCTGGCAGGTGTAGAGGTTGCCAAAGAGGTATTCCACCGCTTCGACCCGGAGATGAAGGTCGAGGTACTGATGCAGGACGGTTCGCGTGTCAAGAAGGGTGATATTGCCATGATTGTGACTGGTAAGACACGTTCGCTGTTGCAGACAGAGCGTTTGATGCTGAACATCATGCAGCGCATGAGTGGTATTGCCACGATGACCGACAAGTACGTTCAGCACCTGAAGGGCACAAAGACACGTGTTCTCGATACCCGCAAGACCACTCCTGGCATGCGCATGCTGGAGAAGCAGGCTGTAAAGATTGGAGGTGGTTGCAACCACCGCATCGGACTCTTCGATATGATTCTACTGAAGGACAATCATGTCGATTTCGCTGGTGGTATTGTCAATGCCATTGAGCGTTGCCATAAGTATTTGGATGAGAAAGGTCTGGATCTGAAGATTGAGATTGAGGTGCGCTCGTTCGACGAACTTCAGCAGGTGTTGGATCATGGTGGTGTGGACCGTATCATGCTCGACAATTTCTCTGTGTCTGATACGAAGAAGGCTGTCGACATCATCGCAGGTCGTTACGAGACAGAATCCTCTGGTGGTATCACGTTTGATACCATCCGCGACTATGCTGAGCAAGGTGTCGACTTCATCAGCGTGGGTGCCTTGACCCATAGTGTGAAGGGACTTGATATGTCATTTAAAGCATGCTAAGACTCTCATTTCTTGCATGCTGTGTGTTCTTGCTGACAGGCTGTGGTTCTGATGAATCTGAGCCTGTCGGCATTCATGATGTCACTTATGAAAGTCCTGTTGACTACGACATCACGTTAGCGGGCAACTTTGGTGAACCTCGTCCGTTCCATTTCCATGGAGGCATTGATGTCAAGACAGGCAATGTAGAGGGTAAGGATATTTTCTCCATTGCCGATGGTTATGTCTCGCGTCTGACCATCAACATGTTTGGCTTTGGCAATGCCATCTATGTCAGTCACCCTGATGGAAAGACCAGTGTCTATTGTCATTTGAAACGCTTTGCCGACCAGTACGAAGACCTGTTGCAGCGTACGGGTAAGGATACATTGTCGATGACGTTCCCAGCAGATAAATTTCCTGTTAAGGCTGGCGACCATATTGCCATCAGTGGCAATACAGGCCACTCCACAGGTCCTCATCTGCATCTGGAACTGCACGAGACTGACACGTGGGTTTTACGAGACCCTATGATGAAGTTGGCTAGCATCATTGCTGATACGGTGGCTCCGCAGGCACATTCCTTTATGGCTTATCCCATGGATGGCGAGGGTGTTTTCAATGGCGGATTCACCAAACAGACCATTGGTTTCGGGGCTCCAGATACGAAGGTGCAACACTCCGAATTCACCCTCCAGCGTGAACTGACAGCGTGGGGAAGGGTAGGCTTTGCACTTTGGGCTGACGACTACTCTGAAGCAACTTATAATCACTATGGTATTCGTTACACCCGTCTGCTGGTCGATGGCAAGGAGGTGTTCCGCTCTGATGTTGATAGCATTCCCATTTCTTGTCAGTTGGAGGTCAACCTCTGGGGCGACTACGACCATTGGCGTCGCAATCGTGTGTGGTACATGAAATCGTTTCGTGAGCCTGGCATGCGACTACCCATTCTGCATACCAATTTCGAGCAGGGCATTGTCTGTTTCTCTGAAGAGCGCCCCTACCATATGACCTATATTTTAAGAGACTATCAGGGCAACGAGTCGCGCTATCATTTCATTGTTCGTGGTGAACGCTTCCAAGGCATCACACCCCGTCCTCGTCGTACATTGCTCAACGATTATCTGCTCTATCGTCAGATAACGTGGCCTTTGCATACTCCACGAAAAATGAGGTAGTTAGATGTAAAACTCGGAGGAATCGACAAGACCGGCACGAAGGGCATATTTGATGACTTCGTGGGCGGTATTGACGCCCAGTTTACGGAAAATGTTCTTGCGGTGGGTCGTAATGGTATGGACGCTGGCAAATCGTTCAACAGCAATCTCTTTGGTGGTTTTGCCTTGGGCAATGGCACGTACAATCTCCGTCTCAGTTTCCGTCAGGATGCTGGGACGTTCTTCTTCTATCTGCTGCTGGCTAATGATAACCTCCAAAGCACGTTGACTGATATATCGCTGGTGATTGCCAACAGCCCTCACGGCTTCGCGGACTTCCTGTAATGGACCGTCTTTGAAGACAATGCTGAACTGGTGGGAAGCATAGACCACACGACGCAAGAACTGAGGTGTCAGCTCGTCGCTGATGAGTATCCAGTCAGACAATGAGAAACGCTCAGCGACAATCATGAGCTGGTCTTCGTCAGAGAAGTCGAACAACGTGTAGTCGAGTAGCACAACGGCTGCCTCATGCTCCTTGAGCAAGGCTACCAACGAGGCCTTGTCGGAGGCGCGATACACGTTTGCTTCCTTGTCCTGTCGGAGAAGACTCTCCAGGGCGAAACGTGTCAGTTCCTGATTGTCTGCTAAGATAAAGTTTCTCATATCTGCTGCAAAGTTACGAATTAATTTGTGTAATTCGTGAAATTCGTGTTTTTTTTTAAATCTTGTCAAGGGCCTGCGACAAATCTGCAATGATGTCGTCGATGTGCTCTGTACCTATGCTCAGGCGTATGGTAGCAGGCGTGATATGCTGCTCAGCCAGTTCCTCAGGTGAGAGCTGTGAGTGAGTGGTGGTGTAGGGGTGAATCACCAGACTCTTCACATCGGCAACGTTAGCCAGTAGCGAGAAGATTTGCAGGGCATCGATGAACTTCCAAGCCTCTTCCTGACCGCCCTTGATTTCGAAGGTGAAGATGCTGGCACCTCCATTGGGGAAGTACTTCTTGTACAAAGCATGGTCGTGATGGCTTGCGAGGGCAGGATGGTTCACCTTGGCCACCTTCGGGTGGTTGGCGAGGAAATCGACGACCTTCAGTGCATTCTCCACGTGACGCTCCACACGCAGGCTCAGTGTTTCAACACCCTGCAAGAGGATAAAGGCGTTGAAGGGAGAGATGGCAGCACCTGTATCACGCAGGATG
>JAEEGG010023844.1_pt1 | contig 11918 bp, 9 predicted proteins | sample 9134161 | NCBI WGS metagenome assembly JAEEGG01 (sample SAMN16246543, study PRJNA631951) | gut metagenome | biome: gut microbiome; feature: rumen; material: CR-attached | host: Bos | place: Iran: Karaj | collected 2018-10 | reverse complement strand
CCGGAGCAAGTGTTTTATCCAAGCATGTGAGATTGTCAACATCTTCATCTTCCTCTAAGGAAATTGCAGCCTTTATTTTTCCGTCCATCTTAAGTACAAAAAGAGCATCTCTTGAAAGGTCAAAATCTATCGACTCATTAGACGGATATTCTTCAGTCCATGGACAGTTTTCCCTACCAATCTGGGCTTTATATAGGGATAAAATTTCTGCTCTGTCATTTTCTGTTGCTAATAATATTTCATATTCCATAATTCTTTCCTAACTTCTACTACCGGTCAATCCAGTATCTGCTCCATGCAAACTTTAAGCGGTTTTAGTCCCATTGCTTCATAAAACTTCATGGCCCCGGGATTGCAGTTCCATACATTTAGCGTAATGTTGTAATAGTTATTCTCTTTGGCGTATTCGACAACATATTTATATAACGCTTCGCCTACTCCCTTTCTACGATGATTTTCATCAACACAGATATCATCAATGTACAGAGTCTTTATATCCGTCAGCACATTATCGTTTAATTCCTGCTTATGTATGCAGAATGCATGCCCCATAACTGTCCCGTTTTCATCAACGCATACAAATACCGGCGTCTCAACAGTCGATATTATCTCTTTAAGCTGATCTGCATTATATTTTGTGGTCGGGCCTTTAAAAATATCTGGACGACCGTTATGATGCACCATATCCACCTGCACAAGAAGGTTTAGGATTGCAGGAATATCTTCATTGGTTGCGTGTCTTACATTTAACATCTTTCTTTCCTTTCACGAGCAAATTTACGTGTTTTCTTATCTTTTCATTAACATCTTTTACGAATTCTTCTTCTGATAATGGCCGTAAATACGTGTGCACTGATATCCGATCTTCTTATAAAAATCATTTCCTCCGCCTGTCATTACCTCAGCACCCAGAGGTCTTAAGATGCTGTCATGATGAGAAAGTGCTGCTGCCGCAAGTCCCTTATGCTGATGTTCGGGTACTGTGCAAAGAGGCTCCATGTAAGCAAGATGAATCTTAGGATTCCACCACATACCTGAGAAACAGACATAATCTTCATTCTCATCCGCTATGATCGTAGTGTACTCATATGTCGCATGCGGAGCAGGAGCTATAGTGGCACCAAGCACATTCTGATATAATTCAAAAGGGCTTCTTCCATCGTTCTTAGTCGGAATATCCCAATCCTTAAACTCACCCAGTTCCCATTTGTTAAATCCGTCCCAGAGACACTTTGCAGTCTTTAAAGGGTCGGACGAATTCGGATCCACAAAGTGGTATCCTGCCGGAAGCGGATAATCAAGCTTACCCAGACGGAAATCAAAATAATTCTCGGGTTCTTCATAGGCTAGTTCAAAACCTCTCGCTTTTGCTGCTTCGATAAGAGCCGTCTGCCCAGAGATAAATACCAGTTCTGTAGGTTCATCAAATTTCGGATAATTATTTTCGGCATATTCTACCATCTCTCCCGCCAGGAATTCATATCCGGGACGCAGCACAAAATACAATGATGTAACAGGCTGCTCATAAAATACAAAAGCTACCGGGTTATCTCCATCCAGCCAAAAGCGGTTAAGTCTGAGAAAATCCCTCTCCAGCCACGGAGATGTTACCGCATATTCAAAAAACGGTTCTGCAGGTCCGTTACTCTCTTCGTGATTATAAACTTCAGTCATAAGCTTATATACAAGCTCTATATCTGTAAGTATCTGAAATTGTTTTGTTCTGATATTCATAATCTTCCATCTCCACATCAAGCGTAATATAGGATTCCTTCTTAGGTCTATGGGTGTTGCTCAAGAGGCACACAGTCTCCACATGTACCGTATGTCCGAATTGGTCCACTCCACGTATCTTCTTTATTTGATATCCACCTTCACATAGGATTTTAAGGTCTCGTGCGAGTGTGGCACTGTCACAGCTTACATATACTATGCGGTCCGGCTGCATTTTTAACATTGTAGAGAGGCAGTCCTCATCACAACCCTTTCTAGGCGGATCCACCACTATGACGTCCGGGTGGAGCATTTCCCCATCCACATCATTTTCCATATAGAACTCCGGAAGCACTTCTTCTGCCTTTCCCACAAAGAACCTGGCATTTGTAATTCCGTTCCTTTTGGCATTTTTCCTGGCATCGTCAATAGCCTGTTCAACGATCTCCACTCCATATACCTGCTTTGCCTTACGGGCCATAAACAATGAAATGGTACCTATACCACAATACAGGTCCCACACGCTTTCCTTCCCGGTAAGTCCTGCATATTCAAGAGCGAGGCTGTAAAGTTTTTCAGTTTGTACAGGATTTACCTGATAAAATGAAAGTGGTGATATATTAAAGTTAAGCGAATCTCCGGTATACGCGAAGCCTTCTTTCTGCATATCGCGCACATGGATAACGTCAGAAATCGTTGGATCACCCCATATGGTATGTACTTCCGTACCCATAATAACGTTGGTATTCTCTGTGTTAATGTTTACAGATATACTTTTCATTCCTGTAATCTTTGTAAGCTCATCTATTAATTTCTGTTGATGAGGTATCCACTCAACTTCCACCTTGTTTTTTGATTTATTTACCGCTGTGTTTCCCTTAATGTTTATTTCACTAGAAATCCTATGGTTTATTACCAGACATACCATCAGCTCTCCGGTTGTAAAGCCCTTCCTGATAAGTACATGCCTTATTAGCCCTTTTCCCGTTGTCTCATCGTATGCCAAAACTCCATATTCCTTCATATAGGACAGAAGAGTATTAAGGATTTCCTCATTCTCTTCAGTTCCAAGATAACAGCGTGTATTTGGAATAATGCTATGTGTTCTTCCCGCATAAAAACCTGCTACAGGCTGACCGTCCTTATCAATCCCTATGGGGTATTGGGCCTTGTTTCTATAATGGAACGGGATTTCCATCCCCACTATCGGATCCATTTTTTCTTTGATAAACTCAGGAGAAAATCCACCTATACGAGTAAGATTCTCTATTATCTTTCTTTCCTTAAGTTCAAGCTGTTTCTCGTATGACAGACTCTGTATCTGACATCCTCCGCATTTTTCCGAAATAGGACAAATGGGATTAACGCGAAAAGGCGAAGGTTTGATAACCTTCACCAGTCTCGCATAGCCATATGTTTTCTTTAATTTAGTAGCTCCGGCCAAAATCCTGTCACCCGGGAGTCCGCCTTTTATAAAGAAAGTCATCCCATCGTACTTTCCTATACCTTCGCCGTCAGTACCGATATCAGTAATGTTTATCTCAAATTCATCGTTTTTCTTCATATTGGTTTCATAAATCTACTATCAATATCAATCGATGTCCTTACTAAGTACTATTACACCATGTGACGGAATATCAAAGCCTTCCTCCAGCTTTACTGCTTTTAAGGACCATATCTCAAGTGCACCATCATAATCTTTGCTTATCTTGTCAAAAGGTGCCTTCTTTTCCTCTTTAGATATATTGAAAATAGCTGCGTATTTCTTGTTGTAGGACTCAGCCTCCCAGATGATAAAGTCCTCATCACGATATATTTCCTGTGATGTTGTTATCTCATTCTTCATCCTGAAAAGCTGCTCATTTGTGAGGAGCTCCATGGTTGCTGCATCAAGCTTGGGGAGCTCAGCTCCGATCATCAAAGGTGAACGGAATATGCACCACAGGCTCATCATGGTTTTCTGCTCATCCATGGTAAAGTTGGTATCTCTCTCTGTTCCAAAGCCTTTGCTGAGTTTACCGACAGGAAGCATGTCACAGTCAGGATAGCCCCCTTCTTTTACATAAGGCTGCCATTTTTTGCATCTGTCAAACATATCACGAAGAAGTTCCCATCTGTCCCAGAAATCATCGGTGATACGCCACATATTGGCATTTTCATGATAAAACTCCTGCTCATCCAGGATAGCAGGTCCGGGAGAAAGGCTAAGTACTATTTTCCTGCCGCATTTATCTATGGCCTTACGGAGCATCCTTATTTCATCCTTCGATGAGGGTGCATCCATACGACAGATATCATCACACTTTATGAAATCCACACCCCAGGATGCATAGAGTTCTATGATAGAATCATAGTATTCCTGTGCTCCCTCTGCCTGAGGTTTTACTCCGTACATATCCGGATTCCAGAAGCAGACAGAGTTAGGATTTGCCACTCTGTTAGCTGTCACTTTTGTTCCCTTGATCTTTGTCCTAAGATATGCCGAACGTCTCGGTATGCCTCTCATAATGTGGATACCGAACTTTAATCCTAGGCTGTGTACATACTCTGCGAGAGGTCCAAAGCCCTTTCCTCCTTTGGATGAAGGGAATTTTTTAGGATCCGGATAAAGTCTCGAGTATTCATCAATCTCTACCTTTGCAAAGGGTATATATGCGAAATTATCGCGCTCTTCACCCTCTTCATTGTAATACCAGGCAATATCCACCACAATATATTCCCAGCCAAAGCCCTTTAAGTGCTTTGCCATATAGTCGGCATTGGCTTTAACATCGGCCTCTGTTACAGAAGTATTATAATAATCAAAGCTGTTCCACCCCATGGGTGACTTATTTAACCATTTCTCCATGTGTATACCTTTCTCCTGTTTATTTTCTGGGACGAACTGAAGAATTGATCGTCTCAAATAACTCATTTACAAGATTTATAGTTTCTGTTATTGCATCATCCACTGCTACGAGCTTCTTTACACTCTTGTCTCTTGTCGAAATCTCAATCTGTCCGTTTGCGAGATTCTTGGGACCTACAGTAACTCTTACAGGTACTCCGAGCAAGTCCGCATCGGCAAACATGATACCGGCACTGACATTTCTGTCATCATAGATCACCTCTATACCGGCTTTCTGAAGTTCACTGTAGATATTATCTGCTGCTGCCTTGCACTCATCCTTATCAGGTCTCATGCAGCAGAGATGTACCTGCCAGGGTGCGATGGTAATGGGCCAGATCGGGCCGTAATCATCGTGCTTTGCTTCCATTACGCTGGCTGCAAGACGTCCGACACCGATACCATAGCAGCCCATAATGGGTGTTTTTACACTTCCGTCTATATCGGTATATGTCATGCCCATGGACTTGGAATACTTAGTACCGAGCTGGAAGATGTTACCTACCTCTATACCACGGCTGATCCTGATGGTCTTCTTCCCGCAGCACGGACAGATGTCACCAGTCCTGATCTTTGCGACATCTACATATTCCACATCACCTATATCTCTCTTGATATTAAGGCCTGTATAGTGATAATCCTCTTCGTTGCCGCCGCAGACCAGGTTTTCTATACCCATAAGGGATTTGTCATAAATTATCTCACATTTTGCTTCCTGCTTATAAGGTCCGCAGAAGCCTGCCACGAGTCCGCATTCAGGAGTAATGTTTGCAGCATGAACCTTATCCTTTAAGAGGTTTGTAAGCTTGGTCTCATTAACCTCATAATCTCCTCTTAAGAATACTACCACATACTCGTCGGTCATATTTTTCTGGTATACAACGGCCTTGCAGGACTCTTCCACCTTTGCTCCGAGGAAGGTACAAACCTCTTCTATAGTCTTGCAATGAGGAGTAAGTACTTTTTCTATGGGGTTAGCAGGTGAACAGCCGGTGTTGTCAACTGTCGTATCCGCTGCTTCCATGTTTGCACTGTAGCCGCATTCGTCACAAAGGACGATGGAATCTTCACCCGCGTCTACCAGGAGCATATATTCATGGGATACATTTCCGCCTATCATACCTGAATCGGATTTTACGGAGATGACCTCGGGGATGCCTGCACGCTCAAATATCCTGAAATAGGAATTTGCCATCACATCATAGTATTTTTCCAGGTCTTCCTGTGATGTATGGAAGGAATAAGCATCCTTCATCGTAAATTCCCTGACTCTGATAAGTCCTGCACGGGGACGTGTCTCATCCCTGAACTTGGTCTGTATCTGATATATTGAGAAAGGATACTTTGCATAGGTGTTACCCCATTCACGGACCATATGAACTGCGGCCTCTTCATGAGTCATACCGAGTACCATGGGAGTATCATTTCTGTCCTTAAATCTCAGCAACTCCTCGCCAACGCTCTCATATCTGCCCGACTCTTCCCAGAGTGATCCCGGGAGCGCTACAGGAAACAGTACTTCCTGTGAATCTGCTGCATCCATTTCTTCTCTTATGATGTTTTCAATCTTTGCTGTGACTCTTTTCATGGGAGGGTAGAGGGAATAAATGCCGTTTGCTACATATTTGATATAGCCACCCCTTACAGAAAATGCGTGTGAATCGATTACACAATCAGAAGGACGATCCTTGAAACGTTCTCCTACCATATTTGCTAATTTCATGGTTTGCCTCTCTTTTCCTGTTTTCCATTATTGTACCATACTTTCAGTATTTGTAAACTTATTTTTTTAGACAAACAAATAGCCCTAAATCCAGGTATTTCCTGAATTTAGGGCTTCTTTTCATGTTATGCGATTTTAGGAAAATTATTTAAGGGTAACCTTTGCGCCAACTTCTTCGAGCTGCTTCTTAGCTGCCTCAGCCTCTTCCTTAGAAACGCCTTCCTTAAGTACCTTGGGAGCTGACTCAACTGCTTCCTTAGCTTCCTTAAGTCCAAGACCTGTCATTTCACGAACAACCTTGATAACCTTGATCTTGTCAGCGCCTACTTCGGTAAGCTCTACGTTAAACTCTGTCTTCTCCTCAGCTGCTGCTGCGGGGCCAGCTGCTACTACTGCAACGCCTGCTGCTGCAGATACACCAAACTCTTCTTCGCAAGCCTTTACTAAATCATTAAGCTCTAATACGGTCATGCCCTTGATAGCATCGATAAATTCCTGTGTTGTCATTTTAATTTCCTCCATTAATATTGTTTTTCGAATCTTACGCCGCGTAATATGAGGCGTAAATACATGTTCCTTTAGTTACTGTAATTATGCCTCTGCGTTCTTCTCTGCAATCTGCTTGAGTACACGAGCAAGATTTGAGATAGGAGACTTGATGCTGCCAAGCAGCTTGGAGATGAGTACCTCTCTTGAAGGGATAGTAGCGATAAGCTTGCATCCAGCTTCATCATAGTAGGTTCCATCGATAACGCCTGCCTTGAATGTAAGTACAGGAACGTCCTTCATTACTTCGGCCAGGATTCTTGCAGGTGCTGTAGCATCATCACTGCTGAAAGCTACTGCTGTAGGTCCGTCAAGAACCTTATCAAGCTGAGCGAAATCTGTACCCTCAAATGCTCTCTTTAAGAAGGTGTTCTTGTATACCTTGTATACTACGCCTGCTTCTCTGAGCTTCTTACGGAGTGCTGTATCCTGCTCAACAGTGATACCACAGTAGTTAACAACAACGGCAGCCTTTGCATCTGACACATGTCCCTTAATCTCTTCAATAATGGGAGCCTTAAGTTCAACCTTTGCCATTTTGTTATCCTCCTTTTCCTAAAAATCTTTGAGAAGCTTATCAAAAAAGCTTCCCCGACCAAAATCAGGAAAGCTGTAAATATCAAGTATTACATCAATCCCTCGGCAGGCGTCTGTAAAGATCTTACACGGTTAAGTACCTGCTGTCTTCGGTCATGCTGTTTTCACAACGAATGATATAATATCATATAAGTATTTGGTTGTCAACTATTTTTTTATAAAGAAAAAAGAATGACCTTGGGGTGGTCACTCTTTTACGGAGAAGGTATTTTTGCTTAAGTGCCTAATGCACTTTTTGGGGTGTAGCAAAAACTATAAATGTATTGGGGTTTACGATTATGTATTATAACACTCTTTCAAAATAAGTGTGCACAAACATTGATAAATTTTAAATAAATTTTTGCTAATTTTGCACAATCGGACATAAAAAATGCTCCATCCCTATGTGATGAAGCATTAATTACCTTATTAAAGTATGTTAGGGTCTACGCCTACCATGATGTCGATTACAAGGTCCTTGGGATCCTCGGGATCGTTCTGAGGGATGTTGTATCCGGTAGTGATAGGACGAAGATTTCTTACCTGGATAAATTTATAAAGCTCTCTGATGCTGCTCTCAAGGCTGGCTTCATTTCCTACATGGTGAAGTCTTACTGCGTTTGCAAGCAGGAAAAGGGGTTTAAATCTGTATCCGGGAAGTTTTGCCATAGCGAGCTCATGTGAAATATCTCTGTCTATGGGTACCAGGATCTCCATATCCATAACGGGACCTTTATCAGTCTGCTCTACGCCAAATGTTGTGGTGATAGCCGGATGGATGGCATGTACTCCGAGTTTCTTCATTAAATCGTCTATTTCCTGTCTCTTTTCCATAAGAGCCTTCTGATCAAGCTTGCCCCTGAAAGAAAGGACATTTTTCATCTGCAGATTTTCTTCTGTCTTAATTTCCATAGTTTTTTGTCACCTCATATTCTAAAATTTGTTTAATTATCGCATTTTTTGGGGGATATGTCAAGATACTATTCACGGCTGTGCTAAAACACTCATAGCCCTTCCGGCTTCGCCGTAAGACGCCACTTACGTGGCTTTGGCTACTCGTGCATTTAGCCCAGCCTTCATGGCAAAGTCAGCATCTATGCAATCCTGCAAGCAAGCTTGCGGCTTGCACATATGCTGATTTGCCGTGAATAGTATCTTTATATGCAAAAAAAGAATGACCTTGGGGTGGTCACTCTTTTACGGAGAAGGTATTTTTGCTAAAAGTGCCTATTGCACTTTTTATGGGGTGTAGCAAAAACTATAAATGTATTGGGGTTTACGATTATGTATTATAGCATGGTTTTTAAATAAGTGTGCACAAACATTGGTCTTTTTTATAATTCTTTTTGAGCATTTTTACCATTCTAGTTTCTAATGGCATCATTTTTACTAAAAACCCCATTCTCTAACCTGTGTCTTTTATGCTTTTTATACATTTTCAAGAGAATTTACTCTCTAATCTCTGAAATATTATTTTTTTATCCTTCATCAGAGACTCGACTACCAAAGCTGTCAAGTCATAACTTAGGATGACAAATTATCTCAGAATAGAAAAATGTGTCAATGAGGATATTCCCCATTGACACATTCTATCAGGTTGTAACAGGTGTTGTATCTCCGAAGAGTGCCTCAAACTCGTCCCTTGTGATTCTCTCCTTTTCTATAAGAAGGGCTGCGCACTTATGGAGTACGTCAATGTGCTGGTTGATGATCTCTTTGGCATCTGTGTAGCACATTTCGATGATGTTGTGGACTTCTTCATCAATCTTGTTTGCGATGTTCTCGCTGTAGCTCCTGGTATGGGCTAAATCCCTACCGATGAAGACTTCATCCTCGTCGTTTTCATAATTTACCATTCCAACGGTCTCTGAGAAGCCATACTTTGTAACCATCTTTCTGGCAAGGTTTGTAGCAGTCTTGATATCCTGTGATGCACCGGTGGTGATGTCATCAAAGATTATCTCTTCAGCAATTCTACCGCCTAAGTCAACCATGATATCCTGGAGCATATGTCCCTTTGTATAGAACATCTCGTCCTTTTCAGGCAGTGGCATCGTATAACCCGCTGCTCCCATACCGGTGGGTATGATGGATACGGTGTACACAGGACCTACATCAGGCAGTACATGGAACAGTATTGCGTGTCCTGATTCGTGGTAAGCGGTGATCTTCTTTTCCTCTTCGGATACGACTCTTGATTTACGCTCTGTACCGATTCCTACCTTTATAAATGACTTCTTTATATCTTCCTCATTGATAAATCTGCGGTTTTCCTTTGCCGCTGCAATGGCTGCCTCATTCATGAGGTTTTCCAAATCGGCTCCGGTAAAGCCTGCTGTGGTACGGGCGATTTCTTCAAGATTTACATCGTCTGACAAAGGCTTATTTCTTACATGAACCTTAAGGATATCCTCACGACCCTTGATATCGGGACGGCCGACTACTATCTTTCTGTCGAAACGGCCCGGTCTCATGATAGCCGGATCAAGTATATCTACACGGTTGGTAGCTGCAAGTACTATGATGCCTTCATTGACTCCGAAACCGTCCATCTCAACGAGCATCTGGTTTAAGGTCTGCTCTCTTTCATCATGTCCGCCGCCCATACCGGTACCACGCCTTCTGGCTACAGCATCTATCTCATCTATAAAGATGATACAGGGGGCATTTCTCTTGGCATCTGCGAAAAGCTCTCTTACACGGGAAGCACCGACACCTACGAACATTTCTACGAAATCAGAACCCGATATCGAGAAGAACGGTACTCCTGCTTCTCCTGCTACCGCCTTTGCAAGCAAGGTCTTACCTGTACCGGGAGAACCCTCCAGCAGGATACCCTTGGGGATCCTGGCACCTACTGCGGTGTATTTTGAGGGATTTCTTAAAAAGTCTACGATTTCTTCGAGGTCTTCTTTTTCTTCCTTAAGACCGGCTACATCCTTAAAGGTTATCTTGTTGTCCTTGCCGGTGGTCATGCTGGCTCTGGACTTTCCGAAGTTCATAACCTTTGATCCGCTGTTCGCCGAACCCTGACCGGTCATCATGAACATAAAGATGAGTAATACTATACCTATTAATATATAAGGAAAGACACTGGTCAAAAACCAGCCGGGCTTTTCAACCTCTTCCATGGAATACGGAATATTGGCATCTCTAACCAGTTTCTCTATCTCAGTTATATCCGAGCAGTAAAACTTTGCCTTTTGATCCGAAACCAGGGTAAGCCTTACCAGACCGGTAGGCACTTCCTCTGACGGTATCAGTACTACTGACCTGACACTTTTGCTTTCCAGTGCATGGACAAAAGCCTGATAACTGTAATTTGCGTAATTCGACTCAGAGATACTCCTCGTGATATAGACCACAAAGATCATTATGACTATCAACGCAAGGTATACTCCGAAACCTTTTGAATTTTTCATTCCTTCACCTTTTCTATTTATTTTTCTTTACGACCAATACCCGTTTTGTGGATGCTGTAACAAAACAGCTCTCATCCTGCCTGTAGCCTACCACCCATAACACATGGCTTCCGGTGGCTAGCAGCGGAATTTTGTCCCTTTCCTGTAACGGGATTTTATTATCTATCATAAAACGGGAGAGACTTTTTTTATGTCCTTCCTTGCCGATCAGCAGGTAATCCCCGTCCCGGCAGGTCCTCACTTCAAGGTCATCCCCGGTTTTTTCATAGTCAAACCATTTGACATACTGCTCTTTAGGTATTTCTATTGTCAGATCCCCTCTGTTACAGATCTCCCAGGTTATGCCATGATCACTGACATTATCCAAAGTTTCAAAAGATTCCTCGCCGCTTAGGATAATACTGTCATATACCCTGGTCGCGGTTATGTCATACGGCAGGGAAATTCTTTTTCCGCTCTGTTTATTGATCAGGTCTTCGATAGCCTCTATATGTGTCTCCTCCACATCCTTTAATCTCCCGGAGACCATCTCAAAGGCTCTGCGTATGAGACTCTGTTTCAGTACCCGATGCAGTTTTTCCATGGATGGTATATCAATACTGACCCCTGTTTTTCTGCCATCCTCATCTGTAATCGGATTTATACAGGAGGCATATTTATCTGTCTCCTGCTCTATAAAATCATGCACCGAAGCCGCCTGCCTGCTCAAGCTCTCTATATGTCCGTAAACATTTGCGTTTATATTGTCTCTGGCCATCGGCAGGATGGTATTACGCAGCCGGTTTCTGGCATAAGTGTCTTCACTGTTAGTTCTGTCTGTGCAAAAGTCCTGACCGGCTTCTTTTAATCCCTCTTCTATCTCTGCCCGGGATAGAGCCAGCACAGGTCTTATCAATGTGTATTTGCTATCCTTACCGGATATGCTCCTTTTAGGGAGTATACCCTTTAGTCCGCCAATACCGCTGCCCCTGAATATATTAAAAAGCACCGTCTCGGCATTATCGTCGCTGTTGTGAGCGACTGCTATCTTTTCTGCCCTGTATTTTTCAGC
>JAEEGG010023837.1_pt1 | contig 11921 bp, 11 predicted proteins | sample 9134161 | NCBI WGS metagenome assembly JAEEGG01 (sample SAMN16246543, study PRJNA631951) | gut metagenome | biome: gut microbiome; feature: rumen; material: CR-attached | host: Bos | place: Iran: Karaj | collected 2018-10 | reverse complement strand
CGCAATTGATGGTACCACACAATGCTCTGATAAGCAGGATGGTCATCAGGAGCAATATTGAACACCTCTCGTAATGGCCATTGTCCATGCGCTCTATAAAGTGGAATAAAACAACCAAACTGATTCCAGCGAGTTTGTAATTCGCGCCATTCCTTCAAGTCTTCATTCTCTTTTCCTGTCTGGTCGTACAACCGTTGCGCTGAAACATAGCGGTTCTCCACACAGAAACCACCTTGATCCATACCCCAGAATGGCAAGCCAGAGAGACTATAGTTCATACCCGCTGTCATTTGTGCCCGCATATCCTCCCAACGGGTACCTATATCACCACTCCATGTAGCCGTAGAATAGCGCTGCTCTCCAGCAAAGCCACTGCGTGTCAACAAGAACACACGTTGATTAGGATTCACGCTACGCTGACCATTATAGATAGCATCGGCATTTACGATACTGTAAGCATTGAAATACTCCGTCGATGACCCTAAGGCCGTAGGACCACTTAATGCCTTACGATACCACAGAGGCGTACAGTCGCGTATATTGGGTTCCGAAGCATCCATCCACCACGCATCAATGCTATAGTGGTATTTCGAATAGAGGTTCTCATCCATCTGGCGCCAGAACATGTCACGGGCTCCTGCGGCATAGGCATCATAGAAAGAGCCCAGATAACCAGGTCCTACCCAGTCTCTGATACTATCCACCACAGCTTGACGATACATCCAACCATTATTGTCCAGTTCCTTGTAGTTGTCGGTCGTCACATAGAACTTCGGCCATACCGATATCATGTAGCGCCCATGCATCTGATGTATGGAATCGAGCATAGCCTGCGGATCAGGGAAACGGGTTTCATCGAACATATGACTGCCCCACTGATCTTCGTGCCAATAGAACCAGTCCTGCACAATGTTGTCAATAGGAATATGTCGTTTTCTGAACTCTGCAAGCGTTTCCTCAATATCTCGCGCACTACTGTAGCGTTCACGACTTTGCCAAAATCCCAGTACCCACTTCGGATAGACGGGAGCCTTACCTGTAAGGGTACGATATCCGGAAATCACCTCATCCATATTTGCTCCAGCAATGAAGTAGTAATCCATATCCCTGCTCATCTCACTCCAGATGCTCAGACGTCCACGTTCTTCATGCGTACGAGGTTCCGAAACGCGCAGACCTATGTAACTCACCCCTCCATCGGGATCCCATTCTATGCGTAGCGGAGTCCTCACCCCAGCTTTCAACGTATATTCAAACTTATAGGCATTCGGGTTCCAAGCCGTACGCCAACGCTCAGGAACCACTTCTTCACCTCCAAGGAAAACCTTGGTATAGCCTGCATAATAGAGAATAAACTGATACTCACAATCTTGCATCGCCTCCAAGGCCCCTTCATACACCACCTTGGCACCTCCAAGGTTGAACCCCTTTGGAAAATTCTGGATGCCCCCCTTGTCGGTCTTACCTATCTCTGAAGCCTCGGGCAAGGCATACTCAAAGTAGATGGAATCTTCTTCTCGCACCAGTGTCTTGTGATTTCTATCTGTATAAGTTCCTGTCAGATGTCCCTCTTGACCATTCTTGTCGTACAACTTGAACACCCCACCAAGTTGCATGTAGTCGTGTGGATTACCAAACCTGCCATAAGAATAGGAGTCCCACAACAATCCGTAGTTCTTATTGGAAATTACGAAAGGCACGCTCACCTTTGTATTATACTGGAAGAGGTCCTCGTTGCGCCCCTTCATGTTCAGTTCCTCGCTCTGATGCTGTCCCAATCCGTAGAAAGCCTCATCATCCGGACTCTCGAAAAGGGCATTCCAAGTCAGTCCATGCCGTTGTTCCTCCGTCAGCGTACCCATACCAATCTCTCGTTCAGGTACCGTAAAATCCTGGAACTTCTTGCCATCTTTTGCTTCCTTCAGCAGGACCTTCCCCTCAGCGTCGTAGAAGGTCACTTCCCCAGTCGACTTACTTACCACAGCCTTCACTTGTTTGGTTTTCACAGTCACTTGTGCGTCATCTTCCTGCACGTCGTAATCCACCCTTGCCGTTTGTGGTACCACCATCAGACTCTGTTTCTGTGGAAGGGCGTCTTCCGAGGTAGCCTGCACACGGATAATCTGGTCATTCACTACTTGTAATCGCACCACTTTTGCTTGTCCGCTATCAGGATAAATGGTCACAAAACCGCTTTGTTCCTTGGTGCAACCAACCATAAGGAACAGACCTATGCACCATAAAGACCATTTCATTAGGATTCTATTCATAACATATTGATTTTAGGATTAACTACGCAAAGATAAAAATATTTTAGTATCTTCGCACCAAAAAAGAGGAAACAATATGGAAACAACGCGTCAGAGTAAAATAGAACGACTGATACAGAAGGAATTGAGTGAAATCTTCCGACGTGATACGCAAGCGATGCATGGTGTTCTGGTTTCAGTGACCAACGTACGCATCAGTCCCGACCTTAGCGTAGCTACTGCCCATCTCAGCATCTTCCCTTCAGCACGAGGAGAGGAGTTGCTGAAGAACATCAATGCCAATGTGAAAACTGTGCGTTTCGACTTAGGCAAGCGTCTGGGAAAGCAACTGCGTATCATCCCAGAACTACGCTTCTTCATCGATGACTCTTTGGATTATATCGAGCATATCGACGAATTACTCAAGAAGTAATGAACCTCAGTTTGTACATAGCACGCCGCTACCTCTTCTCCAAGAAGAAGCACAATGCCGTTAATATTATCTCTGCCATCTCGGTATGCGGGGTAGCTTTGGCCACCATGGCGCTGGTATGTACGCTTTCTGTGTTCAATGGCTTTCAGGAGATGGTGTCGAGTTTCTTTACCAACTTCGACCCTCAGCTTAAAATCACCATTAATCAAGGCAAGGTGTTCGATCCCAACGAATCGCGCATCAAGCACATGGAATCGTTGCCAGAGGTAGAGGTATGGATGCCTACACTTGAGGAAAATGCTATGGTGCGCTATAAAGACCGCCAGCTCATGGTCACCATTAAGGGAGTAGGTGCCAACTTCGAGCAACTGACGGGTATCGACAGTCTGCTATATGGAACGGGTAGGTTTATTCTTCAGGACGAAGTAGCCGATTATGGAGTGGCAGGTGCACAGATCCTGTCACAACTGGGAACGGGATTAGAATTTGTGGATCCACTGGAAGTTTATGCCCCCAAGCGTAATGTGCATGTGAACATCGCCAATCCTGCGGCGGCCTTTAATCGGGAACACCTACACTCTCCTGGTCTTACCTTCTTAGTGGGACAAGACAAGTACGATGCCCACTATGTGCTCACCTCCATGAACTTTGCCCGTCGCCTGTTTAATTATACCAACGAGGTCTCCGCCATCGAAGTCAAACTCAAGGCAGGCAGTAACATCAATAAGGTGAAGAAAGAAATGCAGGAGATTGCAGGAGATCGTTTCTCCGTGAAGGACCAATACGAGCAGCAGGCAGATGTGTTTAAGATTATGGAGATAGAGAAGTTCATCTCTTACCTCTTCCTTACGTTTATCCTCATCATTGCCAGTTTCAATGTCATAGGTTCCCTATCCATGCTGATCATCGACAAAAAGGAGAATGTAGAGACCTTACGCAATCTTGGGGCAGATGATAAGCTCATCACACGCATCTTCCTGATGGAGGGCTACCTCATTACCCTCTTTGGAACCATCGTAGGTATTCTGTTGGGATTATTACTCTGTTTCCTTCAGCAGCGTTTCGGACTAATTACCCTTGGTACTGGAGAGAATTTCCTCGTGGAGTCTTACCCTGTGAGTGTACATGTTACGGATATTCTCCTTATCTTCATCACTGTCCTAGCCGTAGGTTTCATTGCCGTACGTTACCCAGTGACCTACCTCAGCAAACGACTTTTGAAAATTGAGAATAATTTATAGTTTCCGGATGATGGTCAATCCATCGCGAAGCGGGAGAATCACCTTCTCCACCCGCTTATCCGCTGCCACAAAATCATTGAATTGCATGATGCCCTGTGTCTGAAGGTCGTGCTCCTTCACCTCCTCTACCACATGCCCGTCCCACAGTGTATTGTCAGCCAAGATGTAACCATTAGGGTTAAGGTGATCCAGTACCAGTTCGTAGTAATCCAAATAGTGGCGTTTATCCGCATCAATGAAAGCCATATCGAAAGTCACGCCAAGCGTAGGTACCAGTTTCAGCGCATCCCCTATCAGCAAGTCAATCTTCTCCGCATAAGCAGAGTTCTCCAACCATGGACGCGTGAACTCCTCCTGCTCATCGTTTATCTCAATGGTGTAGAGATGTCCATCGGCAGGCAAACCCTCAGCCATACAGAGGGCCGAATAGCCACTGTAGGTACCTATCTCAAGCACATTTTTGGGCTTGATCATGTGTGTGAGCATCTTCAGGATACGTCCTTGCAAATGCCCAGAAGCCATGCGAGGGTACAGCAGTTCCAGGTGGGTGTGACGATAGAGCGCATGCAGATACTCGCCCTCCTCGTCGATGTGCGACAGTATGTACTCGTCGAGCGTCATCGCTACAGTTCCTTCAAAGCCTCGATAGCCAGACGGTAGGAATCCATACCAAAGCCCAGGATCACCCCTTTGCAGGCAGCAGAGATCATCGACTTATGCCTGAATTCCTCACGGGCATGCACATTGGAGATATGCACCTCCACCACAGGCGTCTGGATCGCACGAATGGCATCATGCAGTGCCACCGACGTATGCGTGTAAGCACCCGCATTCAGTACGATACCATCGGCACTGAAGCCCACCTCATGCAATTTATTGATCAGTTCCCCCTCCACATTACTCTGGAAGTAGTCTATCTCCACCTCAGGAAAGTGCTCACGCAGCACCTTCAGGTAGTCTTCAAAACTCCCGTTGCCATAGACAGAAGGCTCCCTTATCCCTAGCAAATTCAGGTTAGGACCATTGATAATCTGTATTTTCATCGTCTATACATTATATATTTTCAAGGCAAAGGTAATATAAAAACGCGCATGGATGCTGTTTTTTGAGTTTTTTTTATACATTTGCGCTCAAAACACTAAGAAATAGACGAAATGGAAGAGAATCTGAAAGAAGATCTTGAAGCACAAAACCTTATTATCAGAAAATACCAACAATACCTAAGGTTGGAGAAGGGACTGTCGCCCAACACCTACGAAGCCTACATGACCGACCTTCAGAAATTGCTCAACTATCTACGTGTTGCTGGAATCGACATCAAGAATGTAACGCTGAAGGACTTGGAACAGTTTGCCTCTGGCCTGCACGATATTGGCATCCATCCACGTTCCCAAGCCCGCATCCTCAGTGGGGTGAAATCCTTCTTCCACTTCTTGGTGGTTACCGATGAGATAGAAGCCGACCCCAGCGAACTGCTTGAAGGACCTAAGATTGGGCTTCATCTTCCTGAAGTGCTTACCCTTGATGAAATCGACCAACTGATTGGTGCCATCGACCGCAGTTCCTATGAGGGACAACGCAACTGTGCCATTCTGGAAACCCTCTATAGCTGTGGGCTACGCGTCTCAGAGCTTTGCAACCTCAAACTCAGCGATCTCTACCTCGACGAAGGTTTTATACGCGTAGAGGGAAAAGGCAGCAAGCAGCGTCTGGTACCTATCTCCGAACGGGCCATCAAGGAAATCAACCTTTGGTTGCACGACCGTCGTAGTTGGCGCTATCGTCCAGGCTATGAAGACTACCTGTTCCTTGCAAGATGGGGTAATGCCATTTCACGCATCATGGTTTTTCGCATGATCAAGAACCTCCAAGAAGCTATAGGTTTGAAGAAAAATATCAGTCCGCACACTTTTCGCCACAGCTTCGCCACCCACCTTTTGGAGGGAGGAGCCAACCTGCGTGCCATTCAAGCCATGCTGGGACATGAGTCTATCGCTACCACGGAAATCTACACCCACATCGACCGTAGTTTGCTTCGTGCCGAAATCATTGAGCATCACCCACGTAACATTAAATACAGAGAGAAAAATCCTTAAAATAGTAAAAATATAGACAAATGAGTTTGTTTCATAGTAAAGATTGACTTATCTTTGTCAAAGCTAAACCTAACAATAAAGTAATAATTAATAAATAATTGTGACATGAGTAAAAAACTATTTTTGCCAATATTACTGGCAGTCCTTGCCGTGCTGACGTCATGCAGCAGCAAGATGGGAGCTTTAAGCAGTGACAATTTTACCTGCACTCCTCAGATATTAGAGTCTGTAGCTGGTACGGTTCCGGCCACCATCAATGGTCGTTTCCCTGCCAAGTATTTCAATAAGAAAGCCACCGTGCAAGTTACCCCTGTCCTCCGTTGGAACGGTGGTCAGGCAGTGGGTCAGGGCATGACTTTCCAAGGTGAGAAGGTGCTGGGCAATGGTCGCACCGTGAACTACAAGAACGGTGGTACCTTTACCATGCGCACCGTGTTCGACTATGTACCTCAGATGGCAAAGAGCGAGCTCTACCTCGACTTCACTGCCCGCATAGGCAACAAAGTCATCACCATCCCAAGCGTAAAGGTGGCCGATGGTGTCATCAGCACTTCCGAGCTGTTGGGCAACACCCTCGACAATGCCAACGTATCTCTTGGTGAGGATGCCTTCCAGCGCATCATCAAGGAGAAGCTGCAGGGTGAGATACTCTTCCTTATCCAACAGAGCAACATCCGTAGCAGTGAAGCCCGTGCAGCAGCCGACTTCAACGCTGGTGTGAAGGACATTCAGAACACAGCCAACCGTCGCCTCGAGAACATCGAAGTGAGTGCCTACGCCTCTCCAGATGGATCTCTCAATCTCAATCGTGGATTGGCCGAGAAGCGTCAAGACAATACTGCCGACCTTGTGAACCGCAACCTCCGTCGCGACAAACTTGATGTCGATGTGAACGCCAACTACACTGCTGAGGACTGGGAAGGTTTCAAGGAATTGGTAGAGCAAAGCAACATTCAAGACAAGGAACTCATTCTGCGCGTACTTTCTATGTACAACGACCCAGAGCAGCGCGAGCGTGAGATTAAGAACATCTCCTCTGTGTATAAGAACCTGGCAGACGATATCTTGCCTAAGCTCCGTCGTTCACGCCTTACTGCTAACTATGAGATCATTGGCAAGAGCGATGAAGAAATCAGTCGCCTGGCAAACACCAACCCTCGTGAGCTGAATGTGGAAGAACTGCTTTATGCAGCCACCCTTACTGACAACGCAGCACAAAAACAAGATATCTACACCAAAGCATCCCAGCAGTTTGCATCCGACTATCGTGGCTTGAACAACCTCGGTAAGTTGGCCTACGAAGCTGGCGACTATGCCAAGGCCGAAGACTACTTCACTCAGGCCGCCCGTCTGAAAGATGCCCCTGAGGTGAACAACAACCTGGCACTCACCGCTATCAAGAAGGGCAATCTGGAAGCTGCAGAAGCCTACATTGGCAAGGCAGCAGGTGCTAAGGAACTCAGCGAGACTATGGGCAACCTCTACGTGGCACAGGGTCAATATGAGCGTGCCGTGAACGCCTTTGGCGATGCCAAGACCAACAGTGCCGCACTGGCACAGATCCTCGCCAAGGACTATAGCAAGGCCAAGAACACCCTCGATGCAGTGCAGCATGCCGATGCCTACACCGACTACCTGAAGGCCGTGCTTGGTGCCCGCACCAACAACGAGAGTCTGGTACTCAGTGGCCTGCGCGATGCCATTGCCAAGGACCGCACTCTGGCACAGAAGGCAGCTACCGACCTTGAGTTCGCAAAGTTCTTCACCAACAGCAGCTTCACCAGCTTGCTGAGATAAGTTGAAAATAAGGAGTAACATGCGCTTCATATTTCAGTGCCTCCTATTTACCCTACTCCTCACAAGCTGTAGTGGTAACAAGCAGCAGATGTGTCGTTTGAGCGGTGAGCTTACGGGCATCACCGACGACACCCTGCTGCTTTGGGGTACCGACCGTCTCTATCAACGCATAGACACCATCCCCGTCAAAGGAGGGAAGTTCGACGTGCGTATTCCTCTCGACACCCTCGTAGAGGCCATCCTCTATACCCCCGACGGTGAGCAACACCCCCTGTTTTTGGAGCGTGGTACCCGCGTCACCCTCAGAGGTTCATTACCTGATAGTCTCTATGCCAGTGGGTCCTACAACGACTCCATCTATGCCCTGCTCGACACCATACGCAGCGTCAGTCCCAACGACACCCTGCTGCCCCGTCAGTTGGCATTGCAATACCTCCGTCGTCACCCAGGCGACCCCAGTGCCGTCTTTGTGGTCCGTCATTTCTTTGCTGAGGAAGACCCTGCCCCTGTGCGCGAACATGTGCGTGAGGCGCTTTCACTGCTCAATCCCTTCATGCGCGACTATCCCCTGATCGCCCAACTTGATGATCAATACAGTCGCAACGACGAAGTCAGTTTGCAGCACAGCCTCCCCACGTTCAGCATTCCTGATAAAGACGGAGTCATCATCAATCGCTTCCGCTACGGTGGTCGCCCTATACTCCTCCATTTCTGGGCCACATGGAGCCCTGAGAGCCGAGAGCAGTCGCGCGCCCTACGCCCCCTCTACGAGTCGGAAAAGAAGCAGTATCGCAAAGAAACTGATCGTCTCGCCATGCTTGGCATCTCCCTCGACAGCGACCGTAGCCAGTGGCTCGATGCCGTGGCAGCCGACAGTCTGGAATGGGATCAGGCCTGCAACTTCCGTGCGTGGGACCTCGACCTCCTCCGTCGTCTCAACATCACCACCCTCCCATGTAACATTTTGGTGAACGACCGCGGATCCATTCGAGGCATCAACCTCACCACAGAACAGATAGAAGAAGAACTGAAGGCCATCAGGAAAGAGAAGGAGGAACAGGAAAAAGCCCAAAAGGAAAGAGAACGAGAGAGACGGGCGAGGAGGTAATGAAGAACGAGAAATGAAGAATGAAACAGATAAAACCATTATAATTACTATAACAAAACAAAAACATGCTGACTAAAGTTTATGCGGCTGCCTTGCAAGGCATCGACGCCACATTGATCACCATCGAAGTAAACAGGACCAAAGGGTACGCCTTCTACTTAGTGGGGCTACCCGACAATGCCGTGAAAGAGAGTCAACAACGCATTCATTCGGCCCTGTCTGTGCTGAACATCAAACTCCCCATGGGCTCCTACACCGTGAATATGGCTCCTGCCGATATCCGCAAGGAAGGGTCGGCCTACGACCTCCCCCTGGCCATTGGTATGCTGGGAGCCTCCGAACTGATACAGACCGACCATTTTGCCGACTATCTGCTCATGGGCGAATTAGGGTTGGATGGCAACCTCCAACCCATCAAAGGCGCCCTTCCCATCGCCATTAAAGCACGTGAACTGGGTTATAAAGGCATGATTCTCCCTCGCCAGAATGCCCGTGAAGCTGCGGTGGTCAACCAGCTCGATGTGTATGGCGTGGAGAACCTTCGCGAGGTCATCGACTTCCTCGATGGAAAAACCCAACTACAGCCCACCATCGTACATACCAGGGAAGAGTTCTATGCCAAACAGAATACCTACGAGTTCGATTTCAGTGAAGTCAAGGGACAAGAAAATGTGAAGCGTGCGATGGAAGTAGCCGCTGCTGGCAGTCACAACATCATTCTCATCGGAGCCCCTGGAAGCGGCAAATCCATGTTGGCCAAACGCCTACCCTCCATCCTGCCCCCATTGTCCTTGCATGAAAGTCTGGAAACCACCAAGATCCATTCCGTGGCAGGACGCATCCACAACGATGGAGGACTCATTACCACCCGTCCCTTCCGTCATCCGCACCACACCATCTCCCAAGTAGCCATGACAGGCGGAGGAAGCTATCCACAGCCAGGTGAAATCAGTTTGGCCCATAATGGAGTCCTCTTTCTGGACGAACTTCCCGAGTTCAATCGCAGCGTCCTGGAAGTGCTGCGCCAGCCCTTGGAAGATCGCCACATCACCATCAGTCGTGTGAAGAGCAATGTGGATTACCCTGCCAGTTTCATGCTGGTAGCCGCCATGAACCCCTGCCCCTGCGGCTACTACAACCATCCCACCCGTCCCTGCGTATGCAGTCCGGGACAAGTGCAGAAGTACCTCAACAAGATCTCAGGTCCTTTATTAGATCGCATCGATCTCCAGATCGAGGTCGTCCCCGTCCCCTTCGAGAAGATGGCAGAAACCCGTGCTGCAGAAAGCAGCAGCGTCATCCGCGAACGCGTGATCCGTGCCCGTCGCATTCAGGAAGAACGCTATAAAGACGAGGAAAATGTGCATTGCAATGCCCAAATGAACAAGCGCCTGCTCGACCGCTATGCCCAGCCCGATGCTGCAGGCCTGCAACTTCTGAAGACTGCCATGACGCGCCTCAACCTCTCCGCCCGTGCCTACGACCGCATTCTGAAAGTCGCCCGCACCATTGCCGACCTTGAAGGCAGCGAGCACATCCAAGCCCCGCATCTCGCAGAAGCCATCGGGTATCGTAATCTAGACCGTGAAGGGTGGGCAGGGTGAAAAGAAAGCCCAGTCCTGGCAGTGCCACGCTGTGACCCTCAGTGGCCCACGCCTTAATTACCTCGCCAGCTGCGTCCCAGCAGGCCTGCATCACACCTTGGCTTACACCACTGCGCAGGGCAGCCTCACGAATCACTTTCTCCTGAGTCAAGGCCGTGTAGAGGTCGGCCATCAACTGATAGCGGTACTCGCCCGCATACTTGCCTATCTTCTGTAGGCGTTCTCTTGCTTTTACTTTAAGTGCCATAGTTAAATAGTTTTTTAGGTTAAAATTGAAAGTTAGCTCTGTCGGAATTGCGCGCGTGGGAACTGACCATTTTTGGGCGTGTGCGTAGGAAACTTTGCTGGTGCACACAGGAAATTTTGCTGCCGCACGCTCCCGCAAATTCTGGTTCCCGTTCCGACAATACAAAGATAATACATGCACCCCCTACCTTGCAAGTAATTCGCGATTTTTTACACCAGAAATCGCACATGGGCATTTCGGTAACGCATTATATATCAGTATATTAATTGGCATTTGTAGGTAAGAATCTGGGCAGATTTGTAGACTACAATACTATTATTGGCAACATAACGGCAACGCAACATGCAACACGCAACATTTGCTATTTTCATTTTCTACCTGGAACCCAAGCGCAACGCTTACCTTATATATTATTATATAATATATAATAATATATAATGTAAAATATTAAATAACATATTCATACCGTTTTATACACATTGAAATCACCAAATGTTGCATGTTGCGTGTTGCGCGGGTACTTCGCAAAAGACTTACAAATGGATAAACGTCTCCAGTCGCTTTTTGATACTCTCAAAATCTGTATTCAAATCTAACGTGCGAATATAGATTGAATAGCCATCTCTATGCCTGATTTTGGCGTCATCAAAAGCCGCTCCTTTGGTCTTAGCATAGAAGCAGCATGCCATCTACATCGTGACAATGATTGGTGTCGTATTCGTTTATATAAGTATTTATCTGGTAGAGATGGCCACTTCTCAGTGTGTCCCTACTATACTGCCCCTGCATAATCTCTGTATAATACTTGGTATCGATGATCATAGTTCGCACTCCCATTGAAAGGAGAATATCCGTTTTCATTATAGGCAATATAGAGGTATCCGTCTGTTCTTCGACGATATTGGTGATGAAAGCGAGTACATACACTGAAGACGGACACGCCAAGAAGATGTACAAGAAGAAAGGCTCCTTTATGATCTGAGCCAACGCAACACGCAACACGCAACATTTGATTTTCTAATATTAAAATTTATAATTATGAATACAATATCAAGAGGATTGCGGAACAATAATCCGCTGAATATTCGCCACGGGCATAGCCAGTGGCAAGGAAGAACGGAGGCACAGACAGACAGAGAATTCGTG
>JAEEGG010023829.1_pt1 | contig 11923 bp, 10 predicted proteins | sample 9134161 | NCBI WGS metagenome assembly JAEEGG01 (sample SAMN16246543, study PRJNA631951) | gut metagenome | biome: gut microbiome; feature: rumen; material: CR-attached | host: Bos | place: Iran: Karaj | collected 2018-10 | reverse complement strand
CATCAGAGGCAGTAAAGGTCAGATTTGCGCCCTTATTTATATCATAGGGCAAAACAAGCGAGAAACCATCCTTAGCAGAAAGCGTAGGAATGGTTTGATCATCATCATCCTTACATCCCACGAGAGCAAGGATACAAACAGATAAAAAGAAAAATTTATACCAAAATTTCATATCAAACAATATTTTAGACTTCAGAAAAAGGATAACGATTGCAAAGATATTACAAGAGAATGAGAAAAAACTCATTCTCTTGCACATTTAACTTAATTTACATCCAGATATTTCATCTACAAAACGCTTATAACATTCGTAGAATCCACGTCGTCAACGTGAAACCTTTACAGTCTTCGTTTTACGAGCAAAGAGAGCTTTAGCCTTAGAGTAAACAGGAGTAGGATGAGCTGCTTTCCAAACCTTGGCGCCTTCAAGGTCGAATTCCACGAATTTCTCATAGTCATATTTCCAACTGTCACCATAGGCAATATTCATGCAACGCTTATAAATCATCGAGCGCTGAGCCGCATTGAAACAGTTACCCCAACCGCACATTGCACTCTCATATGTTGGACGATACACGCCCTTAGAATAGTAACCTGATCCCTCATAGCAGCCAAGCTCCTCAAAATCGTATCGGCTGTCAGCAGCAAAATCTGCCCAAGGCGATTTTGTCACATCGCTACTTAACGATACATTACTATAAAACCCATACGACTGGCTATCCCGTAGAAGGGAAATCTCATAGCTTGGAATCCTCTCATTGCCTTCTCCGTAGTTCTCATAGGAAAGCTTGGCAAAAGAATGTCCGAATTCACATGCGAGTGTTGCTTTAAATGTTTCAGAAAAATCCGTATCATCGGGGAAAGTACAAGTATGCGTTATATTCATGGTTGTCACGTATGCTATGGCACCACCTGTAGGGATGTCACGTGGAGAAGCATCATAACCATCCAAAGAATAGGAAAGTGCCCCCGTAAATACATCGTTGACGAGCACAATAATGGTCGCATCATTAATACGATTTCCTGCTATGGCTTTCTTTGCATATTCCAACACCTTTTTCTCATCGCCCCTATAAAGATAAGACCCCCAAACACCAGGTTGCTGCTCTTTGGCAACATCGACACCAAAAGCAGTATTACTAGTATAAATGCCTGTCTCCGCCAGATTATACCAAACAGTCACATAGTCATTGTATGACACTGCAGTTACCTCATACACATCGAAATAATCTTTCAAGGCAGACATTGGATAAACGGAGAATAACGCATCGACAGCCTTGCTGGTTGCCTCACGAAATACACCTCCCTTGATGTCCTTGTCAACGTAGCCTTCACCCAAAATGACGATAGGAACACCTTTACCAACCTTATGCTTCAAAAGTTGCGTAACCTTGCCATCATCAGTCTTCATGTCCTGAGAATAATATGGGACATCAGGGTTAGTCACATCTTCATTTTCTTCATCATCTTTCTCGCATCCAGTAAATGCAAGGACAAATACAGATAAAAACAGAAATTTGTACCAGAATTTCATATCAATTAATATTTTATGTTTTAAGTTTTCTAATTATCGTATAGCTTTCATCTTTACAAATCGTGGTGGAGCGCCGAGACGCTGAGATTTTGAATAACCGTAAGGATATCGTTCTTTGTCTTCCTGATATGCAGCCTTCGCCTTCTCAAGGTCAAATTTCACAAAATCCTCATAGTTAAACTTCCAACTGTCACCAAAGGCAATATTCATGCAACGCTTGTATATCATCACACGGCTAATTACATTGAAATAGTTGGTAGTACATCTCATGATGCTGTTCTCCGTAGGACGATATACGCCTTTTTTTTGGTAGTATCCCCCCTCGTAGCAGCCAAGTTTCTCAAAATCATATCGGCTATCTGCTGCAAAATCTGCCCAGTATGTCTTCGTAACATCACTATCTAGAGATACATTTCTGAAGACACAATGCTTCTGGCATTCCATTAAGTGCTCCTTCTCATAATCGGGATCAATCCATTCATAATCTGCAGCGTATTCATCAGCAAGCTTAGCGAAGCAATGACCTATTGCTTCATGCAATAAGGTATGATGACGGTGGTAATCTACGTAGAATTTGTCAAAGTAGTCTTTCATCGGTCCTTCGCCAAATGGAAACGAAATGTATGCTGTAGCATCACCTGTAGGGATATCAGCATAATAGTCAGGAGAAAAGCCTAAGGTACTACTACTTTGAAATTCTTTGTTACTTAGAACTATGGTTGTCACATCCTCCAAACGCTCTTCGCCAATAATTTCCATTACTATATTTTCATACCTCCAAACATCGATAGCGATAGGAGTAATTATAATGCTATCCTCATCCGTAGTCGTGGATTGGTTGGGATTGCAAACCGCAGTTACCTCATACACGTCAAAGTAATCTCTCAGCGACTTCATCGGATGCACAGAGAAAAGCCCTTCCATAGCCCAAGTGGTAGCCTCGCGATAGTTACCATTTGTAATATCCTTATCCGAAAATCTATCACACATAATAATGATAGGAACACCCTTTCCTACCGTGTGCTTCTGAAGTTGCGTAACCTTACCATCTTCGGCCTTATCATTCTTCTGCACATCCTTAGGATGATAGAGATTTATGAACTCCCGATCATCGCTACATCCCACGAATGCAAGGACGAATACAGACAAAAAGAGAAATTTATACCAGAATTTCATATCAAATATTGTTTTTCGTTTAAGTTTTTAGAATAACGATTGCAAAGATATAACAAGAAAATGACAATCTACAATATTTTTCGTCTTTTAACCTTATTTAACCATTAACATCCTATCATAAGTATCTTTTATCCTGTTCCCATTCACATACAATCACGAAATGCGGATATACTGTCCCTAAAATGACTTCGTTCTAGTTTCGCTCTTCCTCCGTACCAAACTCGATGAAACTCCCATTTTTCCAAGGAAATAGCGAAGGTTCATCGAGTTTGGTTCGGAGGAAGAAGGGACTTACAACGGATTTACTACGGACCTACAACGGATTTATTCTTGATTTTATTCCTGTTAAATGTCTTTCCAAAGAAAATTCATAAAGTGCTTCTTAAAAACATAGCAATTGTTTCTATCCTTAACAATTCTGCGAATAGGGGCATGGGGGATAGGTATTCAATAAACCTTTACCCACATTATATATTTCTTGCCTTCTTTGAGTTTCTCGGCATTAGTAAGATGCGTGCGGTCAAAGACAAGGCCTTTCGTCTCTCCTGCTTCAAACTCCACCTCTCTACTCAGATAGGCTATTGAGGATATATTGCCTTCTTTCTTTGCCTCACCAATAAAGACAACAACTTTTTTCGTGCAAGCCTCACCATAGTTGCGCAATCTCACGGAGTAACGCATATTAGGATCAGTTACTCCCTTACCCTCGATAATGCCAGGCTCTCCTAATACAAGAATGTCGGAAAATCCTTCTGAGGATACCGTTAGAGTAGGATAGCCAAGATATGCGATAGTTGGAGCCTCTACCCATTCACCATTACTTCTAAATATCGGGATTACGGAGAATGTCCCCGTCTCTGTTGGGGTAAATGAAAGGTCGGTCATATAGCCCGACTGGAGCGTTGAGGCTTTGTCGCATATAATGTCCGTCTTCTTGCCATTATTCTTATCTGCAAGTCTTATGCCAAGGTCTGTAACGATCTCCTTGCATGTGTTATTAATGATATATCCGCTGTTAGCCACCCCTGGTAGTTCGGTAATATTGACTTTCGTACCAACCATTACCTTGTTGGCAGATAGTCCGAAACCGTTAGTGGAAAGATAGCATTTCTGTATTTCTCCGTTCTCCGGCATTACATTCTGAAGGAAAGACTGCTCGATGTCAGCCGACATACGAGCTGGCACAATGGTTGGAGTTAGCGTGAAATAGCCGTCATAGTTGCCTCCCCATCCCCAGTTTACGAAAAACAGGTTGGTAGAAGCCTCATATCCGCCTATCACAAACTCATGTCCGCCCATTCCTTTCTCATAACCGCCATAGATAACAGGTCGGCCAGAGGATAATTCCGAATAAACAAGATCCTCCCATGCCCTTTCGTCATAGTTCCTTCGCGCTCTTATGTTGATATTGTGGCTATATCCGAAATGACTTACCAAAGCCTTGCCAAGAGCACTCTCGGGAGTGGCAGAGCCGTCGTATTTCGCCTGTCCATATAGCATATCACACGCTATGCCAATATCAGAGAGTAATGTTGCAACGGCAGATTTCTGTTTCTCTGTAGAAGAGGAAGTGTATGTGTCTGCCATATCATCCCATCGGTATGTGTTTCTGGAAAAATCAGCCGAGAATTTCAGGCTCTTAGCTCCACCATGATCTTTCCTGTCGGCCATCCATAGATTAGGCTTCCCGATTGTGGAACGATAGCTATAGAAAAGTTTATAGCTGTTGTTGCCAACACCTCGTTGCGGATGTTTCCAATATCTCATAACCTGTGCTCCGGCAGTAGCTACACAGCCAGTTGCAAGTCTGTCGTAAGGAGGTGTGAGCCACGAAAGGCGGGGTAGTTTGTCATTAAAAGGCGAATTCTGATTCCAACTCGTTTTGATCATATTCGAAATGTCGTGTCTGCCCTTGATATTGGCAGTTTGACTTCGCCCTTTCACTTCATTTGTCGCAGAACTAATCTGTTGTGCATATTGCTCGAACCACCATCTTATGTTATTTGGCACAGAGTCATAACAGAAAGCTCCGCTAAATGAATAGCCAAGCACCTCATGCGCTACCTTATCGCCACCTATTATCACAAAGCCCTTATTCCCGTTATTATAGATATAAAAGCACGTCTTGTCTTCTGCTTTTGCCGTATATGCCAGTTGCGGTTGAGAGTCAATAATCTCGGTATTTTTTTGCCTGAAGAAACGCGATGCCCTCTGACGTGCCTCATCCTCACCAATAGTCTGTGCCCACGCAGAAATGGGCAATAATGCTATCAAGAGAAATATCAGTTGGGTATATCGCATTTGGTTATAATTAGTGGTTGATAATCAATATTGAAAATGCCGAGGGCATTCTCTCGTCCTCGGCATCTTTTATGTCAATTATTTCTTTGCATTCTTCTTTGCCTCTGTGAGGTCAGGATAATACTCCTCGAAAGTCTCTTCGCAATTAGCACGACAAGCCTTCATGATGTCTTCTACAAGACTGTTGGCATAAACCTCAAGGTTGGTGTAATACTGACGTGGGTCGAGCTTGAAACTGCCACTATCATCAACATTAGGATTAAGACCGTGAGCCTTCTCCCATTTGTCTGGCATTCCGTCACCATCGCTATCAGTCTGTGGCTTGCCTTTAAGCGTAGGCCAACCGCCAGCATCATCAGCAGAGTCGATAAGACCACCTTCAGAACCGTTACTGCCTTCGAGCTTTGATGTTCCCTTACGGGCAGACTCTGTGACGCGCTTGTCGATGACATCACGGTCTAAAGAACAGCCTGCATGGTCGAGCACTTTATTGAATAGTCGCTGTGGGTCTTTGTCAAGACTGATGATCGGGTAGTTCCAACGTGGCTCGTCGGACTTGAAAGGCTCTGGGGCAAGACACTTCGCCTTCCACTCATCGTATGTAAGGTCGCCCTTCTTGTCCATCTTGATAGCCTTTACGTTTGTATTGTCCTTGGTGACTTCCTCAGAACCCTCCATAAAGTTACCGTTGATATAGACCTGAGCAGGAACACAAAGCGCACCATTCTCATTGCAACAGTTCTTGCAGAATGTCGTAGGGTTGAAGATGCGTGTCGTAACCTTCTCTTGAGTAGCAGGCCCCGGCTTATAGTAGTTGTGGCAGAGGTTGATTTTCTTAGGTTCCTTGCCTGGCAACTGCTCTCCACCGTATGCTGAATTACCTCCCCAGTTATAGATTACGTTATTCACGCAGTCCAAAGGTCCTGCAAGCGTTGACACATAGCCGTGGTCGAAACGTGGCATACGAGAATCATTGTCGGCAAGAAGGTTATGGTGGAATGAAGCACGTTCACCTCCCCAGATACCTCCATATCCGTGAATAGCACTCTTGTTGGCACTCGCACGAAGGCTTTCGGAAAGGATACACCATTGAAGTGTGAAGTCCCTGTTTCCATAGAAAGACCCCACCTCGTCAGTACTCCACGACATAGAGCAATGGTCGATGATGATACGGCGGTGAGTGCCGTCAAGACCATACTTGTCAAGGTCGTGGTGAGAAGCTGACATTGCATCAGCATCGTCAATATCACCCACGCGACAACGGAGGAAACGGATGATTACGTTATCAGCACTACCAATAGCGAGAGTATAGTTCTTCAAACAGATTCCCTTTCCTGGGGCTGTCTGTCCCAAAATGCTGATACTACCCTTATTGATTTTCAGTACACCCTTAAGTTCTATGGTTCCTGCAACGTCGAACACAATAATTCTTGGTCCTTTCTTTTTTTGGATATAGTATCTAAGCATACCTTCCGACGGCTGCTCGATATTGTCTTCCAGTGTCGTTACATGGTAAACCTTGCCACCACGTCCGCCTGTTGTGTAGCGGCCATATCCCTCTGCTCCGGGAAAAGCTGGGGCTTGCGCGAACTGTGCATTGGCAGGCAATAAGGTTGCTAGCGACAGCAATGTCATTAAGATTGTTTTTCTAATCATTTTATTGAAGGTTTTTCTGGTTTATAGGTTTTCTGGTTTATAGGTCGGGATGCTCATTGACGATGCTACCCCCTAACCTCTAACCTTCTAACCTCTAACCTTATTTTACTTTCGACTTAGATTTTGCTGCAAATTTACTATTTTTTCCCAAGAAAACATATAAAACCAGAGAAAAAGTTAAATTTTTTTACATTTTCCCTCCATGAGAGGGAAAAGTGAAGAGTGAAGAACTAAAACATAAAAAATGCACCACCCGATAAGTGAGGTGGTGCATTTTCTGATTACTAAGAAACAAAGCTTACTTAGCAGCCTCGATAGAAGCCTTACGGAACTCTTTCATTGCCTTCTCAATAGCAAGTGAAGCCTTACGTGCACGAGCACCTGCTGCCTTATTACCATTCTCTGCCTGAGCAGCTGCGTCCTTAGCAAACTCTGCATAAGCTGCTGCGATCTTTTCTACTAATTGTTTCATTGTTATTATAAGTTTAATGTTAATAGATTCAGTGTATTACTACTTACTGTATTACTTATCGATTGCAAAGATACGTAAAAAATCAAATAATACACAATTTTTGGTGATTTTTTTGACATTTTTTTATAAAAAAGTGCTTTCTGAGGCGTTTTAATGGCATTTTTTAAAATAAATAATTATTTTTGCAACAAGAAAACGCAGAAATCAAGAGATTAAGATATTAAAAAATTAAGATATTAAGACTCGCTTTAGCTTGATAATCTTAAGCGAAAAAACTCTAAACAATAAATGAAAAATATGTCTAGATTTGCATTTAAAATGTTCTTGAAACCAGGTTTTGAGGCAGAATATGAAAAACGTCATGCCGCTATATGGCCGGAACTGGTAAAGATGATAAAGGATAGTGGGGTAGGTAATTATTCTATTTACTGGGATAGGGATACGAATATACTGTTCGGCTATCAGGAATGTTTTGGTGAGGGAAACTCGCAGGACACGAGCAACGGCATCGACCCTATCACGCAGAAATGGTGGGATATGATGGCTGACATCATGGAGGTAAATCCAGAGGACAACTCTCCCGTCACTATTCCATTGAAGGAAGTGTTCCATTTAGATTAAGGACCCTCTAAATCTCCCTTAAAGGGAGACTTTTCTGCGCACTGGCCCTCCCCCTTTAATGGGGGAGCGGGGAGAGGGTCTACTTATAAAAAACCGGCCCATTCCCATGCCCTACGCCTAAATCTCTTCCTCCACGAATAGCTTTCGTTACATAGTCCTTCCCTTTTGCTACTGCTTCTTCCAAAGAAAATCCAAGAGCAAGGGATGAGGCTATGGCACTTGAAAGGGCACAGCCAGTTCCGTGAAGGTTGGTGCTTTCTATCTTCTCCGTAACATAGACACGCTCCGTGCCATTGGCAAGGCAAAGTCTGTCTGCCATTTCCGAACCTTCCGCATGCCCACCTTTTATTAATAGGTTATATTTGCGGGAATCAAATCCTGGTAATGCAGACAATGTTTCCATCTCCGGAATATTAGGAGTTATAAGCGTGCAGAGAGGGAAAAGTTCGGAAACAACTACGTCTATGGCATCCTCCGACATCAAGCGACGGCCACTTGTGGAAATCATCACAGGGTCGAGGACAATTGATAATTGATAATTGATAATTGAAAATTTTTCGCAAGGCTCAACAAGCTGAAGCAAGTGTTGGCGTAGTGTTTCTGCTATAACATGGGCAACCTCGGCAGATGGTATCTGCCCAATCTTTATCGCTTTTACATCAAGGTCAGAAAGAACGGCTTCAAGTTGGCTACGCACCACATCTGCAGGTACAGGCATAACAGACTGCACCCCAAGCGTATTCTGCGTGGTGAGTGCGGTAATTACCGATGCGCCATAGCATCCCAATGATTCTATGGTACGGAGGTCCTGTTGTATTCCTGCACCTCCACTTGGATCGCTGCCAGCTATTGTCAAAACTATTTCCATTTTTCTAAAGGTTTTAAGGTTCTCTGGTTTTAAGGTTTTCTGGTCGGAACTCTTTGAAATTAAGATATTAAGAAATTAATTTTCTATTCTCAATTATCATTTTTCAATTGTTAAGACCTCATAACCTCTAACCTTCTAACCTTTTCTAAAACTTCCATGCATCCCCTAATATCATCGCCCCTCCAAATCCGAGGCGTTCCACTTCTTCAACTTTATCAAACGTAACGCCACCTAATGCCAGTACCTTATTATCTATGATACCCTCAGCCACCGCCTTTTCTATCTGCTCCCTACTGAATGCCGACAAATACCCTTGCTTGGATATCGAGTCATATATTGGGGAAAGCGAGAGGTAGTTACATTTCGTTTTCCATTCTTTTATTTCCTCAAGGGAGTGGCAACTCCGACTGATGCTTCCTTTCCAGTCTTTGGGAGGAAGAGGATTGCGAGAGTTGAGATGTACACCATACAAACCATATTTCACAGCAAGATGATGATGATCGTGAAGTACAAGTCGTGAATAATATTCCGCAGGAATCTCACGAATTAGCCGCTCCATTTCATCAGAAGTACTTTCCGGCTTTCGGATATGTATTAAATCCACATGAGCGAGACGCTGAACGATTCGTTCAGCCTCCCGCTCTATGAAATATGGAAGTGTGATTACAATTATCATTACACAGCCTTCTGATTAATCATCAGATTAACATGGTCGAATGAGCCGTCCCAATCTTTCCATACAGGTTCTATGCCACGAGCCTTCAGCGCGGTGGCGATTTCCTCAACCGTGCGGTCATCGCTCACGGTGAACTGCTCAAGAGCTTGCGGATAGCTGTAGTAACCACCCGGATTCACACGACTTGCAGCCGACATCGTAGTAACGCCGAGGGTACACATATTATTACGTATAAACTCAGGCTCACGTGTAGAATAGCTTATATCCACATCATGGTCGAAAATACGCATAGCGAATGTGACCTGTGCAAGTTCACGGTCGTTCACGAAGCAGTTTGGCTGGAAACCCTCATTCTGTGCAGGGCGCATACGAGGGAAGTTGACAGAGTACTTTGTCTTCCAATACTTCTTCTGAAGATAACGAAGATGATACGCAAGCATAGTTACGTCCGTCTTCCATTCCTTTTCAAGTCCAAGCAAAGCACCCATGCCAATAGAATGAACGCCGGCCATTCCCATACGGTCGAAACCGTTAAGGCGCCATTCAAACTTAGACTTCATACCACGTGGATGATAGTTCTTGTAATGAGCCTCATTGTAAGTTTCCTGAAAACAGATCACGCCATTGAGACCATGATGGGTAAGCATGGCATAGTCCTCGGTTGAGAGAGGCATAACCTCTATCTTCAGATTTGAGAAATATGGCTTGGCACGATCGAGAGCCTTGGCAAGATAGTCAACGCCCGCCTTTGCTGGATTCTCACCAGTAACGATGAGAAGATTCTCGAAAGGACCAAGTCTCTTGATAGCCTTGTATTCATCCTCACACTGGTCAATGGTAAGGATTGTACGTGCCATTGGGTTTTCACGATGGAAACCGCAATACACGCATGAATTTGAGCATGAGTTTGTGATGTAGAGAGGGATGAACATTGACATCGTCTTGCCAAAACGCTCACGGGTATATTTCTGCGACAGACGTGCCATCTGCTCAAGATATGGCTCTGCTGCAGGTGATATAAGTGCCATGAAGTCTTCTACATCACAATGCTCCTTGGCAAGGGCACGACGCACGTCAAGATCTGTCTTTGAGGCAATCTTGCGAGTGGTCTCATCCCATGATATTTTCTTTAATTCATCACTGAACATAGTGTTTTATTTATTATGACGAGATAGCGCCCTGAAGGGGCAAAAACTCATAGCCCAGGGCAACGCCCTGTGGTAAAATGGAGGGAGGGGATAACTAACGCCCTGTAAGGGCAACAGCTCTAATATAATAATGCTTTTGCCCCTTCAGGGCGAAATTACCAACTTACATCCACCTAGGGCGATGCCCTAGGCTATGAGCTTGTTGGGCTTTCAGCCCGCCTATCTCGCAAATGTAGTTAATTACTAAATTATTTACGTTTGGAGCATGGTTTGAAGGCATACTCCTTTAGTTCGGTTATTGTTGGATTTTTTCCGCAAAGGGCACAAGAGTCATTCTTTGGGAACGACATCTTGTTCCACTCCATAGTAAGGGCATCGAAGGTAAGGATGGCATTTGTCATCGGCACTCCTACACCAGCAAGGTATTTCACAGCCTCAGTAGCCTGAATAGTACCGAGCATTCCTGCTATGCTTCCGAGGACGCCCACCATTGAGCAGGTCTCAACATCTTCTTTCTCTGGTGGTTCGGGAAAGAGACAACGATAACAAGCTGTGCCGTGGGTATGCGTCATCATCTGACCGGAATAGCGGTTTATACCACCAATACAGAATGGTTTATCGAGCATTATGCAGGCATCATTGATAAGATATTTCGTTGAGAAATTGTCAGAGCCTTCAAGTACATAGTCATAAGGACGTATGAGTTCAAGAGCGTTATCCTCAGTCAGATATAGTTCATGCTTGATAATCTTCACATCAGGATTGATGTCTTTGGCACGTTCAAAGGCAGAATCAACCTTCGGGCGGCCTATGTCAGAAGTTCCGTGGATTACCTGTCGCTGAAGGTTTGTGATAGAAACTGTATCTCCATCTACAATGCCTATCGTGCCAACTCCCGCAGCTGCGAGATACATGACTATCGGTGATCCTAATCCGCCTGCACCTACCACGAGCACCTTGGCATTGAGGAGACGAAGCTGTCCCTCCTTGCCAAAGCCATCGAGAATGAGATGACGGTTATAGCGTCGTTTCTGCTCGGATGTGAGTTCCTTTGTTTCCTGACTCATTGTTACTTGAGTTTTCTAAGGTCGTGTGTCAGCTTGGCTGCACAGAAGTTTGGACCGCACATGGTACAGTACTCTCCGTCTGTATGACCTGCCTCCTCAAAATACTGAAGCGCGCGCTCTGGGTCGAGTGAGAGGTGGAACTGGTCACGCCAACGGAAGTCGAAACGTGCCTTTGAAAGGGCATTGTCACGAACCTGTGCACCAGGATGTCCCTTAGCAAGGTCAGCTGCATGAGCCGCAATCTTATAGGTCACAACACCTACACGCACATCTTCCTTATTAGGTAATGCGAGATGTTCCTTTGGTGTTACGTAGCAGAGCATAGCTGTTCCCATCCATGCTATCTGTGCTCCACCGATAGCGGAAGTGATATGGTCATAGCCCGGTGCGATATCAGTAACGAT
>JAEEGG010023828.1_pt1 | contig 11923 bp, 9 predicted proteins | sample 9134161 | NCBI WGS metagenome assembly JAEEGG01 (sample SAMN16246543, study PRJNA631951) | gut metagenome | biome: gut microbiome; feature: rumen; material: CR-attached | host: Bos | place: Iran: Karaj | collected 2018-10 | reverse complement strand
GCCCCAGGTGGCGACCAGGCCGGGCGCGGATTCGGTGAATATCAGCCCGTAGAACAAGCAGTCCAGAATGTTGCCGAGGGCGCCGGCGGTAATCAGCGTCAGGCCCACAAGAACGCCCGTGGGGACCGGTTTCTCGCGCTTCAGCAGGCGGGAGATCCAGACGGTCAGGACGCTGAACAGGACGATCCGGAACGCCGTGAGGGCGTACTTGCCGATGACTCCCCCGAACGACATGCCGAAGGCCATCCCCTTGTTCTCGATGAACAAGATCTGGAACCAGTGGCCGAGCACCTTGTAGTGTTCCCCGATGGACATGTTCGTCTTCACCAGGATCTTGATGACCTGGTCGATGATCACGAGGACCAAACCGAGGATGAGGAGCCTTGTTCCCTTGCCGGTTTTCATGACTCCCGCGGAATCAGTTCTTTCCCTGTTTGGCCAGCATTTCCTTCGCCTCGACGGTGAGGGTGGCGTGCGGAACCAGACGGAGACGTTCCTTGGGGATCAGCTTGCCGGTCACGCGGCAGATGCCGTAGCTCTTGTTTTCGATGCGGACCAGCGCCGCCTCCAAGTTCTGGATGAACTTGTACTGACGCTGTGCCAATGCGCTCGCCTCTTCCTTGGACAGCTGGAATGCACCGTCGTCCTCGACTGTCTTGAAGGTCGGAGCGGTGTCCAGGATGTCGTTTCCGCCGGCGTTCATGATCACCTTGCGGAGGGTGGCGTATCCAGCATTTCGTTGATAATGCCGCGGAACTCCTCGAGCTCCTCGTCAGAATAGCGGGTTTTGTTGTTCTCTTCCATCGTATCTGTCATTTAACGTTTTACTGCTATGCGTATGGTCCCTTCGGTCCACTCCACCTCGCGGGCGTCGGCGGGGGCCTCGGCGGCCGGAGCCTGCGTCACGCTGCGGGAGAGGGTCTGGGCGCCGATCCACTCGCCGAAACCTTCCAGGGCGGCGGCGATGTCGGCGGAATCGGCATAGATCACGGTGTCGATGCGGTCGGTGACCTCGAAACCGGCGGTCTTGCGGAGGTTCTGGATGCGGTTCACCAGTTCGCGGGCCACGCCTTCGCGGCGCAGGGCGTCGGTGAGCTCCACGTCCAGGGCGATGGTCAGGGCGCCTTCGGAGGCGACCAGCCAGCCCGGCATATCCTCGGAGGAAATCTGGTAATCGCCGGGGTTCAGCACGACCTCGCCGCCCGGGAGGGCGAGCGTATAGGCTTCACCGGCGGTCTCGGCATTCTGGACGGCGGTGATCACAGCCTGGTCCAGCGAACCGAACGCGGCGGCGATCTCCTTCATCCGGGCGCCGTACACCTTTCCGAGGGTCTTGAAATTGGGTTTGATTTTCTTGGTGAGGATGCCCGTGGTGTCCGTGACGAACTCCATCTCCTTCACGTTCACTTCCGCGAGAATCAGGTCCTTCACGGCCTCCAGGCGGCCGCGGACGGCGTCGGAGATGACCGGTACAAGCATCTTCGCGAGCGGCTGGCGCACCGGGACGCCCACCTTCTTGCGCAGGGCGAGCACCATTGAGGTGGCCTGCTGCGCCAGCTCCATCCGCTCCTCCAGCTCCGGGTCGATGACGGAGTCGTCGGCGTCAGGCATGAGGACGTAGTGGACGGACTCGGACGCACCGCCGAGGTCCAGATAGAGCTGGTCCATGAAGAACGGGGCGATCGGGGCGGAGAGGACGGCGACGTTCATCAGCACGTCGTACAGGGTCTGGAAGGCCTCCTTGTCGCCGTTCCAGAAACGGGAGCGGTTCAGACGGACATACCAGTTGGAGACGTGGTCGCACACGAAGGTCTCGATGAGGCGGCCGGCGGTCTTGACGTCGTAATCCTCATAGGCGGCTCTGACCTCCCGGATGAGGGTGTTCAGCTTGGAAGTGATCCAGCGGTCGATTTCGGGACGGGCCTGGCGGTCTTCGTCCACATCGACCATGTTGCCGTCGATCTCGACCATTTTGACGCCGTCACCGGGGGTCCAGCCCTCGATGTTCGCGTACAGCGCGAAGAAGGAGTAGGTGTTGTACAGCGTGCCGAAGAACTTGCGGCGCACTTCGTCCACGCCGCCTTCGTCGAACTTCAGGTTGTCCCAGGGTTCGGCGTTGGTGAGCATGTACCAGCGGAGGGCGTCGGCGCCGTAGCGGTCCAGCGCGTAGAAGGGATCCACGGCGTTGCCGAGGCGCTTGGACATCTTGTTTCCGTTCTTGTCCAGCACGAGGCCGTTGGAGATGACGCGCTTGAAAGCGGGAGTGCCGCTCACCATCGTGTGGATGGCGTGCAGGGTGTAGAACCAGCCGCGGGTCTGGTCCACGCCTTCGGCGATGAAGTCGGCGGTGGCGCCGAAGCGGCCGCCATGGAGGCCGCGGAGGCCTTCCTGGGCGTACGGCATGGCGCCGGAGTCGAACCACACGTCGATGAGGTCGGACTCGCGGACCATCTTCTTTCCGGAATCGGAGACCAGGTACATATCGTCCACATAGGGACGGTGAAGGTCTATCCTGTCATAGTTCTCGAGGCTCATGTCGGCCGGATCGAAGCCTTTGTCCTTCAGCGGGTTGGACTTCATGATGCCGGCGGCGACGGCCTTGTCGAGTTCGGCGTACAGCTCCGCGGCCGTGCCGACGCACTTCTCCTCCCGGCCGTCTTCGGTGCGCCAGATCGGGAGCGGAGTGCCCCAGAAGCGGCTGCGGCTCAGGTTCCAGTCCTGGATGTTCTCCAGCCACTGGCCGAACCGGCCGGTGCCGGTGGATTCCGGCTTCCAGCGGATCTGCCTGTTCAGGGCCACCATCCGGTCCTTTACGGCGGAAGCCTTGATGAACCAGGAGTCCAGCGGATAGTACAGGACCGGACGGTCGGTGCGCCAGCTGTGCGGATAGCTGTGCACGTGCTTCTGCATCCGGAACAGCGTACCTTCGGCCTTCATCATCAGGCAGAGGTCCACGTCCAGCGTGGTATCTTCGGTCTTGCCCTCGAAATACTCCAGATAGCCGGATTTCACGTAGCGGCCGGAGAAAGGGGCGTAGGACGGGTCCACGGTGGCGGCATAGGCGGGATCCAGGTCCTCCAGGCGATAGAAACGGCCCTGCCGGTCCACCTGCGCCTGCGGGTTGCCGTCCCGGTCCACCGGCATGATGGCCGCGATGCCCGAAGCGGCGGCGACGCGCTTGTCGTCGGCGCCGAAGGTAGGGGCGATGTGAACGATGCCGGTACCGTCCTCGGTGGTCACATAGTCGCCCGGAATCACCCGGAAGGCGTCACCGTCGGGCTTGAACCACGGGATGAGCTGCTTATAGCGGATGCCGACGAGCTCGGAGCCCTTGAACTTGCCGTCAAGAACCTTCCAGGGAACGACCTTGTCGCCCTTCTGGTAGCTTTCCAGGGGGACGTCGGCCCCCTTCGGATTGAACCAGGCGCCGACGAGCGCCTCGGCCAGCACGTAGATGGCGGGAGCGCCGGTGTAGGGGTTGAAGGACAGGACGCGGACATAGTCGATGGACGGGCCCACGCAGAGGGCGGTGTTGGAAGGCAGGGTCCACGGCGTGGTGGTCCAGGCCAGGAAGTACACCGGCAGCGTCTCCGTACCGAAAAGCGGCTGGGAAACGCCGTCCTTGACGACTTCGAACTGGGCCGTCGCGGTGGTGTCCGTCACATCCTTGTAGCAGCCCGGCTGGTTGAGTTCGTGAGAACTAAGGCCGGTGCCGTCGGTCGGGGAATACGGCTGGATGGTGTAACCCTTATAGAGAAGGCCCTTGTCATAAATGTCCTTCAGCAGGTACCAGAGGGTCTCGATGTAGCGGTTGTCGTAGGTGATGTACGGATCGTCCATATCCACCCAGTAGCCGATGCGCTGCGTAAGGTTCTCCCACTCCTTCGTATATTTCATCACCTCCTTGCGGCAGGTGGCGTTGTATTCCGCGACGGATATCTTCGTACCGATGTCGGCCTTGGTGATTCCGAGTTTCTTCTCCACGCCCAGCTCCACCGGAAGGCCGTGGGTGTCCCAACCGGCACGGCGGCGGACCTGGAATCCGGTCTGGGTCTTGTAGCGGCAGATGGCATCCTTGATGGACCGCGCCATCACGTGATGGATGCCGGGCATGCCGTTGGCCGACGGCGGACCTTCGAAGAAAATGAACTCCGGGGCGCCCTCGCGGAGCTCCAGAGACTTCTCGAAGGCACGGTTCGCAAGCCATCTCTCGAGGATCGCGTTACCGGTCGAAACCAAATCAAGGCCCTTGTATTCTTTGAATGTCATAATTTTTGCCTAATTTTGCATTCGCTTTTTAAGGGTGCAAAGATAAGTATTTTCACGGACAATGGCAACACTCGACATCATCCTCCTCATCTGCTTCATTCCCGGGATAATACGCGGGATCTCAAAGGGTTTCCTGGAACAGGCCCTGGCGCTCGCCGGGGTTGTCCTGAGCGTCTGGGCGGCCTTCCGGTTCTCCTCCCTGGTATGCACCTGGCTGAAGCCGTATGTGGACGTTTCCGAGGCCACGCTGAACGTCATTTCCTTCGCCCTCATCCTCATCGTCATCAGCCTGGCGGTGCTTCTCCTCGCCAAGCTGCTCACGAAAGTCGTGGAACTGGCGATGCTCGGCTGGCTGGACAAGACGCTTGGCCTGGTGTTCGCATTGGCGGTGAACGCACTCGTCATCGGCGTGTTCATCATCCTGTTCGACACCGTCAACCTGAAATTCAACCTCGTGAAACCCGAAGTCCTGGACGGGTCCGTCGTCTATACGACGCTCAGGGACCTCTGTTATCTCGTGTTCCCCTACCTGAAAGCCTTCTTCTTCAAACAATAAGCATGGCCCGCATCCTCCTGATAGAAACTTCGACCGCCCAATTGACCGCCGCCCTGGCGGAGGACGGTGACGTAACGGCATCCCGCATCTCCGGGGAACCCCGCATGCAGGCATCCCTCACCGCCCCCTTCATCAAGGAAATCATGGATGAAAAGGGTTTGACATTCAAGGACTTGGATGCCGTTTGCGTGGGCAAGGGACCGGGGTCCTATACCGGGCTCCGCGTCGGCGTTTCAACTGCCAAGGGGCTTTGTTTCGGCGCCGGCCTCCCGCTCCTCGCCGTCGGTACGCTGGACACGCTCGTCAGCGAAGCGCACCGCCTGGGCGTCGTCCCGGAAGGCTGCCGCTACATCGTGCCGATGGTGGACGCCCGCCGGATGGAGGTCTATGCCGCGGTCTTCACTCCGGACGGCCGGCAGTTGACGGAGACGAAACCCGTCATCGTGGATCCGGACAGTTTTTCCGCCGAACTGGCGGACGGTCCGGTCCTCTTCATCGGCGACGGCGCCCTCAAATGCCGGGAAACCCTCGTTTCCGGAAACGCGCATTTCGCCGCCGCCTACCCGACCGCCATGGCGATGGCACCCCTAGCGGAAACCGCCTGGACGGAAAAACGGTTCGAAGACCTTGCGTACTTCGAACCGTTCTACCTGAAAGACTTCGTCGCGACCGTCAGCCGCAAGAAGCTGTTCTAAAGCTTGGCCTGGAGATACTTCCGGATGGAGGCCGCATCGCTCACGTTGGCGTTGGGGTCCAGGTCGCCGTCCACCAGGAAATAGGCCATGGGAAGGCTGCTGACACCGTACAGATTGATGAGCGGAGACGCATCGCCGCGGGTGTCGCACACATTGACCCACGGCAGCTGCTGGCTGCGTACGACCGTCGCCCAGGCCGTCTTGTCCACGTCCAGGGAAACGGCATAGATCTCGAAACCGCGGTCGTGGAACTCGTTATAGACCGGAATCAGCGTGTCCATGTTGAACATCTTCTGTTCGTCGGTCGTCGCCCAGAAATAAAGCATCACTACCTTGGACTGGACGTCGGACAACTTGGCGTTGGTTCCGGAGAGCGTCGGAAGGTCGATGTTGAAATAGCCGACCTGGTCCGCTTCCTGGAGACGCTGGCCGATCTGCATCAGGTTCGTCCTGCGGGCGGCCTCCCTTTCCAGCGCTTTCACATAGCGCGATTCCGGATAGACGGTCTTGAGAGAGTCGCTGATGCTGCCGAAAAGGATGCCGTCGGTAGGCTGGTCAAACACGGCAAGGCCGTCATTGACCCGATGGAAAAGGACCGGCACGGACGTCAGGGATTTCGGATGCTCCATCACGTACCGGACGCTGCGGCGGTAGTAATCAACATAGCGGCGGCTGAGTTCCTGCGCCGCATCCGGTTCGGAAGCGAGGCGGTTCATGTCGATGAGGAACTGCGCATAGTCCCCTTCGACTTCCTGCAGGAGCAGGGATTCGTCGGAACCCTCGACCGTATAGTTGCCCAGGGTATCAGCGGTCACATGTACGCGGTCGCCCTGCTTCAGGAGCAGCGAGGCCACTTTCCTGTCGCCGTAAAAGAGATAGATGAACTCCGGGCAGTCCTCCTTCAGCTCAGGCTTGTAGGAGAAAGCGCCGGCGCCATCGGTCCGGACGGTGTCCAGGACCTGGTACTTGTTGACATCCAGGAGTTTGACGACGACGGGAGCGTCGGCCTTGTCCTTCAGGGTGCCGTCGATGACGGTCTTCGGACCGCAGGCGGCCAGGAGCGTTGCCGCCGCGAGGGCGGCGAGGATCTTAACGGTTTTCATACGCGGCAAAAATGGCGTCGGCGATACGCTTCATCTCCTCCGGGGCGACTTCCAGTTTCGGTTTCCGGAAATCCATGTCGGCCTCGGTCTGCAGGGGGACGAGGTGGATATGCGTGTGGGGAACTTCCATGCCGAGGACGGCGACGCCCACCCGCTTGCACGGGACGGCCTTGCCGATGGCGACGGCGACCTCGCGGGCGAACTTCATCAGGCCCGCATAGGTTCCCTCGTCCAGATGGAACAGATAGTCATCCTCCACGTGCTTGGGAATCACGAGGGTATGGCCTTTGGCCATCGGGGCGATGTCGAGGAATGCATAGAAATCCTCGTTCTCCGCACACTTGTACGAAGGGATTTCGCCGTTGGCGATCCGGGTGAAGATGGTGGCCATGTCAGAGGGATATGTCGAGGATCTTGAACTTCATGATGCCGCTGGGGACCTTGGCTTCCACGGTCTCGCCCTTGGCGTGGCCGATGAGGGCCTTGCCGATCGGCGTGGATGCGGACAGAAGGCCCTTGGAGAAGTCCGCCTCGGACTCTCCCACGATCTGGAAGCGCATCTTCATCTTGTTGGCGAGGTTCTCGACCTCCACCTTGGACAGGAGCTGGACCGTGTCCGCGGAGAGCTTGGACTCGTCGATCACACGGGCGTTCGCCACTTTCTCCTTGAGACGCGCGATCTTGACTTCCAGAAGACCCTGCGCATCCCGCGCAGCGTCGTATTCCGCATTCTCGGAAAGGTCGCCCTTCTCCCTTGCCTCCGCTATCGCCGCGGAGATAACCGGACGCTGGGCCAGGGCATCGGCCAGGTCCTTCTTGAGCTTGTCGTAACCCGCCTGGGTCATGTACTCAATTGCCATACGTTATCGAATTTTGTTTCAGTGCGACTAAAAAGCAGCCGACGACCGAAATCCGGTCGCCGCCTTCTCTACTGCAAAGATAGCAAATATTTTGGAAACAATGCATAACGGAGCGAAAAACTGCTTACCGGCAAGCCTCCCGGTCCTTTTCCAACTGGGCCTTCAACGCATCCAGTGACGGGAAACGAACCTCGTCGCGCAGACGGCGGAGGAAAGTGACCGTCAGCGGGAGACCGTAGATATCCTCGTCAAAATCCAGGATGTGCGTTTCGATGGTGACGTACGTCCCGCCCACGGTGGGTTTCGTTCCGATGTTCGTCATTCCGCGGAAACGCCTGCCGAGTACATCGACGTCAACGGCATACACTCCCCCGCCCGGGACCAGTTTCAACGGCTCATACAAACGCATGTTCGCCGTCGGGAAACCGATGGTCCTCCCGAGACGGTTTCCGGCAACGACCGCCCCCGTGAGAGAATACCTGTACCCAAGCATCTCTTCCGCTTTCTCCACTTCCCCCTTTTTCAGGGCGTTCCGGATCTTCGTCGAGGAGATGCCCCCATAGGGTTCCAATTCCATCAACTCCATTCCAAGGCCTTCGGCAATGGGTTTCAGGGAAGAAGCGGTGAGCCGGTCAGAACCCAGCCTGTTGTCATACCCGACGATGAGGGTCGTTACGCCGAAACGGCCTTGCAGGACATCACGAAGGTATTCTTCCGCCGTCAGAGAAGCGAATGCCCGGGTGAAATCGAGGACTTCCACCCGGTCGACGCCCAGCATTTTCAGCCGGGCCTTCTTCTCTTCCAGGGTGGAGAGGAGACGGAGTTCACGGGCATCGTCTTGCAGGACGGCACGCGGATGCGGCCAGAAAGTAACGACGAGAGACTCGTCTCCGCGCTCACGCGCCAGGGAGACGAGTCGTTCCGTCACAAGACGGTGCCCGCAGTGGACACCGTCGAAAAAACCGGTGGTCGCAATCATCCTACACCCACTTCACGCACTCGAAATCCTGCCGGTGCGGGAGGAGCGGGTGCTTCGCGAAGATGCGGAGACCGACCTGGTAGGCGCCGGTGGTGGCAGGCATGACATCGACCGCATAGCGGGCGGTACCGTCCTGGGTCTCAACCACCTGGAGTTCGTTCACCTGGTCGATGTGCAGGTTGCCGTGGATGTCCGTCTGGGCGAAGACCAGTTCCACGCCCACGTGCTCCGGAAGCAAGTCTCCGAGGTTCAGCACGATCTCGCTGTGGAGCGGATTCTTCTCAGAGATGTCATAGGAAGCCTGGGGTTCCGCACGGGAAACCACCTGGACATCATCCCAGCTGCGGCGGACATGCTTCTTCCAGGCCGCGATTTCACGGGCCACCTGGAAGTCGTCGGCCTTCACCTTCGTCGCGCGGACCGCCTGAGGCTCATAGAAACGTTCCATGTAGTCCGTGAGCATGCGGTTCGTGGTGAACTCGCAGGCCACCTGCGCAATGGTGTTCTTGATATAGCCCACCCACTCGTGGCTGATGCCTGTAGCGTGGTCCGCATTATAATACACGGGCGCGATGTCGTTTTCGAGAATCTGATAGATCGTCGCGGAATCCAGTTCGTTCTGGAAACCCTGGTCCTCATAGGTGCGCTCCAGCGGGAGGGCCCATCCGGCGCCTTCCTTGTAGCCTTCCACCCACCAGCCGTCCAGGACGGAGAAATGCATGGTTCCGTTCATCGCAGCCTTCTCGCCCGATGTACCGGAAGCTTCCTGCGGACGCGTCGGGTTGTTCATCCAAACGTCCACCCCCTGGACCATCCGCTTCGCGAGCGTGATGTCATAACCGGGGACAAAGATGATCTTGCCGATGAAACGGGGATCCTTGGACACGTCCACAATGTGCTTGATCAGGTCCTGGCCCGCTTTGTCGGCAGGATGGGCCTTACCGGCGAACAGGAACTGGACCGGGCGCCGGGGGTTGTTCACGATGGCATCCAGGCGGTCCAGGTCACGCAGCAGCAGCGTCGCGCGCTTATAGGTCGCGAAACGGCGGGCAAAACCGATGGTAAGGACATCGTCCCGGAGATTGTCCAGGATCGTCACCAGTTCGGACGGGGAATAGTGGTTCGAGATACGCTTGTCCTGCAGGCGTTCACGTACAAAGGCGACGAGCTTCCGCTTCAGGGCCTTCTTCACACTCCACACTTCCTGGTCGGACACCTCGTAGATACCCTCGAAACAGCGTTTGTCGTAATGATGCGTCTGGAAATCGGCACCGAACACCTTCGCATGGATCGGCTTCCATTCAGGAGCGCACCAGGTGGGATAATGGACACCGTTGGTGACATAGCTGACGAAGAGTTCCTCCGGCAGATAGCCCGGATACATGTGGGAGAAAATCTCCTGGCTCACCTTGCCATGCAGCATGGATACGCCGTTCACGTTCTGGGAAATGTTGGCGGCGAGGTTGGACATGGAGAACTTCTCGTTCGGATCCAGCGGGTTGTCCTTGCCCAGGGACATCAGCGTCTCCCAGTCCACCTTGAGGCGCTCGGGATAATGGCCGATGTACTGGCGAAGCATACCTTCCTCGAAAGCGTCATGACCGGCAGGAACCGGAGTATGCGTCGTGAAGAGGGAGGAAGCGCGGACCACCTCGAGAGCTTCGGAGAAGTCGAGATTGTCTTTCTCGATATACTCGCGGAGACGTTCCAGGCCGATGAAAGCGGCATGGCCCTCGTTGCAGTGATACACCTGGGTGTCGATGCCCAGCTTGCGGAGGGCACGGATACCACCAACGCCGAGGAGGAGTTCCTGCTTGAGCCGGTTCTCCCAGTTTCCGCCGTACAGGTGATAGGTCACCTCACGGTCTTCGGGGATGTTGGCCTCATAGTCGGTATCCAGGAGATACAGGTCGGTACGGCCCACCTCCACCTTCCACACGCGGGCGGTGATGGCACGGCCCGGGAACGCCACGCTCGTGGTGACCCAGTTGCCATCGGCGTCCATGACCGGGGTGGCGGGGATTTTCAGGAAGTCCTGCGCGTCATAGTTGGCGACCTGGTAGCCCTGGCCGGAAATCACCTGGGTAAAGTAGCCGAAGCGATACAGGAAGCCCACGGCGACCAGGTTCACGTTCATGTCGGAGGTCTCCTTCAGGTAGTCGCCGGCGAGGATGCCGAGACCGCCCGAATAGATCTTCAGGGATGTGTCCAGACCGTACTCCATGCAGAAATAGGCAATGGAAGGGTCGGTGCGGTGCGCCTTTTCGGCCATATAGGCGTCGAATTCGGCGAGTACGGCGTTCATCTTCTCGATGAAGGCCTCGTCTTCGGACAATTGCTGGAAGCGCTTGATGCTCACGCTGTCCAGCAGGGCCAGCGGGTTATGGTCTGTGGCGTGCCAGACTTCCGGGTCAATGCTACGGAAGAGCTCCTTGGCGCTTTCGTTCCAGCACCACCACAGGTTCTTGGAAAGTCTTTCGAGGGGAGAAAGTTTGGCGGGCAGGTGGCGCGTCACCAAGACGGTCCGCCAGCTCGGATTGTTGAGTTCGGATTTCATGTATTGGATGGTCTTTTCTTTGGTCTTGTAGGAAGCCAGTGCACTGCGGACCTTGCCGAGCGCCAGGGAATAGGCTTCCTGGTAGTACTTGATCTGGTTGTCCCAGAGGGCGATCTGCGCAACTTCCCGGGCGTTCTCCCGGTAGCCGTTCCGCACCTCCAGGTCCAGACCGGCAATCTCGCGGACACGGGCCGCAACCCCGTCCACGACTTCGCCGTAATTGGAATCGTCACGGTCCAGGACGGTGATCCCCGGATGCACGCCCTGGTAATGGTCCCGCACCCACAGGCCGAAACCGGCGAGACTCGTCGTGAGGGTAGGCACGCGGAAGGCAAGCGCCTCCAGCGGCGTGTAACCCCACGGTTCGTAATAGGAAGGGAACAGGGCCAGGTCCAGACCGCACAGCAAGTCATAATACGGCATGTTGAACACACCGTCGTTGCCGTTCAGGTAAGACGGGACGAAATACACCTTCACCTTGTCGCCGACGGCGTTCACCAGGCCCGTTTCGCGGAAACGGCGGGTGATGATGTCATATTCGGCGTTCATCAGGTAGTGGGTGACCTGGGTCTGGTACTCCGATCCGGCCTCGCCGGCCAGCTTCGCAGCCAGGCCGCGGTCCGGACCGTGATGGCCGGAAGGGATGAAAATGAATGCCTGGATGCTCCGGCCGTCATAGTCGGACCGGTTGATCTTGTCCAGGGCGTCTATGAATACGTCGATGCCCTTGTTCCGGAACTCATAACGACCGCCGATGCCGATGAAAACGGCGTTGGCGGGCACTTCCTCGGCGGACATCGCCGTCGCCACCTTGACCAGGCGCTCCCTGGCCGCGTCGTGCAGCCGCGCATATTCTTCGTCGGAGGCGGGCGTGAAGGAATTCTCGAAACCGTTGGGCGTGACC